>Ga0326513_10000423_pt1 | contig 35625 bp, 61 predicted proteins | sample 2_2465_0518_D_FD_203654 | JGI IMG/M metagenome (GOLD analysis project Ga0326513, IMG submission 203654) | Bovine rumen microbial communities from UC Davis, California, United States - 2_2465_0518 | ecosystem: Host-associated > Mammals > Digestive system > Stomach > Rumen | place: USA...
GATTTTTGACCAATGTGAGGAAATAGAGGCGCATCTGCCGAAAGGCGATCCTGACAGAACTGGTTACAAAATGTATCCGGACTATATGACAGTGTGGAAATATCTGCATCAATTGCCATCAGCAGAACCGGAGGTCGTTCGGTGCAAGGATTGCAAATACTACAACCCCATCGGGGTATGTATAGAAATGAGTTCGGCGGTTTGTGAAGACTCATTCTGCTGTTGGGCAGAAAGGAGAACCGATGAGACTGATGATTGATGCGAACGAACTGAAGAAGAAAAAGAAACACTCATATAAAGAGTTTTTCGAGAATGTGGTCAGCGTCGCAGATATAGATAATGCTCCGACCATTGAAGTTGTGCTATGCAAGGATTGCGTGTTTAGGCGTGATGACCATTGCGACAATGTAGACTATTGGATTAAAGACGATGATTTTTGCTCAAGAGGAGAAGATGGAAGACCATGGCGAAAGTAAACTGTTTACTGGAAGAGTGTATTTACAACATCGAAACAATCTGTACGAAAGACGAAATTACGCTATGCGATGAGCATCCGTGTTGTGGTGGTTGTGACGATGGGTGGGAATTCGCCAATGAGGAGGATGAAGACGATGAGTGATGTGATATACAGGCAGGCGGCGATTGATGCGCTTGCAAAATTTGTTCAGTATGCGATTTGTGATGAGTCAACGGAATCCTATACAAACGGACTTACGGATGCTTATAATCTGATTCTTCAGTTGCCATCCGCAGAGTCGGAACTCGATGAGTGGTGTACCGATTGCAAGGAGTATGACCAAGAGCGGCACTGCTGTCCGAGGTGGAACAGGGTTATCAGGGAGACGCTGAAGGACGCAGAACTGGAGAGGAAGAAAGAAAGGTGGATTCCTTGCAGTGAACAGTTGCCAGAAGACATAAGACCTGTGATTGTCACATGGAAGAATACAGACCCTAAATCGTACTATCAGTACATTGTCGGGAAACACTACACGGGAACTGCTTGTTACAAGAATGGTAAATGGTACTGGTACTCAAGCACTACGGAAGACATGCTTGCAGAATATGGTCGATATGATTCCGAAGAATTTGACGAAGCCATTGAGTGCATTGCATGGATGCCGTTGCCTGAGCCTTACAAGAAAGGAAAAGAAGATGGACGCAGTTGAATATCTAAGGGCTTTTTACAAAATGTGTGATAGCAATAAGTATTGTTCATCTTGCGAGGCTATTGGGGTTTGTCAGAATGATTGCCAAAAAGCCGAGCAGATGGTTGAAATTGTCGAAAAATGGGCAAAGGAACACCCGATGAAAACAAGACAGGGTGATTTTCTAAAAATGTTTCCTAATGCTGTTATACCTTCCGATGGAGTTTTAGCTATCTCACCATGTATGGTCGATCATACAATAAGTGGAGATAATTGCTTAAAAACATCTTGCGGCGAATGCACAAGAAAATACTGGACGGAGGAGATCGAATAATGGACGCAGTTGAATATCTGAAAACAAAACGAAAAATGTGTGAAACGTTCCAAAGTTGTTGCATTAATTGTCCGCTCAAAGGCGATTGTGGGATGCCGACTGATCCGGAAGAAAATGTAAAGGCCGTTGAGGAATGGGCGAAGGAGCATCCCGTAAAGACCCGGCAGAGCGAATTTTTAAAGATGTTCCCAAGTGCTCATGTGTCTATCGGATTATTAAATATTCGTCCATGCGATGTTGACATCAAAGTTCATAAAGGGTGCGCTGATTTCTCTTCATGCTGGACTTGCAGAAGAGAATATTGGACGGAGGAAATCAAGTGATTGACTTCTCGGCATTCTCAACAGCCCACTATCTGCTGTGGATAGCAGGGGCGTTGCTGTGGGTGGACTTGGCTATTTTGCTCGTATATATGGAGGAACTGGACTGATGGTCGCATGGTACTGGCTGATCGTTGTATTCTTTTTCGGTGTCGTGGGCGGTATGTTCCTTACCGCCCTCATGAAAGCGAATGACCCGTATAAGGGGGATGAGGTGGAGATCAACCCGCCGTGGATTGAACGTCCAGACGATGGTCAGGTCATTATCCGGGACGAACACGGAAATATGCTGAAGTACGACATTTATGGAATCTCAATCTATGACCCCGAAGAAGGGGTATGGAAATCGTTAAACTGAGGTGGATATGAACTTCAAAATCAACATCGAGCCGCCTACAGTTACGGCTCAGGAAAAGGGAGTCTACGTCAGAGGTGGCAGACCGATCTTTTACGAGAAGGTTGAAGTCAAAAAGGCGAAGCAGACTTTCCTCTGGTATCTATATCAGAACAAGCCTGATAAGCCGATGGAAGGTGCTGTCTTCCTGAAGACTACATGGACTTTCAAACCGAGAGGAAAACATAAGCCGGGTGAGTACAAGACCACAAAGCCGGACACGGACAACCTTCTGAAGCTGTTCAAAGACTGCATGACAAAGGCGGGATTTTGGGTAGATGATTCTCAGGTCTGCTATGAGGTCACGGTGAAGCAGTGGGGCGAAGAACCGGGCATCGAGGTCACTTGCTCGGAGATAGGAGGAAAGGAATGATGCAGAAGAAAGATGGCGAGGTCAAGTGTTGGGGCTTTATCACGTCAGATGCCGATGCGGTTAGAAACTCTGAAGCAATCAAGGCGATGCACGGACTTGTGGGTGTGCACATAGCCAACTACGGAACTGGGCTGATCTTCGAGACGGAGAACGATGCGAAAATCGCACGGAATATCTTGGAATACGAACACTGTTCCGTTGCGAGAGAGGTGCAGGAAGTGTGCATACCTGAGAATGAGTATCAGAGAGCGATAGAGAACAGGAGAAAAGAAGACTGGTTCGGAAGCACGGGAAGATAGGAAAAACACAGCCGTCCGGGTGGGCGGCTTATTTTTTTAGAAAAAATAGAAATTTTTAGAAATATTGATTGACATATTATATATAATATGGTATTATACTATTGACCGTTAAGTAAGACAAAAAAATAAGAAATAAGGAGATCACACAAATGACAATCGAAACCTTGAAAGACAGAATCGCAAAAGCGGAAGCCAAGATCGAGAAGAAACAGGGGACAATCGCCCGGTATCAGAAGACCATCGCAAACAAGAAAGCCAAGATCGCCAAGACAACAGATAAGTACGAAATCGAATGGCTGGAATATGACATCGAGAACGCTCAAGAAGGAATCAGCAACGCAGAGAAAGAGATCGAGGAAACCACCGAAAAGCTGAACGAGTACAAAGAAGCCCTGAAAGAGGAAGAAGAAAAAGCCAACAGCAGGAACATTCAGGTCATTATCGACTTCCTGAATAACTGGAAAGAGAACGTGAAAAACTTCTACATTGCATCGGTGGACAGATGGGTTGAGACTTTGGAGGACTATTACAAAGCTGATAAAGAGTTTTGCAACTGGTTTAATTCCCACTGGAAGGAAAGGAATGACAAGGAACTGATGAAGAAAATGGAGAAGCCGAGCAAGGAAGCGAAAGCGATTCACAGCCAGTACAACTACCTCGACAGGTACATGGAATGGAAGGGCGGCAAGTACGTCCTGAACATGGAACTCCTGCAGAAGGACTTGGACGTAGAAGCTGACCGAAAGTACGATTTCATCATCGAGAGAACGAACAAGATTGTCGGACGAATCACAGACGCAGGAAATCTTCGAGTAGGTGAAAAGGGCGATCTGAACGGTTTCATCATCGGGACGAGAGGAAAGGCAAAGGTTCAGACGATTGACGCAGGTGGATGGAACATTCAGTGCTACCACTTTAGAACCCTGATCAACGAAGTAAGATAAATAATAAACCTGACCTATCGGGTACACGGGGAGAAAGGAAATCACACATGAGTTTTATCAAGACATTCGCAAAAGGAACGCAAGAGTACAAGAACTTGGAAGCCGCCGCCGCACTTATGACGGCATTCAGCCCGAAGGGAATTATCTACCGGGTGCAGGAAACCTACTTCGATTATGGTCAGGATTGGATGTGGACGACGATCATCGCCTACGAGAATAGCCAGAGGTGGGGATGTAACAGTTGGCAGGCACTCAACCCGAGGGAGCAGGAAGAAATCTGCTTGACCTCGAACGTGAAAGAACTGGCAAAGGTCGTGGAGAAGGTCATGGAAGACAACACGCTCGACAAGGAATAAGGAGGAAACAAAATGAAAAGTGAACGCTATCAGGCATACGCAGATTCCTTTTACCCGGAAATGGTGGAGTTGAAGGAAAGAGGAATGACCGGGGACGAGATCGAGAAAGAGCTTCGGGGCTGGCTTGATTACGAGCTTGACAACTTCCGCAGGTGGGATTGCATCGATCAGGCAGAAGCCCTTGAGAGAGACTACGAGGACATCGTCGAATATCTTATGGACGAGCTGATCTGAATAACAGAAAGGAAAATCACACATGAGCATTTATGAAATCTATCTCGGAATCATCGAGAACATCGACATTGAGAAGGCAACGGACGTGGAATTGAACGCACTGGAAAGAGAGCTGAACGGGTGCGAGGATATTACAAGCGGTCAGTATTACGATCTGACCGCAAGGCTGTCGCAAGTGGCGGCGGCTTTCTGAAAGGGGAGAGCAGATATGCAGAATCTGAAGGTCATGAGCCGGACAGACATCAATATGATGATGGGCAAAATCATGATGTACATGATGGAAACCTACGGGTGCGATGCAGGTGCACGGGAGTTTTCGCCGCTGATGTGGTACGTCGAGACAGGACGGGCAAGTCTGGAGTTCCTGAACAGGCTGTGGGAAGCGAAGCCGTTCATGGTGGCAAGGCGGTTACATAAGGGCGGTACGGACGAGGAAGCAATCCGAAGGGTGAAGAAACTGCTGAACGTTTTATGAAGAAGCTGAGAAATCGGCTTCTTTTTTTGTTTTTGTTTCTAAGCCGTTTATTTTGCGTTTTAAGCCGTGCCAGATGGGAAAATGATAAATCCTATTAGATTTATATTCAAATGGCTTTAAACCATGTTTACGGGGCTTAGAGGGGCGTTTTAGAAATAAGGACTTGCGGAAAGTAGAAAAAAATAGTAAAATGCAGAAAAACATTCTACTACGGAGATCACACATGAGGGATTTTGGAAGTCAAGCAAAAACACCGGGCGGCGGTGAGGGTGACAGATGTAACTACCCGACCCGGCTCGATACATACGGGCTTGGTTGCTCGCATGATTGCAGTTATTGCTACGCCAAGTCCCTTCTTGATTTTCGGAAGCTCTGGAATCCGCAAGCCCCTGCCGTGGGTGATATATCCAAGATCGAAAAAGAACTGAAAAAGATTCCAAGGGGAACAGTTGTGCGGCTGGGCGGCATGACCGATTGCTTCCGGCCGATAGAAAAACTCCACCGGGTGACGTACAAGACCATCAGAATGCTGAACCGCAGGAAGATGGAATATCTGATCGTAACAAAGTCCGCTATCGTGGCAGACCCGGAGTACATGGCTATTCTTGACAAGGATTTGGCTCATATTCAGGTGACTGTGACAACGCTGGACGACGATCTGGCGAAGACCTATGAGAAAGCATCACCGCCGTCTGAGCGTGTAAGGGCGATTCTAAGGCTACAGGAAGCCGGGTATGATGTTTCACTCAGGCTCAGCCCCTTCATCCCGGAATACGTTGATCTGGAACGTTTAAACGGGCTTGGAATTGATAAGATATGCATCGAGTTCCTACGGGTAAATACTTGGATAAAAAAGTGGTTCGACATCGACTACAGACCCTACACGGTGAAGCAGGGCGGGTACGAACATCTGCCGCTGGCACGGAAGAAGGAGCTGATCAAGGGAATTACAGGTTTCAAAGAAAAGACGGTCTGCGAGGATGAGGATCAGGCTTATCTTTTCTGGAAATACAACTACAACAGCAACCCGGACGACTGCTGTAACCTCAGGAGGAAACAGAAGAAATGAAACTGAAGATTGAGTATATCCCGATAGAGGATTTGAAGACATACGCCAACAACGCCAAAATTCACACGGCGGAACAGATTGAGCAGATCAAGAAAAGCATCCAAGAGTTCGGCATGAACGACCCGATCGCAGTTTGGAAAGACAACGAAATCATTGAAGGACACGGGCGGCTGATCGCACTGAAAGAACTTGGATTCACGGAAGCCCCGATCATCAGGCTGGACAACCTTACAGATGAGGAACGCCGGGCTTATGCTCTTGTACACAACAAGCTGACCATGAACACCGGGTTCGACTTTGCGGTGCTGGACATGGAGCTTGAGGATTTGTCCTTCGATATGGCGGAGTTCGGCTTTGACGTGGGTGGGGATAATTCAGAAGCCTATGTTGACGATTTCTTCGACAGGGGCGTTGAAGCAAACCCGGTTGTTCCGACTTATGGATGCAAGGTTATTGTTGATACCGAGGAGGAGCAGGAAAAAGTGATGGCTTTCCTGAAGGAAAATGGTTATGACCCAAAAGCATTATGAAACAGTATCAACACGGATTCCTTGGGAACAACGTAAAAGTCCACTTTGCAGGAAGTGAGAACTATGAATTTGCCTCGGTGCTTCATGATGCCGGGGTGAACTACTTTCTGTTTACCGTGCTCCCATTTATCGCCGATCAATTTGGAGTTGTGCGAGGTGGATTCACCAACGCAAAACACATGGTAGCGATAAATGAGCTCCCGAAAATCTCAAAGCACGTCATCATGGACAGCGGACTGTTTTCCCTTATGTTTGGAGCATGCAAAGATGTGAAGCCGGACGAGAAATTCATTCGAAGATGGAAAGATGCCATCGTGGAATACGTCAATCAGAACCGAGCTTGGAACGTTACCTGTGTCGAGTGTGATTGTCAAAAATTGCTCGGAACTGATCTTGCTTGGGAACTCCGAAAGCAGATGCGAAAGCAACTACCGCACAACAAAATCATCAACGTATTTCATTTTGAGGACGGGAAAAAGGGGCTGGAAAGCCTGATAGATTTCAGCGATTATATTGCAATTTCCGTCCCGGAATTAAGAATAGTAAAGCCGAAAACATATCAGGAAGATGTGTACGCTCTGGCTTCGCACATAAAGGAAAGGAAACCGGGGATAGACATTCACCTTCTTGGATGCACGCAGGAGAGTATTCTACGAAAATGCACTTTTGCAACATCGGCGGACTCCACTTCTTGGCAACAGGTGAACAGGTACGGAAGAATACTTGGTCACAGCGTCAGGGAAATCAAAGAAGAAAAGGTCAGAGAAGGATGGGAAAATATCAAGCACCTGCTTGTAGACCTTGGAATTGAACCCACGGACAAACGCATCTACTACTACTACTACTGGATGGCGGGGCACCTGCTGAAAAAACAGTATGCATCATGGTGCGGAAATCAAGATTGAAGCCACGGGCAAAAGCCCATGACATAAGCGGACGACAACGCTGAATACAATGGTTGAAAGGAGAAAATGTATGAACAACCTACTACTTGTCGTAGAAATTGCCGCTTGCTTCACGGCATTGTTACTCTCGAAAAAGCTATTCGGAAAGAATGGAGTTTTCGTATGGATCGCACTCGCATCCGTTCTGGCGAATGTCGTTCAGGGAAAGAACGCCACCCTGCTGATGCTCAATGCAGGTATCGGGCACGTTCTGTTTTCATCGACGTTCCTTGCCACTGATATTCTTAACGAGTGCTACAGCCAAAAAGACGCAAGAAAAGGCGTTCTGGTTGGTCTATTTGCGAACCTTGTATATCTGGGGACAATGATCATTGCGATTGCCTACAAATCATCCCCGATTGACACGATGGGCGAGCACATGGCGGCAATGTTCGGGCTGAATATCAGAATCACCCTTTCAAGTATGTTCTGGTATTTGGTTTCTAACTTTGGAGACGTTTGGCTGTATCAGAAGATCAAGGAGAAGACCGGGGACAAAATGATGTGGCTCAGGAATAACGTTTCCACCATCACTTTTAACTGTCTGGAAAACTTCGGTTTCGCTTTCTTCGCATTCGGTGGAATCTATTCTGCTGGGCAAATCTTTGGAATCGCACTTGCTTCAACTTTGGTTGAGGTGGTTGTGGGACTTTGCGACACTCCGTTCCTTTATGCCGCAAAGAAGCTGAAGACGGCTGATGAATAACGAAGTCGTTGGTATTGCCGGGTCTCTTCTGATTATCGTGGCTTTTCTGATGAAGGATGAAAAGAGGATCAGAATTGTCGATGCTATAGGAGCCGGGCTGTTTGTTGTATATGGGTTTTTAATAGGGTCATTGAGCAACATCCTGTTGAACACGGTTTTGATCATTGTTCAGATCGTGAACCTTATGCGGCTAAAAAAAGATAGTTCAAAGCAGGAAAAAATTTAACATCAGCCTGCTGTTGAATATGTTCCTCGGATGCCTGAGAGGGCGGGGAACCTTTTCTCTTGGCGATGGAATGATCGCCTATGCAGGGCGCAAGTCCCTGCCCGAGGAGTAAAAAGAAAGGGGGGAGCAAGATGGCAAACGAACAGAACCTGAGACCTTCGGAGTATAAATTCACGGATGAAGACCGGGAAAAAGCAAGGAGAGCACGACAAGAGAATCTCAAGAAGCGGAAAACGTTCGCCCAGATTTTCGATGCATGGCTTACTTCAGACCACACGGACAAGAAAGGAAACACCATGAACGGTGCGGAAGCCCTTGCTCAGGCGGTGATAGCAAAGGCGGTCAAGGGTGACCTGCGTGCCTTTGAACTTGTGCGTGACACCATCGGTGAGAAGCCCGTGGAGAAGGTTGCGAAGGTAGAAATATCTCAGGATATACGGGACAAGGTGGAAGCCCTTGTCGAAGAATATGGACAGAAGTCAGGCAATTAAATTTCTTTTGGAAAACCCAGTAGGCTACGGACACCTGCTGGGCTTTGACCTACTTACAGACATTCATAACGGGTGGCTGATAAGGATGATTCAGGGGACGCAGGACGACACTCTTCAGGCTCACCGAGGGTCGTACAAGACCACCTGTGTGTCCATCGCCCTTGCTGAGCTGATGATTCTTCAGCCGGGGAAAAGGATTGCTTTCATTCGAAAGACGGACGACGACGTGAAGGAGATCATCAAGCAGGTCAAGAACATACTTATAAGCCCCGTAACGGCTGTTTTAAGCGGTGCAATCTGGGAAGATGATATATTCCTCATTGAGGACAATTCCGTGGCTTTAACGACGAATCTGATGGGTGATATCAAGGGTACGTCACAGCTCACCGGGTTCGGAACGAAGTCTTCTGTTACGGGTAAACACTACGACATTATCTTCACGGACGATATTGTAAACAAGGAAGACCGGGCAAGCCGGGCGGAACGGGAGAGGACAAAGGCGTTTTATCAGGAAGCATACAACCTGAGGAATAGGGAAAATGGGTGCAGGATATTCAATTCCGGGACTCCGTGGCACCCGGACGATGCTTTTTCGCTGATGCCGCCGCCGACCAAGTACGACTGTTATCAGACGGGGCTTATGACAGCAGAGCAGGTAGAAGATGCTCGGTTACACATGACCAAAAGTCTGTTTTCTGCCAACTACCTGCTGAAGCACATAGCAGACGAAGACGTGATGTTCACCGAGCCAGTCAAGAACGCAGACCCGGCTCTTGTGGAACAGGGAATCTGCCACGTCGATGCGGCATACGGAGGAGACGATTACACGGCGTTCACCATCATGCGGCGGCATGACGGAAAGTACTACATCTTCGGAAAGATGTGGCAGAAGTCCGTCAGCGACGTTATGGATGATATATGCAGATTCCGGGCGGCTTTCAATGCCGGGAAGATCAGCCTTGAAACGAACGGCGACAAGGGCTTTCTTGCAAAGGATTTCAAGCGTCGTGGTGAAAGGGTTAACCCATACCACGAGGACATGAACAAGTATATCAAGATCAGCACCTACCTAAAAGCTATCTGGACAGACGTGGAGTTTGTAGCCGGGACGGACGAGGAATACATCAGTCAGATTTGCGACTACAACGAAAAAGCCGAACACGACGATGCCCCGGATAGTTGCGCATCACTGGCACGGTTACTATGGCGTAAGGGCGAAAGCACCTACAAGCCTTTGTTATACGGATAAAAGGGGAGTATATCAATGATCACGTATCAGGACTATCTTGAAATTGGACAGGGAGACAAGGAACGTATGGACTTTGTCAGGGCTGTCATCAAAGACCACAAAAATTCCGCTGAGTACAAAATTGCGAAAGTGGCAGAAGCGTACTACGAGCATCAGAACATGACAATCATGGAATATCAGAAACTGCTGTATACCATGACTGGTCAGGCCGTGCCGGATAACTTTTCCGCAAACTACAAACTGCGGACGAATCTTTTTAACTACCTTGTCACGCAGGAAAACCAATATATCCTTGGCAACGGCACAACATGGGGCAAGAAAGACACCAAGGACAAATTGGGAACGAACCGCATCAAGTTTGATTCCCAGCTTATGAAGGCCGGAGAAATGGCACTGGTGCAGGGTCAGTCATTCGGATTCTTCAACCTTGACCATCTTGATGTCTTTGGGCTTTTGGACTTCGCCCCACTGTACGATGAAGAAAACGGTGCGTTGATGGTAGGTGTCAGATTTTGGCAACTGTCTGATAATCGCCCGTTGCGTGCTACCTTCTATGAGGTTGATGGATACACGGATTATGCATGGGGCGGTGACAAGGACGAACAGAATGCCGGATATATCGTCACACCGAAACGGGCATACACTTACACCATCACATATAGCGAAGCTGACGGGGAAAAGATTTACAACGGGGAGAACTACCCGTCTTTCCCCATCGTTCCCATGTTCGCAAATTCGTTCCATCGGTCAGAGTTTGACGGCATGAGGGAGTGGATTGACTGTTACGATTTGATCATGTCAGGCTTTGCGAACACGATTGACGAAGCGTCATATCTGTACTGGTCTATTCAGAACGCCGCTGGCATGGATGATGTAGACCTTGCCAAATTCCTTGACCACATGAGGACAGTTCATGCCGCAGTAGTTGAATCGCAAGGGGCAACCGCCGAATCGCACACCATAGAAGCACCATACAACGGACGCAAAGAACTTCTGAACACTCTGCGCTCGCTGATCTTTGACAACTTCATGGCTCTTGATGTGAAGGCGATTGCGTCAGGTGCTATCACCGCCACGCAGATTGAAGCATCGTATGAGCCGATGAACGGCAAGGCGAACAAGTACGAGGACAGAATCAGGGAATTTGTCTATGCTATCCTTGACCTTGTGGGTATTGATGATGAACCCACTTGGACACGCTCTCGAATCATCAACAGAAGTGAGGAAATCACGTCTGTTCTGCAAGCCGCACAGGCTCTCACTCCTGAGTATGTAACAAGAAAGATTCTGACCATCTTCGGGGACGGTGACCTTGCCGATGATATGCTTGCGCAGATGGACGCTGACGAGATCGAAAGCTACAGGACAAAGGTTGAGCAGTTAGAAGATCAGATTGCCGCCGCCCAGTCTGTAAACAATCAGGAGCAGACACAGGGACAGCCGGAAGAACAGACAGAGGAAGTTTGATAAAGGGGTGATGCTATGGCAAGGAAGATCAGATTTCCCGTTGACATAGCGCACCGGGAAACAGACGAAGTTATAGAGACCATCGAAGGGGAACTGGCAAAGGAATATTACAAGGCGGCTGACGCACTGACCGAAAAGTTAGCCGCCTACATGAAGCAGTTTACCGATCAGGACGCAGTACAAAAGAAACTGCTTGACGCTGGAAAGATCACCGAAAAGGATTACAAGGACTGGCGATTCCGTCATATCATGATGGGCAAGCGGTGGGAATCCCTGCTTGAAACTGTCGCAGAGGACTACGCCAATGTGAACAACATTGCGAAAAGCGTGGTACATGGACACATGGCAGAGGTTTACGCACTCAATCGGAACTTTGAGACATTTCAGATTCAGAAGACGGGAAAACTCACATATTCCTTTGACCTGTACAATCGCAAGGCGGTTGAAAAGATGTGGCGTGAGAATCCGAAGCTGATACCTGACCCCCGTCCCGGCTCGAAAACCGCCCTGCGCATCAAGAAAAACAAGGATGTGGCATGGAACAAAAAGCAAGTGCAATCCGTAGTTACACAGGCGATAGTACAAGGGCAGTCTATCCCGGAAATGGCTCGATGCCTTGAAGAAGTCACGGAAAAGAACTATGATGCCGCTGTCAGAAACGCAAGAACCATGATGACTTCAGCACAGAACGCAGGGCGTGAAGACAGTATGAAAGAAGCCGTGGAACTGGGTGTCAAGATGAAGCGTGAATGGGTGGCAACGCTGGATGATAGGACACGGCACACGCACAGGGATTTACACGGGGTCAGAGTTGACGTTGACGAGCCTTGGGTGACTGAATACGGCGATGAGATCATGTATCCGGGTGACCCGTATGCTGATGCTGGTGAAGTCTATAATTGCCGTTGCACCATGCGTTCTGTGGTCGAAGGATTTGAAGGCAATACGGTAACCTCTTCCCCGAAGATGGGTGAAATGAGTTACAAGGACTGGAAAGAGGGCGGCAGATAATGGCGAATGTATCTGTGGAAATGCAGTCCCACGCAGACGAGATCATCACGGCGAAAGATGAGATCATTGCCCGTATACTCGAAACGTGGGGACAGATAGCAGAAGGCGAAGCAATCAACATCATAACGTCAGAAGGACGTGTGGACACTGGAAACCTGAGAAACAGTATATCCCATGAATCAGACATCGACGCAGAAACCACCTACGTCGGGACGAACAACGAATATGCCATATATAACGAACTGGGAACAGGAATCTACATCGAAGGCGGCAGACAGACCCCGTGGATGTACAAGGACGATGAAGGGAACGTGCATATCACACGTGGCATGAAGGGAATACACTTCCTGCGTGATGCCATACAGAACAACCTTGACACCTATCAAGCCATAGCTGATCAGGAACTGCGGAACAGCTGAGATAATCAACACTTGACGATTATGTGGGGGATGTGGTAGAATTGAGCAAACAAAAAAAGAGCAACGAAGTGCGGTGTGACTGCGGCAAATTGATTGCTATCATTGAAAACGGAAAGATAACAGTCAAGTGCAGAGGATGCGGCAGAATCATTCCACTTGTGGTTGCTGATAAAGAGCCAAGAGCCAAAGGATAAGAGCCAAGAGCCGATTTGCAGTATAACTGCATTTCGGCTCTTTTTTGTTTTACCCGAAGAACCGGGGAAAATACCACCGAAGAACAGGGGGATAATTGTTATGGCGTTGACACGCAAATTTTTAGCCGCTTTTGGAATTGAAGCGGACAAGGTAGATCAAATCATTGAAGCCCATGTCGAAACTGTAGACGCTTTGAAAAAGGAAATTTCCGACCTCAAGGAACAGGTCGAAACCACATCGAAGGGAAACGATGCTTACGACAAGCTGAAACAGGAATACGACAACTACAAGAAAGAGGTACAGGACAAGGAAGTTGCGGCACAGAAAAAAGATGTGCTTGCAAAGATAGCCAAAGATGCCGGGCTAACTGAAGCTGGCGTGCAGAAGGCTATCAAGTATTTTGACCTGAGTACCTTGGAGCTTGACGGCGAAGGCAACGCCAAAAACAGCAAGGATATTCTCAAGGGCATTAAGGAAGAATGGTCTGATTATATCCAGCATACCACCAAAGAAGGTGCTACCACAGCGACCCCACCTTCTAATACTGGCAAGAGCAAGATGACAAAAGAGCAGATCATGGGCATCAAAGACCGTGGCGAACGTCAGAAGGCTATTGCCGAAAACCATGAATTATTCGGATTTTAAAAAGGAGAAAAAGAATGGCTAATGTAGTCACTACCGCCGAAACCAATCTGATTACCATTCAGCAGATGGCGAAGGCAAGAGAAGTCGATTTTGTTCAGCAGTTTACCCATGACAGCCTTGACAAACTGATGGAAGTGCTGGGCGTTACCCGTAGAATCCCCATGATGGAAGGAACTACGATGTACTACTACACCACCACTGGTACTTTACAGAGTGGCGCAGTTCCCGAAGGCGAAGTCATTCCCCTGTCTCAGTTTGCGACCGCCAAGACTCCTATCGGGGAAATCACTCTGAAGAAGTGGAGAAAGGCCGTATCTGCCGAAGCAATTAAGAAGTCCGGCTATGATGCCGCAGTCAATGAGACCGATGCCGCCCTGATGCGTCAGGTACAGAACGGCGTGCGTGCTGACCTGTTTACTTTCCTTAACGGAACTATCACTGGTTCTGTGTCCGCTACTGGTCAGGGTTTACAGGCCGCCCTTGCTGACGCATGGGGAAAACTTCAGGTCGCATTCGAGGATGATACCGCTGAGTCTGTATACTTCGTGAACCCTGCTGACGTTGCCAAGTATCTTGGCGGTGCGCAGATTTCCATGCAGACCGCATTCGGCATGAACTACATCGAGAACTTCCTTGGTCTCGGTACTGTGATCATGTCTTCTCGCATCACCGCTGGTACTTTCATCGCTACCGCAAAGCAGAATCTGATTCTGTACTACCTGACCATGAACGGCGATATCGCAAACGCCTTCAACCTGACCGCTGATGAGACTGGTTTCATCGGAATCAAGTCCGGCTATCAGAATGAGGAACGTGCGCAGATCGAATCTCTTGTCATGGATGGCATTCAGATTCTTGCGGAATACGCTGGCGGCGTTGTGAAGGGTACTATCACCTATCCGGCGGGCTAAAAGATGGCAGAACGGGTGACATACTCCGTCAACTGGAAAGATGGTCTGAACCTACGGGAGAAACCGAACAAGGAAAGCAAAGTCCTTGCGGTTCTCCCGTATGGGGAAAAGATCAAGGTTGACAAGACGGCGAATGCGCCGGATGGTTGGCTTGCTGTCAAAGACGGCGGCTATGTTATGTCCGAGTTCTTGAAGTAAAGGGGGAACGGATATATGCTCACCGAGATTTGTCAGCATCTCCACAACTGGTTTGACAGAGATCAGGCCAAGTGGATAGGTTCATTCGTCATTGATGATAACGGACATATAAGCCTTGTGGGCGGTGCGTTGTCATTACAGGATGGACAATATTACAGGATTGTAGGAAGCCTGTTCAATGACGGGGTGCATAAATATCCGTCCACTCTGATGCCGGAGGAGTTTCATGGGGCGGTGTGGTCTATGGCTATACCGCCCGTTGTTGTTTCACTGGCTGATGAAATCGAACTGTGGCAGGACAAATATGGCGGCTATGATTCCGTCAATATGTCTCCCTACAATTCCGAGTCTTTTGGCGGCTACAGCTACAGCAAAAGCGGTGGCGGTGCGTCAGCAAATGGTCAGGGCGGAACGTGGCAAAGTGCTTTCGCATCACGTCTGAACCCGTGGAGGAAATTGCCATGAGTTTGCTTGATGAATTTATGGAAACGCTTGTCATGATTGACAAGACGACCCAGCCGGACGGATACGGCGGTATCAAGACTGTGCATACAGACGGTGCTACCTTTCAAGCGGCGGTGGCCTTTAACGCATCAACAGAAGCACGAATCGGAGTTGTGCAAGGACTGACAAGCCTGTACACGATTACCACGAAAAAGAACATCAACCTTCAGTATCACGATTTACTCAGACGTGTATCTGACGGAAAAGTGCTTCGGGTGACATCCGATGGGGATGATTTAAAAACCCCTGCATCTGCCACGCTGAATATGCGAAATGTAACGGCAGAAGAATACACCCTTCCCGTATGAGGTGAATTGTGAACACATGGCAAGCGCAGTATGATTTTTGGTCATCGTTCGGACTTCCGGCATACAACGAATTCACGAGCATAGATGAGGAAATTGTCAACGAACAGGACAAGTTTCCGTATCTGACCTACGAAGCATTTTCGGGTGTATATGATCAGGTCAGGGCGGTAAATGTCTCTCTATGGTATCGCTCCGCAACGTGGGAAGATATATCACTTAAAGCCGATCAGATAGGAACGGCTATCGGCGAAGGTGTAACACTACCAGTTGATGGCGGTATGATGTGGATTCACAAATCAAACACAACCCCGTTCGCTCAGCCTGTTGATACGGGATATGCGGACAAGCAAATAAAACGCATCAATCTCCTTGTGGAGATTGAATTTTTAAAATCATGAGGTAAAAGGACATGAAGTATACACAGATTCCGAACGATACTTTTCAGCACCTTGTATTGAACGCTGGTATCCTCGTTGATGAGTTTACCCCTGCTGATGGTACTATCGGAAACCTTCTTGGCGCAACGACTGGCGGTATCACATTCAACGCCAATCCCACTTATAGCGACTGGGGCGAGGATATCGACAACTGCCCGAACAACATGATGGAGTTAAAGCGAATTGACGGATATGACCCCGTCATGAGCGGAACTTTCCTGACTGTTACCGGGTCAAGTCTTGAGTCCCTTGTAGGCTCTGCCACAAAGACATCCACGAGCGGCGTTGACAAGGTAGTACCGAACAACGAACTGAGTACAACCGACTTCAAGGAAGTGTGGTGGATTGGTGACTACTCTGATAAGAACACAGGTGCAACAGCCGGATTCATGGCTATTCACCTGCTGAACGCTCTGAATCAGACTTCTTTACAGATCACTACAACCAAGAATGGAAAAGGCCAGCTTGCCTTTGAGTATCACGGACATTATAGCCTTAATGCACAGGACACAGTTCCCTTCGAGGTATATCTTAAAGCCGGGACAGTGTAAAGGCTGACAACAGGAGGAACACGCTATGGATAAAAAGAATCTCGCTACCTGCACGCCCATCGAATTTCTGAAGCAGACAAACCGCATCAAAAAGGCGGTTGAAAAATGGCTGACAGTGAATGAGATCACCGAAATCAGGAAACGTATGCCCGACTTCAATGGTGCTGATACCAAGGAACAGAAAGCTGAACTGATCAAGAAAAAGGCGTTTGAGAACATGAGCCTGATTCTCGACAACTGCCTTGAAAAGCACCCGGAAGAAACGCTGGAAGTCCTTGCCCTTGCGTGCTTTGTAGAGCCGCAGAACGTCAATGACTATCCGATGTCCTTCTATCTTGGTCAGGTTGCGGAACTGATGGGCGATGAAGGTGTGTTGAGTTTTTTTATCTCATTGAGCAGATTGGGGCAGATGAATACTTTATCTGCCTTGAAAGCATCAGGACAGATTTCATAGAACTAATGGGAAGGCGGTACATAATCGAGCACGTTGCTCAGACGTACCGCCTTCGTCAGATAGACCGGGCATATCAGATATACACAACCGATGCGCTGAAAGCTATCGCTGATAACTGCATCAAGTATTTCGGACGGGATAACACCGCAGAAGCACTCACGAGACGCTTTGCGGAAATCATGTCCCCACGAAAGGAAGATGAACGGACAGCGGAAGAGGTTGCACAGGATATCATGAAAAATGCCGGGTTGAGTTACAAACCGAAGGGGGAGACAGGATGAACGTTTTTGACCTTGTCGCTTCGTTGACGTTGGATTCATCCCAGTATGACGAATCCCTCGCATCGGCAGAAGAAAAGGGGTCAGGGTTTGGCTCAAAGCTAAAGACTGGACTTGCGTCAGGCGCAAAGGTTGCCGTTGGAGCGGTAACGGCTTTGACAACTGCGACCATAGCCGGGGGCAAGGCTCTTATAGATGCAACTGGGAAGGTTGCTTCACAGGGCGATGCCATTGACAAGCAATCTCAGAAACTGGGTCTGTCAGCTACGGCGTATCAGGAATGGGATGCTATCCTTCAGCACTCAGGAACGTCTATATCTGCCTTGCAACCTGCCATGAAGACGCTCCAAAAGGCGGTAGAGGATGGTGGTGCGGCGTTTGAAGCACTTGGCATCAGTCAAGAGCAGGTGGCGGCTATGTCACAGGAAGAATTGTTTTCTGCGACTATTACCGCACTGCAAAACGTGGGTGACGAAACAGAGCGGAACGCCATTGCAAGTGATCTGCTTGGCAGGTCATATATGGAACTGCAACCGCTGTTGAATACATCTGCTGAAGACACCGAAGCCATGAGGCAAGCGGTTCATGACCTTGGCGGGGTGATGTCAGATGAAATGGTAGCGGCATCGGCGGCCTATCAGGATACGTTGCAGGACATGAACACGGCGATTGATGGAACAAAGCGGTCTGTTATAGAGACCTTTCTTCCTTCTATCACTGATGTTATGGGAGGACTGACGCAACTGTTTTCCGGGGATGCATCGTCTGGAATTGGACAGATCACAAATGGCGTGAACAATTTTATCAAGCAATTGCTTTCAGTTGCACCACAATTGACAGATGTTGCGAGCCAGTTGATCTCGAATTTCCTGACTGTAATCATAGAAAACCTGCCATCTATTGTCATGGCTGGAACAGACCTTCTCTTGAAGCTGGTTGAAGGTATTTTAGACAATCTTCCGGCTCTCGTGACTGCAGTTATTACCTTGGTCACTACAGTTACGACATATATAATTCAGAACTTGCCTACCATCCTTCAAAAAGGAATCGAGATCGTTAAGAGCATCGCACAAGGCATGATCGACAACCTCCCTACGATCATTCAAAGTATTGGCGATATACTTATGGCTATCGTTGAATTTATAATCAACGACCTGCCGGAACTCTTAGAGATGGGTATAGAACTGATCTTTGCTTTGGCTGAAGGTATTGTTTCGAATCTTCCGGCCATCATTTCTGCGATTCTCGAAGTGATTACAAGCATCTTGAATTATATCATTGAGCACTTGGCCGATTTCATTGAAATGGGAATCGAGATAATAGTGCAACTGATTGCCGGACTGATCGAAGCCATTCCTGAAATTATAGCGGCTATTCCTCAAATCATAGAAGCCATTTTTAATGCTTTTGCCGAAGTTGATTGGTTGTCAATCGGTTCGAATATCATCGACGGAATTGTGAACGGTATTGGTGGGGCGGTTTCTCGTCTCTGGGATGCCGCTGTTTCTGCCGCAAAGAACGCTCTTGCGAAGATCAAGAATGTCCTCGGAATTGCGTCACCGTCAAGAGTGTTCAGAGATCAGGTTGGTAAAATGATTCCCGAGGGCATGGCTATTGGTATCGAAGCTAATGCTGATTCTGTAGAGGATGCAATGGCTGACATTGCTGATCTCACGACTGACCCGTTCGCAGGAATGAGCAATATCGTGAAGTTCCCCGAACAGGGAAAGGGCGGTCAGACCTATGGCGGCATCGTTCTGAACGTCTATGCTTCTGAGGGCATGGACGTTGAGGAGTTTGCAGACTACACCATTGACAAACTCAATCAGGAACTCGAAAGAGAAGGGAGGGCACTGGCATGAGCGACAGCTTTGTTTTCGGAGGAATCGACTCCAACAACTATGGTGTCCTTCTGCTGTCCGATGTAATGGAGGGGACGGAATACGACTACACTTCGATTTCCGTCCCCGGACGGACTGGCGATCTGCACCGAGGAAACAACCGATACAAGAACACAAAACGTGAACTGATAGTCTTTGCCGGAGAACAAGCCGAGCAAAGACTTTCGGCGTTAAATGAGTCCTTGCTTGCCAAGACGGGGTATCAGCGGCTTCAGACATCTTCCCATCCTGACTGGTACACGCAGGGACAATATACTGGAGGAATGATGCCAAGGCAGAACCCCGGCTTTACTGTCGGGCGTGCTTCTCTGAACTTTGACTGCAAACCGCAGAAATGGCTCGTCTCCGGCGAGAACACAATTTCCGTTGCCGATGGAGATACGATCACAAACCCGACTTTGTACCCGTCAAAGCCCTTGCTGATGGTTACAGGGCAGGGAACGCTGACCATCGGTCGGTACAGCATCGAGGTGCTTGAAGATGTTACAGACATGGCTATTGACTGTGACATGGAAAAAGCCTACAGCACCGAGACTGCGGAAAACTACAATGACAAGATCAGAGTGTACCTGAATGACTTCCTTCTGATTCAGCCGGGCGAGAATGAGGTTGCTCTGTCCACGGGAATGACGCTCAGTGTTGTGCCGAGGTGGTGGACGCTATGAAGCCGATACTGTACAAGGCAGACGAAACGCAGTTTACTACAATGGGCATCGGAAGCCTGTCGGATGCGATCTCATGCTATGTTGAGGAAAATCTGGACGGCACAAGGGAACTGACAATGGTCTACCCGACCACGGGACAGAACTACTCGGAGATTCAGCCGTTCAGAATTATCTACGCAATCCATGATGATAAGGGATTCAAGGAGCCCTATGAAATCTACAAGATCAGCCGCCCTATGAATGGGAAGGTGACTGTCAATGCGTGGCACGTCTACTACAGACTTGCCCGTATGACTTGCAGACCTTTTTCTGGTGGCAATCTTCCTGCGGCTCTTGGTGCTTTCGCCGCCGCTTCCATGACGCAGAATCCCTTCACCTTCACTACGACACGGACAACAGCCGTGCCGTATTCCATAGATGTCCCGATGCCGATGCGGTCGGTGATGGGTGGAGTACAAGGCTCATTGCTTGACGTTTACAGTGGTGAGTGGGACTTCCATCTTTTCGATTGCAAGTTTGAAAATAGACTGGGGAGAGATACTGGCTACAAGATCACCTACGGCAAGAATTTACTGTCGGCAAAAAAGGTTTCCGACGCTTCAAATACATGGACGGGTATAGTTCCCTACTGGAAAGATCAGGACGGAAATAGCACGTTTTATGATGGAGTTATATGGAGTGCGTATGCACAGACCTTCCCAACTCAGCAAGTTATTCCGCTGGATGCCACGTCCGACTTTGAAGATGAACCGACGCAGGAACAGCTACTGACATGGGGAGAAAGGTACGTTGCGAATCACGCACAACCTTCCGTTCCTGAATCCTTTGATGTTGACTTTGTAGCCCTATGGCAGACTGACGAATACAGGGATGCCAAAAGCCCTGATAGGCTTGCTCTTGGCGATACGATCTCGGTCTACTATGAAGAACTGGACATTGATGTTACGGCTCGAATAGTGGGCACGAAGTACGATGTTCTTGCGGAGCGGTTCACAACCATGAAGATCGGGCGGGTAAGATCGTCTGCCGCAAAAACCATCAAGGAAACGATTCAGCAAGCGACTGACCATCTGTCTCCGAAGACGTGGGTCAACTCCCGTCTTACTGAGTCCACAAACCTGATCTCAGGCGGTCTCGGTGGCTACGTGGTCATGAATCTCGATGCTGACGGGCATCCGCAGGAAATCATCGTCATGGACACGCCTGACAAGGAAACGGCGGTCAACTGCATCCGAATCAATAAAAATGGTATCGGATTCTCGCAGACGGGCTACAATGGAACTTTCAATTCTGCTTGGACGATAGACGGGCACTTTGATGCCACTTTTATCACGGCAGGAATCCTCAATGCAAGCCTGATGCGTGCCGGAACTATCTCGTCCGCTGATGGTTCGACTTGGTGGGATTTGGAGCACAATCAGTTCTATCTTGCGGCTCAGGGCGGTACGATTCAAGGGTCTGATATTGAAACCGAGAATACCACGGCAGGGGTCAGGGGCGATGTGGCTGACATTCTTCAGCATTTCCAGATCAATGATGATGCTTCCTTGCAGATCGTCACCTCGAACGGCATGAGCATCACGCTGAGCCAAGGTACTGTTACAGTTACGGATTCGGCAAGTAACAGCACGATCATCACGGGTACGGAAGTGACCGCAGGAGTGCTGAACGCCACGGATTCTATATACATCGGAAACCACAAACTGCTTGCCCGTTCGAACGGCACGAACACGACTGTGGTTTATGTGGGAGACTAAATATGGGCAGTTTTGCAATTTCAACGACTTCGACCAACGACATTACTGGACGGATTGAGTGGAGCGAGTCGAACGTCAGCATAGCGAATAATACGTCCGATCTGAACGTCAAACTGATCTATCGGATGAATAACTCGTATTATACTACTTACGGTTCGGGTTATTTTAAGATTACGGTAAATGGTACGGCTTATAGTAACGATCATTATGTCTCGTTTGCATCGGGTACACATGAATATACGGTAATCGACCATACCTTCACCATCACGCATAATGCAGATGGCTCAAAGTCTGTAAGCATCGTTCTGAATAACGGCTATGTTGCGGGGACAACTGGTCTGTCTGCATCGTCTGGCTCTGGTACTGCGACACTAACCACGATTGCAAGAGCGTCCCAGCCGTCAACGACGAACGGAACTTTCGGCTCTGCTATTACGATCAACACCAACAGGGCATCGTCTTCCTTCACCCATACACTGACCATGACCATGGGTTCTCATTCGGAGACTAAAACTGGTGTTGGTGCTTCTTTGTCTTGGACGATTCCTGCTTCTTGGGCTGATACAATTCCGACAGCTACAAGTAATACTCTGAGCATATCCTGTGTTACCTACAACGGAAGCACTAACATCGGAACGAAGACAACTTCCTGCACGGCAACGATTCCTGACAGTTGGAAACCGACTGTTTCAATATCAAAGACGTTGACAAATGCAGGAACGAATTCTGCTATTCTCGTCAGCGTTACGACAATCACTTTGACGGCAAGCGGAACGGCATCAACTGGAACGACAATATCTTCCTATAGTTGGAGCGGTGGAACAGTATCGGGAACGGGAGCAAGCAAGGCACATTCGCCGACAACGGCAGGAACATTCACCTATACTGTGACAGTCACAGATGGAAGAGGAAGAACCGGAACGGCAAGCACAACGGCAAAAGCTATCAGTGGCGTTTCTGAGTTTTCCTGCAATTCATCTGTGAATTTTGGGTCTTCGTTGGCGGTAACTATTTCAAGAAAGAAAGCGTCATTTAAGCATAGTGTGACGTGGCAGATTTCATCAAGTTATACGAATACGGAAACGGATCAGGAAACATCCGCAAGCTATACAATCCCTGCGTCATGGGCGGCAAGTTGTCCAACGACAGCGTCCGCAAGTATGACTGTAACTGTTACGACATACAACGGGAGTACATCCCTTGGCTCTAAAAGCAAAACAGTTACAGTTGTCGTTCCGTCCGAATGGTTGCCAGATTTTACCCTGACAGCGGAAGCGGTTTCTGCGTTCAATAGTCTTTACCTGAAAGGTATATCAAAAGTCAAATTGACGGCGAGTTCCGCAACGGCTTCGACCGGTTCGCAGATACAAAGCTATCAGTTCAGTGGAAATAACGTCAGCAAGACGGCGACTTCGACTGCGGCATCGTACAATGTCACGTCTGATATTCTCGGAACTGTAGGAAGCAACACTTATACTGTTAAGGTTACGGATAAACGTGGCAGGGTAAAAACTAAAACGACGACAGTCACTGTAACGGATTATAAAGCCCCGACTTTAAAGTTGACTGTCGGAAGATACGATTCTGGCGGTGTTGCTGACAGCTTTGGGGCATATGGCAGGATGTTGGCAAAGGGAACTTGGTCGAACGTATCCGGGAACAGTTGGTCTTTGACTTTAAAGCAGAAGAAGAAAACCGCATCAAGCTATACAACGGTCAACTCGTGGACTAATCAGACAACTGGTATAAACACAAATTCAAGCCTTTTTGCCGCAGATATAGATTCTGCCTATGACTGCCAAGCCATTCTTACGGATGCGGTAGGAAAATCCGTCACCGTTACCGTTGCACTTTCTACAGCCCGGGCGATCATAGATTTGTTTATGGACAAGGTGGTAACATTTTTCTCCACGGCATCAGAGTCCATTCGTCAGACGTTGGGGAATGCTTCTTCTCTTCTATTTGCGAACGCAGAAAGGACATATATCAACGGTAGTATCTATATCCCGGAAAGGCTATCAGTCGATGGTCTTACGGGTGGATGGGTAAAGCTGAACGATGGCTATGTAAGGCATTACGTTTTTTCGAGTAGTCAATCTCTAACAGCTCAGATTGATGCGTTGCCGTGGGGAGCATGGAGCGGCTACGTAGAAGCAACAACTGAGGAGCGAAGAACTGCGACAGGAATGCCGGAGGTGTCGGCGTATGCAATCTCGTGCTATAAATATTCAGCAAACAATGTAGTCATTCATGCGGATGCGATTCAAACACAAAAAAGATACACGATATCAAAAATCAATGGAACGTGGAGTTCATGGATTCAAGAACCAACCAGAAGCGAAATTATAAAAAGCTATACGACAACTTCTGGATCAAATTATACAGTAGCAACAAGCAATTCCATCAATATAAATCGACCGAGTAGTTTAGTCGGCAAAGATGTTATTGCTATTACTGCATACGTATGGACTTCTAACACGGGAGCATTCTCACTTATTCCTTATAACTCGGGCAATAAGGATAAAGATTATATTGTAGGTGAATCCGGGACAACAATAAATGGGCTTCAGGTCACATATTGGTATCTGTAGAAAGGGAGGCATAAAATGGAAAACGTAACAATCGGGCAAATCGCTTCAATCATCGGAACTATCGTTGCCATCGGCGGCGGTGTTGCGGTGATTGTTGGATGGATAAGCAAGAGCCTGAAAAAGTATCTGACTGTCGTAATCAAAGAGGAAATCGAACCCCTGAAAGAAAGCGTGGCACGGATTGAGACCGAGCTGAAGAAAACCGACAAGGAAGCGTGTAAAAATTTTCTCGTAACCTTCCTGAGCAACGTTGACCGGGGCGAAGCCATAGACGAAATCGAGCGACAGCGTTTTTTCGAGGAGTGGGAACATTACACGGCACAAGGCGGCAACGGATATCTGCACGCTAAAGTTGACCGATTGAAGGAGAAAGGGCTATTATGACGAACTTCATTGTGATCGAAATTCAGCACTACGCAAACGGCACAACAGGCATCGTTCCTCCTGCTTCTTTTGAGGACAGAAACAAAGCAGAAGCAAAGTATCATACCGTTCTTGCGGCGGCGGCTGTGTCTGAGGTATTCGAGCATTGTTGTGCAATGTTGGACAGACAGGGGCGAACGATCAAAGTAGAATCTTTTGCCCACGGACAAAGTGAGTTCCCTGACAATATGGAAACTAAAGAGAGTCAGGAGTAAAACTTACATAATGTAAGATTTAGCCCTGAATTTCGTCCTAAAACGATGCTCTTTGGGGATTTATTCGGCGATACTGCGAAAAAATCTCCGAATACGCAAGTTAAAAAACAATCAACTGAAGGGAGAAAGATCATGAAAATCGACTGGAAAAGAAAGCTGACAAGCAGAAAATTTTGGATGGCGGTTGCACTGTTCGTCTCAGGTTTGCTTGTGGCGTTTGGCAAGGACAAGTCACAGGCTGAAGCCATCAGCGGTCTGATCATGCAGGGAGCGGCGGTCATTGCTTACATCATCGGTGAAGGTCTGACCGATCAATCTTTCCTGTCTTCCGTGGGTACTGAGTATCTCATGGACAGCCTGAAGGACGATGATACCCATGACGAAAAGTGAAGCGGTTCAGACGCTGATTGACTGGCTTGAATCTCAGGTCGGGTACGAAGCGTCCCCGGATAAGCGGAACAAATACGCCGAGGAACTGGACAAGACGAATTGGTTCAATGGCAAAAAGAACGGCTACGATTGGTGCGCCGTCTTCGCTGATTATGCGTATTATCACTGCTTTGGCTACGATAATGCGAAGAAGATGGTCTATCAGCCTGACTACTCCCTTGGAGCAGGATGCCTTTATGCGGCTCGGTACTACGAGCAAGCTGATGCTCTGTACGGCACACCCGAAAAGGGAGATCAGATTTTCTTCGGGGCTGAAGGTGATGATCATACTGGCATCGTGGTTGATGTCCGACAGGGCAAGGTGACTACCATCGAGGGCAATTCCTCGAACGCAGTCCGCAAGAATACCTATTCTCTGTCTGACAAGTGGATTTACAAGTTCGGTAGACCGAAGTGGTCTATGGTGACCGACATTCCGTCCCTTGCTCCGGCAGATTATCATGCAGAGCCTGACAGGATATGGGCATACCTTTCCAACTGGCTTGGGAATGAGTACGGGGCGGCAGGGCTGATGGGAAACCTTGAAGCCGAGTCCGGGCTTGTGGCGGCTATCGTCCAGTATGGCTCTGGGTGGTCTTCCGAGGACTACACCGAAGCGGTGGACGATGGGACATACAAGGACTTTGCGGGAGACGGGAACGGGTACGGACTTGCTCAATGGACGTACCACACTCGCAAAGAAAAACTCCTGCGTCATGCCCGTTCAATGGAAGCATCAATCGGAAACCTCGACTGTCAGCTTGACTATCTGTCTGCCGAAATCGAAGCGGAATATCCTTCCGTCTTCTCCATCCTCAAAAAAGCGACCTCTGTCTCTCAGGCTTCGGATGCCGTGCTTCTGTGGTATGAGCGTCCGGCTGATCAGAGCGTGGAGAACCTTGAACGCAGACGGGCAAGAGGACAGAAATTCTACGACAAGTACCACGGCGAAGAGCCAAAACCTACACCATCGGGAGGGAATGAAGAAGTGATCAGAATCATGGGAATCGGTGACGAGGGTGCGGATGTCGCATCTGTACAGGGAATGCTTGAATATCACGGCTATGATCTTCGGTACTGCGGCGGTTGTGATGGCATTTTTGGTGAGGGCACGGAATACGCTGTAAAAGCCTTCCAAAAGGAACATGGCCTGACCGCAGATGGGGAAGTGGGCAATATTACATGGGATGCCCTTATCAATGAGTGACATGGACGAAAAGGAAAGCAGAATTCAAGTCCCGTATATAGTATACGAGGGCGCAATGGCGGTGATTGACGATCTGATGAACGCTTTAAGCGTACTTAATCCAAGACTATACGAAAGCGTAATTGACCGATTATAAACAAAAAGACCCCGGAAAAATCCGGGGACTTTTTGTAGAGAGAGGTTGTTCCAAAGGTCTACACACACAAAAGAAAGGTATCACACAATACAAGAAAGGAGATGAAAAAACCATAGTCATTATATCACGGATAGAAAAAAGTTTCAAACTTTTTTAGAAATTTTAGAAAAAGTGATTGACATATTATATATAATATGGTATTATATGGTTGACCGTTAAGTAAGACATAAAAATTAAAACATAAGGAGATCACACAAAATGATGCATCACGAATTTGAGGAACTTGCAGGATATGAGGTAAGCTTCGAAACCTACAACAATATTATCGAGCCCATGTACATGGCACTTCCCGAAAACATAACTAAACAGCAGTTCGTGAAGATGCTTGACAAGAAAGCCTTCGCCCTTCCGAAACCCGAGAGTTTTCTAAAGCAGGTAAAGAAAGAAGCAAATCACCTGTATGAAATCTGCGGCAGATATACCGACTATGAAAGCGAAGAAAGAATGACGAAAGCCGCCAAGGATTACATGAAGCGTAAATACAACATTGACTGGAACAAAGATCAGGAAGCGTTTTGTTACTTCAAAAAAGAATATGAGTTTCCGACACTTGGAAGAGGATGCACTTACCCCGTTGAGCTTGTTATCGGAAAAGGGAAATATGAGTACGAAAGAATCAATCTGATCAAGTAAATCGCAGAGTGACGGGCGAAAGCCCGGAAATGCGGGGACGAAAGTCACGGTCACAACCCCGGATAGAAAATCACACATAAGGAGATAAAGAAATGACCCTCACAACGAAAGAAACCCTCAACAACGTTAACAGCAAGATCAGAGCAATGGAAGCTATCAAGAAGTCCTACGGACTGAACCGCCTGTACATCAGGGATGTCTGCGAAGAACTGAGCATCTTCGACTGGTGGAACGAGACCCTTTCCTTGACCCAGTTAAAGCAGATGAAGAAATTCCTCGAAACGGCAATCACCCTCGGCTATACCGGGTATGCCTGCTTCAAGGTCGGAGCAAAGTATTGCTCTCACGGGATGTGGGCTTATAAGGCGGAAAGCACGGACGGCTACAGCCCGGACGGCGAGTGCATCTTTCATAGTTTTCGAAACGGCGATAACTACTGGGATGCAGAAAACGCAGACGGCGAGTGGATGCACGACGGGAACGACAGATATGGCTTTACCTTGGCAGAGGTCAAGGAGTTCATCAGCAAGTAAGACAAAAAGCCTGACCTACCGGGCATATACGGGGAGAAAGGAAACACACATGGAAATCACATTTACAATCAGCGGGGGGAAACATTCGCTCAACATTTGGACAAGAAGTGCCTTGGCAGACGTTGAGGACAGGAATATTGAGATTCCAAGATTTGCCCTGTTCGATGTAATGACAAGGCTTTCAGAAAAGTATAATAACAGGAAGCCTGTTATCGCAGTCCTGTTCGACTGCGAGTAAAATAACAAGCCGAGCCGGGGCGGCATATCCCCGGCAGAAAGGAAATCACACATGACTTACAAAGAGTATCGAGACGCAAGGCAGGCAGAGTTCGACGCACTTCCCATCTTCTGGGCGTTCGGACGGAATCAGTTCAAGCAGGCGATGGAAGAACGGGGGCTGAAGGAGACGGACACGGACAAGATTTACAGCTTCGGCGGTGGCGGCTTCTACCTGAGAAGCGATGCACAAATCATCCGGGACTATTTCAGCAAGCCTGATCCCCTTCGGGAATTGATGAAAGATAAAGAGTTTGCCGTATCGGCTTTTTACTACGAAATGGCGAACCACGAGTATCACATCAACAACTGGCAAGGTGACTGGGACGTGTGCAGTTGCTTTTCCGAGAAGGAACTGGAATACGAGGACGGCAAGAACTTCATCGACTACCTGCACGAAGCAGGATATGACGACAAGGTTGTGGACTACTACATGGAAGCGGCGAGACAATTTCTGCGTGATGCAGACGAAAAAGGGTGGTATTGATGAAGCGATACAAGTACGGAATGCGGCTCCGGGGTTTCAGCCCCGGTTGCCAGCCGTCCGGGGTGAAGGACAGAATGGACGACGAGACCGGGAAGTACTGGGACATAATCGTGTATTACAGGGAATTGACCGAGACCGAGATCAAGGACTACGAACTTGACTACCTCGGGGAAGAATGATAACATCACGGAAGGAGGTGCAGAAAATGTCAGCAGAAACCAACGCAAAGAAAATCGCCCAGATCAAGGCGAGCGGATATGCCGCTCAAAAGAAGTGGGCGAAAAAAACCATGAAGTCTGTGCAGGTGCTTTTACACCGGGAGTACGAAGCGGATGTCATAGCCTTTTGGGAAGGACTGGACAACAAGCGGCAGTGGTTTATCGATACCTGCCGCCGGGCTATGATAGACGAATAGTTATGATCGAACCCTTTATAAAAAGTATATACGGAGGATATTATAACCCGGAGCGGTAGAAAAGTAAATATTTTTAGAAAAAAGTGAAAAATATAGAAAATAGGGGTTGATTATTTTAGAAAAATTTAGTAGAATATAGTTGACCGTTGGAGATTGAAAACTGAATAGGAAAGGCAAGCAAGCAGGAATGAACTGGGTTCAGGTAGGGCTACATGCAGAGTGACATGGCGGTCAGGCTGGCTACGAGCCAGACGGATGGATGTGTAAGACAAGAACCCGGTAAAGATACCGAAGAAATCAGGGACGACATGGAAAGTGAGCAAAGTGATTCGAACTTGGGAAGAAAACGAATCAGGGATAGCCGATATCCACTAATACCCATAGTCAAAGCCGTCAAGAGGAAGAATCGGTCAGCGAGAGGACACAGTACTTGCCGAGCGGACAAGTTGCGAGCTGTCGGGAAAGCCCGAAGTGAAGCACCTGCTCATCCTACAGTTTTCAATCTCCCGGTCGTCACCCCGGACTTTGACAAGTGAATAGAAAAGGAAGATCACACATGACAGAACATGAACAAGAGGTCGTCCTGACCCGGCAGGAGCTTGCGGAAGCGTACAGCGATCTGGAGCCGAGAAAGGAAGACCCGAACGAGAACTACTAAGCGAGGAAAATCACACATGACAAACGCACAGATTATCAGCGAAGCAAGATTCGCACTTATGGAGCAGGGAATCATTGGTACAACCGGGAGAGTCCTGCAGGTTGTAGATAGCGAAGGGAATCAGACAGAAATCCCTGAGCCTGAGGAAATTCACACCTATCAGGCGTGGAAGGAACTCGGCTATCAGGTACAGAAGGGGCAGAAAGCAATCGCCCAGTTCACCATCTGGAAGCACACAACGAGAAAGAACAAGGAGACGGGCGAAGATGAGCAGAAAATGTTCATGAAAAACTCGTCCTTCTTTAAGCGGTCTCAGGTGGAAGCAATCGCCTGAGCCGCCCGGCCGCCTTAGCTCAAAGGCAGAGCCACCGCCCTGTAAGCGGTTGACGAGTGTTCGATTCACTCAGGCGGCTTGCCCGTAAAGGGCAAATCTAATAATCGTACTGGGAATGTGATATTCAGGGCGTTATTAGATGCAACATCGGTCAACGATCAGGATGCATACGGAGTGCAGAAAGATCGAGCGTCGGTAGATCAAGCCATAAGGCTATAGGAAGATCGGCGGCGTACAGGAGCAGGACTGAATGAGGATATCATGCTTATCTATAGGAGTATTTCTGCGAACACTACTATAATCCGATTTCAATCCTACTGCCGCAGACGGGGGTTCGAGTCCCCTTCGACGCTTTTACTTTTGAGGAAAGGAGGAAGGCTGGATGGCTGTATTAACAATTCCAGAAGCTTGCGAGATCACAGGTCTGTCCCGAAAGCAACTCGTGAGTTTCATGGAATCAGGGGAATGGGACATCGGCGAGATTGTCCAGAAGCCGGGGGCACGGTACAAGAGCTATATCATCTGGTCACACAAACTCGCCCATGTGATGGGCGTATCAGATGCGGCGATCACAAAAAGGCTGGCACAGATGGATGAGCGTAAACGTCTCCGCAAGTAACACACCTGACCCGGTGCTTGTCCGGGCGGTACTAAAAACAACAGCAGAAAGAGGTATGAGCCATGACGAGAAGTCAGAAAAAGGAACGGGAGCGGTTAAGAAAGCAGGTTGAATGGTGCAAAGAGATTGCCCTCGACCATTATATCAACGGACGGAGCGAGCAGGAAGCTTACTGGGAAGCGGAAGCCCGCAAGGCACAGCAGAAGATCATGAACCTCTATCCGAGGTACAGAAATCATGAAAAGATCGAAAGACGTCGGGTTTACGTTGCGGTTATGCCCGAACTCCCGGCGAGATCGTTCTAATAGAAAAATCCCAGTAACAGAAAACGCCCCGCCGAGCAAGGGGCTCAGGCGAGACGCTTAGAAAATCACACAAGCCGATTATATCACGGCAGAAAGGCAATTGCAATGTTTGAATTTGAAATCGTAACAGACTCCCGTGTGTGGGACGACGATCTGAAGAAGATGCACAATGTTACAGTGACGGGAAAGGCTGTCGGGAATATCGAAGACCACCTGAAAAACGTGATCATCTGCGAAGATAAAACCGGGTACCCTATGAAGTTTATCAAGATCGGGGATGCGGTCGTTCCGCTGTACCTCGTGAATCACATTACAATCAAGAAGGTGAAGGAATGAGCACACTATATGATCTGACGGCAGAGTACAGAACCCTGCTGGAAATGGCAGACGACCCGGAGATTGACCCGCAGGCAATAGCGGACACGATGGACAGCATCACCGGGGAGATTGAGGACAAGGCTGATGGCTACGCAAGGGTACTTGCTCAGCTTGACGCAGATGCGGAAGCGGCTGAGAAGCAGGCGAAACGCCTTGCTGAAAGAGCAAAAGCAATCCGCAGTAACATGGACAGAATGAAGGAACGGCTGAAAACAGCCATGATCGAGACAGGGAAGACCAAGTTCAAGACGGAGCTGTTTTCGTTCAGCGTCCGCAATAACGGCGGCAAGCAACCGCTGGTCTACACTGTGAACCCGGCAGACCTTCCGAAGGAGTTTAGACGGGAAAAGGTGACCTACAGCCCGGACGACGATGTGATAAGGCGGTATCTTGACAACGGCAATACAAGCGACTTCTTCCACTACGGGGAGAGAGGTCAGAATCTTCAGATTAAGTGAAAAGGGGTAAAACATGGAACCTATCAGAGACAGCATGGAAATTCTGAACGGCGTTCAGACGATTATGCAGGAGATCGGAGCAATCGGCAAGAACAGCAGGAACACGATGCAGGGATTCAACTTCAGGGGCATCGATGACGTGATGAACGTTCTTCATCCTCTGCTGACAAAAGCCCACGTGGTTATCGTTCCCACCGTGATCGATGTGACGAGAGAGGAAAGGCAGAACGCAAGGGGAACAACATTGATCTACTCCGTCGCCCGTGTGCGGTACACGTTCATGAGTACACTTGATGGCTCGACCATCGAGACCGAGGTGATCGGCGAAGGAATGGATAGCGGCGACAAGAGCATCAACAAAGCCATGAGCATCGCAATGAAATACGCCTGTTTCCAGATTTTCTGCATCCCGACAGAGGAAATGGTTGACCCGGATGCCGAGTCCCATCAGGTAGCACCGAAAAAGCCTGAGTACCCGCAGGAATTTGTGGACGCTTGCAAAATGAAAGCAGGCGGCTCGACACTTGGGAAACTGTACAAGGAAAACAAGCCGCTCTACGAGAATCTTAGGAACACCGGGAGCGACGCAGAAAAGGCGGCAATCGCCATTATTGACAAGTATATGGAGGACAGAAAATGAATAACGTGATCATCATCGGAAGACTGACAAGAGACCCGGAGCTTCGCAGACCTCAGGGCGAGAAGGAAACTATCATCTGCCGCTATTCGTTGGCAGTGCCGAGGGGCGGCAGGGACAGCGAGACCGACTTTATCAACATTGTTTCCTTCGGAAAGACGGCAGAGTTCGCCGAGAAGTATTTCCGCAAGGGAATGAGGGTCGCCGTTCAGGGGCAGATCAGAACGGGTTCCTTTAAGGGAAAGGAAGGCAACACCGTCAAGACCTTCGAGATTATGGTCAACAATCAGGAGTTTGCTGATGGCAAGCAGGATGCCCAGCCAGTACAGACCGCCCCGGCAAAGGAGCAGGAGACCTTCGAGCCTATTGCTACGGAAGATATTGACGAGGATATGCCCTTCTAAGAGACGTAAAGGGGTCAAGAAGCGATTCTAATTAGAAAGTTGAGGAATTATGCCATGACAGATAAAGATTTGATTCTCGAGCATTTAAAGCGGCATGGGAGCATTACGACTCTGGAAGCGATTCAGGAGTACGGATGCACCCGGCTGTCGGGTCGTATATATGACCTGCGAAAAGAAGGTTACGCCATCAAGACAGATGTTGCGAAAGTGCCGAAGCGTGGCGGTCGAGAGGTTTATGTTTCCCGGTACAGCTTAGAAGGTGAGCAGAATGTCTGACGTTAAGTGGATCAAGTTGCAGGTCGATATCTTCGACAATCGCAAAATCAAGCAGATCAGGAAACTCCCGGAGGGGACGGACATCTGCCTGATGTGGTTTCAGTTGATGTGCCTTGCCGGACAGATCAACAACTACGGGCAGGTGTATATCACGCAAGACATTCCGTACACCGTGGAGACCCTTGCGACCGAGTTCGATATGCCGCTCCAGACCGTCAAGCTTGGTCTGAAAGTTTTCGAGCAGTTCGGCATGATCGAGGTCATTGACAACATCTTAAAACTGTCCTCTTGGGAAAGGTATCAGTCACTTGAAAGTCGGGACAAATACCGGGAATATCAGCGGAATTATCACCGGGAATACCGGGCGAAGCAGAAATCCCTTGCGAATCCCGACAGCGTAAATAATGACGTAAATGTTTTGCGTAAAGGTTTACGTAAATGTGACGTAAATACACAAGAAGAAAGAAGAAAGAATAAAGAAAAAGAAGAAGAATCAGAAGAAAGAGATATAGAGAGAAAGCCCACCCGGCACAAATATGGTGAGTACAAGAACGTTCTTCTTTCTGACGATGATCTTGGAAAGCTGAAAGCCGAGTTCCCGAACGACTGGCAGGATAGAATCGAACGGCTGAGCGAGTATATAGCCCAGACGGGAAAAACTTACAAGAACTATCTTGCAACTATACGGGCGTGGGCGAGGAAAGACAAGGAACAGCCGCAGGCGAAGCCCGTGAAGCAGGAGCAGAGAAAGGGTTCTTACTTTGTCGAGCATACTGGTGGAATGAGCTACGAGGACTACATGAAAAATGCGGTTTCCGCAGACGAGGACGAGGACGACGACGAACTGCCGTTCGGAATAAAGTAAAAAACAGGAGGAAAATCACACATGAGCACGAAAGTTGGGTACGTTTACGAGACAAAGGACTACTGGAAGTTCAAGCACCTGCTTGGGAATCGGAGTATTGAGCAGTCACGGGTCAATGCCGTGATTGAGAGTATTCAGACTGTCGGGTATGTTATGTCTCCGATTATTGTCAATGAAAAGATGGAGATCATCGACGGACAAGCCCGGCGGGTCGCACTCGAAAAACTGGGTCTCCCGGTTCACTACGTCGTTGCAATGGGGGCAGGGGTTGACGAGTGCATCCAGCTGAACATCAAACAGACAAACTGGAAGATGGAGGACTACATCAACTGCTATGCGGAACTCGGCAACACATCGTATAAGTACCTGAAAATCCTTTACGACAGGTACGGGAAGACTTTGACGCTGAAGCCGATAGCCTATGCATTGAGGGGAGCTTCGCAGATCAATGAATTTATCAAGGCAGGGAAATTCACCTGCACTGCTGAACAGTATTCAAACGGGCAGAAAGCCCTCGAATACATCAACCTGTTTGATGGGGCAATAGGGAATAAAGCCGGGTATCGGAGCAATTACTTTGTGGCACTTGCGTTCTGCTATGATTGCCCGGCTGTGGATAACAAGAAAATGCTTGAAATGGTCAAAAAGCACAATCTCGATATTGTCCCGGTTGTGAGTGTAACACAGGCGGTTGAGGTGCTGGAAAAGATATACAACACTCGGGCGAGGACTAAGGTCTACATCCTGACTGAGTACAGGAAAGACTATGAGAAGAAAAAACAGGAATATCGAAACAGCTACTATAACGGGAGGAAAGACAATGCCGTTCCCGATGTCGAAACCGACTTGGCTTGACGATCACTACAGAAGGATTGAGCAAGCAGAAAAGAAGAAAAAGGCCGTTCCTGACGAAAAGCGATGGGAACGGCTGTCCAGAAAAGACTTCATGGAAAGGATGGCGAAAGATGGACACGTACGGAAAGAGACTGATGGCGGCGAGAAAGTGCAAAGGAATGTCGATGCAGGAGCTGGCGAGGAAAGCTAAAGTCTCTGTGCCTTACATCTACAAGGCGGAGCACGATCAGCTTGCCGAACCGAGAGTAACGGCAATCGGCAAAGTGGCACAAGCCCTCGGAGTACAACCCGGATGGCTGGCTTTTGGTGACGGCGGAGACCCTTACGAAAAGCACGCCGTCTGGAAGCTCGAAGTTGAAACGCCCGGAAAGTGCAACACATACCGCTGTTCTCGGTGCGGAAGAATACAGGAGTTCAGACCGTGGATCAATGTCAGATATTGCTGGTACTGCGGTGCGAAGATGGAAAGGAGCGAGGAAGATGGCGGACTTAATCGACAGACAGGCGGCGATTGATGCGCTTGATCGGATTTTTGACCAATGTGAGGAAATAGAGGCGCATCTGCCGAAAGGCGATCCTGACAGAACTGGTTACAAAATGTATCCGGACTATATGACAGTGTGGAAATATCTGCATCAATT
>Ga0326513_10000424_pt1 | contig 35585 bp, 51 predicted proteins | sample 2_2465_0518_D_FD_203654 | JGI IMG/M metagenome (GOLD analysis project Ga0326513, IMG submission 203654) | Bovine rumen microbial communities from UC Davis, California, United States - 2_2465_0518 | ecosystem: Host-associated > Mammals > Digestive system > Stomach > Rumen | place: USA...
CCGAAAAGGTCTAACACAACATCGTTTTCTTTGCTTGAATGTGAAACAGCCATTGCTGGCACTTCAACAGGCTTTTCTGTCGGATGTCCCGTTTCTCCATTCTTTTTGTTTATAGTCCAAGTAGATAATGCGTGTCCCTCTTTTGGGAAGTTGAAAGTATGCTTTCCCCTTGTTGCATAACAAATCAGTTCTGTGTTCCAAGTCCAGTGTCTTTTTGACAGTGATGGCATCGGATTCGGCTTGCTCCATACGCAATATGAGTAATGGTCTGCCCATTCTTTCATCCAAGCCCATATATCAGACGCAAGAAAATGAGAAGTACACACATAAACCGTTGCATTTTCAGCAATAGAAGCAAGAATATTGTCAAGCACTTCTCTGATGTCAAAATTCTTGTCCCATTCGCTTTCAGACAAGTTTTTCATTGCTTTTGAAACATCTGCCGCAAAGTTTTTGCTGTCGCTCGCTATGTTATATGGCGGATCTGTAAACACCATATCAGCCTTTACTCCATCCATAAGCCTGTCAATAACATCAGGGTCGGTGCTATCTCCGCATATAAGCCTGTGCTTGCCTAACTGATATATATCACCGAGTTTTGACTTTGGTTTTTCGGGGAGTTCTTTGTTGTAATCGTCTTCGACTACTTCCGCAGACTCTTCCGCCAGCTCGGAGAGGTCGAAACCGAAGACACTCATGTCAATCTCCGTAAAGCCGGCCAGCTCCTCCTCAGTGAGCTGAGGATCCCAGGGGCTTTCGTTGAGCTTGTTGTCTGCGAGGCGGTATGCCTTGATCTGCTCGTCGGTCAGGTCGTCGGTTATCAGGCACGGGGCGTGGGAAAATGCCGGGTCAGTCTTCCGGGCTATCTTGGCTCCGGCCAGTCTGCCGTGTCCGACCACTACGACCTTGTCGGCAGTGACCACCAGAGGCTGCCGCCAGCCGAACTCCAGCAGGCTCGCTGCTATCTGCTCGATCTGCTTCGGGCTGTGGATCTTGGCGTTCTTTTCGTAGGGCCTCAGCTCGTCGATGTTGATGTCTACCGTCTGCATTTTATCCCCCTTTTCGATAATTCGTCCCGCATATATAAGCACCCCTTCCCGCCGGTCTCCATCGAGACGAGTCCCATTAAAAATAGGAGGGGGGGAAGGGGATTTGTTGAAAACTTTGAGTTTTCAACATTCAAAAATATCTTGATTTTCCCCTCGATCTGTTTGATTTTTGTGCCTTTTCGGGGTGGAAAAAGTTGTGACAATCAGCGCAAAGGCTGATCAGGTTGCTGTTTTCGAGCGCCAGTTCCGGGTACTCGTCCAGGTGCTTGATATGGTGGACGGTCGTCGCCTCTCGCTGCCGTCCGTACCTCTTGCAGCGCTGGCACTTGTAGCCGTCCCGGCGGAGGATCCGCTCACGCTTGTGCTCCCACTGTGCGGACTTGTAGAATGTCTCGGTGTTCATGGCTCCTCCTTATACGCTTCTGCCCGGGCGATTGCCCGGGCTCCACGCTTGTCAATGAGAGTTCCGGCGTCAATGGCTGCCGCTGGAAGGTGTAGAAACGCAGGAGGTATTCTACGTCTGGTTGCGAAGGCAGGACTCGAACCTGCGACCTCCGGGTTATGAGCCCGGCGAGCTGCCACTGCTCCACCTCGCCATATGTGAGGAGTGCCGCTCCTCACAAGGGGGATGTAGAAAAGATGTCTGGATTTTGGTCCACGAAGCCGGTACCGACCCGGCCCTCTCCCGCCTTATCTCGGAAGCGCTCTCTGAGCTTTCGGGGAAAAGGTGCCCTCCGAAGAGGGCAGTATGCCTCGACCGTAAAGAAAGAAAGGAGACACAGACGGTAGGCGGAGGCTCCAGCACCACGGTCAAGCCGCTGACCGCAGCGCTGTAAAGGTAGCCTTGGGAACTGTTCCGCCTGCCTTCTGATTTTACAATAACACGGCCTGCAAAGTTATACAAGGTTATTCCCGGTGTTCTGAGGTTATTTAGTTGAATAATTCTGAATTTTCTTTGCGGAAGAGCCTTATCGCTTGCTCTCGCATACCTTCCCGGACGTGCTTGACGCTACGGTTGCCGATGGCCTCGGCGACCTGCTCCCAGCTCTTGCCTCTGACGTAGCGCTCCATGAGGAGCGTGCAGAGCTTGTGGTCTCTCACTCTCTGGATCTCTGAGCGGATCCGGAGCTTCAACGCCTTGGCCTCCTCCAGGTCTTGGAGGATCCTGCGCTGGAGCTCCAGGCGGTACTCCTCGTCGCACTCCTCCTCGGCGTCGTCAAACTCGCCCTCGAGGGAGCGGATCCGCAGGTCGATGTCCGTGATCTGCTGGAGGTACTGCTCCGGGTCTTTGTACCGGTTACGCTTGGCCGGGTAGTAGTCGCAGAGGCTCTCGTCTCCTCCGCAGTCGCAGGGGTCTCTTTCCTTGGTGCCGTAGCAGAGGCTTTTGCCTCCCTCGGTGTAGTAGCATTTACATCTCATTCTTCTTGATCCCCTTTCTCAATGATTTCGCAGGGCTGGCGCTTATACTTGCACCGGGCGCAGTTGCCTTTCCGGCGATTGAGCTCGATAGCGTGGCGCTGTGCCTCGACGTATTCCTGCTCGGTCTTCCGGAAGCTGCACCGCTTCTTGCCTTTCCCATCGCTGCACGTCTCCAACGTCAGCGAGCAGAAGCTGTGAGTGCCGGCGCCGAGGAAGAAGCAGCGGTCGTCAGCTTTCATCGTCCTCGCCCTCCTCCATGTCGTCGAAGAGCTGCTGGCCGTCCTCGCTCTCCTTGTAGCGCTGCTCGGCGAACTCCCGGAGCTGCTCGTCTCTAGCTGCGCCGTGCAGCTTGGTGGCGATGCTCATGATCTCTGCGAGGATCATGTCGTCGGTGATGATCTCCGGCATCAGGACTGCCCGGAGCACCATGCCCTCCTTGACTGCAATGTAGCCGTCTCGGAAATAGAAGCTGAGCCCGTCCTCCAGAGGCTTTAGCTTTTTGATGTTGACAAGGTAGATGTCCAGGCCTTTGGTCAAGGCGAGGAACTCCACGCCCCAGACCGTGAATGTTACCTTGCTGACGTGGAGCTCTTCGTCGTCCCGGAAGTTGTCCATGTCGGAGAAGGGGAGCTCGCCCTCCTCTTGGTAGCTGTAGCTCGTCCACTTCTCCTCGTCCAAGTCAAGCAAGGTGCGGATCACCTGCTCGGTCAGGGTCGGCAGATCGTAGACCGGGAAGAAGGCTCTGCCGTCACTGAGCCACTCGGTGTCGCTGCCCTCCCATTTTGTGATATACTTAGACGCTTTCAACAGCGCCCAGAGCTTCGATAGTTTCATTTTCTTCTCCTTTCCTGCCGCAGGTCGGCGGCAGTCTCATGTAGTCTTCCAGCAGTTGGCGAGCGCTGTCCCAATCATAGCAGACGGCGACCATGTGCCCGGCAGCTTTCAGCATCCGGAGCCAGTGCTTCTGCTTCTCCGTCGGCTTGTTCGGCTTGACCTTCATCTCGATATACAATCCGATGTAGCCACCGTGGGCTGTCGGCAGGCAGAGGTCAGGCACTCCGGCCTTCAAGCCCAGGGCTTTCAGGCGGCCGCCGGTGGCCTTGCTGCGCTTGCCCTCGTTGGGTATGTGATAGAGCAATTCTAACTCCGGGTATGTTGTCAAGGCGAAGTCCGCCCAGCGCATGAGCGAGATTTGCTCGATGTCTTCTTTCGTCGGCGTAGGAATTCCGCCTCCTCTCTGTAGTATCTTGCATATATGTACCAGCCGCCGTTGATGTCGCTGTAAACGACCTTGGCCTGTGAGTATCTGTAGCCCGGGTAGAGCTTATCAAACTCTGTGCGGTCGTCGGTGTCCTTTGCCAGCTCCCTGACCTGACGCTTGGAAAAGCGGCCGTCTCGCTGCTTGGGCTCCGGGTGGATCAAGTTCTTGGAGCCAGTCCATTTCCGCTTGAAGGGAGTGCTCCGCACCTGCTTCATCATGTAGACGCCCAGGTCTGCCAGGCCATTCTCATTGAGTTGGAGGTAGTCCGTCCCCACGATACCTTTTCCCCAGAGGTCTACTAGATCTCTGACTGACATCCCGCCGCTGATGACTAGGTGATGATGATACCGGCCGGACCGGCTGCCCTTCTCGGTGACGGCGAGGTATTTCAGCTCAGTCAATCCGTATCGTTCCCGGTATCGCTTGACCCTGCGCAGGAAGTTCCGCAGCTCCTTGGCTGCCTCCTCGTCTGTCTCCGGCAGGTGCTCCGGCGAGTAGGTCAGCTCGACTTTCAGATCCTCGCTCCCGAAGTTGGCATTGAGGAGCCTGATGAATTTCCCCTCGGCTCTCTTCTCGTTGAGTCTCTGCTGGGTCTCTGGTGTCGGCTTCGACTTCTTCCGCCTCGATGTGGCTGATCTATACACCGGGTATATGTGTGCCTCCAGGTAGTCACCGCACCTGTAGACTGTCTCTCTGTATCTGCATCTCATGATCATCTCTCCGTGGTCGATATGATAATATCCATTACAAGGTCGATACCGGGCCGAAGCCCGGGGACCTATTATATATATAGTAGTGGTCAGTCGTCGTCTCTGCTGGCGAGCAGTCCGCAGGTCATAAAGCCGCAGAAAAAGCTCACGATGCCTGTGATTGCTCCGGCGATAAATACGTCGGCCATGATTTCCCTCCTCACTTTATGGCGATGCCCTTATTTGTTAAAAAAATAATAGCCTTGTTCTCGAAGTCCATGCGCTGAGCGTCGGAGAGGATCTTTTCTCCGACCTTTGCAGCGTAGTGGTCGTGCATTTTGCCGATCAGGGGATGCTGGATGTTGAGGCGGTAGCCGTACTTGTTAGGTTTGGCCAGCATGGAGACCGGCTCACTCGAGTCGTGGACCGGCGACATCTTACCCACCTCGGACTCCCTCCTTTGCGCCCCGGATGAATTCCTTCTCAGTCTCGAGGTTGACGGTGAGCTTCTCAAAGTCGATGCCGTACTCCTCCGTCAGCTGCTCCATGATCTGCGTCATGGTAATCTCTTTGTCAAAGAGGTACGGCGTCGAGAAAAAGAAGCATATATCGTCGTAGAGCTTTTTGACGTACTCCTTCGAGCGGCCCCGGCGGATCTGAGCACCGAGGGTGCCGCAGACTGCAAAGCAGGCCATGGAGTAGGCCATGTCGCTGAATAGCTTGTACTCATGCTTCAAAAAGCTCTCCTGCTCCTCCTGGCGGATCCGCTTTCGGCAGGCTCCGCAGTCAGTTAGTGCTTTCACGGTGCCGCCTCCTGGGGTCTCTTCTCTCGGCCCTGGTCATCATCTGCTCCTTGGGGGAGAGGATGCCCTTCTTGTTTCTTCTCTCCGCTGCTCGGCGGATCGTTCTTCTCATGCTGCTCATGTGTTTCCTCCTTGCATAGTTCTCGGGTGTAGTAATCGAGTGCTTTCAGGTACTCGACTTCCTCGTCTAGCGTGTAGTGAGCTCGTTCCTTTTCAAAGACGAGCTGCATAGCTGCCAGGGTCTTTGGCTTGGTTATCCGGGCCGGCCGCTTCCGGCGGCTCTCGTAGTTCCGGATCATCTCTCTCAGCTCGTCCCTCATGGCTCTGCTCCTTTCTGATCTCCGCCAGCTCCTCCGCCGTCAGCTTCCGGCAGTCCTTACCGGTGCGCAGTGGTGACAGCGGGCAGGAGAGGCAGTGCAGCACCTGGCTGCATACGGTCTCACGTTTCATCGGTGGCTTCGGCGGTGTTTGCCGAATTTTTCAAAATATTCACGGTCTTCTTTGTCGGCTTTCCAGCCCATGTAGACGCCGTAGGTCTTCCCGGCCTTGTCGGCCTCATGGATGTCCCGGCAGAGGTCATAGGACTGGCCGGGAATTATCGGAAAATTCTGCTGGCGCTTTCTGCGGCCTTTGTATGCGTCATTCATTTTTCACACCTTCATTTCATTCGTCAGGTTCGGAGCGCTCAATTCGATTACAACTTCCAGCAATGAAATTGCATAAAGTCCAAACTCCTAATACAATCAAAACTGTTTTCATTTTTTTCACGCTCCACTTCTCGCATTATTTCTTCTTCGGACATTTCAGCCCAGCGTTTGTATTCGGCTTCATTCAGCTCGTCTGCCTTCTTATACGTTGCACTTTCAAAACCTTTTTTCGTCAGCCCGAAGCCGTTTACAGGTGGGTGAGATTCGGTGAAATCCCTTCCATTTTCCGTACTCCATTCATAAGCAGGAAAGCCGCACGTCGTTCTTTCTACAAGTCCGAGATCACGAAGGACTTTCACAACCTTCCGCACCCTATATTTTGTCAAGCCTGTAAAGTGTGAAATAATTTTCACTGAATTAACATTAGCTGCGTCGTGGTAATCAGTAGCAGCAGAACAAAGATACGCAAATACGGCTCGAATCTCAGGAAATATGAGAATATCTTTACGCATTGCCGTATCTTTCAAAACTTCGATTCTTTCTTCATAAGTCATTTTTCGCACCTTCCTTCCACATCACCGTCCATTCTCGCACCGCAACAAGGGCAGTAATTATCTTCTCCGCTATCCATTGCTGAACCACATAGAGAACAACAATATCTGCCGTATGGGTTGCCGAAAATCGGCTTATCATTATATTCCCACTTCCCATGCTTCACAGGCTGTACGTCTGCGGCTGGAATGAAACATAAATCATTATCAACAGCGTTTAATATCTCTTTTGCACCTTTTATTTTGTATAGTGCTTTCACATCTTTTGTTTTCAAAGCCTCGGCTTCTCCAACAGATAAACCATTTTCAATTCCACAAAGCACCTGTTCTACGGCTTCTCTGCTTATATACTCATTCATTACTCTTCCTCCAGGCTGCGGAGCTTTTCGCCGACCAGGGCGAGCAGCTGCTCTGTCTTGGCTGTAAAGATCTGACGCTCCTGATTGTCGTCGGTGCTGCTGATTATCTCCAGCAAGCCGGTGAGCTCTTTGTAGCTGGCGGCGTAGGCGTGCTTGAAGCTCTGCTTGTCTCCGCTGTCGGCCGGCTTCTGAGCTTCGGCTCTGACTTTCTCCAGCTCCTCCCGGTGCTTCTCGGCTTCCGCTGCGAGCTTGTCTTTCAGCTCCTGGAGCTCGGTCTGAGCTTCCTTGGCTCTCTTCTCGGCGGCCAGGAGGTCCTTGTGCTTCTTGTCCAGTTTCTTTTCAGCTCCCTCGGCTCGCTCCTCAGCTTTCTCGGCCTTGGTCTCGGCTTCCTTCTGGAGCTGCCGGGCGAGGTTGAGCTCCTGAGTGTCGGAGACTTCCTTGACGACTTCCTTCTCCACGATCTTTTCGACAATCTCGGGTTTTCCCTTGGATGCTTCCAGCTCCTTGACCGCTTCCTTGGCTGCCTTGGCCTCAGCGATCCACTCGTCACGCTCAGCTTCCAGCTTTTCTGCCCGGTCAATCAGGGCGTTGGTGTCCATGCGCACGGACTCCAGCTCCTCGACCTTTTCCTCCATGAGGGAGAGCTGCTCGCCCTGGATCTTGTAGTCCTCGAGGAGCTTTTCCAGCTCCTTGGTGGTCATTCCGGCGACGTCATGCTCTGCCAGGATCTCGGCTCTGTCCTCGGCGTCCACTGTGGTGAGCAGTGACAGCTTGGTGATGCCAAGCTGTGCAGTTGACTGCACAGGCTCATTCTGGCCGATTTTTTCGTAGACGCTGATATAGGTGTAAGCCTGCCGCCTTTTTAGCTGGAATTCCTGCTCGGCGTAGTCCTCAAAGGTATCGTAGCCCAGCTCCTGGAAGAGCTTCTCAGCCTTCATCGTCCGCAAATCTCTGCCGATAGCCCAGACCGCCCTCGCTGCGGTGGAGCCGTTTTCCCGGATGCGCTCCGTCAGCAGCTGGGCTCTGGCTTCCGGCGCCATGGTTGCCTCGATGCTGCCCTCTGGCCATGGCAGTTCCGGCGGGTCGAGCAGTCTCTCGGTGTCATCCTTTCCGGGCTGTATTGTTGATATGTCCTTGATCATGGTGTGCCCTCCTTGTACGGTATCATCATTATTTCGGCCGTGTAGTAGTACCGATCACCGCACGGCCTTTCGATTTCTCGGATTTTTACGAGATCTTTCCGCTGACTGAGTAGGTCTTCAACTTGCATTGCAACATTCAGCCGGAAGGCTTCGGGGTTAACGTGTTTGAACGTCGAGAATTCAAACTCAAACTTTTCGGCCTCTCTGTGCTCCAGGTTTTCGAGGGCTTGGGGCCTTTGCATACGCTCGACGAGGGCTTTCAGCTTGTCGCATTCCGCCATAAGCTCGTCACATTTCCCGTTTAACCGGCGGATCTGCCCTGTCTTGGCGTTTGTCTCCACCCTGTCCTTGGCCCACTCGTTGGCGAGCTTTTTGTAGGCTTTTTCCCTCTCGATGCCAATTATCGAGAGGATAATGACCATAAAGCATAGTATCACTAGCATGATTTTCAGTGTCATTCTTTTCCTCCTTATGCAGCCGGGACCGCAGTCCTGGCTTTTTTCCTGCGATAGTAGTGCTTCGGCGGTGCTGGGCGTGGAGGCCTTTGCAGCCTCTTGGCTTTCCGCCAGCGCTTGTTCCACAATTTATCGAGCTGCCGGGCGTATATCTCCTCAAAGCGCCGCACCGTGGGCGGCTTGGGGTTGCCCGCAGTGTTGTTGTGTCGGCCTCTGCACTGCTGGATCTCATAGCTGTTGCTGATCTCCATGGTGTAGTATGGCGTGTCTGGGTCGGAGATCCGGCGCAGGAATACGATCGCAAGTGCTCCGGCGACGTGTCGGTCGGCATAGCTGGCGACACAGTGATTGAGAGCAGCGCCCTCGTCGATGATGTCCTGCACAGTCTCCGGGAGCTTGATCATCAGACCGAGTTCCGGCAGCTGGAAGAGCAGCTCCTCCAGCTCCTTGCAGCGTTCGGCCATCTTAGCGGCCAGCTCCAGGTCTTGCTTTTCCCTCATTAGCGCCATGGTCTTGTCGTGGGCGGCGAAGAGGTCCTTCGGCATCGTGATGGCCGTGCTTGTCATGTCGTAGCCCAGGGCGCTGCACTCTCGGAGATAGTCCCGGTAGGCGACCATGAAAAAGTAGCCGCCTTGGTTATTCATTTTCCTTCGGGCGTAGTTCATGATCCGCCGGGCCGTAATCCCGGAGAGGTCAGCTGCCTCTTTCAGCAGCTCTTCGCAGCGTCCGAATTCTCGGTGGTATGCTACCGTTTCCGCCGGTGACTTGCCCCGGAAGACGTCTCGCCGGAAGCGGATGTAGTCGCTGTAGCGCAGGCCGTCCTCCTCCTTGATGTAGGCGAGCTCCGGCTTGGTGAGCCGGAGGATCTTTTTGAGGTCGTTGCTCCTCCAGTTAAGACGGACGGTGAGATGCTGGTAGACGTAGTCGCAGGCTAGACGCTGTAGGCCACCGTGCATCATGTATTCCAGTTGTGGCCGCTCTGCGATACGGCTGAGCCAGAGGATCAGTTCCGCTGGCCACTCCTCCTCGTAGAGGTCGCCGAAGGCGTAGCACAGGAATGTGTTGCTGATTGCTGCCTGATTGATCAGCCTGTAGCCGCTGCGGTAGCCGTAGAAGCCGAGGTTGAACGATGGCTCTGAGGGCTTGCCTTTTTTCGGGTGCCAGCCCTCCGGCCAGGTATGGACATACTGGACGGCATTCCCGGGTCTCAGCTCGTAGGCTGTCATCGTGTATAGATTGATTTCCGGCTCCAGGCTTTCTGGGTCAGGGAAGGTCAGCTCTGCCTTGCAGGCCCTGATCGCCAGGTAGTTGCCCTCGCCCTCGAAAATTGCAAAGGTGTCAATGTCCCTGATACCCTTACGGCCTCTGTCCATCTGCTTCAAGATTACATACGCCCCACACCGGGGGCAGTTGCTGTCGGTGTTGTGCTTAAAGGCCTGCGGGCCGGTGTAGTCCGTAAAGCGCTCGTGGCAGGCGGTGCAGTAGCACTCCGTCGCCTTCCGGGACGGCTCTTCCGGCTCGCCGGTGGGGCTGTAGAATACCTCCGGGCGGTCAGCCCGGGAGTGCTTGCGGTAGAAGAGATAGTGTGCCATACGGTCGGCTATCTCCTCCATGTATGGGGTCTCGTCTATCTCTACCATGTGACCCGCTCCCCTCAGAAGTCCAGCAGCTCGTCCAGGGAGACACTGAGGGTCTCTTTCTGCGGCTTGGCTGCTGCGCCGGTCTCAGCGCAGAGGTCGATCTCCATGCGGAAGCGGATGTCGGCGGTGGGGAAATAGAACTTGACCGCTGACCGGAAGACGTCCAGGTCGCTGACGCCGTCCTTGTCGTCACATAGCTGTGCGATGCTGTCGAGGCAGGCCTGGAAGGTCTTGTCGCTCTGCTTCATGGCCTGCTTGAATTCCGGCTCCTGGCGACCGAACTCCCGGAGAGCTTCTGCGGTAGGTCCGGCGACGACTTGCTGGATCTGGCCGGTGATCTTTTCGCCGAAGTAGACGTTTCCCTCCGGGTCGAATATTCCTGTTAATGTTCCCATGATGTGCTCCTTTCCGTGCAGTCAACTGCACTGACGGCTTTTTTCGAGTTCCTCGAGCTCGTGGTGTGTGATGACTAACCGGGCGATAGCGTAGCCCCTGTCCTCTGCGTCCTTGATAGTGTCGCAGCTCTTGGCGATGCTCGTCCAGACTCGCTCGTCGAACTCCAGCTCTTTTCTGGCTGCTTTATACTTGCGGTACTCCCGGACCTCCTCCAGGATGCCTTCGGCCGGGGCGGCTATCATCAAGGCCATTGCGTAGGCGGCTATCAGTCCGCCGATTATAGTGCGCATTGTCTCCATTTTCTCTTGTTCTCCTTTTCTTTTTATCGGGGAGCTTCGGCTCCCTCGTCAGCTATCTCTTTAATGCTTCTGATATGCCAGCCCGGGGCAGGGCGCCCCTTGTCTCTGACTTCTCGTAGCGTCTCGGCGTCTACGGTATACTCGACCGCCTGGACATATATCTTACGTCCGAGGGCTTCCGCTATGTCGTCTGTGATGTTATCAACTTCGGCGACCACTCTCCACTTTTTCATGGTTTTCCCTCCTTGATGCCGGTGTGGCGGTTGTAGCCGTTGCGCTCCAGCTCGTCCCGGATGCTCTCGGCCATCGGCCAGAGAGCCACGCTTGTGAAGTAGTTCCAGCCCTCGAGGGCGTTGCCGAAGCAGTATATATGCCCGTCGTGATAGACTTTCGCAGAGCCTCGCTCTCCGTCCAGCTCGTAGGCCACGTCCCGGATCTTGTACTTGATGCTCATGTCTCGCCGATGCAGGTCAGGCAGTCTGCCGGGTCTTTTTTCTCGGTGCCTTCGGCGGTCTCGGTGATGATGTCGCAGCGCATGGAGATATATGCGAGCAGGTCGTCGGTCTTCCGGAGCTGCTCTGCCAGCTCACGGCGCTGGTCTCTCAGCTTTTCCACCTTGGCTCTCAGGCCGTCGAATATCTCCTCGAGGCTGGCAATCTTCTGGGGCGCCTCGCCGTAGAGGAGCATCGTGGGCGGGTCGGTGCAGGGCTGACCGAGGGGCTCCAGCGTTCCGGGGTTGTCCTTGATAGCCTTGTCCATCTGCTGCCGGAACTCGCTCTCAAAGTCTCTGCCGTCGACCTTCAAAACTTTGATGCTTTCGAGTGCTGCCAGTGCCCTGTCGCCGGAGCGTCGCTTCTCCGCAGGATCCACCAGCTTCATGGCCATGCCGATGCTGCCGTCTGCCTTCTCGGTCAGTGCCACGCTCTCGACACGCTGCTTTTCGGCAGCGTTTTCCCTGTCGTCTGCTGCCTTTTGTTCGCTCTCCGTCAGGGCCGGGACGCCGAACTCCTCGTAGGCCTTCTTCGCTTGCTCCTCCAGCTCCTCCAGCTCCTCGGGAGGGCCGGGCAGGATCTCCGGCTTCTTGTAGTGCTTCTTCCGGGTGACTGTGTCGCCGTGGCACCAGCCGCTGCTCTTCCGCTCACCTTTCAGGCTGCGGAGGTCAATGCCGGCGTCTCGCAGTATTGCCTTGACCTCCTTGACGGGGACGGCGTGCAGGTCGGCTTCGATCTGGATCTGCGCTCTCTGGTTGGCGGCTCCGAGCACGTTACGGACGATCGTGCTCGCTGTGTTCTGGTCGAGTTTCATTGTGTTCTCCTTTCTGTGCAGTCAACTGCACTCGCAGCTTCTCTCGTCGATCCAACGGCGGAGGAGCGGCTCATAGATGTGATATACCGGGCGGCTCGTTACGATGACCGAGTCCCCGAACGGGTAGACCTTCTGGTCGAGGCCGGCCCGGAGGGTCGCCTCCGAGACCTGGAAGCCACTCTCCCGGAGGATCTTTGCGGCGTCCTTGATGCCGATGACTACCATCATTCTGGCCATGGTGGCCTCCTTTCTTGCTTTCCCTCCTGCTATATGGTATAATAGGGGCGCAGCTGTCAGGGCACAATGGCCGCTGTGCTCACCTTACCGAGAGAGGGGGTGATCGTTTTCTTCTTTTTCCATGTGACCTCAAGCTATGCCAGGGAGATTCGCCGTCTTGCTGACCAGCTCTCTGAGGTCTCTGCACGTCTGCCAGGGCGTGCAGCGCTTCGGGCTTTAGTCCTTGATGCTGCCAAGCCAAAGGACTAAGTTCGGGCACTTCGGCTCCGCCTGTGCCGGCGGGGCTGTTCGCTTTTTGGTGAGGCCATGGTGGGCCTCCTTTCTTGATTTCCCTCCCGCTCCGTGCTATAATTGCGGTGAAGGGAGGTGAAATAATGCTAATAGATAGCTTTGATATTGATTGTCCTTACTGTGATAAGGAGATTTCAATATCGCTTGATTCTGTTGGAGAGACAGTTAAATGTCCTTACTGCCATAAGGAATTTGAAACGTCAGACAACGGAACCATATCAGCTGCTGAAGAAGCCGAGGGAATAATAGACGATTTCCTCAGTGATCTTCTCTAACTTCTACCTGACCTGATAGCTTACCGAGATTTTCCAATTTGGCAGTTATCAGGTCAATCTTTTTCTCAATCTCATCAAGAGCAGCCATAATCTCGGTATTGTCACAACCGATTTTTACGGTCATTTTCTGTTCCTTTTTCATGGTGGGCCTCCTTTCTTGTTGGCTATCAGTCAACATTCAGCGTAAAAAAAATTCGTCTTTCCGTGTCAGCGTCCAGGTTGAGCTCCTTGGAGATTGCAGCTATTTCCGACTGCTTAAACTCGGACTTGTTGTGCAGCTTCTTCCAAAATCCCTGCCTGCTGAGTTTCAGCTTCTTTGCCAGCTCGCTCATGGTGCTTGTGCTGCTCTTGATACAAGAGAGCAGCAGCTCTGTGTCAGTCATTTTTATCACCTCCGTGTTGCCTATCTGTCAACATCTACAGTATAGCACTTTGTTGGCGGTTTGTCAACATCAGTTTACTACTTTTTTTCTTTTCTCTTTTTTGAACAAATCTTGCTTTGAATTTTTGTTGACATTGCGCCACTCTGCAACGTTAATTTTTGTTGACATTTCGGAAACTAGGTGCTATAATGATTATAATATAAATAGGAGGTGATCAAATGAACTTTGGCGATAGAATTAACAAAATCAGGACTGAAAAGGGTATGACGCAGGACGAGCTTGCAAAGGCAGTCGGATATAAGACCCGGTCGGCGATCGCGAAAATCGAGTCTGGCGAGCGAGATGCGCCCCAGACGATGATTGTCGCACTTGCTAAGGCTCTAGGCGTCACTCCGTCTTACCTCATGGGCTGGGAAGATGAGCCAGCTCCGCCGCAGCCGAACGGCCAGGCGCTCGACCAGAGCAACATATACATGATACCGATATATGAGACGGTGTCCGCTGGCTTTGGCGCCTACGCCGACGACCACGTCACCGGCTACGAGCCCGTATACCTCTCCAGCGAGAGAGAGGCTCGGGAGACCCTGGCGATCACTGTCCGGGGCGACTCCATGTATCCTAAGATCGAGGAGGGCGACCTTGTCGTCGTCCACCAGCAGGACTACTTTGACAACGGCGACATCGTGGTCGCAGTTGTGCTTGGCACTGAGGACGGCTTCGTCAAGCGAGCCTTCCGCAGCGGCGACCGGCTCTCCTTGGAGAGCATCAATCCGAGCTACCCGCCTATGACTTTTTCCGGTGCTCGCATCGAGGACGTCCGGATCATGGGCGTGGTTAAAAAAATAATCAAGAATGTGTGAGCGGAAAGGGGTGAGCTTATGACTTGCATCAAGTGCCGAGCAGAGCTCCCGAAGGGCGCTCTCTACTGTCCCGCCTGCGGAAAAAAGCAGACCGCAGGCCGAGCCAAGTATCACAAGAGGGAGCACGGCTCCGGGACCATCTGCAAAGATACACGATACAAAAAGCCCTGGGTCGCCCATGCGCCCGCCAGTAAGTACGGAGGCGGCCGGCAGTACCTGGGGTGTTATGCTACCCGTAAGGAGGCGGCGGCCGCTCTGGAGGAGTACATCAAGCACGGCCGGCCGGAGCTGTACTCTGCGACCCTCGCCGACGTCTATCGGCTGTGGACTGAGAAGCACTTTCCGACGGTCTCAGAAGCCGCCGAGAAGCTCTACTCCTCGATGTGGAAGCGCTTCGCCGGGATCGCAGGGGCTCCCATGCGAGAGCTGCGGACGGCTCACTTCCAGGAGATCGTCAGCTCTGCGACCTCGAAGAGCGCAGCCGATACCTTGAAGGCCATGGCCGTGATGATGTGCCGGGTCGCCTGTGAGAACGACATCACGGCCAAGAACTATGGGGAATTTATCGTCGTTCCGAAGTTTGAAAAGAAAGAGAAGCGGATCTTTTCCGGCTCGGAGATCGCAGCGCTCTGGGCCAGCTCCTCCGGGTCGGATCCCTGCCGGATCGTGCTCTTTATGATCTACACCGGGCTGAGGATCGGCGAGCTGTTGAAGCTGACTGCTGCGGACGTGCATCTGTCGGAGGGCTACCTGGTAGGCGGCGAGAAAACCGCCGCCGGAAAAAATCGAGTCGTCCCGCTGCCTCCGATGATCCCGGAGCTTGGTGAGTTCTTGCGCTCCTGGTGCGAGAGAGCAGGGGAGGGGCGGCTGTTCCCGATGTCGCCGGGGCGCTTTCGGTCAGACGTCTTTCCCGTGGCTCTGGCTACGGCAGGCATCCAGCCGGACGGACTGACGCCGCACTCGACCCGCCACACCTTTGCGAGCCTGTCCAGCTCCGCCGGTGTCAAGCCGGAGAGCCTCCAGCGCATCATCGGCCACGCCTCTTATACCACGACCGCCGACGTCTACATACACCACGACCTGGAGGGCCTGATTGAGGAGATGCGTAAGCTCCGCAGATAGCCATTTTACGCACAGTTTTACGCACATTTTTACGCACAATGAAAAAAAGATACCGCCTCACTATCCGCAGTTTGAGGCGGTTTTTTGTGCATTCGGCGATATAGCTTAATCTTGATTTAAGATTATAATAATATGCTTTCCCCGATTTTCAGCCAGTTTTCAACAACTTACGCACATTTTACGCTCATTTGACGCCGGGGAAACGCTCATATAATGCTCATGCTGTGCAATGTTGTGCAATTTGTAATAATGCACAATTATCCATGCAGTTTTTGTTCATGTATACAAAATATCAAATTAGCGCTAATTATTTTCTATTTTCTATTGACTTAGCGCTAATTATATGCTATAATATAATCAGAGAAAGGGAAGAGCTCCCGAAAACACAACGACCGCCGAAAGGCAAGGAGGTATGTTATGACTCTTAAAGATTTTCTTGAAAGTTACACCGGATTCAACTTTATGGCTGGAGAGATTGTTGTTATAGACCAGCGCAGAGGGAAACATTACATCTGTGAATGGAAAAACGGCAAGCTCGACCACCCATTTCACGATTTCAAGGACGAAATGGAAAAAGACGTTTACGATTGGACACATACGGCTAAGACGATGTTAATCACACTATAATCCTCTGCTGACCTATCGGCGAGACGGGGAGAAGGAGAAAATCATGAAAAAGGTTATAAACAGGAAACTCTATGACACCGAGACCGCCACAAAGTGCGGAGAGTATGAGCCTAATCCATATCGCAGCGACTTTTCATGGTACTGCGAAACGCTGTACCAGAAGCGGACGGGAAAATTTTTCCTGCACGGTGAGGGAAATGCCGCCTCGCCGTATAGCAAGAGCTGCGGACAGAACGAGTGGACCGGTTCCGAGGCAATCAAGCCCCTGACTTACGAGGAGGCCCAGAAGTGGGCCGAGGAACATCTCACCGGCGACGAGTACGTTGCAATCTTTGGCGAGCCTGCCGAAGATGAGAGGGCTCAGCTCAACCTCCATATAAGCGCCGCTGTGATCCAGAAGCTTAAGCGCATAGCCACTGAGAGAGGGGTCTCCACCGGAGCTCTGGTAGAAGAGCTTGTGACGAAGCATTTATAAGATTTTGCCCTGGGAAATCCGGGGCTTTTTCTTTGTGTAGCAAGATGCACAATTACTTCGGAAGTTTTTGTTCATGTATACAAAATATAGAATTAGCGCTAATTATTTTCTGTTTTCTATTGACTTAGCGCTAATTATATGCTATAATATAATCAGAGAAAGGGAAGAGATCCCGAAAACACAACGACCGCCGAAAGGCAAGGAGGAAATTATGATGACTATCAAGGTTAACGGTACAACAATCGGCACAGTTACAACCAACCGCTCCATGACACTGGAGGAAGCAATGTGGGCTATCGGCTACGACATCACAGATCAGGACGACTGCAAGAACGGCTACGACAACGGAGTCGAGGGCTTCTACCTTGACGACGACGGCAACTACTCCTTCGACGTTGAGGCTGCTGAGTTCTTCGCTGAGTGATCCATGGCAATATACGACAATAGGATCTGCCGCACCTGCGGTGCTCAGTTCTCGGGCGGGCCAAGAGCTTGGTACTGCCCGGACTGCCGCAGGGAGCGGGCTCGGATCCGGAAGCAGAGATACAACCGGGGAGAGTTTGCACGGCACATCGGCCAGCTAGACCTTTGCGAAAACTGCGGCAAAGAGTACACTGTCGAGAGCGGGACTCAGAAATACTGCCCCGATTGCAAGGAAGAGATGCACCGGCAGCTCGATGTGAAGCTGTCGCTCGAATACTACCGGGAAAACAAGGAACAGATCAATCCCGCCAGAAACGAAAGGCGCCGGCTCCAGCGGCTCGGTGCTCGATATGCGCCGAAAAGAAAAAAGGCCTCCGAGAAATGATCTCGGAGGTCTTTTGCTATGATAGGAGCACGGGCCAGTCGCTGCCGCCGAGGTAGCCCTCGCCGAGCCGGTTGGCTCGCTGCCATGCGTTGATCGCAGCCATGGTCATGCTGCCTGCTATGCCGTCGATACTGCCGCAGCGGTAGCCGAGGCTCGTGAGCCGCTGCTGTACCCAGCGCACCAGCTCGCCCTTGTCGCCCTTGTCTACGGTGTGGAGCTTAACGGCTGCGAGGGTCTTAGGGCCGAGGAGATCATCGACCGCCAGGCTATGACCGAGGCCGTTGAGGATCTGCTGGAGCTCGGCGATGTGGCCGCTGCGCTTGATGCCGTAGTAGCTGTAGTAGTCCGTCGTCACGCTGCCTGATGTGCCGCCGGAGACGGTCTCGTCGCCCCACCAGTGGCGTGGACCGATGTCAAGGTGGATCGCCTCTCCGTCTATTTTGCCTATGCCGGAAAAGCCTAGGTCCTGTGCCTTGCAGGCGACGATCTCCGGACGGATAACGCTGCCGTCCTGGCGATAAAATTTCCAATCGGCCGCCAGGCCTTTGGTGTGCATACCGTTGCCGGTGCCACCGACCTGCTTGTCCCAATAGGGGCAGCGGTAGCCGCTCGTTACGATGCCCTTGACCGCTCCGATCGAAGGCATGAGCTGCTGGACTTTCGCCGGGAGTGCCGGGTCCAAGAGTGTGGCATGACCTCGGCCGCACTTGCAGCGGAACTCTGAAACGATGAAGTTCTTTGTCAGCCTGTCACGGGCTGAGTATGCGTAGGATTTAACGCTCATTTTCTTCTTCCTCCATTTCTTCTGGATTTTCCTCTTCGTTTGCCTCCGGGCTGCTGACCTCAGCCGGAAGCGATGATAGTGTGGCGACTGCCTCGCCACGATATTTGATGTATATCTCAGACGGCTTGACCGTTGTCTCCACGTCCAGCGTTGTGCTGCCGTTCGCTGTGGGGATAGACACACCTGCCTGTTCCATGCTGAGAGTATCAGCATAGTCGCCTATCTTCATAATCGGCTCGTTTACTATGCCTGTTGTCTCGTTTGCGAGGACGTACCAGACTGTGACTGGTGTTCCGGCGGCGTATTGGGCGGCGAGGTAGGATTTGAAGTCTGCAACAGTAGTAAACCGTCTGTCATGGAAATACAACGATCCACCACTTTGATAGTAAACATTATTCCAATCGTTATTATAAGGCTCCGCATGATATAAACATTCGTAATGGCTACAATAGCTACGCTCTGTTCTTGACGCAGAACTCGTTTTTATGTCACTGATAAATATTGAAAATCTTAAATATGTATCAGTGTTAAAATTCTCAGTACCATCAAGTACCAACTTCTTAATCTTCCTTGTTGTCTCCACCTCACCCAAGTATACAGGCGTTGTGGTGTTGGCTGATGAAATCGGGATTTTATAGCCGAATTTTTCAAAGGTCTCAGGAAGAACTCCGTCATTTGTGAACTCAGGAGTAATTGTAATATCAACCGTTGCTCCAGAATTGACTGTAATCATTACACTATTAACATATTTATTGCCAATGGCATTATACGCTGCGGATGTTCTTCTGATTGGCGTTTGTTTCCAATCGTCAACCTTTGTTGTGCCGTTATAAAAAACAAAGGTGACGTTATTATCTGCGGAAGTGTTAAAGAATGACAGTGTTCCTTGACCACCATTTGAAACAGAAATAGGCATTGTGAACGCTGACAGGAGATTAAAACGTGCACTTGCGTATGCTGTTGCTGTACCGTTTATGGTATATTTGCCTTTACCGTCAGAACTAAAAGTCACGCCATTAGATTCTACCGTTTTTAGTTCTCCGGCAGGCATTACATTCGCCGTCCTCTCCCCTGTACCCTGTGGCATAATCGGGTTGTCGGGTGTTGGTGTGCCGGACTGGGCTGTGTTTCCGCTGATAAGGTAGTCGAGGAGGGGCGTTCCGTCTGCGGTGAATGTCACCGGGACTGCGCCGGTGTATTCCTGCACGGAGGGAGCCTCGCCTGCGCTATAGTCGTACCAGTAGCGCTCGAGCCGCAGGATCGGGTCAGGAACTTGCACGTCCTGGCCACCTTTCTTCGCCATGTACGCATACAGCCTGGGGAATAGCCCTGGAATATAGGTCGGGGCTTCGACTTCCATTCCACAGATCTTGGCGAGGAGTTTTTCATCGTCAAGGATCGGCTGGGGAAGCTCCACGGCCATTCCAGCCAGAAAAGCATAGTAAAATTCTATGCGGAGTATGGGCTGCGGGAGGGCTGCGTTTCCTCCCGTCATCACGTCGAGGTAGTCCTCAATTCTGGTTTCGGGTTTGCTTGGCTTTCTGCTCATTTCTTTCCCTCCTCGTCGTCTTCGTCGGTGCAGCTTCTCAGCTTTTTCAACAGTTTTTTGATCCAACCGGCGGCGTTCGGGTCGGCTTCGCCGTAGTTTTCCAAAATCGAGATGACCTCCATCACTACGATGTAGAAAAAAACAGCTGCGGCGGTCACGGTGCCGGTCACTCCTGCCAGCTGCTCAGCCTGATAGTATCGGCCTAGATAGCCGATGCCTATTTCCAAGCCGCAGGCGGTAGTCATGACGACCAGCTCGCAGATCTTATTCAGGCCGCCCTTCCGCATGACTGCGGAGCTGTAGTCGTCATTGACGTGCGCCTTGATCCAGCCTGTTACGATGTCGGCCAGAGCCAGCCCCAGCACTATAGTGATCATGATAATGTACTGCATTATGCTCCGCCTCCTTAGTATTTGATGCCGATAATTTTATAAACGTTAGGTTTATAACCGTCAACTTCTCCGCTTGCTGATGTTGTAGTCGGGTTGAACGTTGATCCGCTAAAAGTTATGCGCAAGTAGCGCTGGAAATATCCGTTGAAAAGAGCACTTCCATTCGTGAGCAGCTCCGGAATTATTGATTTTTGTTCTGCTGGAATACCGTCTCTAACATCGTAAGGGGTGCTAATATTAAGGTATAATACATCATAGTTATCGTAGTTATCTGTTAGGGCATTATCTTGTCCAATGTATGCGCCACTCGGATTATCAAATAGCACTGTTTTTGTAACTCCGCCTCCGCCGCTGCCTGTGCTTACGGTCTGCCAATCCCTCCATGTTGGAGTGGTGCTCATGTTAGTACCTATACGGTATAGCAACTGAGTGGGGGCGGTTGCTGCTGTCTGACTAAATAACAGCTGCACAGCGTAGGCCGTAAACCGGATATTGATGATAATGCCATAGCCGCCCGAAACGGGGTTGCCTATAGCGCTTGCGGTGTATCTGTAATATTTAGTTTCTGTTAGTGTATCAAATGTCAGCTCACTCTGGTCGTTGAGCGTGTATTCTCCACGCTGCATAGCAAACGGGAACGCTGCATTGATTAGCGCCAGGGCCTCCTTCTCGGCGGTCGTGAAGCTCTCCTGCGAGAGCCCCATGCCATCCTCTGCGTCCTGCTTGCTGGTGTCGAGATCATGCAGAGCGGTGTCGATGATGTCGGCGTTGGTGTTAAGGACGGATATATCCACCGGATCCGTGCCGGCGGGCTTGGTGAGCCCGTAGTTAGGTGTTGTTGTTGCCATACTTGGCGACCTCCTCCCATGTATACTGTCTTAGCTCTCCCCAGGTGTAGGCGCTGGCGTCGTACCAGCTGCGAATCGTCCTGAGCCGCATATCCCGGATAGCTGCTGCGGTTGCTTGTGCTTGCTTGTCCTCCTGAGTCCGGCCACTGCTTATGGTCGAGCCCAGGAAGGCTGGACGTATGAGCGAGGATTTGGTCGAGCCCAGCGTCATGCTGAGGATCTCGCCTGTCACTCGGTCATAGTCCACGGATGTGATCTGTAACTCGGTCTCAAGGTCCAGCTCCGGGCAGTATATGGTGCCCCGGTCGCCGTATCGGTAGTCTTGCAAGCCCTTGAAGTCCTTATACTTAGGATCATTGGAGAGCGCTGCGATCCGCACGGTGACAGTCACCTTGGGGACTGACACCTGCGCCCAGAGCGCCTCCTTGTCTCGGTTGAGCCTTTCCATGTTGGCCTCCCAGCCCAGGTCGTCGGCGTAGGTCATCATGATGCACTTCCGGCGGGCATGATGTACCGCCCACCTGCTCGACGGGGTATATGACGAGATCGAGTAGCAGCCGAAATTGTCCTCCACTCTCAGCCAGGTGACAAGCTCGGTGTAGTCGACCTCGTACTGGATCTCCGTCATGTCCAGGGTATAGCGCAGATAAAATGCTCCGTCCTTGGCGTACTGCATACGACGGCAGACCGAGAAATAAAAGTTATCCCGGAAGAGTTCACCGCCTGTGACGTTGACGAGGCAGTTGTCGATGCCGACCACTGCCGCCCAATAGGACGTGTTGGTCAGGTCAATCTCGCCGATGGGGTCGGTGTAGTCTGTGTAGCTATCAAAGATGTACTGCGGATAGTAGCCTTCGCCCGTGTCGTCGTTGTACTGGCCGCTTGCTACCTTGATGTACTCCAGGTACTCCGTGGGAGTTCCGCCGGTCCACTGACCGTGGCCCTCAGCAATCAGGTTTCCGGCAATGTCTCCGGAGATGTGGCGGGCGTGGACGTAGATCAGCTCGCCGGACTCTGAGAGCTCCGGGCGCTGAATGTCGATGCGGAAGATCTGGCCGTTTACTTTCAGGCAGTTTTCCACCAGGAGGGTTTTCCACTTGTCCCACTCGTCCAGTGGATGCGTCAGCTCCACGTCCCACCTGTCCTCGCCGTGGTGCTCTATGCAGCTCACCGGATCCAGGAGCGCCAGGCCGTTGCCGTCGAATCCGGTCTGCGGTGTGCTGATGTCGTAGCTGCGGATCACGTTCTCACGCTCGAGTGCCCAGAGGTCTATTCCGATACCGGGGACGTTAGGCAGGAGTAGATTGTAGGGGTAGCCGTTATTGACTAGCGGGTCTGTCCTCCAGTACGCATACGGCCAGGGCTCAGTCATTGGAGCCGCAGGCAGGTCGATAAACTCGTCGTTAGTGGGGTACCCGCCAGGCCCCATGTACCAACTCATGATCTCGCTCCTATGGGAAAACCGATGCTGCTGAGGTAGGCAGCGTCACGCAGCTGCTCGTCGGTAACTCCGATGCAGCCGGTGGGGAGCGTGCCACTGTATCGGTCGGTATTTACAAGGATCATATTCTGATACGTTCCTGTTCCTGATATAGTATCAGCCGTGAGATTGAGTATTGAGGTATTGCTTTGTAGACTGCTACTCTGCGAGTATATATTCAGTTCGGGGGCGTTTCCCTCGACATAACAACCAACAAGAGCCATTTGTGTGCCGTAATCAGCCTCGTAAATGATATTGCAATTTCTGTGTTGCGCTACATAATTCCCGGTATCAAGATTGCATCCTCTTGAAATGGCCTTGACATTGTACGAGCAGCGAGAAATATATCCGGTATATCCGCACTGAGTGACACCGCAGTAGTCTACGTCGAGCGACGACAAAACGCCGGAGAACTCGCAGCCGTAAAAAGCCTCGCCGGAAAAAGTCCCGTTGTCTGATGCATCGGGGCGCACTCCAATCAGCGCCGCACCACGACGGGCCGCTTTGAAATAAAAATCCAAGAATTTGAGGTAGGTGATTTTTCCCTTGCTCTCAGCGTTCGACATGATTATCGCATGAGCGTCGCCGTCATAGTATGCGTTTTTGATCGTGGCACCGTTGCCGTCGATAAAACCTTTGAGCACGATGCCGGCGGTCGGTATTCCGTCTGGGAAATAGTCATTCATGTCGAATACAGCGTTTGCCGGGAATACGGTATAAATATAGTCAGCCGTAGTACACTGTAAGATCTCTTCCCACGTTTCGGGGCGGTAGGGATCCGCCTGCGTGCCTGTGCCTGTGATCATTATAACCACCTCTCTCTCACGTTGATTGTGACGGTGCCCGTCACGCTGCCGCTGTACTTGATGTAGTTGTCGCCCATATGCAGCAGCGGATAGCTGCCTTTGGTGCGGTAGTTGACGGAGACCTTGTCCTCACCGTCCATGTAGTAGGTCACCTCGGCGTCGCTGTCGATGATCAGCTCCTTGCTGACCAGCTCCGCCGGGATCGTCAGCGTAAATGCTGAGCCGTTGGTGTCTATGACTATCTCACCGGCTGCTGAAGGAGTCAGGCGGATCTCCGGCGCTGAGTAGACGGTGCCGGAGTTGGTGATAGTCGTGTATGATGTGCCCACCGTCGCCACTGTCGGCTCGGCGGCATACGCAAAGGGCATGAGAGTCACGCTTGCAGCGTAGACCGCCGTCTGTAACGCCACGGCCTCCGGGATCAGCGGCCTGATGTATGCCGTCAGGATCTCGTCCGGCGCCGAGCTGAGTACCAGCTGGCCGTGGCCGCTGAGTGCCTGGTATACCTTGCGTACCCGCTCCGGGGTCGCATCAAAGAGCGCCGCCTCGATCGTCATCTGCTCGTTGGCGTAGCTCTTGCTGACCTGCATCAGCTTCCGGGGAGCTCCGGGACGTGTGATCTCGTTGATCTCAGCGCCCCATGTCGGCCGGATCAGCGGCCTGGTGATGATCAGGTCGTCGCTGCTGTTGTAGCCGTTGTATATGATGTAGCCCATGCTCACACTCCTTTCGCATTGTCCATGATCCGCTCAGCCGTGGACATATCCTCGGCCAGCTTGTAGACGTCGTAGCCGCCTTTGATCGTGGCGTATACAGTGTTGTTAAAGATCTTTGTGGAGCTGCCTGCTCCGCCACCTGTGGTCTGCACCGGCGTGTTCTGGGCGCTCCGGGTCAGCGGTGTGATCCGGACGCCACCATTCATCACTTCGAGGAGCTCCGGGCCCGCTTCGGCAACGATACCCTGGCCACTGGCCAGGAAGCCACCGGAAGCGAAAAACGGTAGGCTGGAGAGCCGTGCCATGGTGCCGCTGACTCGCTCGGAGATCGACTCCGCAGCGAGGAAGGCCTGCGCCGATGCCTCCGCTGCCTCGGTGCCGAAATTGTCGCCAAAGTTCCAGCCTGCGATCCTGGCGAACTCCTGGAGGCCGCTGTCGTCGAAGCCGTCGATGGTGTTGAGCTGGTCCACGATACCCGTGGAGAGCAGATCGCCGATCGTGAGGCCGCCTTCCCGGCCCTGATTGGTCAGAGCCGTGATCGTCTCGGTAAACGTCTTCTTGGCGTTTTTGTCGCCCAGCTCGAGGGCGTTGTTATAGCGCTTGATTGCAGCGTTGACGCCGTCGGTAAATGCTCTTTTCTGCTCGTCGATGTTGTTCTCCGCTTTTCTCAGCGCTGCGAGGTCAAGGTTGCCGATGCGGTTGTAGTAGCTCTGGGCCTCTCGGTAGTTGCCCTCGGTCATGGCCTTGAAGGCCTCCTCATATGACTCGATGTCGGACTGGTTGAGGGCAAAGCTGTCGTGGAGAGCTTCCTGAGCTTCCTGAGCTGAGCGGATATTCTGCTCGTATGCGTAGAGCTTTTCAAGCTGAGCCTCATTGAGGAGCGTTGACCAGGTGTCGAGGTTTTCTTTCTGCATCCTCATGATATTTGCATACGAAAAATCGCCGAACTCGCCGTAGCTGACATTTCGCTCCTCGGCCTCTCGCTTGGCGTCTCTGTAGAGCTTGTCGATCTCGTACTGATTAGCGGAGATGTCCTCCTTCAAGGCCTGGAGACTGTCTGCGGCCTCTTCGTTCTGACGGATCGCCTCCTGGTAGATCGACTCGTAGGCGCTGGCCATGCTCTCGGCTCGCTTTTTGTCAATCACGTCGTCCAGGGACTGCTTCAGCTCGTCATACTTCTGGATCTGGCCGTCGATGTACTCAATTTCGATGCCGGTAGCCTGCCCCAGCTCCTCCGTGATGTAGCGGACTCGCTCTTCGTAGCCCTCCTTGACCACTCCGTTTTTGTCGGTGAGCTTGTCCAGTTCCTCCCGGAGCGCCTGGATCTTCTTGATCTCCTGCTCGTCCGCCTCGATTTTTTCGGCGGCGGCGTCCTTCTGAGCCTTAATGGCGTCAATGTTGCCGTAGATCTTGCCGGTGAGCTCGTTGGTCTTCTCGGTGGCTTTTTCAAAGACCTCTTCGAGATGCGCCTGACGTGCCTCTTCCGTGGCGGTGACGTATGACATCCCGCCGACGATGAGAGCACCGGCGACGGCTGCGATCGTCACCGGAAGGAAGGCAGCGGAGCTCGATGCGGCTGTGAATGCCGTTTCCAGGGACTTGATCGCCGGGAGAGCTTTTTTCACACGGTCGACCGTCGATATTCCGGCGGCGGCTGTGGCCAGCCCTCCGACTACCGGCAGCAGTCGCTTTCCGGTGTCAAGGATCTCCGGGAGGTTGTCGTTGATTTGCTCCAGGAGTTTTTCGGCCTGCGGCAGGAGCTTTTCGGCCAGCTCTGCGCCCTGGAGCTTTAGCGAGTTCATCGTGGCTTTCATGCGGTCCGGGGCGTCCTGGATCGCGTCGAAGGTCGAGTCTACCAGGTCTCCGGCGCCTTTCATGGACTTGGAAAAGTCGTCAAAGTTCACACGCCCCTCACGGATAGCCTGAGCCAGGGGAGCAGCGCCCTTTTTTCCAAAGAGATCCGTCGCTATCTGGAGGGCTTCTGTCTCGGTTGCTGCACTTTTGATGTTTTCAACACTTTCGGCCAGGGCATCGTTGAGAGATTTTCCGTCCTTGGTGGCGTTCTGCTGTGCCTTGGTCAGGCCGGCAATCGCCTGCGAGACTTCCACTCCGTTAATTTCAAACTGGCCGAGCATTTCGGCGGCAGCGGCAACGTCGAGGCCCATTTCCTTGAAGGTGGCCGCATTACTAAGCAGCAGACTTTCCAGCTGCGAGACCTCCAGGCCTGTGCGCTGGCCGACGTCTGTCAGGACGCCGAGAAGGTCTCCGGCCTCGGCGACGTCAAGATTAAAGGCTTTCATGATCCCGGAAACGTTGTCGACACTTCCGACCACGTCCGTGCTGTTGATGTCAGCGTATTTCAGAAATTTTGACGAGAGCCCCTCGAGGGCCTCGCCGGTGAGCTGAAAACGGGTATTGACCTCGCCGACGGCGTTGCCGACGTCGCTCATTTCCACGGGGAGTGATGTGAAGATATTGTCGGCCACTCCTTGTAGTTCTTCCAGGGCTGCGCCGGTGGCGCCGGTCTTGGTGACGATGGTGTCGTAGCCCTCGTCTACCTCCTGCCATGCCTCATAGCACTCGGAGGCTGCTTTGGTGATCACGGCAGCAGCTGCCACCGCTGCGGCAGCCATGCCCGGGAACTTTCCGCCGGACTCCTCGGCCTTGTCACCGGCAGCTTCCAGGCTGTCCCCGGTCTCGTCGGCCTGTTTTCCGGCTTCCTTCATGTCCTCGTTGGTTTTCTCCAGCTGCTTTTCAAAGCCTTCGAGCTCGCCCTTGGTCTTTTCAACCTCTCGCTGATATGCCCGGTAAGCGTCCTCGCCGATGTCGCCGTTGTCATACTGGCGCTGGATGTCCTTCTGGACTTCCTCGAGCTTGGCCAGCTTCTCACGGCTGTTCTCGATGGCTTCTGTGAGGAGCTTCTGCTTCTGGTTCCAGAGTTCCACGCTCTCCGGGGCTTTTTTCAGGGCGTTGTTGACTTCCCGGAGCTCTGAGCTCGTCGCTCTGGCCTTGCTATCGACTCCGCTCAGTGCTTTTCCGAGCTTGGTCGTATTGCCGCCGATTTCGACTGTCAGGCCGGCGATTTTGCTTTTAGCCATTTTCCTCACACTCCTTGATCAGTTCGTTGATTGCCGCCCGGTCCGGCTTGGTCTGCACGCTGAGCCAGGCTTCTTTCAGCTTCTCCCGGCCAGCCTCGCTGCCGGAGCAGTTCCAGATCACAGCGTCCCGATATAAGTGCCAGAAGCGCAGGATGCCGAGGCTCTCCAGGTCCCCGAAGCTGCTGTTGGTGTAGTCTGCGACGATTTTAAGCTCCTGCGTGTCGGCGATGTAGTAGGCCTCTGCTTTCTCGTGCTTGATCGCGGGCGGCTTGTAGTAGGGCTCTTTTCGCTTTTTCCTGGCCCAGGCGCCCAGCTTTTCCGCCAGGCGGACGATGTCCTGCTGTTCCAAGGCGACCTTGGCCGGCTCACCTGCGCTTCGGGCGACGAGATCAGTCAGGCCGGTGACTTGCTCGCCTAGGTCCGCCGGGCGGAAGATCTGAAAATACTCCCTGACGGTAGGCTCCTCGATCATGATGTTTTTCCCACATCTCATGTGCAGTGCGAGGATCTGCATGGTGCTCCCTCCTTTTTTTCGCAAAAAGGCGGCCGAAGCCGCCTTTTCTCATGACTTGTTGACTGTGATTGTGTAGATGGTCGAGCCGGAAGCTCCGGAGACTGCAATCAGTACGATGTTAGCGCCGGTCTGCCATGTAGCGGCTCCGCCGTTGGTCAGGCTGTTGCCGTTGACGGTGATCACTACGTCGTCACCTTCTGCGGCTGTAGCTGTGATCGTGTTGGTAGCGTTAGTGGTCTCAGTCTCGTAGACGGTCGTTGCGCCGTCAAACTCCGGGTCGAGAGTCAGCGAGCCAAGCGTCAGGTTGGTCAGCGTGGGAGGAGTCTCACCAGCTGCGGTGGGCTGATATGCTCCACGCATCTTGTACAGGTGGCCCGCTGCGTCGTAGGGATCGAACTCCACGTTGGGCGTGAGAACGGTCTCCGAATTGACGGCGAAGGCTGCGGCCAGTGCGTCGATGTTCTCGCCCACGCCGGTGAGCGTGAATTTTCCGTCGATGGTGTCACCGCCGACAAAATGAAACCAGTACTTCTTGGCCTGCTGGTTTCCGAGTCCGCCGCCCTCGAGGACGTAGCTGCTGACGCCGTCCTCCTCGACCACGGATGCCGAGGCGGTGCGAATGAACTGTGCCACTGTTGCCAGTGTCCAGGTCATGACGCCCCAAGTGAATGAGGCTGTCTCCTCGGTCATGATACGCTTCTGAGCGACGCCGTCGTCGCTCTTGGCTGTATAGTATGTCATGTTGTGGTTAAAGGTCGCACCGTTTTTGGTGCGGCCGACCATGTTCGCCGGTCTTTCAAAGTCGGCATCCGAGGGCATCGGAGAGCCCTCGACATAGGGAAGGAAATACACGTTACCAGAGCCCAGAGGGATCGCTTTCAGGCGGTCTTGGTTGCTGGCTGCGTAGGTTTTTCCGGCCATGCTCATGATATATCACTCCTTTGGTGTTGTGAGCTTATACGGGAAACGGAATGAGAATGTCGTCTGGTACATTCTCTCCGCCTCAATGTATTCGCTGTCGGACGTGATCTCCACGTCGTCAAGTGTTTTCAGGATCTCCAGCTCCAGGGGCAGATCCCGAGGATCTGCGTAGAGCTCGAGGTTAAAGTCGATGTAGGCGACGCCTTTGTAGTCGTCGGCGCCGTCGGTATCGGCGTCAAAGGTATATGCTGCAAAGGGCAGCTGCTGCGGCTCGCTAAAATGGTCGTATGCTATCTTGTTCCGTAGCTGCGGCAGGCTTTCCAGCCTGGCGAGCACTTCTTCCACGCTTCTGATCATCAGCTCACCGCCCTTACTGCCTCGGCGATGCGGTCCGGAAACTCACTGAGCACCTTGTCGGCGTTTTTTCCGACGTAGTTCAGAGCCTTTGTCCTGGTCACTCCGTCACGGGTCAAGTGCCCGTTTTCCAGCAGGTGGACTTTCCTGTAGTCCGTCGAGTGGACGATTGCCATGTTTTCAAGGCCTTTTCGTTCTTTTGTGATTTTCCAGGACCTCTTCTGCTTTCCAGTTTCTACCGGCGCATCCTTGGCGATAGCAGAGCGCAGCTCCTTGGCTGCTTGGTCTGTGGTCTGGTTGACGGCGTTCATGACTTCGTCGGCATAGCTTTCCAGTACGCTGCCGATCATCTCGTCGAGATATTCGGCGTTGAGGTCATCCCATAGTCCCATTACTGCACACCGCCTTTCCGCTCGCAGTAGAGCTCGATATAGTCCTCGCTTATCTTGTAGGTACGATATACGCCGTAGCGCTTTCCGTCGTACTCGACTTCCAGCTCTCCGTCGTAGTCTATGAGGGCGGTTGTCAGCACAAACTCCGGCCGGAGTCCGGCTTCGCCTGCCCTGTAAAATTCCGCACGCTTCACGTCATCAATTTTACCGAGGATCTCCTTTCGGGTCTCCGTGTGGATCTCCTGCTTGAAGTCGTTCTTCGTGGTGGTATAGCCTATCAGGTATGCGATGACGTCCATCATGTCGCCCCCTGCTTCATTTTCTCGGAAAAGATCCGATTATTGAGCGACCAACGGAGCATTCGAGGCATCCCGGCACCTGTATCACGCCGGCGCCATAACCAGGCGGCGTACATGATGACAAGCTGAGCGTCCTCGAGCTGCGAGGGGTCAAGGGTCGCTGCGCCCTCTGCCTTGATCGCTTTCTCGGCGACCTGGAGCAGCTGAGTCAGACGATCGTCGATGCGGTTGCCTGATCCGCTGCCCGTGAAGCCCAGGTCAGTCTTTAAGGCTGCGAGCCTGTCCTGCTCCTCCATGGTGCTCCCTCCTTACGACTTGGTGACTGTGACTGTGTAAGTGGTCACGGTGCCGGTCTCGCTATCCTTGACGGATACCTCAACCACGTTGCCTGCTCCTGCCGTCCACTTGATGCTGCCGCCGTTGGGGACGTATGCGTCGTTGTAGCGGATGCTCACGGCGTCAAAGCCGTCCTGCGGTGTAGCTGTGATCGTAGCGTTGGCGGTGGTTGTTGTGCCGGTGTAGGTCAGTGTGCCGGGATCAAATGTTGCGCTGAGTGTCACGCCGGAGATCTCCAGGCCCTTGAGCTTACCGAGCGAGGGGTCAGGGTTGGCTGTGTCCTCCACGAATGTCACGTCGTCAGGTGACGGTGTGACACCATTAAGGCCGATAGCCACAAAGGCCTCGGCAATGAGCGGGAGACCGTCATATCGTGCAGAGCCCTTGAACACGGTCTGCTCCTCCAGGAAGCGGACCTGATCGGACTGAGCAAAGCGCATACCAGCACGCTCGAGCAGGGTATACAGATCAAGGTAGCCGCCGAGGATCACGTTGTCGGGCATGAAGTTGAGCACCTCGACAATTCCGCCGATGACGGGGAGAGTGCCTTCGACTGCGGAGACTACTGCGCCGGCGGCGTTGATGCTGAGCATTGCAGCCTTGAGGGCGGTGTATGTAGTCTCGTTCATGCACCATACCTTTTCGCCTCTGCTGTACTTGCCCTTGGCTGCGCCGCAGTAGAGCAGCAGCTGGCGGTAGAGTGTCAGACCCTCCAGCTCCGCACTCATTGACTTGATGTTGCTGGTGTGGAGATCCTGCCAGGGTCTCATGTTGTCGCTGTAGTCGGAGGGCTTGGAAGTCTGAGCCAGTCTTGTCAGGATACCGAGAGGCATCTTTTTTGACTTGCCCTTACCGTAGAGGATAGCCTTGTCCAGGGCCTTACCGATAGCCTCGCCGAGTGCGGTGAGGATCTCTGCTGCGAGGTCGATGTCGCTGTCCTCGAGGGTTGCATTGCAGACGGGGATAAATCCGCCGACCTTGTAGCCGTCGAGCTCTGCCTGTGCAAAGCTGAGGTCCAGCTCGTTGAGAGCTGCGCACATCTCAGTCCATACGGCCTCGGGGATAGTGCCCATGACGGTGACTCTGCCGGTGCCCTTGATCGATCTTGTGAAAACGTGGCGGGTCAGCTTGCTGTAGCGCTCGATGTTCTCACGGATGATGCCGAGGAACTCGTCCGGGATCAGAAGGCCGGCGTTAGCCAGTGCTCTCTTTTCCTTGATACAGGTACGGACCTCCTCCAGGAAGCCCTTGACACGCTCCTCCTCAAAGAGCTGGCTGCGCTCCTCGAGGGACATAGCCCCGAAAAGCTCTCTTGCTCTCTTGCTTGTGATCTTGATGACGCCCATTGCGGTGCGCTCCTTTCTGCCCCTGTTTTCCTCGCCGTCACCGGCAGGAGTGGGCTGTGTTTTGGTGTTTGCCTTTTCCTCGACCTCCTGGAGCTCTCTTTCAAGGTCTCCGACCTTCTTCTCCAACTCCTGGATCTCGGTATCAGCTGCGGCCTGGTCAGCCTCGTACTCTTCGACGGCTGCTTCGACGGCAGCCTTCTCCTCCTCGGTCTCGGCCTCTGCAATGCTGGCTTCCAGCTCCTGCTCTCTCAGAGTCAGGGCCTCACGCTTCTTGCGTGCTTCGTCCAGCTTCTTCTTGGCCTCGTCGAGGTTTTTCTTAGCCATAAGGCTTCTAAGTGCCATTATTCGGTCACTCCTTTCAGCTTCTGAGTCATGCGGTTTCTCCACGCCTCGGTCTGGCGCTTCTTGATCTCGTCAAAGTCACGCTTGCGGGCGGAGACCGCTGTTTCCTCGTATGCCGGGAATGTGCATACGCTAACTTCGTGGAGGTCCGCCTCTGTAATCGTCCAGTGTACCGTCCCATCGTCCCGGAAGTCGGTTTCCTCGCTGACGATGTTAAAGCCAAAGCTGCACTGATCGACGTCGCCACGCTTTACACGCTCATACAAGTTCATAGCATCGCCGTCGTTCGGATTGACGGTGATCTTTCCCCAAAGGCCGTGCGAGTCCTCTCGGAGCTCCAGCGTGTGAGCCTTAGTGCGCCCTAGCACCAGCGTGCTGTCGTGATTTATGAGCGCTCTCACGTCGTTTCCCATGGACTTTGTAAATGCCCCGGGAGCGATGCTCTCGGACATACCGTAGCCCATGTCGTATGTTGTATTAAAAACGGAAAAGTAGCCCTCGATGATTGGGGCGTCTCCGTCTTCCCGCACTGTGAATTCCGATGCGATGCACCGGATCTGGTTTGTTTTCATGGTTTTTTCCTCCCTCGTGTGCAGTTGACTGCACTAGGCGATAATTTCCACTTGCGCTCTGCTCGGCAATACTTGACGTGCCCGCAGAGGTCGCCGGACGGCTGGCACTTGATGATGCCCTGCTCGTCCCGCTTGGCTCTTCTGCACTCCGTCATTCCTCGCCGCCTCCGATCAGCTTCTTCTGAGCTCCGGACTTGTCGTAGGGGATATAGTTCTCCAGGATCCTCAGCTCGTTCAGTCCCTCCCTGGGCTCCATACCGATCCGGTCTCGGAACTCGTTACCCGTGATGAAACCACGGTCTGAGGCAGGGAGGAGGACGTCTGCAATTGTCTTGATGTCCCAGGTCAGCAGGCTCCAGTAATTGAGGCGGAGGTACATCTTCTCGGACAGGATTAGCTTCTTGGTCATTTCCTGCTGGATCTCGGTGACGATGCTCAGCAGGGTCGTCATAACAAACATTTCCCACTCGGCCTTGCTAAATGTCCCCACGCCGAGCAGAAAGGACGGGATGCCGAGGAGCGATGCCACGGTTGCCTTGTCCAGCTTCATCACGTCGGAGATCGCAAGGTCGGAGAGCGAGAGAGGCTTGACCTGCTCGACGGAGAACTGCTCCGCAGGTATTAGCCAGGGCTCACCAGCTTCGGCGCCCTCGACGTAGCTTTCGAGGAGCCGTTTCCTTCCCTCGGGGCCGGAGAACTCCTCCGTTAATGCGTCCACCTTGACGATCACGGACGGCTTCCACTTGCTGTTCATAAAGGCCTTGGTGGTTGCTCGTCCCTGCTTTAGATTTCCGGCGACGTCTTTCAGATAGACGGTCATGCCGGTGCCCTTCCACGGGTAGTACTTGTCCGGATTATGAACAAAGTGCAGGACCTCGTCCGGTGCGAAGCTCCTGCCGTCGATGCTGACGGTATAGCCCCGGTCAAGTGTGTTCGGCAGGAAGCTCACTCGATAGGGAGCGATGACCTCCAGGCTGCCGAGGTAGCCGTCTTCCGTATGCGGCAGGACGACGCTGTTGCCCTTACCGTAGAGGAGGAGGTTGTTGACGACCGCCTCCATCCAGCTCTTCCGGGTCATGTACGGGCTGGGAGAGATGTCGATCTTCCGGCTCAGCTCGTTTCTGATCCTGACGTCGCCGTCGGCGGTATTGGCCATAAGGTGGATGGTCATTGTGGAGATGATCTGCGAGATCTTAGTCACCGCTGCGACTATCTCCGGGCACTTGTCTAGGCTTGTATAGCCCTCGCAGCAGATCGGTCCGTCTTTGTTCCAGAGCAGGATGCTCGGGGATGCCGACCTGGTCTGTTCGCCGGAGCTGCGCTTCCGGGTTTTCTTGCTCACTTGCATCACTCTCCTGTGCTATCTTTTCCCCACCAGCTGCCGCCTTTGGTGGTCCTCTCGAGGTCCTCGAGGTATCTCACCGCAGCAAATACAGCTGCGTCAAAGATGTCAATTCTATGATTTTTCTGCACTTTCTCATACTGCACCATGTCGTCGGTCTTCTCGATGGCCGAGACGTTTTGCGTGCAGTACTCAAAGGGCTCAGCGTGAAAATAGTAGAGTTTCTTCTGCTTCACGAGCTGCTCGATAAAGCGGAAGCCCTCGGATTTTTTATAAAAATACTGTGGCTGGTCAATGACGTTGAAGCCGCTCTTTTTCATTTCCAGGTAGTATTGCCGGGCGAACTTTCGGTCGTGGCCGACCTGGTGGATCTTGAAGCCCTTGGCTCGCATCGCCTTAAACCACTCGACGACGTCGGCGGGCTCGGTGACGCTGCCGTTGGTCATGGTCAGCCAGCCGTCGTCTTTCCAACCAAAAAGCGGGATGTCGTCCTCGTCGGCCTTCTGGGCTGCGGTCGCTACCGGGAAATAGGCGTGGGGCAGTATGATATATACGTCCCGCTTTTCATCGTGCCCGAAAAGCACCGAGGCCGTCAGGTCGTGGAGTTTGGAGAGATCTGCGCCGCCGTACCATCGGCGGACAGCTCTGCGAGCCTCGTCCATGGTGTAGTTGTACTTGGCGTCGCTCCGCCGGAACTCCTCGATGTTGAAATAGGCCTTGATCGACGCCGTGAACACGTTGAGAGACTTTGCGAAAAAGTCCTTGCGCTCCTGCGGGTCGTTCTGAGCCTGGAGGCTGTCCTGGAGGATCTCGGCCGGGCGGATGCTTATGCCGTAGCCGGGGTTTGCCATCTCATGGACTGCCGGGTTGGTGTAGTCGATGTCGCCGTTTTCGTCGGGGTTGGCGCAGCAGATAAAAATAAAATACTGCTCGTCCTGGACTGTGCCATTGAGGACCTTCCGGGCGTAGGCGAGACGCCGGCCGAGGAAGCTCTGCTCATTGTCGCCGGCTGTGGTGATACCAATCAGCAGCTTGTTGGTGTAGGCCTTCATAGCCTCCTTGAAGAGGTTGTACTGCTTCGGATTTTTGAAGGCGTGGATCTCGTCAACGATTGCAAGGTTGCAGTTGAGAGAGTCCTGCTTGTCCGGGCTAGATGCCAGCGCCTGAATTTTCATATAGCCGTCGGCAAAGGTCTTCTCGATGCTGTGCTCCATGGAGTTGTCCAGCAGCTTGATGTCACCGCCCTGAGCTCGGTCGAGCTTCATACGCTTGACGTTGTAGCTCAGGAAATCAAAGCTCTCCATGGACTGCTTCAAGGCGGCCGACGTGATATAGGTCATCGCACCGCTCCGGCGATACCAGAGCGACAGCGCCCAAGCCAGTGCGCCGGCGAATGTGGTCTTGATATTTTTACGGGGAATAAAAATCAGAGCCTCGTGGAAGCGGACATTGTCAGTTCCGGCGTGTACGAAGCCTACCAGGTTGTAGACGATGAAAATGTGATAGTCTGTCAGGCGGAAAGGCTTTCCACGGAGGGGCGTGCCGTTGAGGGTCTCGCCCTGCTTGTGGCAGAGGGTCTTCTCGATGATCCCAATCACAAACTCCGGGCCCTTGTGGTCTATCTCGTAGGCCGGGTTGTCCAGGTCCCGGAAAAAGCGGTCTACTCCCTGGCGCTGCTCCTTGCAGGCTTTCTTCTCGCCGGACCGTATGCTCTCAGCATACCGCAGGCAGGCCGGCCAGTATCTCCACTCAGCTGCCAAGCTCCATCAGAGCCTTGTCGAGTGGTGAGAGCTCTGCACTGCCTCGGATCGCCTGCTCATTTATCTTCCGGAGGCTTGCAGCAGTGAGCCCCAGCTCACGCCAGTACATCAGGGCGTCCCGGTTAAGGTCATTGACCAGGCGGAGCGCCGGGTTTTGCATCAGGTTAGTGGCACCGCCCTTGTTGGTGTACAGTACGATGACTTTTCCGCCGGAGGCGACAAACTGCTCCAGGGCGTCGTCACGCTTTGAGAGGATGCCGGCCAGGGTCTCGATGACCGGCTCGAAGTATTTCCGGTATGTTCCGGCGTCTTTGCAGTTTTTCTTGATCTTGCTTTTCCACTGCTTCTCGGTCATGGCCTGCTCCTCCTCTCGGCTTAGTTTAGCTTCACGGCCTTTTGGCCTGTGAATTGTTCCCATCTGTTAATTATTACATCCACATATCGTGGATCTAACTCGCACATATAGCATTTTCTATTCAGCTGTTCACAGGCTATCAGTGTGCTACCACTACCGCCGAAAAGGTCTAACACAACATCGTTTTCTTTGCTTGAATGTGAAACAGCCATTGCTGGCACTTCAACAGGCTTTTCTGTCGGATGTCCCGTTTCTCCATTCTTTTTGTTTATAGTCCAAGTAGATA
>Ga0326513_10000425_pt1 | contig 35559 bp, 20 predicted proteins | sample 2_2465_0518_D_FD_203654 | JGI IMG/M metagenome (GOLD analysis project Ga0326513, IMG submission 203654) | Bovine rumen microbial communities from UC Davis, California, United States - 2_2465_0518 | ecosystem: Host-associated > Mammals > Digestive system > Stomach > Rumen | place: USA...
AACGTGCAGAAGGCGTCGATCACGCAGATGCTGTCGAACAAGGAATGCGCGGCCATCATCCAGGTGGTGGGCGCCGGTTCCGGCCAAAGCTTCGACATCGAGCAGTCGCGCTACCACAAGGTCATCATGATGACCGATGCCGATGTGGATGGCGCCCATATCCGTATTCTGCTGCTCACCCTGTTCTACCGGTATATGCGCCCGCTCATCGAGCATGGCTACGTGTATGCGGCTGTGCCGCCGCTGCATCGCATCGCGTTGACCGGTTCGCATAAGGGCGAGTTCATCTACACGTATTCCGATGATGAGCTTGCCGGCAAGCTGGCCGAGCTTGATCGCAAGCACATCGGGTACAACGACGACATCCAGCGTTACAAGGGTTTGGGCGAGATGGATGCCGATCAGCTGGCGGACACCACCATGGACCCGCGTACACGCATGCTGCGTCGTATCCGCATGGAGGACGCCGAGCAGGCCAGTCAAATCTTCAGCCTGCTGATGGGCGACGACGTGCCGCCGCGCAAGGCGTTCATCGTCGAGAACGCGGATGATTTCGACCGTTCCAAGATCGACACCTGATCGGCGTTTTGCCGATTCAACCGTGCGGGGTCGTGCGCATGTGGTCCGTTCGTTTGGGCCGCGCGTGCACGGCCCCGCACGGTTATAAGCGGTTGATCCGTGGCTAATCTACAGTCGGTCTACAGCTGTTTTGCGGTTGTCTTGCGGCTGGCCCATCCGCGCGGGTCAATCCCGGCGTTCCCTCCACAGGTTGAGTTTGTACCGGGTGATGTCGGTGTTCGGATCGAACTCGTCGTCCAGCCGTTCGCGGTACATTGCGATAAGCTCGTCGCGTCTTCCTAACGCTTCCAACGCGGCCTCGCGCATCGTTTCCCACTCGTAGGGGACGATATCTTCCGGGAACATCACGGTGCACTGGTTCGGATTGTCGCGTTCCACCAGATCGACGAAATCGATGAGATCGGTCCACCGTTCGGCGTCGACGAGACGGGCCGCATAGGTGTCGGCGAGCGGTTCGACCGTGTGATGCTCGCAGAGGAACCTGTCCGCTGCCGTCGCATCGCCGCTGATGCGCATGAGATCGTGGCGCAGGAACTGGATGGCGTGATCGAACTGGTGCCGTGCGCTTTCGGCGAGCTCGCGTTCCGTCAGCAGCGTTGGGTCGAGCGAGGCGAGGTTGGCGAGGTCGTCGGCGCTCAGGTTCTTATGAGGCTCGTCGACCCCTTTGCCCATTTCGTTCGCCTTATTCGCTTCGTTCGCTTCGTTCCCGGACGCGTGCTTGATGAGCTCATCCATCGCCGCCGTCGCCGCGGTCAGCGCGTCATAGGCGAACATACGGGTGTCGTCCCATTGCGCGAACGACAGACCGCAGGACAGCAGCTCCACCATTTGCATGGCATTCAGGCGGAATTCATCGTTGCAGGCGACCCTCGTGATCGTGCGCAACGCCTGCTCGCCGGTCATCGGGTCGGCATTGCAAGCCACGGCATCCATGTAGACGCGCACGCTTTGGACCAGATCCTTGAGATAGTCGAAGCCCTCATTGTCGCGATCGGCCACGTTGCCGACGAATCTCGCGGTCATTTCCAACGCCTTGGCGAGATTGGCCACGGCATCCGCCCAGCGCGTGCTGGCCAAGGCGTTGCCGACCACCGCGTCCACTCCGGACAACGCCTGCGAATCGAGGTGGAAGGTGGGCATGTCGCTGCGTGGCATTTCCACGCCGTTCTCGGTGCGTTCGGCCGTGGGCACGATGGCGGCGATGGAATCGAAATACCACTGCATGGGCATGCCGATGACGGTGTCCGCGTCGGTGAGTGGGGCGACGGGTGCATCGTTGCGGTTCTGCTCGTCCTGCTGCGAGGCTTCGCGGATCAGATGGTTCCACAGGATCGTCGGCCCATCGAACTCGCCTGATCGCAGCCAGCCGTTGTTGACGTAGTCGGTGAGCTCCTCGACCTCGCGTCGCGTATCGATCCGTTCATGTGGTGCGTCGACCATGATCATCCTTCCTCTCGCACAGGTAAGGCTACAACCTGCGTTGGTCCGACCTGCGCGATGGATGCGGATGAGTGTATTCGCGTGGTTTTCCTATCCTCCGCAAGGATGAGATTCGCTTTCGGCAAATCATCCTTAAAAACGACAAAAAGGTTCGAAATGTCGAATATCATAGTTTACGTAGTCATGTGGTTCGCAGTGATCGCAAGACAGGAAAGAGGCCGGCGAGGCAGGGAAAATTCAAAGTTCTCTCATCTCCTTTGGCTGAATGCCCTACCGTAGCCGGTCTCTTTCCGCTTCTTTTTCCCTCAATTCCCCGGGATCCCCACGATCCCGGGGAAATTTGCATTTCCGGACGGTTATGCGTCGGCGCGCGGGTCGCTCTCCGTTGTCTGCTGACTGTTGATGCGCCGTTCGTACCCGTTGTACCTTGCAACCCGTCGGTTTCCGCTTCATGCCTTCATGATGACTCGGCTGCCATCATGCCGATGATATGGTCGGCCTCGCATATACTGGGATGTTGGTTACGAGAGATGGATGGGAACATGGTGCTGCAGGATAAGGGCAACGCCGAAAACCGCGGAAACGGCGGCGACGGCGATGACAATAGACGCAAGAGTGGCAGGCTATCCCCAGCGGATATGATGCGCGGAATCGGGGGAGCGGTGATGCGCGTATCGCGCGGCATGGGCGGAACCCTCCGCAAATGGTGCTCCGGTGTGAACGGCGCGATCGCGAAACGCTGCAGAACCGTCGCCGATGCGCTGAACCCTAAGGCCGCTTCGGGATTGGATGCGAAGAAGGTGTTCCGCATCCGTAGAACGGTCGTATTCTCCGGATTGGCGGTCATCATCCTGGTGGTGGCGCTCGTCGTGACTGTGGTCGTGCATACGCATAGCGGAGCCGCCGCCGACGGTTCCACGACAACGACCTCGCAGACGGACGGGCAGTCGGGCGAAGCGTCAACGACGAAGAAGACATCCGACGGCGAGGCGGCGGCATCCACATCCACGAAGTCGTCCGCGAAGACGTCCACAAAGCAAATGACCAAACAAACCACATCCACGAAGAGCGAACAGGAGAAGAACTCCTCATCCGGTTCCTCATCCGATTCCGCTACGGCGAAGAACGGTGAACAGGCGAAACTCGATGCGCTCGCGGCCACGATCAGCGATGAGGAATCCGCGAAGATCGCGGCGAAGGCGAATGAGACCGCGAACAAGAGCGGCAAGGGCGTTGCACAATACAAGTACTGCATCGCGGGCAAGGGGAACGTGGGCAAACTGGACGGATTCGCCAACACCGTGTACCGCGTGCTCAACGATTCGCGCGGTTGGCCGCGAGCCGGTGCGACCTTCACCAAGGCCGACGAGGGTTGCGACTTCACCATAGTGCTGTCCGAGGCGAAGTATCTGCCATCGTTCGACGCGGGATGCAGCACGAAGTACAGCTGCCGCGTGGGAAACCACGTCATCATCAACCTCGATCGTTGGAATGATGGAATCGAGGATTGGAAGAAGGCGGGCGGTGATCTCGCACGCTATCGCACCATGGTGATCAACCATGAGGTCGGTCATGCCTTGGGGCATGTCGATAACGAAACCACTTGCGCGGGCGCCGGCAAGCCCGCGCCGCTCATGCAGGAACAGTCCATGCATCTCGACGGTTGCACGGTGAACGAGTGGCCGCTCGATGACGAATTGTGGCGGGGCTGAACGATTGGGGCTTCCCTCCGCTCCGCTCGCGGGGCCTTTACGCTCCTAAATGATTCCGGTGAGCCTTCCGGAGGATTGTTCCGCCGCTACTTCGCTTATATATGGCGGATTTCCGTGCCTGCACGGAACCAGGTGGCTTATATATGGCACCGGATTCGCGATATCCCGGGTATCAACCTTGGAATTCCAAAGGCGATACCCGGGATATCGCATATGAAGTGCCATATATAAGCCACCTGGCATGATTCATATGCCCGAATCTGCCATATATAAGGCGGATAGCGGCATTACAGCTCGGCCTTGCCGGTCAGATACTTGTAGAATTCCGGATCCATGGGCTTGTTCAACTTGAGTGTCGAAAGCACGACGTTCGTCGGCTTGCCATCCTTGCCGGGCTTCTGTACGGTGCGGATATCGGATACCGAAGCGATATGGCCGAGATAATAGTATTTCTTGTCCGCTTCCTCCTGTTTGCGCATCACAAGCAGCGGAACGAAATGCGTATCGGCCCATCGCTCGGTGGCGGCATCGTGCTGCAGCCAGACGAATTCCGGTGAGCTTGGGCGTCGTCCGTTCTTGCTGTACCAGTCCATTTCCTGGGTGTTGAGGAACCGGTCTTCATACTGGCTCGCCTCGTATTTGACGAGAATGGGCATGGTTCCGGTCCGCTTGTGGCAGAAGTAGCCGCCCACATTCTGGCCGTTGATCTCTTCGGCCCAGCCGCAGAGACGTTCGATTTCCGTCAGCGTGTACCGATGCCCGTACAGGAAGCCGTGGTCGAATTCCAATTGCTGGTCGGTGGCGTCCGCGAACATGTCCCGGCAGTTCAACAGTCCGGTCCGCAGCGTGTCTGCGAAGAAGATGCGGAAGGTGCTGTTGCGCTCCAACAGTTTGGCGAACTCCGAGTGGAGCGTGATGCGCCCGTCGGGGTTCCTGTCGATGAAGGGGACGTTGCCGAAGCGTTGCGCGCTGGTCTCTCCGAAATAGGAGAAGTCCAGCACCCGGAGCGCGGATTCCCATTGGACATCGGAATCGTCCGCGTTGCCGAAACGGCGGCGGATCTCGTTCCTGAGCTCGTGCTCATCCGCTCCCGTTCCGGGTACCCATGTCTGCGGCTGTTCCGGTCGTTCGTCGCTGAAACGGCACAGCTGGTCCAGTATCACCAACTCATGCGGGCGGATGCCGGGCAGCAACAGTTCCGTGGCCATTTTCAGAATGCCGTTCTCGGTTTCCGAAGTCGCGGCGAGCGCATCGGCCGGCGAATCGCCGTTCTTGCCTTTGGTGCCCTTGGTAAGGCTCTTCTCGCACGCTCGCACGAATTCCAAGTACGACGAGGTGAGCAGGCTGCCGGCTTTGCTACGGCGCAGGGCGAGCATGCCCGGCAGTGAGGGGTCGTGGGCGTACACGTCCGTAAGCAGGGGGATGCGCCCTATCTGGAAGCGGATCTGCCGGTACTCCTCGGAAAGCCTCTTCATATTGGACCAGTCGGCGTTGTCGAGGGCTTCGAGGATGCGTTCCCTGGAGATCCGGTCGAAGCTGATGGAGCTGAAGCCGATGCTGCCACGGGTCATGTTCTTGTGGGGGTTGCCTTTCCTGCCGTACAACGCGACGGGGATCAGGAAGTTGTTGGCGTAATTGCCGATGAAGTCGATGACGATGACGCTGTCCTTGTGCGCGAACTTGCGCAGGCCGCGGCCCAGCTGTTGGGTGAACACGATGCTGGACTCGGTGTTGCGGAGCATGACGATCTGGTTGATCGCGGGGATGTCGACACCCTCGTTGAACAGATCGACGGTGAAGATATAGTCGAGTCTTCCCTCTTCGAGATCCTTGATCGTCTGCTGCCGTTCGTCGCGTGAATTCCGGCCGGTGATGGCGCAGGTCCGGTAGTTGCGTTCCTGCTGGTGGAAGAAGCGCGTATTGAACAGATCCGATAGCCGTTCGGCCTCATCCTGGCGACTGCAGAACACCAAGCCGGTCAGATCCTGATGGTAGGGCGTGTACTTCTGCAATTGCCCGATGATGTAGTCGACACGCTTGGCGTTGGTCAGCTGCCCGATCTCATAGGTCAGCTGGTTTCGCTTCCCGGTTTCCATATCGCCGTCCAACCGGATGCCTTCGGAGGCGCCTTCGGCATCGGGCGCGCCCAGATATTCGGTGATGCCGTAATAATGGAACGGGCAGAGCATATCCTCGTCGAGCGCCTGCTGGAGCCGGATCTCATAGGCCACGTTGTAGCCGAACATTTCGAAGATATTGACGCCGTCGGTGCGTTCCGGTGTCGCGGTCATGCCGAGCATGAACTCCGGAGTGAAATAATCGATGACCCGGCGGTAGCTTTCGGCGGACACGTGATGCGCCTCATCGACGAGGATGTAATCGAAATGCTCCTTGGCGAACGAGGCGAGCGTCTCCGGATTGGACATCGTATTGATCATCGCGAACACGTATTTGCGGTCACCCTGCTTGCTGGTTCCCGAAAGGATGCCCAGCTCGGAATCGTCGCAGCCGAGCACTTTGCGATAGGATTCCTTCGCTTTCTTGAGGATCTCCTCGCGGTGCGCGAGGTACAGCATGCGTTTCGGCTGGAACTGTTTGACGTCGAAGGCCGAAAGATACGTTTTGCCGGTTCCGGTGGCGGAGATGACGATCGCGCGATGCTCACCCTTGGCTCGCAGTTCGCGTAGATTCGCCAACGCCTCGCGCTGCATGCGGTTCGGTTCGAGGGGCTGGCGGGCAACTGATTCCAGCAGTTTCCTACGTTCCGGCGGATACTTCTTGAAATCCTCCTCATACTGCTCGATCCAGTCCTCAGTAAGCGGAATCGATTCGCTGACCTGGGCCGACACCTCCTCGCGCAGCTGGTCGATGAGTGCGCCGTCGCCGGAGGAAGAGACCTTCAGATTCCATTCGCGCTGCGAGTTGAGCGCCGGTATGGTCAGGTTCGAGCTGCCGATGTAAACGTTGAAATAAGACTTGTCGTCCCGCATATGCCGGGCGAAGATGTATCCCTTCGGATGGAAGGCCTTGTTCCGGGACTGCTGGTTGCGCCCCTCCCAGATCCGCACGTCGACGTGCGCCTCGTTTTTGATGCGCAGCAGTTCCCAGAATGCCTTGGGTTCGTTCCACATGTTCTTTGTGGAGGTGATGAGCCTGCTGACGCCGCCGGCCTGACCATGCTCTAGGAACGCGCCGAACAGTGTTCTCAAGGCTTCGGAGCTGATGAATGCCACGGACATGTCGAACGAGTCGCTGTACTGCAGCTCGTCGTTGAGTGCGGCTTCCATGGTGTTGTTGTTCTGATTCGAGATGAGTCGGGGGGAGAAGGTGCCGGGGGTGCTGTCCTTGCTGCGGATCAGGCCGGAGGTGATGTCCTCGAGCATCGAATCGTCCGGGGCGATCTCATGATCGGAGTACTGGCCGGTATGAGGTTCGTGAATCTGCATGGCGGTCACTCCTTGGTGAGATCCATTGTGGAGATCAGTTCCACGGCCTCGCGGTCGGCGGGAGCCCAATCCAGTTCCGGCATGTTCTTCGGAGCCAGCCAGCGGATCTCCTCATGCTCCGTCAAGCGCGGGGAACCGGCGATGAGATGGCATACGAACGTGGTGAGCGTGACGGTCCCGAAATCGTAGCCGTAGGAGGAGGTGCACACCTCGTCGGCAACATCGACCTCGCACAGGAGCTCCTCCTCGATCTCACGGTGCAAAGCCTCGCGTGCGGTCTCGTGCGGTTCGATCTTGCCGCCGGGGAACTCCCAGTAGCCGGCCAATGATTTGCCGTTGCCGCGCTTGGCGCACAGCACCTTCCCTTCGCTGACTATCGCCGCTCCGACGACGTTGAACACCCTTCCCGGTTTCCGGTTCTCGCCGCTCATACGCGCCCTCCTTCACTTGCGGAAATCAGGACCAGGATACAACCTCCGAGACTGTCGGCGTGGTATGCGGGCGAGGCGTGTGAGCGGTGCGTCAGTCGAACATCTCGTTGAGGTTCCGTTCGGCGAGGTATGCCATGCCGGCTTCGCTCAGATGGGAACGTAGATATCGTGACAGGTCGGCGCTCGTGCTGATGGCGTATTCGCTTGCGCCGGTATCGTCGCGGTCGAGCAGCTGGAACAGGTCGCCGAATACCGCCGCGGCATCGGCGCGATTGATCTCCTCGATCACCAATGCGTACGTATGATCCCTGTCGTTGAGCGAGCTGATGAGGATATTGGTGAACGGGCCGGATACGAAACGGTATGTCAGACGGTCGGGCTTGCCTTCGTCGTCTGCGGGTTCCATGGTCGGGTGCAACGATCCGACGAACTGGGCATGCAGGTAATCGGCGTGGAAGGTGATGCGTTCGTAACGTCCCTCATACGCTTGCAGGCTCTGGTTCAACTTGTGGCTTTTGCCGGTTCCCGGAGCGCCGAAGTAGATGATGTTTCCGCCGGAGGAGTATGGGTCGTAGTCGAGGAATTCGAGGTACTGTTTCAGAGCGGCCGATGCGGTGCCGCTGTTGTCGAAATCCCTGACGTTGTTCCAGCCGTCGGAGAGCCTGTGCAGGGCGGCTGTGTCGGCGCATTCGAACATGCCTTGGCAGTCATCGGGAGTCAGGCAGGTGTCGTAGCCCGGGATGATGTCGGCGATGGTGGGTTTGTTCCCGTTCCATTCGGAGGCCGTTCGGTTCGTCAGTTCTTCGATCAGGCTCGGCGGTTTGATCTTCGTCGCGTCCGCGCCGTGGCCGAGTGCTTCGCGCAGCGCACGTCTATAGCTGTTCTGCGTGCCTGATTTCTTTTTGGAATTGTCGGATCCCGAATCGGAGGTACCGGCCTTTCTGAGGTTCAACCACTCCTCATATCTGCCGACGCGCAGTTCGACATTGTTCCAATCGGCCGGCTGTTCGTGCGGTTCGACCTCGCATGCCATATGGAACAGGGAGTTGTAATCATACGGCGTGTGGGCATTGAATCGCCCGTCCGCCGCGGTGAGCATTATGGAGTTCCTGTTTTCGCCGATGAAATCGCGCAGCCCGACGATCCGCCCATTGAAATGGATCTCGCCATCGGTTTCGTCGGTTTCGGAATCAAGTGTGATGTTCCCGAAAAGGCGTGCATCGACGAGCAGATAGCGTTCGTCGCCGATATACGCCCATACGAGCATGATGTCGTCCCGTTCAAGCCCAGCGCCGCGCACGGTGTACGTCGAGAAATCAAACGATTGGTCATGCGCCCAGAAATCGAGCGCGGCATTCCTGTTCGGATCGAAATGCCCGCGACCGTCGGTGTACGCGAACAGCGAATAGATGCGTGAATCCTCCTGTTTGAACAGGTCCTTGAATTGCGTCACGGCGTTCCCCCTGATGGCTGATGTGTCCAATAATCATTATGCCATCGGGGGGGATGGCCATTCATCGCGCATCCGGCTCCGCAAGCGCGATGCTCACGACGGACGGGATGTTCTCCGTCAGGCATCGCGCCAGCCAATCGATATCGGTTTCATCCCCTTTCCCGTTCAGACACGAGCAGGCGTCCGCATGCCATTCGAGCATCAGCCCGTTGCTCATGTGGAACAGGATCGTGGCATCCACATTCATGATGTCGTTGTTCATGGTGTCTCCTTCCGTTGGTGGATGGGGCCAATGATGATCCGTGCGCGGGTTTGCCGGGCTGTTCGAGGTCAACGATTCACGGATGATCCACGATCGGCGGGTAACTCGCTTATCGATGGCGGATTTCGGAGCATGCGGGAATCAGGTGGCTTACGTATGGCAGCCTAAGAGCGATTTTCCAGGTAAGGATGGCGGAATTCCAACAGCGATACTCGGGTTTTCGGGAATCGGATGCCATATATAAGCCACTTGGCGCAATGCGGGGCGTCGAATCTGCCATACACAGGCGAAGTGCGGGGGAGTGTGGTCTTCGCTTGGGCCAGGTGCTTCTCGTTGGGAATGCCGATGCCATCGGTGGCAGTGGCGATGCTGGTTCGGGCGGTGGCGTTGGAGGTGCCTTGATGCATGCTGCTTTGCATGAAAATAGGTGCGGAAGGGGACATGGAAAGAGGGTTCGGGGGAGGGCGGAAAAGAGGACTGTACGAAAGCAGAAGGGAAAGCGGAGAGGAACCGGGAGCCCCGAATCGAAACGGGGAGGAGCGGCGGACATTATAAACCATAAACCGGTTTGACTTGAACGGGAGAAGAAACAGGAGGGAACGCATGGCAAGTCTGCTGCTTGCGGTCATCTATGTCGCATTCATCAGCTTGGGATTACCTGACGCGATGCTGGGGGCCGCATGGCCATCCATGAGCCAGGACCTCGGCGCGCCGCTGTCGTGGGCGGGCGGCATCTCTATGGTCATCTCCGCGGGCACCATCGTCTCCGCGTTGCTTTCCGACCGCATGACCCTCCGTTTCGGTGCGGGCAAGGTCACTGCAGTCTCCGTGGGTCTTACCGCCGCCGCGCTCGCAGGCTTCTCCATCGCGCCGAACTACTGGGTGCTCATGGCTTTCGCCATTCCCTATGGTCTGGGTGCGGGCGGTGTGGACGCGGCCCTGAACAACTATGTCGCCATCCACTATGAGAGCAAGCATATGAGCTGGCTGCACGCCATGTGGGGCCTGGGTATGCTCACCGGCCCGTATGTTATGGGGTATGCGCTCGGTCATGGTCAAGGCTGGGGTTGGGGATACCGATACATCTCCATCATTCAGATTGTGCTCACCGCACTGCTTATCGCCAGCTTGCCGTTATGGAAGCAGCGCAAAGCCACTGTTGCCGTGCATAGCGGACAATCCGGCGAATCCGCCGAATCCGTTCCCGCTACACGAAAGCCACTGGGCATCCGTGGGGTTCTGCGCATTCGCGGCGCCAAGGAGATCCTGATGATGTTCTTCTGCTATTGCGCCGCCGAACAGACCGCCATGCTCTGGGCCAGCAGCTACATGGTGCTCGGTAACGGCATTGACAAGACCACGGCGGCCATGTGGGCCAGTTTCTTCGGCATCGGCATTACCGCAGGGCGTGTGCTCAGCGGCTTTTTGACCATGCGCTTCGGTGATCCGATCATGATTCGTATCGGCCAGAGCGTCATGTTCCTCGGTCTGATCGTACTGTTCGTCCCGCTTCCCGCACATGCCGGCACCATCGCCGGGCTTATGCTGGTAGGGCTCGGCTGCGCGCCCATCTACCCGTGCGTCATCCACTCCACGCCGGACTATTTCGGCGAGGACAAGTCGCAGGCCATTGTAGGCATGCAGATGGCGTTCGCCTACACTGGTTCCATGCTGATGCCGCCGCTGTTCGGCCTGCTGGCGCAGAACATCAGCGTCGCATTGTTCCCGTGGTTCCTGCTGGCCTGCCTGGCGGTCATGGTGATCATGCATGAGTCGTTGCGTCGCAAGTGCGGCAGCGCGTTAAGCGCCTGACGATTCCCGTCGTTTAGCGGCGTTGTACTGTATGACATGCCCACGGTGAAACCGTGGGCATCGTTGTATGCGTAACGGTTCCGGCGATATCTGAACGTAATGCCATAATCGAACATATGTACGAATGTCTGAATCTGTTTTCGGAGCCCGTCGCAGCATGGTTCGCCGATGCGTTCGGCACACCCACCGAAGCGCAGAATCAGGCATGGCCGGTCATCGGTTCGGGGCAGAACACGCTTGTCGTCGCGCCTACCGGTTCTGGAAAGACCCTGTGCGCGTTCCTGTCGGCGATCGACCAGTTGATGGCGGCCAAGGCAGTGCGGTCGTCCGAAAGGAATCCCGATGGGGGCAAAGCCGGGAGAGCCGGCGCAAGTGTTCACGGCGTCACCGTGCTGTACATTTCGCCGTTGAAGGCATTGGGCGTGGATGTTGCGAAGAATCTTGAGGCACCGCTTGACGGCATTCGGCAACGATACGCCAAATTGCATGGCGAGGTGCCGGAGATCGCCGTGGCCACCAGAAGTGGCGACACCACGCCGCAGGAACGCCGCAGAATCGTCAATCATCCGCCGGATATTCTTGTGACCACTCCGGAATCGTTGTTCCTGCTGCTTACCTCCAAAGCGCGGCGAATCCTATCCACCGTCACCACCGTGATCGTGGACGAGGTACATGCCCTGGCCGGCACCAAGCGCGGTGCGCATCTTGCTGTGAGCCTGGAACGCTTGGACAGGCTGACCGAACGCCCGGCGCAACGCATAGGATTGTCCGCCACAGTCAATCCTGTTGGCGAAGCGGCGCGTTTTCTTGGCGGTGAGCGTCCCGTGCACGTCGTCGACCCTGGTGTGCGGCCGAATATGGAGCTGAAAGTCGTTGAGCCGCTAACGAACATGCTCGACACCAGTGCTACGGGAGGTTCGGTATGGCCGGCCATCGAGCGTAGCGTGCTGGACGAGGTGCTTGAGCACACCACCACACTGGTGTTCGTGAATTCCCGTGGTCTTGCGGAAAAACTCACCGCACGGCTTAACGACCTGTATGCGGAGCTGCGGGCCTCGCGGCATCGCGAACCGGATTCGCCCGAAGGCCGTGAAGGATTCGCCAGGCATTACGATTCCGTCGTCGGCTCGACCACCATGCTCGTGGGAGCACATGAGGGCGGCGACGTCATTGCCATGGCCCACCACGGTTCCGTTTCCAAAGACAGGCGCAAGCAGATCGAAGAGGATTTGAAGCAGGGGCGTCTGCGTTGTGTTGTCGCCACGTCCAGCCTGGAGCTAGGCATCGATATGGGTTCGGTCGATCTGGTGATCCAGATCGCGCCGCCGTTGTCGGTTTCGTCCGGCCTGCAGCGGGTGGGGCGTGCCGATCATAAGGTCGGCGGGGTATCGCACGCCCTGTTCTACCCGGTCACCCGCAGGCAGATCATCGGCGTCGCGGCCAGCATCGAAAGCATGACGGCGGGCGATCTTGAGCCGCTGCACATTCCCAGCAACCCGCTGGATGTGCTGGCCCAGCAAACCGTGGCGGCCGCCGCGATGGACGATTTCGACCCGGACGAATGGTATGCGCAAGTGCGCAAGGCCGCGCCCTTCCGTGACCTGGACAGAGACATGTTCGACTCGGTGATGGGCATGATGACCGGCGCGTACAACAGCGAGGAGTTCTCCGCATTCCGCCCGCCGCTGCAGTACAACGAGGAAGCCGGTCTCATCTCAGCTCGGCCAGGGGCGCAGCGTCTTGCGGTGACCAGCGGCGGCACCATTCCCGACCGCGGCATGTACACGGTGGTGCTTCCCGAAGGCGAGTCCGGTACGGGTCCGCGCAAAGTGGGCGAATTGGACGAGGAGATGGTGTACGAGTCGCGCGTCGGCGACGTGATCACCTTGGGCACCTCATCCTGGCAGATTCAGGAGATCACACGTGACCGTGTGGTGGTCGTCCCCGCACCCGGCCGCGCCGCGCGCCTGCCGTTCTGGCATGGGGAAGGCGACGGTCGTGACTACGGTTTCGGCCTTGCTCAGGGCAGATTCCTCACTAGTCTGGCGCAGGGGTTGCGCAATCATACTGGTGGGACTGCCGGGTGCCATGAACGTGGCGACGGTCCGGATTTCGCCGTCGACATCGTTGAGCGCCTGCGCCATGACGGGCTCGACGATAACGCCATCGGGAATATGGCGGCCATCATCGCCGACCAGGTACACGCCACGGGGACTGTTCCCGGCGACAAGCATGTGGTTGTCGAACGATGCAAGGACGAAAGCGAGGATTGGCGGATCATCATCCATGCGCCATACGGCAAAAGGGTGCATGCGCCATGGGCCATGGCCATTGCTGCGCGAATTCGGCAGAGACACGGTTTCGACTGCCAGGCGTATGCCACCGACGACGGTATCGTCATGCGGATGCCGGACGGGTACGGTGCACTGCCGATGCGCCAGTTGCTGCTTTTCGACGTGGACGAGCTGCAGCACATTATCGAGACCCAGATCGGCGAGACAGTTCTGTATATGGCGCGATTCCGCGAATGCGCGGCACGGTCGCTGTTCCTGCCCAGAACAAGCCCCGGCAGGCGCGTGCCGTTATGGCAGCAGCGGCTGCGGGCGGCTCAGCTGCTCAACGCGGCGCGAACCCAAAGGAATTTTCCGCTGCTGCTGGAAACCGCACGCGAATGTCTGCAGGACGTCTACGATCTGCCGGCGTTGCGCAAGGTCATGGACGGACTGAATACCGGCGCGATAGCCATAAGCGAAACGGTTACGCAAGTCCCGTCGCCGTTCGCGGAAGACCTGTTGTTCGGGTTCGTCGGTTCCGTCATGTATCAGTACGATGTTCCGCAGGCGGAACGCAGCAGCCGGCTGCTGTCCATGGATCCGGAGGTATTGGAACGGCTGCTTGGCGATGCGAATATGCCGTCGCTGCTCGACGGCGAGGTGATCGCGCAGGTGGAGGGGGAACTTGCCGGCAGAACGTTCTGGAACGATCTGCCGGAAGACGACGTACCTGGAAGGGTGGCGCGCTACGCCAAAACACATGGTCCGTTCACCGCCGACCGCATGATTGCGGATCTGGGGCTTGACGCGGAGCAAGGTGTGAGGATGCTTAACGATATGTACGCCGAGGGGGAAGTGCTGCGAGGCCATTTCACCCAAGCCGAGCACGGCGAGGAAGACGAATCCGATACTGGGCGAGCGGGGCAGGCGTATCAATGGCTGCATCGCGAAGTGTTCCGCCGTATTCGTACGTTGTCACTGGCTAAGGCTCGTAAGGCCGTCAAACCGGTCGGGCAACGCGAATACCAGTCGTTTCTGCTTGCCCGGCAAGGTGTGGGGTCGGTCGGCGGCGAACATCACTACGGCGCAGAGGGGCTCATGCGCGTGATCGAACAGCTGGAAGGCGTGTATCTGAATGCGTCGGTCTGGGAATCCGCGGTTTTCCCTGCACGGGTGAACGGGTATCAGCCGCAGTTGCTTGACGAATTGCTGGCCAGCGGCGATGTTGTGTGGGTGGGCGGCAAATCCGGTGCCGGCGACGCCCTGGAGACCGGACGAATCGCGTTCTACCCGCAGGATTCGCCGCTGCTGGCAGGGCTAACGGACGGTAGCCTGACTGTGCATGCGGATGCCAGGAAGAATACGCCTGAGGCCACCGAATCCTTCGACTCCACCAATGAAGCGGATGTATCCGAAAACGAGCCTCGCACCGTGATACAGGCGATTCGCATGGTGCTTGGCGGTGGAGGCGCATTCCACGCGCGACAGCTGGCCGCCGCCGTCAAAGCGCTCTGGCAGCGCCATGCTCCAGAAGAGGTGGACGGCATCACTGGTGAATTGCTGCCTCCCGTATGGGATGAGCATCGCTTCGAACAAGCATTATGGCTTCTGGTATGGCAGGGTGAGGTTACGAACAGCTCATTCGCGCCGGTACGGGCTCTGATACAAGGGGCACGACTATCCTCGGCGGCTTCCCCGCGAAGGCGGGCGCGCACACTGGCACACACGCGGGCGCACGGTTCGACCCCGGCATGCATGACCGGCCTGTGGTCGCTGATCGGAACGCCACACAATGCATACGGTGACGAAAACGCCGCCCATGGTCCGGACGGTCCTGAACGCCACGCCATCGCACTGGTCGAATCATTGCTGGACAGGTATGGCATTGTAGCGGCGCCACTGCTTGAAGTCCAACCCGTTGCCGGAGGCTTCTCCGCAATATACCCGGTGCTGAAGCGTATGGAAGAGCACGGAACGGTAGCGCGCGGCATGTTCGTCGAAGGATTCGGCGCCGCACAATTCGCCGATACGGGCACTGTGGATGCCTTGCGCTCCCACGCATGGGACGACGGTTCATGTGTGGCGCTGGACGCGACCGACCCGGCCAATCTATCGGGCGCGGCGATCGCATGGCCGCAATCGAATCAGCCAGAAGACCGTGGCAAAACGGATGGGATGGCGCCGTCGCGTTCCGGGCCTGGTCATGCCGTCAAGCCTGCGCGCCGTGCAGGATGCATCACGGTATTGGCACACGGGTCGCCGGTACTGTTCGCCATGCCGCGCTCGCATCGCATCCAGACCTTCACCGAAGACGAGGCATTGCTGAGGCGTGCCTGCAGCGAACTGGGCAACATGCTGCGCAGGCAGCCGAGCGGGAGCATAACCTTCCACGAGATGAACGGCATGCCACTGACCCGACGGAACGATTTTGTCCGGTTACTCCACATAGGCGGGTTCACCCCCTGTCCGCAAGGCATGCGGCTGTATGGCTGAGCGGACGGCAACCATGGCATGGTATACAGACGAAAAACGAAGGAAACGAATGATACGGGTACTGCATACGTCCGATTGGCATATCGGTCGACGGTTCAAAGGCGTCGACCTGCTTGAATACCAGCGCAAGGCGCTGCAATGGCTGGCGAATCTCATCGACAGCGAGCATGTGGACGTGCTATGCGTGGCGGGCGACGTCTACGACTCGCCACGTCCTTCAACCGAAGCGGTGCGCCTGTTCAACGATATATTCGCCATGCTTGGTCGAATGGAGGTCAACGGTCACCCGTTGGAGATCATCTTCACGCCAGGCAATCACGATTCGGCGGATCGTCTGGGCACTGGTGCCGCGCTGATGCGGCCGAACGTGCATATGCGCTGCGATATCGAGACTATTGACGAGCCTGTGCTGATCGGCATAGGCGGCGAACAACTGGCTGTGTATGCGCTGCCATATCTCGATCCCGACCTGTCGCGGCCGGTGCTGCAGAGCATGCTTGATGAGCGCGGCGGCGCATTGGGCGCGTATGGGGAGCAGGAACGCGACGAAGACGGGCATGCTCGCATCGCCCGGTCGCACGAGGGCGTGATGAAGGCGGCTCTGCAACTGATTGTCAACGATCTGGCCGAACGCCGTCGCAAGAGGCCTGCGCTGGCCGCGATACTCATGGCGCATGCCTTCGTTTCCGGTGCCCAATCTTGCGATTCGGAACGCAATATCAGCGTGGGCGGTGTGGACAGCGTTCCCGCGGCATTGTTCTCGAACAGCGGGCTCGACTATCTTGCCCTGGGGCATTTGCACAGGCCACAGAGCGTCACCATCGCCCAATCCGATTCCGATGAATCGATATTCCACCAGTCACGCACCCCTCAGGCACGCTACAGCGGTTCGCTGCTGGCCTATTCGTTTTCCGAAAGCCGTACGCCGCCGGTCGAAGGAAACGGTAAAAGCGTGGTGTTGCTTGATATGGATGCCGCCAGCGTGCCGAAAACGGGAGGCAATGCGCTTGGCGATGTTCGTGTTGTTGACGTGGCATCCGGCGAACCGGCATTCGCCCAAATCGAAGGCGATCTGGACAAAGTGCTCGGCCCGTTGGCCGATGCGTACGGCGACGACTGGGTGTCCATCACCGTTCATCTGCAGGAATACCCACACGGGCTCTACCAGAAAATAGATGCGAGATACGCGCATGCGCTGGAGAAGAACCCCGTATACGACAGACGATCGTCGGCTCCCGCTCATGCGATGGCCGACATGCGCTCGGCGGTCGACGAGATGGATGTGCTGGCCGGTTTCGTGCGTTATTCACTGGGGCGTGAGGTTCGTGACGATGAGCGTGAGGTGCTGAGAACAGCCGTGGAGGCGGTGCGTTCCAACGGTGCCGAACATGCCGGATCGGCAGGGAAGAGCAAGGATGCCAACGTCAAGCATGCGGATAAGGAGAACGGTCGATGAAGCTGATCGGATTGAAATTTCAGGGCGTAGGGCCGTATAAGGGCGAATTCTCGATCGATTTCGCGGCGTTGACGCGATCGCACATGTTCCTGATCGACGGCGAGACGGGCGCCGGCAAGACCACGATTCTCGACTGCATCACCTTTGCGTTGTATGGCAACATCTCCGGCAACACCGAGGGACGCAACGGTGCCGGAGACAAACAGCGGTTGCGTTCCCGTTTCCTTGATGGCACAGCGGAGAAGACATATGTGGATCTGATCTTCGAGGAGGGCGGCCACTACTACAAGGTGTATCGTTCCCCGGAATACCCGCGTGCGAAGGCTCGTAGTGAAGGTTTCACCAGCGAAAAGTCCAAGGCGAACATGATGCGAATCGCCGGTGACTATGAGGCGGAGTTTCGCTTGCTGATAGACGAAGTGCCACAAAACGCCGAAAACGGTCGGGAAGCGGAACGATACTATGCGTTCTTCGACATGCCGGCGCGTGCCGAGGCCATCACCTCCAAGGTGAGCGAAGTGTCCGTCGAGGTGACGGGGTTGTTGGGATTGAACCGTAGCCAGTTCTCTAAAACCATCATGCTTGCGCAAGGCCAGTTCGCCGAGTTTCTGCGGATGAGACCGGAACAGCGGACCGAACTGGTCAAGGATCTGTTCTGCGCGCAGGAATATGAGGACATTCAAAACCAGCTGAACGTCATGCGGCAGCAGTACGGCAGGCGTGTCGACGAACAGCGGCATGACCTTGCCGCCGCGATCCGCGACAATCAGGCGAATGCTGGGCGTATCTGTGAGGCGTTGAACGCGTATCGTGACATCGATGGCGCTTCGAGCGACCTTACGGCGGCTTCGGATGCCGCGCAACCGGAGGCCATGCCGTTCGGCGATGATGCCCGGTGGGGTTTGAACGAGGCCGGCGACATCGATGAGCCAGCCTACAGCGCCGATCAGATTGTGGCACGACTCGATGGCACGCTGGAATCCGTGCGAAGCGACGCGCAGACGTTGGTCACAAAGGCCGAAACGCAGTTTGTCGAAGCGGACAGTGCATGGCGGGAATCCCAACGGCGAAACGATACCGCCAACGCGGTGCGCAAGGCGCAAGGGGATCTGCGGTCCGCGCAGGTACGGATGGAAGAGCTGAACGCTCTTGAACAGGAGAACAAGCGTGATGAGCAACGTGTGGAGCAGGCCATGCAGGCAAACCCCATCATGGATCTCGCCCGGGATCGCAAACGGCAGGACGAGCTGATCGCAAGCAATGTGCGGGATCGCGAACGGCTGCAGTCGGAACTGGACCAATACGAGAGCCTTGACAGCCTCAATCGCGATCATGCCCAGGCGTTGCAGGCCGCCGGCGTCGCTCAGGCGGCCGAACGTGAGATGGAAATCGCGCAAACCCATGGCAAACTGGTCGGCCAGATGCAGCAGGCGCAGCATGCGCTGCAGAAGGCGGAAACAGCCTGGCGACAATGCCAAGGCAAGCTGGAACACGCACAGCGGGCAATCGGCCAATTCCCCGAGGAAAGCCGGCTCGAACAGCAACTGGACGAGATCGCCACCAGGCTTGGGACACAAGGGCAGCTTACCGAAACCGTCAATCGCGCACGTGAACTATTGGAGCATGCGCAACGCCACGAGACGCTGCTGCCAGAACGAGACAGGGCCGAAGCCACGGTCAAGGCATTGGAACGTTCCCACGAGGATGCCGTTGCGGCGTATGAGCGGGCGCAGCGGCAACTGTATGCCGCAGGCGCCGCCCGGTACGTTCAGGAGCTGCATGACGGCGAGCCATGCCCGGTGTGCGGCAGCAGAGAGCATCCGCATCCCGCGCGGCAGCCCGAACAGACTCCCACCAAAGCCGGCATCGACGCGTTGAAGGTGCAGGCGGAACGACGTGCGGGCGAACTGGGCGAAGCACGCATTGCATTAGCCGAACTCAGGCAGAACATCGAAGCGGAGCATGAAGCCAGCGGTGGATGCGACGTTTTGGAAGCCGAAAATCGGCTCGCCGAAGCGAAGCGCGCATTGCAGAAGCTCGAACCGTTACGTGATGAATACGGGAAGCTCAAACGCAGCAGGGAACAACGTCGTGCGTTCAAGAACGAATTGGACCGGGCCAAGCAGGATTGCGTGGCGGTGCAGGCGCAACGCGCAGCGGCCCGACAGGCGTTGGAGCAGGCCGCCGAAAGAGCGGAGGGCATTACAGCGCAAAGCGTGGAACAGGAACGCGAGCGGGCCGAGCGGCGCCTTGCCGAAGCACGGCGCCAGGAGCGGCGTGCGCAGCAGATCGAGCAGAAGCTCAAGGAACGCAATGCCATCGAAACGCGCATCACCGAACTTACGGCGCATAACGAGACGCTGAACCAGCAACGCGGCACCATCGCGCGCGCATTGCGGGAAAAGCTCGCATCGAGCGCATTCACGGACCTTGACGCAGCATGCCATGCCGCACTTGACGAACGAAGCATACAACAGCTCAAACAGCGCATCGACTCCTATAAACGGAATCATGCCGCGGCGCAGGGCGAACTGGAACGTGCCGACGACGAGCTGACACGGCAACGGCATGCCTGGAAGGCCATCGGCGGCCAATACAGCATCGAGCGCACTGCCGAAGCGTTGGAAGCGTCCAGACTGCGGCGTGACGAGGCCATGCGCTTGCAGAGCACCGCGTCAGCGCTTGACGCCGAACGTCGGCGCTATGCGAGCCAGTTGCGCGTTATGGCGTCCGACTGGCGGCAGGCCATGGTCTCCTATGCGCCGATCCGTACCATGGCCCTGCTTGCCATGGGGGATAGGAATTCGCCTGCGGCGCACAAGGTGTCGCTCATCACCTATGCCGTCACCGAACGTTTCCGCGACGTGCTCGACCGTGCCAACGAGCTGCTCAAAGACATCCGTGGAGGAATCTACGAGTTGCGTCTTGGCGATCATGAAGGGCGGGCCGGAGGCAAAACGGGTCTGCCCATCGAGGTGCTCGACAGGCGTACCGACATCGCCACCGAGCCCAGCACGTTGTCCGGCGGCGAAACCTTCTTCGTCTCGTTGGCATTGGCGTTGGCGCTTGCCGATGTCATCCAAGCCGAGAACGGCGGGGTCTCGATGGATACGCTGTTCATCGATGAGGGGTTCGGCACGTTGTCCGATGAGTTCCTGGACGATGTGATGGATGTGCTGCGAGGCATCGCCCGCGGTCGTGACATCGGCATCATCTCCCATGTGGGGCGCTTGAAAGGGCAGATTGCGGAACGGATCACGGTGGAACGCGTGAGCGAGAACGCCGAAAGCCGTCTTTCGGTGACGATCTGACGGATATCGTCGGTCGGTAAGGCTCGAAACGTGTTGTGCCATGGTCTCGCGGATTGTTGGTTCATTCATCAAAATAAGTGACGAGCCGTTGCGATAGCAGTGTTTTGAGCCTTATGCCAACACGATTTTCGTGTGTACTGATGTGAGAAAAATGGCGTTTGGGCGGGTAGGCTACTATGCTGAAGCGCATGCTTGAAGAGAGTGAAGAGCGCGAACAGATGCCCGAGGCCATTCGGGAACGATTACGTTCACTGGAAGGCGCACGAGGCTCCATCGTTGTCGTCGGCTCCATGAACGCTGATTACACGGTTGCGGCGAAGCACTTGCCGGCACCGGGTGAGACGGTCAGCGGCGGCAGCCTCAAGATCCTGCCTGGCGGCAAGGGCTCCAATCAGGCGTCCGCGGCGGCGCGTCTCGGCGCACAGGTGTGCATGCTGGGTGCCGTGGGCGAAGACGATAACGCGAACTTCCTGCTGCGTAAGTTGGATGAGGCCGGTGTCGACACCGCCGAGATCCTGCATGAGGAAGGTGTGAGCGGTACCACCATCATCACCGTGGATCCGGAAGGCAAGAACACCATCGTGTATTCGCCGGGTTCGAACGCGAAGGTCAGTGCGGGGTACGTGCAGTCGCATCAGGACGTGATCTCCGAGGCCAAGGTGCTGGGCCTGTGCCTGGAAAGCCCTTTGGCCACGGTCATCGCGGCGGCGCAGACCGGTCATGAGGCCGGTGTCACGGTGCTGCTCAACGATTCGCCGTTCATCGACGAATTGCCCCATGAGCTTATCGAAGCAGTGGATATTCTGCTGGTCAGCCAGCATGAGGTGGCCCAGTTGCTGGGCATGCCGGATGAAGACGTCTCCACCATCGACTGGTTCGACGCGGTGTCCCGTTTCGAGGATTACGGTTTCGACCGCGTGGTGGTCACGCTCGGCGCATCCGGTTCGATTGTGATTGAGAACGGCAACTGGCATCGTGTGTCTGCGGTGCAGGTCAAGTCCGTGGATGCCACCGGCTGCATTGATTCCTTCATGGGAACCGTGCTCGCCGGATTGGCGGCTGGCTATACGCTGCTGCAGTCCGCGCAGATGGGTTCCTATGTCTCCGCATATGCGGCCACCAAGCTGGGCGCGCAGTCCGCGTACGGCTCCGCGACCGAAGTGATCAACTACTTCAGCGACGGCGAGTAGCCGATTCGTCCCCATACAGACAAGCGGGGTCTCCCATCGGAAGGTGGAAGACCCCGCTTGTCGTTCAGGCACGCAGACGACGTGCGACTACCCGGCGAAGGAGATGGGGGAGTCCAGCTCGGTTCCCGAGCCGTCGCGGCGCATGTCCGGTTCAGGAAGCTCCACCGGCGAACCTGTCTCGGTGGAGGCATGCACCGGGTAATCGCCCACCCAGGCGAAGATCAGCGTGTTCTGCCCTTTGAGGAATCGCTGCGAGCGTACACCGCCGGTGGCACGTCCCTTGGTCGGGTACATTTCGAACGGGGTCACCTTGGCTGCGCCGTTTTCGGTTCCCGGCAGCGCGTCGGAATCGCCGGCCACGGTAAGCACCACGGCGCCGGACGCCGAAGTCAGTCCGTTATCGCCTTCCTCATAGGTCCAGGCGACCTTGTCGGCTGCGACTACATTGAATGTGGCAACCTTGCAGCCTTCCGCAAGCTTGATGCCCGCCATGCCTCCGGCCGTGCGGCCCTGCGGGCGTACATTCTTCGCCTCGAAGGTCAGTAGCGAGGAATCCGTGGAGATGAACACCAGTCGATCCTCGTCGCGGGCGATTGCGGCGAATACGATCTCATCGCCGTCCTTCAGGTCGATTACCGACCAGGAATCCATGGTGGTCGGGGCTTCGCGGTTCCAGCGTTTCACCACGCCCGCGCGCGTGCCGATGGCCAATGGCGGCAATGCCTGCGGCTCGGTCGTGTCGCTATCCGTCGCGTCATCGGAATGCTTTTTCGAAACGGGCTCCATGGCGATTGCGGTGACGACATGCTCGCCGCGGATCGGGTCGGTGCTTTCCGTCTGCCCGATCAGCTCATCCGCCTTCACCCCGCTGCTCAGACTGAGTGTGTTCGTAGCGGGTACGACCGGCAGATCGGCCACCTGCGCGAGCACCAGCCGTCCGGCCGATGTGATCAGCGCATAGGTGGCGCGTGTGGTGGTGCGGAAGATGGAGACGATCTGGTCGTCGGTGGCACGTTCACCGGAAACGGAACGTGACCGGAACATGCTCAGTGCTTCCGGCGTGGCCCGTGCGATCAGTCCGGTGGCGCTCATCATCACCGTGCAGGGCTCGTCTTCGATTTCCAAAGCCATGCTTTGCTCGCCGGCCTTCTTCGCCGCCGCCACATCCGCAGCGGCGGATGACACCGTGTTGGCGGATTTGACGGCTTCGAGCGCCGAAGCGGAGACGCCGGTCATGCCTTCGGCCACAACCGGGGCGAGGTTGCCTTCGGCGTCGGTGTCCAGCAGCACGGTGCGGCGCGGCGTTCCGTATTCGGCCACGGCCCCGTCCATCTCATCGACCACGACCCGGTCGAGCGCCTTGTCGGACGCCAGGATGCGCTCGAGTTCCTCGATGCGTTTGTGCAGATCATCGCGTTCGGATTCCAGTTCGATGCGGCTCATCTTGGTCAGTCTGCGCAGACGCAGGTCGAGAATATACTGCGCCTGGATGTCGTCCAGGTCGAATACGGCCATCAACCGTGTTTTGGCGGCATCCGCGTTTTCGGAGGAGCGGATGACCTGGATCACCTCATCGATGTCGATCAGCGCCAGCAACAGCCCCTCGACCAGATGCAGTCGCTCCAGTGCCTTCGTCCGGCGGAATTCGCTGCGACGCCTGATCACTACACGTCGGTGGTCGATCCACACCTGGAGCATCTCCTTAAGCCCCATGGTGTGCGGGCGCCCATTGACCAACGCCACGTTGTTCATGGCGAAATTATCCTGCAACGGGGTGTGCTTGAGCAGCTGCACGAGCACGGCGTGCGGGTCGAAACCGGTTTTCAGCTCGATCACCAAACGGGTGCCGTTATGGCGGTCGCTCAGGTCGATCGCGCCGGAAATGCCTTCGAGCTTATGATTCTTCACGCCTTCGGAGATGCGTTCGAGCACCTTCTCCGGACCCACCATGTAGGGCAGTTCGGTCACCACGATGGCTTGTTTGCGTGCGGTCACATGTTCGATATGCGTGGTGGCGCGAGTGGAAAGCGTGCCGCGTCCGGAAGCGTATGCCTCGCGGATGCCGTCGCGTCCGATGATCATGCCGCCGGTCGGCCAATCCGGGCCGGGCACGTAGCGCATCAGCTCCTCAAGCGTGGCGTCCGGGTGCACCATCAGATACTTCGCGGCGTTCACGACCTCGCCGAGATTATGCGTGGCGAGGTTCGTGGCCATGCCCACGGCGATGCCGGAGCCGCCGTTGACCAGCAGGTTCGGGATGGCGGCTGGAAGTACGGTGGGTTCTTTGAGCTTGTTGTCGTAGTTTGGTGTGAAGTCGACGGTGTCCTCGTCGATATCGGCGTTCATGCCGAGCGCCGCGGGAGCGAGTCGGGCTTCGGTGTAACGGGATGCCGCCGGGCCGTCGTCCAGCGAGCCGAAATTGCCGTGACCGTCCACGAGCGGCAGTCTCATGGCGAACGGCTGTGCCAGTCGGACCATGGCTTCGTAGATGGCTGAATCGCCGTGCGGGTGGAGCTTGCCCATCACTTCTCCCACTACGCGCGCCGACTTCATGTACGGACGGTCCGGGTTCAGGTTCATCTGGCCCATCTGGTAGACGATGCGCCGCTGTACGGGCTTCATGCCATCGCGGGCATCGGGGAGTGCACGAGCGTAGATCACGGAGTACGCGTATTCGAGGAATGATTTGCTCATCTCCTCATTCAACGGCGTCTCGACGATGTTCTCTTTCACTGTGCGCGGATCGTATGCCGGCGCGGCTGCCTTACGATGTGATGCCATGGGACTCCTTGGAATTTGCAAACTCGCTCCATTTTAGCGTCTTCACCGCCGCCGCGGTTTGCCGCCTGTATATCGTCCGCATATCGTTCGATGACGCCGGATATCATTCGACAGAACGATGGATACCGTTGTCATGCGGCATACAATCGAAAAACGTGATGCCGCGGGATGATGCTGCGGATTTCGTGCCAAGCCGCGGGGCGTTGTTTCGTACGTAGTTGGTTACGGTGTATATGGCCATCACGAAAGGAAAGAGAAGCAATGCTCAATCAGCCTTGGCTGAAACCTGTCATGGAATGCTCGCTGGTAAGCGGGGCATTGCCATGGACGTTCTGGATACTCACCATAGCCGGGATGATCGCGGTGCTGGCGTTCCTCATCAGGGGAGGGAATCGTAGGCAGGTGATCGTCACGCTGATCGCCACGGTGGTGAGTGGCGGCTTGGGATATCTGCTGACTTGGCTGTGCTCCGACGTGTTCGTGGTGTTCGGCGTCGAAATGGGAGCCAAGGTGATTCGCGCCGTGGCGATCGGTTTCGCGGCGCTGGCGCTGCTCATCTGCGGTGTGGTGTTCCTACGCAAGTGGAAGCGCGTCGTGGCATCCGTGGCCGTCGTCGTGGCGCTGTTCGCCACCTGCATCCATGTGGATGCGATCTACGAGGAGTTCCCGACCGTCGGCAGCCTGTTCGGTTACACGGGGTATTCGAAACTGTCCGCATCCAAATTGCATAAGAGCACGATGAGTGTCAAGGAGTGGAAGAAACTCGCCGCCGAAGGCAAGAAGCCAACGACCCCGAAGGAAGGACGCATCTACAACATATCCATTCCCGCCACGGAATCCGGGTTCAAGGTCCGCGACGCCATGGTCTACCTGCCGCCTGCCGCATTGAGCGCCAATCCACCCAAACTGCCGGTCATGGAACTCATGGCCGGGCAGCCGGGCAGTCCGGGGCGTTTCTTCCAAGCCAGCCATATCAAGAGCATGCTCGACGAATACGCGTCCAAGCATGACGGGCTGGCGCCGATCGTGATCTCCCCGGACCAGAACGGGTCGAACTCCAATAACAGCCTGTGCGCCGACACATCGCAGGGCAAGGCGGAAACCTATCTCACCCGGGACGTGGTCGACTGGGTGAAGGAGAACCTGCCCGTGTCCAATCAACGGTGGACCATCGGCGGCTTCTCACAGGGCGGGACCTGCGCCACGCAGCTGGGGCCGAGGCATCCGAAGCAATACTCGTTGATCATGGCGGTCGGCGGCGAACTGCAACCGACCAGCGGCAGCGTCGAGCACATGGTCTCCGAGTATTTCAACGGGAACCAGAGCGCCTATGACAGTCAGATCCCGGCCAACGCCATCAAGGAGCATGCGCCCAGCGATCAGGTCATGATCCTCGGATCAGGCGCCCTTGACCACCAGTCGCTTACCAATCTGGAAACCAACGCGCAGGCCGGTATCCAGGCGGGCATGACGGTCGTCAAGATCAAGGTGCCCGACACCGCCCATGACTGGCATGCGGTGCAGGCGGTGCTCAAGCCGACCATCGACCGGTTCGCCGACATGAGCGGACTGGGAAAAATGACGAAAACCTTTAATGAATATGAATCAGTGGAGGTATTGCCGTGAGCGGTGAAACCAAGGAAGAAAAGAAACCAAGGCCCGCAACGCCTTGGACCATGCTGTGGGATGACGCCAAGCGATGGAACAAGAACCATAATTTCGCCACCATCACGACGGCGGCGTTCGTGGCGATCAACATCGTCCTGTGGATCATTCTGGCGTGTTTCGGCCATAGGCTGCCGTTGCGTTACCTCAACACCACCATCGCCGACTTCAACATCGGCAAGTTGCTGGTTTCGCTGGTACTGACCCGCGGCGTGCTGCAAATGCTCGGCGGCGCGTTGCTGATCATCTTCGTGCTGACCGTCGCCGAATCACGCATGGGTGTTATGCGCACCATCGTGGTGTCGCTGGTGAGTGCCCTCGGTGGTCTGGTCGTCGGCATCGGCCTGTGCTACGGCATCGGCCTGGCCTATCAGGATGTTGGATTCATCACCCGACAGCAGTTCACGCTCAGCCCGGTGGTGCTGGTCATCGGCGCGCTCATGGCGGCCAGCGCCTACAGTGATACCCTGATGCGCCGTCGTATCAGACTGCTTGGTTACATCGCCATCCTCGTGGTGTTGCTGTATGGCGGCAATCCCGGTGACTATTGTGTGCTCGCCGCCGCCCTGATCGGTCAGATCATCGGTCGCGTGTGCGCCGGAGCGCCCAAGCGCAGGTCGTTCCTAGCCAAGGGTGGAACCGAGGCATCCAAGGGTATGCATCCGTGGCAGTTCAGTTCCGTGTTGGAAAGCCGTCGAATCTTCGGTGCGATCTCGGCCATCATGGCCTTGGGCCCGCTCACCGCGATCACCTCGCCCAACCATGCCGGCCCGTTGAGCACGCTCGGCCTGCTGATGAGCCCCGATTACGTCGATAATGTCTCGCTCGCCGATTGCCTGGCGAACAACACCAAGCAGGGCTGCTTCCTCCAGTTCGATCTGCTGCGCGTCTCCATGCCCGGTGGCGTGCTGCGCTCCCTGCTGCCCACCGCGGTGATGCTGGTGCTCGCGTGGGGCGTATACCGTGGCCGTCGTTTCGCGGCGATCGGCACCGTGGCCGTCGACATCCTGCAGGTGTTCGTCGCGGTGGTCTACTACCTGTTCATCCCGATGACGTTCTCCGATGGCGGTTTCTCCTCTTTGGCGCGTCATGGTGCGATGTTCGCCTGCATCACCACCGCGTTGCCGTCGTTGCTGCTTGCGGTCGCGTTGATCATGTCGATGAACCACTTCAACATTGCGATCGGCTGGCAGCGTCTGGCGCATGGCCTGAGCGCCATGGCCATCGCGTTCCTCGCCTGCGCGGGTCTGTTCCTCATCTACGGCATGGCCCATCCGGACTCCTTCAAGCCCACGGTCACCATGGAAAGCCTGCTCGGCGAATTGCCTAGCCGTTTCCTGCCCATCGGTTTCCTGCACTTCTCCGGGCTGAGCTTCGAACCGAAGACCCTGATCGCGTCCGTGGTGTTCCAAGGTGTCGGCCTGGTGTTCTGGCTGATCGTGCTCGTGGTGATGCTGCGTTGGATGAAGGACGCCATCCAGGAGAACGAAGCCGTCCGCGAACGCACCGGCCGTCTGGTCGAGCTCGACGGCGAATCCATGAGCTTCATGGCCACGTGGGAGGGCAACCAGTATTGGCTGTCGCCGTCCAAGCGTTCCGCGGTGGCGTACCGTGTCGTCAACGGCATCGCGCTGACCTGTACCGGTCCGTTCGGCGATCCCGCCGAGTGGGAAAGCGATTTGAAGGAGTTCTCCTCCTTCTGCGCCAAGCAGTCGCTGATCCCCGTGTTCTACAGCGTGCATCGCGGGCAGCGTGACTTCCTGCTCAAGTCCGGCTGGCATTCCATCGAGGTCGGCGGCGAAATGGTGGTCGATCCGCGTAGCTGGAAGACCACCGGCAAGAAGTGGCAGGACATCCGCACGGCCATCAACAAGGCCAAGCGTGAAGGCATCACCGACGTGTACTCCAGTTTCGCCGACGCGCCGTTCGACGTGCGTGAGCAGATCGAGGACATTTCCGACGAATGGACGTCCGGCAAGGCGCTGCCTGAAATGAAGTTCACCCTCGGTGGCGTGGAGGAGCTGCGCGATCCCCGCGTCAAGCTGCTGTACGCCATCGACGCGGACGGTCGCGTGCTCGGCGTCACCAGCTGGATGCCGACATGGCGCGATGGCCGTCTGGTCGGTTGGACGTTGGACTTCATGCGTCATCGCACCGACAGCCCGAACGGCATCATGGAGTTCCTCATCGCCCGTATGGCCCAGCGTCTGCATGACGAGGGCGAGGCCGATCCGCAGAACGCCGTCGAGTTCATGAGCCTGTCCGCGGCGCCGCTCGCCGGCATGAATCCGGAGCGCGACAACACCGATGAGAACGGCAACACCAGTGAAGGCATGGTCATCCTGCAGCATGGCCTGCAGCTGGTCGCCAACCTTATGGAACCGGCGTATGGCTTCCGTTCGCTGTTCAACTTCAAGCGCAAGTTCCAGCCCGCCGAAGAGCCCGTATACGTGTGCTACCGCGATTCGGCGAAGCTCGCGCAGATCGGTTTGGCTGTGGTGCGCGCCTACGTGCCGACCGTCACCGTGAAGCAGGCCGTGGGCATGGTGAAGCCCCTCGGCAACGGCCGCAAGTGATGCCATGAGGCTCCGGAACCGGGCGTGGAAACGCTTCGGCCCGGAGCCTTCGGTTTGAATCGATCGCTCACCCCTCAACCGGTCCGGCAACGGAATCCCGGTTGGGGGGTGAGGTTTAGGATAGGGACATCATGGAAATGCCGGAAAGAAAAGAACTGCTGGGGCTGGTGCCCACGGCGACGTATGGTGATCACCTGCCGCAGGAGGGGGAGCGCGGGGGAGCGTTGCACCTGTCTTCCATCCTGCCGGCCTTGTCCAGCGCCATCGGGCATCCCGTGCCCACGGCTGTGCATGGCGACCCGAAGAGCTTGCAGCGCGCGTTGGGATTCCCCGACGTGCGTTCCGCCATCGTGGTGCTGGTGGATGGTCTTGGCTTCTGGAATCTCACCGACCGCATCGGGCACGCGCCGTACTTGCGCTCGCTGCTGAGGGACGAGGCGAACCGCCGCCCCATCTCCACTTGCGCTCCCAGCACCACCACGGCGGCCATGGGCACGTTCGGCACGGGTACCTGCCCGGGGTTGACGGCCATGGCCGGGTATACGCAGTTCGTGCCTGCACTGGACAGGCTCATCCAGCTCATCCAGTTCAAGGATCCGCTCGCGCCGAAGATGAATGGTCCTCTCGCGCCCATCATCGATCCGCATGATCTGCAGCGCCAGCCCACCGTGTTTGAGACGCTGAGCGCTCAAGGGGTGCGTGTCACGAGTTCCGGGCTGGCGAAATTCAAGGGGTCGCCGTTGAGCGAGGCGGCATTGCGCGGAAGCGAGTACATCGCCAACGTCACGCCGCGCGAACGGGTCAGGGCGGCCGCCGGTGCCGCGCGCAAGCCGGGATTGTCGTATCTGTACATTCGTGACGCGGACAAGGTCGGTCACAGCAGCGGCTGGGACAGCGATAAATGGATCGCCGCGTTCGAGCATATCGACGCTCAACTGGCATTGCTGGCCAGGGAGGCTCCGAAGGGCACGCTGATCGTGATCACCGCCGACCATGGCATGGTGAACGCCGATCCGGCCAAACGTATCGACATCGCAGGCGAACCGGCATTGCAGCGGGGTGTCCGCTTCGTGGGCGGAGAACCGCGTGCGGTGATGCTGTATGCGGAGGATGATCCGGAGGCCGTGGCGGGTAGATGGCGTGATTTCCTGGGCGATAGGGCGTTGGTCCGTACCAAGACGCAGGCGATGGCCGATGGTTTGTTCGGCATGGTGAGCGAACGCGTGGCGCCGATGCTCGGCGACGTGATCGTGCAGGCTGCCGATGAGGTCACGATCGTCGATTCGCGCACCCAGGCGGATAAGGCCACGCGCCTGCTCAGCGTGCATGGATCGCAGACCATGATGGAAATGGACATCCCCTGCATTGTGGATGTGGCCTGATCACGCCGATACGGCGGCTCTGACGGGCTTGGAAACAGTGAACGGCCTTCCCGGTGAGGAACACCGGAAGGCCGTTCTGTATGGGCGTGTGGGAAGGCGTTTGCCGCCTATCGATCATTCGCCGAAGAGGATCTCGTCCCAACTGGGTACCGCGGAACGACCGGAACGGCGCTTCGCCCGCACCGTCTTGGCCACGCGCGGCGTTTCATCCGTATCCGTCGCGTCCTGCGCGGCGACGGCCTGCTCGGACGTGATGCTGCGGGTCTCCGGTGTGTTCGGATCGCCTTGGGGCTGGTCGGTGGATTGGCTTTGCGCGTCATCGGACTGCGGCTGACCGTCGTCGCCGTTGCTGTTGTTGCCTTCCGCGTTCTGGGTATCGGCGACGTTCGTATCCGTGTTCGCGCCGGTGCCGCCGGCGTTTTCGGCGTGCTCATCGGGGGAGTCTCCCCGCTCGTCGCCATTCGCGGCATCACCCTCATCGCCGCCGTTCCGGGAACCATCCGTCTCGTTGTGCTCGTTCGCCATGGCCTCGGCGGTCTGCGCGGTGTATGCCACGGTGTCCACCGCGAGACGCTGCGTGCCGTTCACCCGCTCGGTGATCAGCGGAATCGTGGGCGAAGGGGAATCCCCATCCGCGGTGTGCGCGGATGCCGTGTCGTCCAACGGAACCGTCTCATCGAAGATGATGTTGGGGGAACGGTCGACGATGCGATGCTCCTCCATGATCCGCTTCGCGATGTCGTTAAGGCTCACCACGGAATTGTCATGCATATTCCAAGTCCATTCGGCGCGCATCTGTTCGCCGGAAATCATGAAATCGGCGAAGATATGCCACGGCTCATGCCCACGGCGCGTCGCGCTCCAGGCGAGCGTGTCACGTTCGATATGCGACTCGCTGATGGCGATCGCGATCAGATCCTCCACCGTGTGCGCACGGCTCTCCTTCGGGGCCGGAACGCGTTTGAACTGTTCGATGGCGTACTGCTTCTCGGTCTGCACCGAGGAGGAGAACCGTCGGACCAGCGCCTCGTTGAGGTTGTACTGCTCGGCCACCTCCGAAGGGGTGAAACCGGCGCGAATCAGCTGCTGGATCTTCGAAATCGGCAGCGTGTCGTGGGTCTGGGGTTGCTGTTGTCCCGACGCTTCCAAGCGAATCTGCTTGGCTTCAAGGATGGCTCGCTCCAGTTTTTCGTCCACCGTGACGAGGAACTTCTCGCCGCCCGCGACGAATACCAGGTCACCTGCGTCGGAGACATGGTCCAGTCGGGCGCCCCGAGGCGAATTATCAGCCATGCGCACACCACTTTCCGCTAAAACTTATGCACTTCTTTAAGTATGCCCCACGTGTCGAACTTTACGAGTATTTCTTTTCGTGTATCCTCTACGGGAGTAGACCCGACACCGAGTGCGTGTCGCTTGGACCGAAGAAAGGAAATGTGATGGCTCAGGATTACGATTTCCCCCGCAATAAGGACGAGGACGAGGAATCGCTGCAGGCCTTGGGCAAAAGCTCGCAGAACTCCGCGAGCGATCTTGATGACGACGAGAACGCCATCGCCGAGGATTACGAGCTGCCCGGCGCCGATCTGAGCAACGAGGACTCCTCCGTGACGGTGATTCCGATGCAGGGTGACGAGTTCATCTGCTCCGAATGCTTCCTGGTGAAGCATCGCAGCCAGCTCGACCACACCACCGAGGATGGTCCCGTCTGCAAGGAATGCGCCGCCTGATGTCGTTCGACGAAACCTACAACGAGCCGGAGAACACCGAGGTTCTCATCAAGGCCGTGAACGAAGGTCAACCGGCGGAACTGGTGCAGTTGCACTATGCGCACGCCGGGGACGCCGGCGCCGACCTGAGAGCCGCCGAGTCATTCGACCTGAAACCGTTCGAGCGAAGACTGGTACCCACCGGCGTCGCCATCGCGCTGCCGGCCGGATACGTGGCTTTGGTGCATCCCCGCAGCGGTTTGGCCGTCAAGCAGGGCATCACGGTGCTCAATGCGCCCGGAACCATCGACGCGGGCTACCGTGGCGAAATCAAGGTTCCGCTGATCAACCTCGATCCGGAACACACCGCGCATTTCGAGATCGGCGACCGTATCGCGCAGCTGGTCATCCAGCGGTACGTGGAAGCCAGATTCATTCCGGCCGAGACATTGCCGGGATCGGATCGCGCGGAACGGGGCTTCGGATCCACCGGAATCAAAGCATGACGCATCGGCTTGCCCGCCGCTCGAAAGCGGGTCGGCGGGCAAGCGGTGATAACGTGGAGACATTCGCGTGTAATACCGCAAGCGATGGAGAGGCAAGTATGGCAGACGACGACATGGAGTTCGATTCCGCGAGAAAACTGGGCTGCGAGGTCAGCTCCGACCCCGTAAACCCGTTGCTGCCCATCATGCAGGCGTGCATGGTGCATCACCCCGGCGAGGACATGACGATCCTCGAACGCGCCTACAAGCGAGCGGTCATCCAACATTCCTCGCAGCGGCGCAAATCCGGCGAGCCGTACATCATCCATCCGCTTGCGGTCGCGCAGATCCTCGCCGATCTGGGTATGGGACCGCGCGTGGTCGCGGCCGGACTGCTGCATGACACCGTCGAAGACACCGATTACACGCTTGACGAATGCCGCGCCGAATTCGGCGACACCGTCACCGGTTTGGTGGATGGCGTGACCAAGCTTTCCAAGATGGAATACGGTGATTCCGCGCAGGCGGAAACCATTCGCAAAATGGTCGTGGCCATGAGCCGTGACGTGCGCGTGCTGGTCGTCAAGCTCGCCGACCGTGTGCACAATGCCCGCACCTGGCGCTATGTCAAAACCGCCAGCGCCGTCAAGAAGGCTCACGAGACGCTCGACGTGTACGCGCCGTTGGCCAATCGTCTCGGTATGAACGCCATCAAAACCGAGCTTGAGGAACTGAGCTTCAAAACCATCTACCCGAAGATCTACAACGAGATCGTGGTGCTCGTGGCCCGCCGCGCCGGGCAGCGCGACGTGTATCTCAAGCAGATACTCGCCGAGATCAATGAGGATCTGGACGAGCAGAACATCAAGGCGTATGTGACGGGACGCCCGAAGGACTATTTCTCCATCTATCAGAAGATGATCGTGCGCGGGCATGATTTCGCCAACATCTACGATTTGGTGGGCGTGCGCATCATCGTCGATTCGATTCAGGACTGCTACGCGGCCTTGGGCGCCGTGCATGCGCGGTGGAGCCCGGTTCCGGGGCGTTTCAAGGATTACATCGCCATGCCGAAGCTCAATATGTACCAGAGCCTGCACACCACGGTGGTGGGTCCTGGCGGCAAGCCGGTGGAGATTCAGATCCGCACGTGGGACATGCACAGGCGGGCCGAATTCGGCATCGCCGCGCATTGGAAGTACAAGGAGAACGGTCAGGCGGGCCGTGCGCTGAGCTCGCCGGACAGCTCCGACCGTAAGCGCGGCGAAAGCCAGGACATCAGCGAAGCCGATAACCTCAAATGGATCCAGCAGCTGGCCGATTGGACCAGCGAAACGCCGGACTCCAACGAATTCCTCGGCTCCCTCAAGGAAGACCTCGGTTCGGCCGAAGTGTACGTGTTCACGCCGAAGGGCAAGATCGTTTCCTTGCCCGCGCAGGCCACGCCGGTCGACTTCGCGTACGCCGTGCACACCGAAGTGGGTCACCGCACCATGGGTGCCCGTGTCAACGGACGTTTGGTGCCGCTCGACACCAAGCTTGAGAACGGCGATACGGTCGAGATCCTGACGTCGAAGTCCGACACCGCCGGCCCGTCGCGCGACTGGCTGAGCTTTGCCAAAAGCCCGAAGGCGCGCAACAAGATCCGTCAATGGTTCAGCAAGGAACGCCGTTCCGAAGCCATCGAGGAGGGGCGCGACGAGCTGACGCGCGCCATGCGCAAGCGTAATCTGCCGGTCAACGCGCTGCTCACCACGGAGGCGCTGGTCGGCGTGGCCGACGAACTCAACTTCCCGAACGCGGACGGCTTGTTCGCCGCCATCGGCGACGGTCAGATCTCCACGCAGAACGTCATCTCGCACTTGGTCAAGGACGCCGGTGCCGACGAGGTCGACGAGGAGATCGAGCGGGAGGTGCTGCCGCTCAAGCCGGTCGAACGCCGTGCCAAGCGCACGGGCTCCAGCGGCGTGTCCGTCAAGGGCGTGGGCGACGTGTGGGTCAAGCTCGCCCGTTGCTGCATGCCGGTGCCGGGGGATAAGATCGCCGGATTCATCACGCGCAACCAGGGCGTGTCCGTGCATCGCGCCGACTGCCAGAACATGATCGACCTGAAGAAGCGTCAGCCGGAACGCGTGGTCGAAGTCGAATGGACCAGCACGCAGGGCGTGTTCATGGTCAAGATCCAAGTGGAGGCGCTTGACAGGCGCAACCTGCTGTCTGACGTGACCCGCGTGCTCTCCGACCATGGCGTGAACATCATCTCCGGTTCGATCTCCACCGGTTCCGACCGCGTGGCCACCAGCCAGTTCAGCTTCGAAATGGCTGACCCGCAACATCTGAACACGCTGCTCGCCGCCGTGCGCAAGATCGAAGGCGTGTTCGACGTGTACCGTCTCACCGGTGCCAAGGAGTCCGCCGAGCCGCGCATGCGCAAGATGAAGTAGCGACATGTTGCTGCATATGGAAAAGCGACCCTATTGAGGGTCGCTTTTCCATATGGTCATATGCCTTCGATCAGGCGGTGCGAATCACTTCACCACTTCGACGGAGACGATGCCCACCGGTTCGGTCGGGCGGTCCATGCGATCGGTGGAGACGGCTTCGAGCTTGTCGACCACGGCCTTGGACTCGTCATCGGCGACCTCACCGAAGATGGTGTGGTGGCCGTCCAGCCACGGGGTCGGCACGGTGGTGATGAAGAACTGGGAGCCGTTGGTGCCGTGGATCTGGCCGTCGCGGCCGCGACGCAGTCCGGCGTTCGCCATGGCCAGCAGGTACGGGTGGTCGAACTTCAGGCTCGGGTCGATTTCGTCGTCGAACTCGTAGCCGGGGCCGCCGGTACCGGTGCCCAGCGGGCAACCGCCTTGAATCATGAAGTCCTTAATGATGCGGTGGAAGGTAAGGCCGTTGTAGAACGGATCGTTGGAAGGCTGGCCGCTCATCGGGTCGAGCCACTGCTTTTCGCCGGTGGCGAGACCGAGGAAGTTAGCCACGGTGTTCGGGGCCTTGTCGTCGAACAGGTTGATCCTGATATCACCTTCAGAGGTGCGCATGATGATGGTAGTCATGGTCCCAAGTGTCTCATGGGCTTGAGACCGGCCGG
>Ga0326513_10000426_pt1 | contig 35546 bp, 55 predicted proteins | sample 2_2465_0518_D_FD_203654 | JGI IMG/M metagenome (GOLD analysis project Ga0326513, IMG submission 203654) | Bovine rumen microbial communities from UC Davis, California, United States - 2_2465_0518 | ecosystem: Host-associated > Mammals > Digestive system > Stomach > Rumen | place: USA...
ATGTAGGCACGATGTTCTTAAAGTCGAAGAAAATGCCGTTAGCCGCAAGAGCTGCCTTAGCATCATCGTCAAGGCCTGAAAGACCTGTGTTAAGGCGGTCTTCCCAAACGTGGCCTGAAATCATAAGAGACATAGGCGCATCGCCGTCTGTCACATCAACATCCTGAAAAACGATGCCTACAGCAGTAGCGCCGTTTGCAGGATATACAGTACCAGACTTTATGATCTTACGACCGTTCTCTGTAACGATCTGAACATTATTGTCCTCAGCAGTGTAGGATACGAGGCGCAGACTTCTTTCAGAAGCGAGCCAGGGAATATCCGGGGTGCTTGTGATTGTAGTAATGATACTCATACTCTTTCACCTTCTCATTTTGTGGGTTGAGGCGCAGAAGGAGCAAATCTGTCATTGAATCGCTGTGCCGCTCTTGCAGCAAAGCTGAGATTGCCTTCGCCGCCTTTGCTTCCGGGATCACCTAAAAACTTTGGCTTGCCCTCATCAGGGTTAGGCGCGGGATTGGTCTCTTTGAATGCGTCCTTATCAGCTTCACGTTGTTTGGTAAGGAAGTCGTCAAAGCCTGTGATAGCTCCGTCCTTAAGTTCAAGCTTTGCTGCTTTAAGCTCTGATACAAAGTTCTTCTTAGCTGAGCCCGATGTGAACTCTACACCCGCTTTTGTCAAAGCCTCAGTGATAGCGTCATCGTATGCCCTGCCATCTATTTTACTCTGTAGATCTGCAACATCAGTATCATACTTCTTCTGCAGCTCATCAAGCTTAGTCTGCAGTTCTGCCGACTTGTCGGGAGCGGCTTTCAGTTTTTCGAGCTCTGCGGTCTTCTCCGCGAGCTGAGACTTTTCCGCTGCCAGTTCATCACGCACTGCCTTTACAGACTGTCCGTGCATAGCCATAATGGAATTGATCATAGCATCTGTTATGCCGTCAACTCCTTCAAAAATTGCTCTTAGCTGTTCCCTTGTCATTGTGTGGTCTCCTTATCCTACGCTTTTTAACGAGTTCTCGATCTCGTGTTTTCAGAGTTCCTCCGCGGGTTACGCCCGCAAAGCGATATATAGTTATTTTTAATATATCACAAAAATTCGGCTTTGTCAATAGTGTTTTTAAGTATTTTCAATAAACTCGCTCATTTTCGTACCGTCTTGGCAGGTCTTGGTTTTCGGGCTTGTCGAGCCAGTCTCTGATCGCCTTCTGTTTCTCACGAACTTTGGCTTCTGCCTCTTTCGTATCAAGCCCCGCTCCCTCTGCGACTGCGAGTTCTCGTTTTGCTTTTCGTATCGCACGCTCATAGGCTCTTTGGGTTTGAGTTTTTTCATACTGGGCTTTGTTTTCCTCTTCATCGTACTTGTCAAAACTCGGTGTGGTTCCGGGGAAATAGGGGAAAAACCTATGGCGGCAGTTGATACCGCACAGGCCTGCTACATCACCATACTCGGTCACATCATAGAAGTTCTCATATCCGTTCGAGCCTGTCAGACTGAAAATCTGCCCCTGCCATTCCGCGTGCTCAGGGCGAGCGCCGAAGTGCGAGGAAGTCTCAACAAGATCGGACTGATAGTCTTCCATCCTTGCAAGTGTCATCTTGCCGCTTGTCTGTGCGATCGCTGTGCGGATGTTCCTGCGGACTGCAACTTCTATCGAATCAGTGTGCCCACTCTCCCAGTGGACGATAGAAATACCCTTGTCGATGAGGGAGCGGCAGGACGAGTAGACAGCCTGATCAAGGGACTTTTCACCTGTACGCATTGCGAGAAAGCCCGCATTTGTGGCATTATAGTACTCTCTGCTTGTAGCGTGTGTCAGCGTCTCCCATCCGTTCAGGCCGTAGTCCATACGGGTATTGGTCAGATTGGACAAACCAAACTCTGCATTTTCTACACATGCGTCAATAGCCGTTTGCAGCCTCGGAGATTTGTCCAGTGGGAGCGGCTCTGTTGTGAGCTGCCCTGTTTCAAGAGCCTGTCGGTATATCTTCTCATCGCCCTTGACCACATGGACTCCTGTGTTCTCGATGCACTGCCTCACGGCCTTTTGGCTCTTGCCTGTTGCCTTGGAGATCAGAGCGACAGCGTGGTCGTTGAGCAGATTGGCTTCTTTCAACTGCCACACTCTGAACTCGCCTGTATAACTCAGATCCTCGCCCTGCTCTATGGCTCTCTTGACGAAGCGGGCTATCTCCCGGATGAGATCAGCTTCTATCTCACCCCATAGCTCAACGACAGTCTCTGCCTGTTCGTCTGAATATCGTGTGTCGTAATAGAACGACATTAAGCACCACCACCGAACCAGTCAGCGCCCTGCGGCTTTGCAGGCTTACGAGCATTGATAGCTGCTACATATTCTTTGGCTTCATCAAGGCTCATGCCTCTTGTCTGTACGAAGTACTCAACATCATCAATAAGCCCGTTCTGCAGTTCCTGCAGAGCTCTTGCAGACTTCTCCTCACGGCTCTCAATGACACTGTCATCCCATTCGCAGACGAGCTCCCACTCTCCGGCAGGTGTTATCTTGTACAGGTCGCAGAGATCAGAGCACGCCTGTATCGTAAAGTTGATAGCAGCGTGCATAGCGTTCTGCACCGCTGTGACTGTTGCCATCAGTCGTTCTTTGGAGTGCTTCACTTCAGTTGCTGTGTGTGCTACCTCAACGGGATCCGAGATAATTCCGTAAGACAGCCCGCAGTTCTCTTCGATGCGCCTCATGATCTCCTGCAAACGGCTGCTCATTTCAGAGTTACGCAGCGCCGGGGAGAAATCACGCATAAAATTAGGATCCTCAATGTCGAGTTCCTTGTAAAATCGGTGCATTATATACTCATCACCGTGTATCTGATCATAAGCACTGGGCGGGGCGAAGATCTTGCGCTCACCACTCTTGATCTCAAACCATATCTGCTCCCAGAGAAGATCGGCTTCTTCAAATAAGTCCTTACTTGTAGAGTAGATCGAAGTGCCAAGAGGGCTATCAAGGTTGTTGAGATTCGCGATCGGATTGGTGTAAAGTCCATAGAGCGGAGTACTGATGTTCTGCAACAGCGCCTCAGGCTTAAGGTCTGCCCACTCAGGCACTTTCGACAACTCCACAGGACGACCAAGCCCATAAGTATCACCTATTACTGATTCAAAGGCGAGGTTCGTCACCTTGTACCCATCATCGGTGATAGTATGGCGCTCCAAACGTGTGTACTTGAAATCCTCATTAGTAATATCCGACAGGAAGATACTGTCGATACACATATCATCCTCATTGACCGCAAGGGGCAGGAAGTCAGACAGCCTCACATACTGGATACCGATAGTCGGAACAACGTGCTGTGTGTTCACTGTCGGCTTGAGCACTCCTGTTCCAAGGGCTATGCCCTGCTCTGTATACTTAGCAAGCCTCTGCTCAATGTATTGTGCGATCTTGTTGAGGTACTTCGCCCTTTCGCTTTCGCCCTGTACAACAAGAGATATCTCGCTGCATACTATACGAGCGAGCTCCTTTGCGACAGTGCTGCCAAGGTGCAGGCTCTTAAGGTTTTTGTTATGCTGCAGCCAGGGCACAAGCCCTCTATCGGACTTATAGATAGCGTAACAGAGAGCGTAGTCCTGCAGTTCTTTTTCGTTGAGCACACAGGGGATGTGCTCACCGGTTGCAAGCTCTATCGCCTTAGCTACATTTCTGATAGAATACATCTTTGAGTTCCCTCCTCATTACAGTCTGCATCTGATATCTCATCGCGTCCATCGCGTGATCGTACTCTTTCACGACTGTGTCTTCGTTGCAGTCAAGATCCCAACAGTAAGAGGCAAACTCCTCAAACACGGGCTCGCAACTCTCATCGAAGTAAACGAAGTCGTTCTGTATCAAGGCCGCAGTATATCTTATGCCGTTAAGCACATCATTATCCGCTCCCACTGTGCGGAATTTCTTCTTTTTGCGTATCAGCGTCCGGAAGCTTGCCGCTGACGGGTCTATCACGATCGCCTCGATAGGTATTTTACCCACAAAGGCCTCAAGGTCGGTGTAGTACTCCGAATCGGTCTTCTGTTCCTTGTTGTCTTCACGGGAGTTGTAGTAGTAGCACTTCACGCAGACGATCTTGTGCCTTACATACGAATTATACCGCCAGAGCAGGAAGACCATCGGATTAGCAGTACCATAGTCGATGCTCACCCAGTATTTGCCGTTATGGTCATACTCCGTAGACTTAAGAACATAACGGGAGCGGTCGAACATCGGATATATAAGCCCCTCTGCGCTCACCCACTCACCAAGGATATAACGCTGATAGAAAGTCCCCGCATACATACGATGATAGCGGTCTTTGGTCGCCTCAGTCAGGGACGGATTATCATCGAGAAGAAAATGCAAATGTTTTGCTTTGTGCTTATCGAGCTGACATATCCATTCTTTGTAGAACCAGTGCTGCGGGTTCGCCGGGTTGCAGTTGAAAAACATCTTAGCCCCAGGGACAGAACAACGCGCAGTAGCCTGTGCTACAAAGGACTGAGGCATCAGCGCAACTTCGTCAAGGAGTACTCCTGCAAGCGTGATACCCTGAATCAGCGTATAAGACGAGTTATCTTTGCCGCCGTAGATGTAGAAATAGTTCTCCTTGGAACCGCGGGAGATCGTAAGCAAATTAGAATTTCGGCTGTATCGGCAGATATAGTTCTGACGCACAAAGGCCATAGCCATTAAGGGCTTGATAACATTTCGCTCGCAGCTCTGTACGGTCTTACCACAGATGCCGAAGTTCTGACGGTCGAAGTACGCAAAGGCAAACTGGATAAAGGCAAGCCCCATACACATAGTCTTGCCTGTACGGATAGCACCGTCACAGATCAGAGCCTCATAGGTATTCTGATAGGGGAATCTAAATATCTCCCTCTGTTTCTCCGATAAACCCGTCATCGTCATCATCCTTCGTTTCCGGGAGCGGTTCTGCATCAAAGCCCCTGCTGCTGAGTTCGTTCATAATCGAGGCGCTGAAAGGATCAATCTCATCGCCGTTCGTAATTGTGACGAACTGCCTGTCATTCCATCCGCACTGTGTCTTAAGGAAGAAGATCTGAGCGGTCGTGTCAGGTCCTTCGTCCCACTCCCTTGTTTCCTCAACTGTTGACTGCTCACCGCTCGCATAGGTCGTTGTGCTTGTTCGCTTTTCAGTCTTCTTATGAGAGCCGAGGAGCTTGTTTTTTACAAAGCTTTCGAGCACCTGAGCGCGAAGTGTGTCGTCCCTGTCGGCTCTGGCTCTTTTTACAGTCTCGGAAAACTCGGAGCAATTCCGCATATACTCATAGAATGTATCGCAATTTATATTAAGTGCTGTGTACAATTCTTTGTCTGTCATAGCGGTGTGAGCCAATTCATAAAGCTGCTGTTTGCCCTTTTTCGTGAGCCATTTTGTCAGCTTGCTTTTTGCCATAAAACACACCCCCATTCAACGATTTTACGCTTATTTTACTACATTCTATCATATAAAACCCCGTTTGTCAATCGTTTTTTATCTCTGCACGCACAGAATTTATCAATACATTCTGCGTTGTGTCCTTCTGTTCCAGTGCCTGCATCACTGCCTCATCCATTGTGCCTTTTGTGATAATGTGCGTTATGACGGTGGTTTCTTTCTGCCCTTGTCGGTAAAGTCTTGCATTCGTCTGCTGATAGAGCTCAAGGCTCCAAGTCAGACCAAACCAGCACAAAGTACTCCCGCCGCTCTGAAGATTCAGGCCGTGGCCCGCAGAGGCAGGATGAATAAGACCTACAAGCACTTTGCCCTCATTCCAGGAACGAATTGCATCCTCACTGTCTATGCAGACAGGCTCTACACCTGCATTCTCGGACAGGTATTTTTTTATCCTGGCTAAATCGTGCTTATACCAGTAAGCCACAAGCAGAGGCTTTCCGTTCTGCTGTTCAACTATATCTGCAAGGGCTTCAAGCTTATGATCGTGAATCGTCTGCACACCACCCTCATCAGTGTAAACAGCCCCATTCGCCATCTGTATAAGTTTATTGGAAAGAGCCGCTGCGCTCTGTGCTGTGATCTCCTCATCACCTTCCAGAGGGATAATCAGATCACGCTTCATCTGCTTGTATATCTTAGCCTCTTTATCGCTCATTTCCACATAGTTCTTGATATACAGGCATTCAGGCATTTTCAGATAGTCCTTAGCCTGCATCGAGACTGTAATATCTGATATTCTTTCCTGTATGGCTTTCTCGGCTCCGTCACGAAGCCGATAGCTGTATACGATATGCCCGTTAGTCTTATCAGGTGAAAAATAATCATTTCTGTACTTCGTGATAAATCGTCCAAGGCGCTCGCCTTTATCTATTACTTTGTACTCCCCAAACAGATCCATATATCCATTACTTGCAGGAGTACCCGTAAGGCCTACCACCCTATCGGCTCTGAGGGTATAGTACATAGCCGCCTTGAATCTCTTAGCCTGTGAGTTCTTAAAGCTCGACAGCTCATCATAGACGATCATATCATACCGGAGCCCTGGATAGTTCTCCATAAGCCACGGGAGATTTTCCCTGTTGATGATATGCACATCCGCCTCAGCTTCTACAGCAGCCTTCCTCTGGGCGGCAGTACCGCAGATCACTGATACAGTGAGCTCGTTCAGATGGTCCCACTTCCGGACTTCATCATACCAGGTATATTTTGCTACACGCAGCGGCGCTACTACTAAAGCCGATGATATATCGAAAGTCTCATACATCAGATCCCATATAGCAGTCAGTGTTGATACAGTTTTGTCAACCGAGACCCATATCCAGCATAAGCACAGCTCTCGGATGCGTTTCAATAAAATTTATTGCATACTTCTGATATTCATGTGGAATGAACCTCATCAAAATCACCCCCTTTGTACTTCTGATGCCATTTTGCATGTTGAGACTGATTCTCAAAAACATACAGATTATCAGGACTGTTATTTCTTTTATCACCATCAATATGATGAACAACCTCTCCGGGCCTTAAAGGTCTCCCCAAAACCGTTTCCGCTACAACTCTATGCTCGTGCTTTCCGTAAACCTTTCTATAACTTTTCCCCTCACCACTGTCTAAATGTGCTTTCCGTAATTTTTCTCGAACCTCATCAGTCATTCTTCCAGGGTTTAATTTTCTGTTCAAGTCCGACATGTGTCGACTTATATTATCATAATTTTTCAGAGAATTATAGCCGTCAGGATTTTTAGCCTTATTGCTAAAATCTGCGAGACATTTACGCGAACAAAAATGATGCTTTGTTCTTCTCAATAAGCAGTCTGCTCGTTCAAAGACACACCCACACATATCGCATTTTACTTCACTCATCAAAATCACTCCCTTCCCTGCATACCCTCTATCATCAGATCAACCTTAAGCCTGTCATCGCACACGAAGACATCAAAGCCCATACTCCTCAGCTGCTCGTGCTGATGCAGCTGTAAGGGGCGTGCTTTCTTCCCCGGGGCTTTAAGCTCACAAAAGCACACACGACCACCCGGAAGAAGGATAAGCCGATCAGGCACTCCTGCCACTCCGGGGCAAACCAACTTTAATGCTCTGCCGCCAAGGCGCTTGACCTGTTTAGTAAAATATTCCTCAATATCTCGTTCTTTATCAAATAGCACATTTGTGCTCATCTTTTATCATCTCCTGTGAGCCATTTTTTGCCTTACATTTTATGTAACTGCCATAAATCCTTTATTATTGCGGGTTTATGACTATCGGTTACACAAGTTACGGTGTTACATATATTTCCTATATAGGCCTATATAATAGCCTGTATATATGTACTATATAACTCCTATATTTATTATTATTATATATTTTTATATAAATTTATAGTAACTATAGTAACCATATACATAAAACCGCATCAATAAAGGGTTTATGTGGTTACATTTTAGTGTAACTTCATAGTAACTAAAAGCCTTTAAATGTAACTTTTTAGCCTGTTGTAAACTATCAAAATGCTTTTAGTTTACAATCACTAATTTTTGCAATTTTTGATTTTCGGCATTTTCAACAATAAACCATAAGCAACAAAAGCAAAAACTATAATAAAAATGAATTTTAATAAAATATCCGATGATTTTTAAAATACTGCGAACATTTAAAAAATTATCAAAATTTAGGTTTTTGTCTAAAATCCATTATAGCCTTTATTTATCAGCATTTACAGCCTTTTAATTGTCAACTTTTTATCATTTTCTGTAAACCTTAAAGCACAAAAGCGGTTTACAATAACCCCAAATATCACAAATGTGCTATTCTGGAACACATTTCAAAATTCTGTTCATAGTAGACATATTCTGCTAAAATTTAATTTTGCACACAGGCTGAAAATTCAGAACCAAACAGGATTTTATAAAATCAGCTTTTACCCCGATTATCCATCGATTAAATTATTAACATCCATTTCCGAATTTTCAGCCTATTGTTTCAATTTCAAAATTTGGTCAAAAAACAATCAATTATTCTGTAATATCTGAATTTGCGGAATCTTTAAGAACCCAAGCCCTGACGCTTTTTTTAGTCCCCGGATCCTTGACCACTTTGTAAATCATACCACACTGAATTAGCAACTTGCTCATTTCCTTAGTCTGAAATCTATCGAGCTTCACTATGGGCTGTTCAAAGACATACTGCCACAAATGAACAGGCTTGATATACTTAAGGGTCTCTGTTCCGAGGTCATCATCCTTGTCGAGGCAGTCTTTAAGATAGCGCTGTGTGTACTGGCGCTTCATATCCTCATCATACCCATCATACCACTCAGCGGGTACAAGCATATGCACGAACTTCTCAACGAGCTCAAGCCTGTCGTCCTTCTCAGTCACCTTGTTCTGCATTCTTTCAGCTTCCGCCCTGATCTCCGGAGCGAGTTCAGCAGAGAAAGTTTTGCCTTTCATTCCCTGAAGGACTTCCGCCCAGACCTGCGTAATGACATCTTCAGTAAAGTGATTGAAGGCATAATACAAATCAGCTTCTCCTATATTATTCTTGATACCACTACAATGAATGGGATAAAAGCGTCTGTTTCCGGTAGTGTCGTGCAGATAGCCGCTTGTCTCGTTTGTGGTGCCGACAAGCAGGAACTGGCGGGGGCTTATATCCACATAATGCCCGTATGCCTTACGGCACTTATCCTCTGTTCTTGAGATAAAGGCTTTTACAAATTCTATCTCAGCCTTTTTTGCACCCGCGAGCTCTGATATCTCAACGATCCACGCACCCTGAGTCTGCTCAAAGGCTTTCTGCAGATTGTTCATATCCTGCAGTGAGAGAGTATCGGTGTAAAACCCAAAACTCAGACGGGCGAAAAACATCGACTTACCTAAGCCCTGTATACCATCAAGGACTACCATATAGTCATACTTGCACCCGGGGTGCCTGATGCGTTCAACAAGAGCCTGCAGCATCTTCAGGGTGACCGCTCTTACATAAGGAGTGTCATCCGCTCCCAGATAGTCTATAAAGATAGTCTCGGCTCTTGGGATCCCGTCCCATTCCGGAAGCTGCCCAAGCCTCTCAACCACAGGATGATAGGCTCTTTTATCAGCGATTGTCTGTATGCTGTCTTCAAGCATCTGCTTGTTGTGCAGATTTCCGTAGTGTCTTGCTATATAAGAGAGGGCTGCTGTCAGGTCGCTGTCGCTCCATACTGCGCCATATCTGCGCTGCATCTCCTTATTTCTCCAGGGCAGCTTACCTTGCACCTCGATACGGTCAAGGAAGACATTTCGGCGCAGTCCCGCAAAGACAGGATCTTCAAGCAGTATCCTGTCAAAATTCGATTTTACGCTTGCCGGCCGTGAATCATTAGGACCTTTCTTCACGAGCTTTTCGTTTATCTCAAATATCTTATCGAGATGAATTTCCTTTTTATCCTCTCGCTCCTTCGGCTCCTGCGCAGCTGTCACCTCGTACTCACCCAGATCGGGGTCATCCGCAAACTCATCAAGCATCCGCTGTTTGCGCATCGACTTTAAGGCTTCCTGCATCTTCGGCATCTCTGAAATGCTTTTTATAGCCTTTTTCAAGCTCTCCTCTGATTCCAGGTCTCCGAACTTGTGGAGACGGAAAGCATCAAAGGCATTGCAGAGAGTGTTGCAGGTAGGATCCTTGGCGTGATGCGAATACATAAACACATCCTCTATGATCTCACCGTTCTCGCCTTTATAAGGATAAATGAGCACACCGGGAACAGAGTGAGAGCCTTTGAGCAGATAGCGCTTCGGATTGGTGGTCGCCTCGTACAGGCCGCCAAGAAGCTCCGGATCCGTGAGCACATCCACGATGGAGAACGCACGGCAGAACTCACCTATCACACCTTCCTTTTCAAGGGGGTTTGCCTGATGCGCTATAAGGTTTTCAGCTTTCCGCTCCCATTGAGGCTTATCAAGGGAAAGCTGTCTGCTGTGTGCCTTTTCGAGAATATCATCCGGATCGAGGAACTCACCATCGAACACCTCACACTTGTACACACCATCCTTTGCGGCAGTCGGGAAGAACATCAGCTGCGCAGGTCGTGTTGAGCATAGGTCGATGTAGTCAGCCTCGAACACCGCCTCTATCAGATACTCGCAAATCGCAACATATTCTGAGGGGCTTACGGAGCGCAGGAATGGAGCGACAAAGCGAAAGCGGGGGCTCCTCGGTGTGTGTGAGTGAGTTGTATAAGTGCAGCCCTTATAGGCAGAGGCTATCTGCTTGAACTCGTCAGCCTGTTCGGGTGTTGCTGTGTCGATGTCCAGTGTTAGCAGGTCTCTCGACTGCAGCGTGGTGTTGCTGCGGACAGTCCCATCGAGCCGACCACCTACAAAGGCTCCGGCGCTGTTCTTGATCTTCGTCTTTTCATCACTGGGCAGACGGAAATAGTCTGCAAGTTCCTCATCGGTACGCTTTACGTTCTGGAACTGCTTGAGGAGCTCATCCCACGACACAGTTTTAAGTTTCCACGACTTGGAATTGAAAGAGCGTGCAACGCTTATATCATACTTTATAATGCCATTATCCACCTTCATTTTATATACTTCCTTTCGTAAGATTTCACGAGACATAGGGGTAGTAATTATAGTATATCATTTGCGGGGGATTTTCGCAATAGACTTTTATCACAATATAGGTAGTTTATTTTTGTCTAATTTGCTATTTTTAATAAAAATTGATAAAATTTTTCAATTTCGCTTGACATCGCCGCCCGGATGTAGTATACTATAATTATCCCGATGAGGGTTCCACGGAAACAAGGTTACAAGGTAAAGGAGAACGCTTATGTTTGAGAAATTAAAGAAGATGGTCTATGATATAGACATTTACGAAGGGGATACCACCCGCGATCAATGCCGAGAGGCTGAAAGAGCCGTCAGAGATAATTCCGATCATCTGACTAATGATGAATTTGATGAACTGATGATGGAGATCAGCTTCAAATACAGATATGCTTATCAGCATTGAGGGGGTGCGACTTATGGCAAACATGATCACAACTTTAGTCCGCAAATACCACTATCGTGGTGAGGACTTCGTTATCGTAAGAGAATCAAAAGATGGTGTCATCAGAGCCATCAACTATAAGTACCTCGATGAGCGCGGGGTGCTTAAGCAGCCGCTCAATGGCCTGCAGATGTACTGCGACCACGAGCGCAACACAGTTCCTGAGATCATCGAGAGGATCAATCACGATCTCGACCTCAGAGCCTTCTTCGCCGAGAGGCGAATCAATATGGCAGACCTTACCAAGGATGATGTTGCGATGATCACAAAGCTTCTCATCGAGTTCCATCAGCAGAGAGGAGATATGACAGTATGAGTGCAAATCTTGAAAGGCTGTGCGAATGGCTTGACTGGGACAGTGACGAGGAGTTCGATGATGCGTATGATGAGGAAGACGATGATGTATGACGATTGGGACTGGTGGGAATGGTTGTACGCTTGGCTCAACGACTACGAGGATGAGGAAGTGATCGTATGACAGAGGAACAGAAGAAAAAGGAAGCTTTTATAGCAGGCCTCGCAGAGACTATATACGACTATTTTCCGGAAATCTGGAGAATAGAATACTATGTGGATGAATATAATGAGGAGTTCATCCATGTGAAATACACAAATAACTGCTCAAGGAGCATCTGTGTCACAGCTGATAGCCTTAAGGCACTGATGCTCGACCTGAGCAATTATCTGATAAGACATTAACAGAAAGGTGGTGAGAAAGTGCTAACGGGGAAAACAAGGAGAGATAAGATCCTGTATCACATATCGGAAATAACGATAGTGGTATTCTGCATAGCGGTTTTTGGCTTTTCAACAGCCATCATAGCCGCAAGGAGCTATAAAGCCGCCCACACAGAGAATATACAGGCGGCGCAGAAAGTAGAAGTCAAGAAGACCGAGAAGGTCGTGAGAGAAGAGCCCGAATTTGAAATACCTTCAGGCGATACGGCTTTCAAGAGCTATATGTCCTATCGGGCGATAACTAACACCAGGTCGGCGCAGTACCAGTTACAGCAGAAATGTTGGACTGATGACGAGGGGTTGAGACGGTACCAGGACGATTATGTGATCGCCCTCGGTACTTACTACGCCGACCATATTGGTGAGAGGTTCAAGATCACGCTCGATACAGGGGAAAGTTTTACTGCTGTCGTTGGCGACTTCAAGGCCAATCGGCACACAGACAGCAAGAACCAATACTACGACACCGGGAATGGCAAGAAGAATGTAGTTGAGTTTGTGGTTGATACCAAAGAGCTCAATCCCAAAGCCCGCAGAATGGGGGACATCTCCTATATATCAGGCTTTGAGGGAAATATCAAGTCCATCGAAACAGCGAAAGAGAAAGGAAGCAAGGAATAATGGATAGCAAGGAAAACAAGGTTAATTCTCTGAATGTCTCCGCTTTAATGGAGATAGGCAAAGCCCTCGCGGCCTGCGGCGCAGAGCTTGTAAGGATAGCAGAGCAGGAAGCAAAGATATGGAATGTCGAATTCGAGCAGGGATGCCCGGACCCGACACCCGAGCAGCAGCCGGTAGTTGAGGAGATCAGCAAGAAGGTAGAAAAAATTACCTTTGAGCAGCTGCGCAAAGCGCTCGCAGATATGAGCGCAAACAACCTCAAGGCAGAGGCTAAACAGATACTGGAGAAGTACAAGGCTGTTAAGCTCTCCGATCTGAAGGACAGAGAGGCTGATATTGCAGCGGCTTATGCTGATGCGCAGAAAGTCTTGAAAGCAAATTTTGATCATAAGAAGGAGTAAGCCTATGCCAGAACAGCACGCTAAGATATTTCAGCCATCCGCCGCGCATAGGTGGATGAACTGTACACAGTCAGCGGCCTTAAATGCTGAATTGCCTGACAGCACTTCGACCTTTGCAGAAGAAGGCACAGCAGCACATAGCCTTTGTGAGTATAAAGTGCTTGAAGCCTTCAAGGCTGATGGACTCTTTATTCGAGAATTTACAGATAGTGACCCGACTAAATCTCCGTACTATGATGCGGAAATGGAAGAATGCTGCAACGTATACAGGGACTTCGTCATTGAGACCTACCGTGCAGCCAAAGAGCCTTATATCTGCATTGAGAAGAGGCTCGATCTGACGAAATATATGCCTGAGAGCTTCGGCACAGGCGACTGTATAATCATTTCAGAGGGTAAACTTCATATAATCGACTTCAAGTACGGTAAGGGCGTTGAAGTCGATGCGACTGAGAATGAGCAGCTGATGTGCTATGCTCTGGGCGCTATGGAGATTTTCAGTGACATATACGACATTGATACAATAGTACTCACCATTTTTCAGCCTCGTATACACAATATCAGTTCCTGGGAATGCCCGCTTCCTCATCTTCTTGAATGGGCAGAGACAAAGTTAAAACCTGCAGTGCAAGCCATCACAGAGGGTAAAGGCACTTACAAGGCAGGTGATCACTGCCGGTTCTGCAAGGCAAAGACCTTATGCAGAGCGAGAGCAGAAGCAAATCTCGAACTTGCAAAATATGAGTTCCGGGAGCCGCCTGATCTCTCTGACTTTGAGGTAGAGGAAGTTGTGAAGACTGCCTCGCAGCTGAAAGACTGGCTTGAGGGCTTACAGGCCTACATGGAAAAGAAAGCCCTTGAAGGCTATCAATGGCAGTTCTATAAGCTTGTCAGAGGCAGGGCAGTGCGTAAGATCGTTAAGCCTGAGGAAGTCGCCAAAATATTCCTTGAACAGGGTAAGGATCCTTACAAGCCACAGGAACTTAAGACCCTGACCGATCTTGAAAAGCTGATGGGTAAAAAGGCATTTGCTGAGAGCTGTGGACAGTTCGTAATGAAGCCCGAAGGCAAACCTACTCTCGTGCCTCGTTCTGACAAGCGCACTGAGATAGGACCGTCCGACCTTAAGACATCCGCCGCAGAAGACTTTGCGGATGATATATAAAATCCCACACAAGGTAAAAAGTAAGAAAGGAAAAACAACTATGAGTGAAGAGTTAAACACCAAAATGGTAACAGGGGCTTGTCTCCTCAGCTATGTACACTGCTTCGAGCCCGAGAGCTATAATGGCTCTGAGCCTGCATACAGTGTGCAGCTTATCATCAACAAGTCCGACACTAAGACCGTAGGAATGGTCAAGGAGTGCATCAAGAACGCATACGAGAAGGGCAAGAACAAGCTCGGCAACGCTGCCTTGAATCGTATCAAGGTACCGCTCAGGGATGGCGATGTAGATAGAGCCGATGATCCTATCTATGCAGGCAGGTACTTCATCAACTGCAAGACCAAGACACAGCCCGAGATCGTTGACAAGAACAGACAGGCTATACTTGACCCCAGGGAATTTTACAGCGGCTGCATCGGCCGCGCCTCTATCAACTTCTATGCCTTCAACAGCAACGGCAATAAGGGCATAGGCGTAGGTCTCAACAATATCCAGAAGCTCGCAGATGGTACACCTCTCGGCGGCAGAACAAGAGCAGAGGATGACTTCAACGACAGCGCGGATCTCGACCTCAGCGGATTCGGCAATGAGATCACCACCGCTCCCTCTAACGGCGGAAGCGGCTCTGAGGATGAAGACTGGCTCAGTTGATAAACCAAAAGGCTCACGCTCTGAGCGTGAGCCTAAAAGTGAAGTGATGAAATGGACAATCTATACATCGATATTGAGACCTACAGCGGAACATCTATAGACAATGGCGTGTATGAATATGCAGCGGATGAGAACTTTCAAGTCCTGCTGTTTGGATACAGCATAGACAATGAGATGGTGCAGGTCGTGGATCTTGCAAGGGGTGAAGAACTCCCCGGGGAGATACGCGCAGCACTTACAGATCCTACCGTACTTAAGCACGCCCACAATGCGACCTTTGAGCGCGTGTGCCTGTCTCGTTTCCTCGGTATGCCTGTAGGCACTTACCTTGATCCCGCACAGTGGCGCTGTACGATGGTAAAATGCGCTTACTATGGTATGCCCCTAAAACTCGAAAATGCAGGCATAGCCTTGAAAATTGACCGAAAGAAGTTTGCAGACACAGGCAAAAAGCTGATAAAGAAGTTCTGCGTACCCTCAGAGGGTGGACGCCCGGAGTGCTATCCTGAAGAAAACCCCATCGAATGGGAGACCTTTAAGGAATACAACATCAGGGACGTTGAAGCTGAAATGGACATAGACGGAGCACTTCCGAGCATCAAATACGAAAAGCTGTGGGACGAGTACGCAGCCGATCAGAGGATAAACGACAACGGTGCTCTGATAGATAGGGTACTGGTAGACAACATAGTACACATCAATGAAGAAATAGACGCAGAACACCTCAGACGATTCAAAGAACTGACATACATCGATAACCCTAAAAGTGTCACACAGCTTAAAGCGTGGTTTGCTGCTAAAGGGTACAGTCTTCCAAGCCTTGACAAAAAGGCTATAGCAAATCTCACCAAAACCTGTAAGGATCCTGAGATACTGGAAGTTCTTAAGCTCCGACAGCTCACTGCTAAGTCCAGTATCACGAAGTACACGACTATGCAGGAGCTGACCACAAACGCTCCCGATCACAGAGCGAGAGGCTGTTTTCAGTTCTATGGTTCGCATACAGGACGATGGGCGGGGCGCAAAATACAGCTTCAAAACCTGCCCCAGAACCATTTACCCGAACTGGATTCTGCCCGTCAGCTTGTCAGGGAAGGCGACAGAGAGACTTTGGAACTCCTGTATGATAACTTACCGCAGGTGCTTTCCGAGCTTATACGCACGGCGATAGTAGCCCCGGAAGGCAAGACCTTGATAGTCGCCGACTTCTCTGCCATAGAGGCACGAGTGATAGCCTGGGTGGCAGGGGAGAAGTGGAGAACAGAAGTTTTTAAGAACGGCGGGGACATTTACTGCGCTTCTGCTTCTACCATGTTTAAAGTGCCTGTGGAAAAGAACGGCATTAACGGGCATCTGAGGCAGAAGGGTAAGATCGCAGAGCTCGCGCTTGGCTACGGCGGTTCTGTTGGGGCGCTCAAAGCCTTCGGCGCTCTGGAGCTCGGACTTGCAGAATCAGAACTCGAAGGCATTGTGAGCAGTTGGCGGTCAGCTAATCCAAATATCGTCAAATTGTGGTGGGCCATTGGTAATGCAGCTATAGACCTCATCGAGGGTAATGCCCGTATGAAGATCATCAACGGTAAGCTTAAGATAGCATATCAGCGCGGAAGACTGCTGATACATCTTCCTTCCGGGCGATTGCTCGTCTATCCGGATGCGGCGATAGGTGAGAACCAGTTCGGCGGAAAGTGTATGACCTACAGCGGCGTGAACAGCACAACACATCAGTGGGACACCATAGACACATACGGACCGAGGCTTGTGGAAAATATCATACAGGCTGTAGCAAGAGATTTACTCGCAGAAGCACTGCTGCGCATCTCTAAAAACCCCGACTGTAAGATCATAGCCCACGTTCACGATGAGATCATAATTGAGGCGGATCCTGCTAAGGTCACCCTGGATGATATGATAAAAGCTATGTGTGTGCTGCCTGAATGGGGTGAAGGCCTGATACTCAACGCGGCGGGCTTTACAAACGATTATTATATGAAAGATTGATGCTAAATGAATGCACTTACAAAGCGGAATAAACAAAGCAAAGATGCAACAAAGAAATTGATAAAAGATCTCATCAAAGAGAACATCGAGCAGGAGTTCAGACCTACCCTCGATAAGGCAGTAAAGGAGACCGCTTCCACAGTCCGTAAGACTACTATAGCAGAAGTGCTCTACAATATGCACGAACGAGGCAGGACGAAAGATGAGATACTTGGATTTTATGAGGATATGGTAAATCTGGATTATCGGAAAAATTTGTATAATAAAACTATCAGCAACTATGACGCACTGGCGTTTATGTCAGAGCAGTACGGCATAGACTTTGACAGGCTTGATACTGATTTCGCAGTAAAAGAGAGGTGAGAAGAATGGCAGTAGATAAACTCATAGATATTATCATCAATCATCTTAAGGGGTTTGACCATCGCCCTGAGGCACTGATGTATATCACAGATACCGACAGGGAGAAGTACAGAACCGAAGTGACACGATATGTCATCGCTATGACAGGTTTAGCAAAAAACACTGTTGATACAAGACTAAGCGGGCAGACACGGTTCAAATCATTGGAGATACTTTCGCTCAAAAAAGCACTGTCTCTGTCTTGGGGTGATGTGCAGTCCATCTTCGAGCCTGATATCCCGAAACTAATGCAGCTCGAACAAGCTCACGAGAGGACTGATGTAAATGGAACAACAGGAGCCGAAGGAAAAAGCGCCGCAGGCTAAAATATCAGTGTGTCTCAGCTGCGTCCACGCTTGTGACGGCAGACGGTGTGGATGGGTTGAGACACTAAGACCTGAGAACCTGCCGAGAGGAGCAGAATACACCATAGCACGCATTGACAAAACAAAGAGATACCGCAAAGAGGCTAAAACCTATTATCAGATCAAGTCCTGCCCGCAGTTCGAGAAGGGCGTTGACCACACGCCGCCGCAGGAGCCCAATGCTATAAAACTCGCAGAGGCGATGCTATACAAGCTGTCCGAAAGCTACGAGGATGCTCTTATAAGCAACGACCGGACGGCGATAGATGAATGCGAGTACTGTATAAAGCATAATTGGATATGGGATGTCCTATGGCAGTCAGGGCTTATGGAAACCACTCCCGACACAGTGATAGAGGTTATCCGGGGCAGAGTACACGATGCACGCAGCGTCACGATCCTTACGGACTGGCTGAATCAGAGACTCACTAATGTAAAGCCCGAACTGATCAAAAGCTATATAACAGCACTTGAACACTACAGGGATACAGATAAGACGGATGTGATAAGCACAAAGAGGCTTATCAAAGAACTGAAAACAAGGATAGAGAACACACAACCAAAGAACTATACAGCAGTAAAGACACAGATATGCGATAATGCAATAACTAAACTCAAAGCAAATAAAACGAAAATCACGAAGAAACCGAAAGAACAGAAATCTTTTGTAGCACACAGAGAAAAAGTTGAAACAATACCTGATACAATACAGATATGGCTTATGGAGACTACAATGTATCTTAATCTGATGTGCTGAGGATAAACGAAATGGCATTTACAGAACACGAAAAAGCGATAATGCAGCAAGCGATAGAAAAGTACGGGTGGGAGAATCAGATCGACCAGTACCACGAAGAATCGGCGGAACTTACCGTAGCCCTTAACAAAGCAAGGCGCGGTAAGTATCAGCCGCAGTTCATTCCCGACATAGCAGAGGAGATAGCGGATGTGTATATAATGCTCTATCAGCTGCAGCGTATCTTTAATATAGAGCAAGCCTGGGTGAATGGCGAGATAGACCGAAAGCTGACACGCCTTGAACGGCGTATGAAGAACGATAATGAGGATGAGTTTTATAAACTATGACTAATACAGTATCAAAAGCTGAACGGGCGAGGAACCTCAGATACAAGCGTCCTGCTCTTGCGGAGCTCGGATATGAGACAATAATGAACAAGCTGCAGGAGATCAACGATGAATGCACAGATGTGTCGATGTACATCTATGATGATGAAACTCTCCTCACAGCCCTTGACGACAGTGAGGAAGAAGTGTGGGACTTCCGCTTCGCCTTTGCAGAACTGTGCGCAGACTGCGAAAGACTTATAGAGGAGTTCTACAATTTTGACGCAGAGGATTTCGATGACTGTTCTGTCGCTCTGATCGGGAACCGCTTCGAGGCTGTCGGGTACGATGACTGGGAGGAAGACTATTTCAGCCTGTGCAGCTATGAGCAGAATCTTGCACACGAGGATGCAGGGCGCAGAGTAATGCGCAGAACCAAACAGGAAATGCTTATAGAAATAGGACATACCCTCGGATGTATACTGGCTTTTCAGAATGTCGAGTACAAATATTTGTACTTGAAGGCGACCCTCGATGTGCTGAAAGACCAGAACAGCGGACTACTGGAAGCAATAAAAGAAATAGAAAAAGCCTATGAAAATGAAGACTGGAAGCGTATAGACTATATGCTTCTCAATTTACCGGAAAGGATATGGATAGAATGAGTAATAGAAATCAGGAAGAAAAACGCCCTCTGATGGACAGGGCAATAGAAATAAGCGGCGTATATGAATGGCTCAGATACAGGCGTGTACTGTTCACCAGTGATGAAAACTTTGGGTATATGTTTGCTATCAAGCGTGATGATACTATGAATCTTATGGCAAGCGGTAAAGTCCTCGATACGACAGTAAAGATCATAGCAGCGCATTATCTCAATGAGGCTAAGATCAATAGGGAATGTTCACCGAGGCTGTTTATAGAATCGATGGCTAATGCAGCACTTAGATGTATTTATGATCAGCTTAACGATCGTAAGGCGGACGGGCGCACGGACTGGGGAAAGCATAAGGATGAGTATGAAATCTACTTTGATGAAGACGATGAAGATGAAATTGATATCGTTGAAGAAGAGGAAGAAGGTGATAATGAGTGAGAGAGGTAAAAATTTTCAGCACTGTAGAGGAAGTTTATCAGATACTGGGGCGTGAGTGCCCAGAGAAGTATTGGGAAGACCCATTCTATGACAGCTTGTGGGACACGGGTTTCAACTTTGATGACTGGGACATAGGCTTCTGTTGTAAAGAGCCTTTCACCTTCACCGAGCACGAGAACGATGATGGAACCGGTGAGGAATGGGAAGAAGCCTATGACGATGTTTATTGGCTTGTAAGTCAGATGACATATTACTGTGTAGGCTACCACCATGTTGAGTATGGCGGGTATCACTGGTACACGGTGCATCACGCGTGAGGTAAGTATGAATAAACCAACTGATTTATTTTGCGGTGTAGATGAGGCTTATGCCTTTAAGGAAACCTACGAAGATGCGGAGGATGCTTACGACAACATCTACGATGATGACAAGGACGATGATGGCGAAGAGTATGAATAAAATCGACCTGTGCGATATATGCGCGGCTGAGGGTTATCCTTACAATGCGGAGACTTGTAAGGATTGCCCCTACAGGCCAAAGGAAAAGGACGGTGATACTGATGGATGAACACATTGTGAGCAGCCTTCGGAAACTGCTCTGTACTTTGGAGCAAGCTGAGGACGCGGCTTGGAGAAGTGGAAAGTACAGCGAGCTGATCGCTCTGACAAGAGCACATCTTATGGCTATGCACTTCTGGGATAATGAGGATGATGTTATAAGCAATCTTGAAAACATCTATGTGCCTGATAGGAGTGGGGAGGGATGAGAGATGCTATTTTATAAATGCGATAAGTGCGGCAGTGATATTCTGACAGATGGCTATCGTTTTCATATGTCATACTCGGGCGGTAATGAAGTCGATCTGTGTAAAAAATGCGTGGGGGAGTTTAAGAGTTGGATATATGCCGGGCCAGAGCCTAAAAGCAAAATGGACCCCACTACATATACGGGGCGAGATGTTGTGCGTTGTACTGAATGCGTATACTCCCAGCTGACCGTAAGTGGAGAATGTAAGTATTGTACTAAATGGGAAGACGAATTTGAATGCAGTACTGAACTATATTTATCGAAAGGCTTTTATTGCGCGTTTGGTGAAAGGAGTGGTGATAAACAATGAAATGGAACCCTCAGAAGAAATGGGACGGTAAGACCAACACGGCCGATGTGGTCAAAGCCTTGATACGGTTCTTTGAACCCGATTCCGAAGTGATGAAAAAGGCAGGGCAGATCGCATACGGAGACCTCGCGGCCCTGATGAAGAAACAGTACAAGACAACACATCTGGGCTATGATCTTCTCAACATCACGGGAATGCCGCAGGGCATTAACATCAACGGGATGTTCAAACTCGGTAAGCGCATCGACTACTACATCACCTGGACTGCAGCCGCAAAGCTGATAGACAGATGGTTAGAGTGCAATAAAAAATAAAGGAGTAGGCTTATGGAACTGTTTGAGAGAACTTATAGACTGACTTTTACAGACGAACTGCTTGGTACAATGCCCGGAAACAAGGAGATATTTGCTGACTTTGTGGCAAAGAGAGCTGAGACCCTTGACGAGGAGACCGAGGCCATCCCGATGGATGCGGAGACAGCACTTGAAAAGGGCACAACAGTCTTTCCGAGGACGGCTCACGGTGAGCCTTTCATATATGACTATCAGATCAGAGGCTTTTTCAAAAAGGCTTGCAAGTTCCTGAAAAAGGTATCAGACACGAAGTCAAGCAAGGAGAAGGCCTACAAGCAGAAGATAGACGGCTGCATATTCGTCAAGGACAGGCAGAACGTGATAAATGTTAATGGTGATATAGGCATCTGTGAACGCTCACTCAGAGCGAGCACACCACAGGGCGACAGAATAGCCCTCTCACGGTCAGAGAGTGTGCCTGAGGGCAGCAGTGTGACTTTCACAGTCCAGTGTCTTATCAAGAGCGATCTCGACCTCGTGGACGAGTGGATGGAGTATGGAAGGCTTCACGGGACAGGCCAGTGGAGAAACGCAGGCAAAGGCCGTTTCGAGTTTGAAGTCGTAAAGTAAAAGCGCGGTATCGCATAGTGTGGGTGTGGCACAGCACCGCAGCGTGGTGTTTAGGTATGGTACTATAAAGTGGTGTAAAGTATGGGCATAGTTTGGTATCATAATGTATAATAGTGTTTGGGCATAGTTTAGTTAAACTTAGTGCAGTAAGGGTATAGTTTGGTGCAGCATCGTTTAGTCAGGGTATGGTACGGCATTGTTTAGGCACTGTTAGGCATGACAATGTACAGTAGTGTTTGGGTATAGTTTAGCGCAGTAATGTTTTGTTAAGGTATAGCATGTCTTAGCCCCGCATAGTGTCGGTAATGTATGGTGGTGTGTTGTTAAGGCTTAGTTAGGCATTACAGTGCTTCGCAGGGGTAAAGCTATGAGGTGTATGTTACTGTTTTGTCAGGCCTTGCAATGGTAAAGCACGGCTACGTTCAGTTTTGGTATAGGTAAGTTTAGCTACATCCTGTTTGGCAGAGGCATAGATAGCTTTGTTATGTCGGGTAATGTCAAGGCATAGTTCAGTTATGTGATGGTAAAGTATAGTGCGGCTAAGGCAGGGCTATGTTATCAAGCGCACAGCACGGTAATGGTAGAGTAAGGAGTGTATATGTATGGAAGAAAAGATGAACGACATAGAACTGAAAACACTGATAGACCATTTAATCGAATTGTTCGGCATATCTTCACCTGATGAATTAAAAGGGTCTGTCGAGTCTTGCGTTTTTACAGATGATACAGACAAAATGTCCGCCTTTTGTGAGTTTGTCGGTGATCTTAAGATAGACTGGATGCAGAAGATATTCCAGTATTACGAAGCTGACAGAGTTGAGAAGAAACAGGACTACACACCTCTTTCGCTCTGCAAGTTATGTGCAGAACTCACAAAAACAGAAGGCGACACTGTATATGATATTTGTGCAGGATCAGGAGCATTGACTATTCAGAAATGGGCGCAGAACAGCCAAAAGACATTTATCTGTGAGGAGCTTGACACAAACGTATTACCCTTTTTGCTTTTTAATATGATCGTTCGTAATATGAACGGCTATGTCATCAATAGAGATGTGCTTTCTCAAAAGCTCATAAAAGTTTATCATCTTATAAGCAGAGATAAATTCGCTATGATTGAAGAGCAGGAAACAGTCCCTGACTTTGAGGCAGATGAGATAGTCTGCAATCCGCCTTATAATATCAAGTGGGACTCGCCTCTGCCTATGCTCGCAGATGATCGCTTTATAGATATGTGCATACCACCAAAGAGCAACGCAAATTTTGCTTTTGTGTTTACGGCTATACACAAACTGAGAAAGAGTGGTAAATGCGCTTTTATTCTGCCAAACGGTGTATTAAACTCTCAGCCTGAGCAAGAGTGCCGCGAGTGCCTCACAAATGCAGGCTATGTAGAGAAAATTATAGAAAATCCAAACAATATGTTTGAAAGTACAGGCATAGGTACTAATGTTATATTATTCAGTCGGGGTAACAAAGAAATATCCTTGTATGACCTTCGTCTGAAAGGCACAGAGTCGAAAAGAGAACAGCGTGGGCAATTCGGGGGTGCATCACACACCAACAGAACATACACAAAGACTGTAAACACCTTATCAGATGAACTAATCGACAATGTATGTAATAAACCTTGCTCTAACATCGCAGAATACTCTAAAGTAGTATCGAATGAGGAAATAGCTGCTAATAAGTATAGATGGGCTCCTTCGCATTATATAGAGCTCCTACTTGAAACAGAAAACAAACACAGACCTTATGCAGACATAGTCAAGAATATTAACGATATTATAAGACTGAGAAATATCTGCAAGCTCACAATAAACGAGTCCCTTGCAAAGACCCTCGGGCTTGATGTAGAACTATTTAAAAAAGCAAGCGCTAATTCACAGGAGTGTAGAAAGAACCTGTCTGAAATGGTCAAGCTGGATATGCTCACAGATGATTATATTACTTTTTCTAAAGACAAAAACAAGATTATCTTTTCAAGCAATGACAAAGACATACTGTCTCATCTATTTGCTTTTTTCCTTAATTCATGGAAACAAGACATTGATCTGCTCAACACATTAGAAAATACATACCTAACAGAATTAAGAGATGCTCTGCTACCCGATCTGATGAGTGGCAAAATAGACTTATTGGGCGAAGAAAATGAGAAAGGTGGTGATAAATAGTGTTGCAGCGTATATGTGATAGGTGCCTTACACCTATAGCCTACAAGGCAAATACAGAGGATTATGTGTGGGTAGGACAGCGGGACCAGGATGGTGATATATTACACGTTACGAAGTATGATCTGTGCCCCGCTTGTGTAAAAAAGTTTAAAATACTACTGGGGATAAATACAGATGATAAAGATTGAGCACACAAGAGAGGTAGGGCGTAATGTTTTTGACACCGGAAAATGCAAAGGACTATGTGGGTAAGAAAATAGATGCAAACAAACGTATACTTCATTATTACCCATTAACTGTATTTCAGTTCAGTGATGGAAGCTACGGGATAGAAGATCGTGTAGGGGCGTGTTTTAGAATAACTGAAAAGATTTATTTTGATAAGATATTGGAGAACAGCAATGAAAATAATTAAACCATACTATACCATACTGTCTAATATCTCAGACGGTGGTATCAAAGAACTACAGTTCATAGAGCAGGCCGCCCGGACTTGCTATAAGTCAGAGGACAAGATCACCCAGGACGGGGAGAGTGCAAAGAGACTTGTCAAGCAACTCATAGACAGCGGTCACGAGGCGATGCTTGAACATTCTCAACTGTCTGTGAGATTTGTGGTTGACAGAGGTATTTCTCACGAGCTTGTGAGACATAGGTTGTTCTCATTTGCACAAGAGAGCTCACGTTTTTGCTCATACAATAAGGATAAGTTCGGCAATGAGATAACAGTTATTGAGCCTATCTTCTATCAGGCAACTGAAGAACATTTCAAGGATGCAGCTTTAATTGACCGTTATGAAGAATGGGCGGAGGCTTGCCAGGAAGCTGAAAAATCTTACTTCAGACTGCTGAAAATGGGAGCATCCGCACAAGAGGCAAGGAATGTTTTGCCTAACTCAACTAAGACTGAGATAGTTGTAACGGGTAACTACAGAGAGTGGCGTAATTTTTTTAAACTGAGAGTGGATAAGGCAGCTCATCCTCAGATGCGAGAGGTCACAAGACCGCTGCTCGCAGAGTTGCAGAGACGGATTCCGATAGTGTTTGATGATATAGGAGTATGAAGCTAATGAGTGAGTATATAAAGATTAGTGATGTTATAAAGATATGCAAGAGTTTATATAGTAGCTACGGAACTACTGCATTTTTCAATGTTCCTGTTTTTGAAAACCTGTTGAGAACTGTTGCTGTTGAATTCCCCGAACAGCCTGAAAGTAAGGAATACTGTATGAGTGGATGGATAAGCGTTAAGGACAGGCTGCCTGAAAAAGGTACGTATGATAGATATTTGGTACACGTAGAAAACGTGACAAACTTTAATCGTTTACTCGATAATGTTATCATAGCCCTGTGGTGCTGTGATGATTGGCTTTATGACGGATGGGAGGATAATCGTGTTACACACTGGAGACCTTTACCCGAACCACCAAAGTCTGAAAGTATTGAGGTGCAACATGAGTGATATGATGTTTTTTCCTGCGAGTTGGGAAGACTTTTTACGAGATTATTCGTTTAAGGATAAAGAAGAAATTTATACAAATGGCGCAGACCTTATTTCTGTATTCAGAGTGAGGCAAATGATGGAGCATTATCATCATGATTGGATTTCAGTGAAAGACAGACTGCCTGAACCGTCCGAAAAGGTTCTTACATATGGTGTTAAAACTATCACCCACTGGATGCCGCTCCCCGAACCACCTGAGAGTGAGGAATAATGTATGGATGATTATATCAGCAGAGAAGAAACAGTTAAGGCGTTTTGCGAAAAGTGCAGAGGCTATTATGATGGACATTGTGTTCATAGAGGTGAGTGCGATGTTGATGTCATACAAAATGCGCCATCCTGTGTTCCACAGTGGATAAGTGTAAAAGACAGACTGCCCTATAAAGCAGGTAGATATTTAGTACACGTTGAAAATACAGCGAATTATCATAGACTACCTGATGACATAGTAATTGCTGTATGGGTGATAAAGGGATGGGGGTTTGAAGGGGTGGAATATAATCGTGTTACACACTGGATGCCACTTCCAGAGCTACCGAAGGAGTGATAAAATATGTATGATGATACTATGCTTGTAGATAAAGATTTTTACAACAAGTTAAAAGAGCACTACAATCATTTTCAGTGGATAAGTGTTAAGGACAGGTTGCCCGAACCGAATACACGGGTGCTTGTATACGCAAAGCAAGGGAGTTATATGAATTTGAGAATAGACCATATCTGCAATGGTAGGTGGTTTTTTTCAATGATGGTCACCCACTGGATGCCCTTACCTGAACTACCGAAGGAGAACAACAATGACGATTAGAGAATTGTATAAATGGGCTGAATTTAATGGATTGCTCGACAAAGAGATTATTATAACCGATAATTATGAACGTATAGGAGTAGTGGCAGATAAGGGGTATGGCGCAGGGGTAGTTAATCTTGAATTAGGCTATGAAGATTGTGACAGAGAAGAAAAACTCCCGCATTTTCCTCTTGACTTTTGATTAAAGGATATGCTATGGACGAATGGAAAGTTATTTTTACACAATTACTTGCTGACAGTGGGTTCTTTCAAACGTTGTATGATGCAGAAAGAACTAAGAGCAAAGGAGACCGATGCAGAATGAAAGATAATGTAAACCACCCTACACATTACAAGTCGGGAAAATATGAGTGTATCGATGTTATGAGAGATATACTCACCGATGAACAGATGACAGGCTTTTGCCTTGGTAATGCTCTAAAATATCTGTGGAGAGCCGGGAAAAAGAATGACTTCACAAAGGATATTTATAAAGCTATATGGTATCTCAACTACCTTACAGGAGCACAAAGTGAGGATGATGTTGAATGAACGACCCGACAAGTGTAGATTTCTGGGTCAATGAGCTGACCAAAGACACAGACCCTGAGCATTTTGATTTGAATGTTGATAATTTTTATTATACTGCATACAAACATAATTATAGTACATGGATGTGGAACCGTGGTTATAACGCAGGTCTTGTAAATCTTCAAACAAAGGTAAATACATACTGTGTTCCACAGTGGACTTCGCATGAAACGACTACATTTAAGCCGATAGCTACAGATACAAGAGGGTATGCGTGTCAATTCAGTTGCACTGCGTGTGGTCGCACGGTTAGCGGGACGTACTATATGCGACCAGACCAATTTGACTATGAATATTGCCCTTATTGTGGTAAACCAGTTGAAAGCGAGGACGATGCAAAATGAAGATAGAGGGTAATCTAAAGATGGAAAATGTCAGCGTATCGCAAATAACTTCCGGACAAGTATTTGCGTATTATGGTGACCTTTATCTGAAAACAATGAACAGAGATGACGAAACTACAACATATTTTTGTGTTCGTTTGACTGATGGGTATTGCAAATGGTTTCACATTAGTGATTTTGTTAAACTGTGTGATGCAAGGGTGGTTGTGAATGGGTGAAAGGAGATAATATGTTTAACTGGATAAAACCGAGCGAGCGCCTTCCGGAAAATGCCGACAGGGTATTAGTTGTAAGGAGAGGCTTTAACTCAAAATATCACTGGGTAGTCATCGCCCAGTATCTGTATAAGTTTAAAAAATGGTATGACGAGGACGGACGCCCCATTGATGTAGTAAGGTGGACTACTCTCCCTGATCTTCCAAAGGAACTGCAGAAAGTGAATGATGATTTTGAAGCAAAAATCGCAAAGAAAGGAGCGACATAATGAATTCCAATGAAACAACACTCGATCTCAAGCACAAATGGATGTATTTCTTTGAGCTCATCGGCATAGAGTATAAGGATATAAAGCCCTTTGATAATGTGCTGAAAATACGGGTATCAAAGAATCACGAGCCTGCTGTGTTCTGTGTATCATCGTATGAAGACTGCAAAGGTGATATGTATGGGGCATATCAGAAGAAAGTCAAGAGTCTTTGCAGTGGAAACAAAACAGGCTTTATAGCTGTGGGTGATCCTTGTTTTAACTACTGCTTTGTATACCACGATCCGGGTATGCCGCCGCAGTGTGAGAAAATACCCGAATGGATTCCTGTAGATTTCGGCTTTAAGCCTGATATAGCAGAAGATCATGGAGCATTTTTCTACTATAAGAATAATTTTACGAACCCCGATTATGACGAACCTATCAGATGTGGCGCTTGGGTTCTCAACAACCTTGAGGATCTTAAGAAATCACCGCTGTATGGTTATACTCATCAGTATTACGATTTGATTAACGAGGCAAAGAAAAAAGCCTCGATACCGATAGAAGAACTTACACAGCTCTCGATACCGCTGAGATTAAAAGAAACGTGTGATACTTATGCAGCGTTCTGCCGTATCAGATACATAGATATACTGGAGCCGAGAATTGCAGGAGAGCTCCTCGGTATATACGAAAGGGCGATAGAAGAATGCAATACGAGGCTTGCTATGTATGGCGCAGGAGCAAAGCCCGAATTCTCGGATACAGCCTGCCAGAGACTCCTTAATAATCGTGTATATGCAAATGCTTATACGCAGTTCCGCAAAACAAACATCGACTTTGACTTTTCAGATTGTTGGGGGATAACTTATGATACAGCCCATCGAAACGATTTATAGAGGATATAGATGCCGCTCCCGTCTTGAGGCTCGATGGCTTTATTTCCTTGATCTGATAGGTATGCACTATGAGTATGAGCAGTACGGCTTTTACACAGATAATGGGCTGTACTACCTGCCTGACATCTACCTGTCTGATTATCACACCTTCCTTGAAATCAAGGGCGATAATGTTTATCGGGATAAGGAGCTCAGAGCGCAGGCGCAGGCGAAAATACAGGGGATATGCGGATGCTGCAAGGACTACGCGGGTATCATCGCTTATGGTGATCCCCTCGCAGGTGTATGCGAAAGCTACTGCTTTCTCTCAGATTATATGATGGGCTGCAGCGGCACAGACTGGGTGCCTGTATCGTTTGAGTTCATCCGGGACGAGGCCCGCAGCGGCGCAGGTATATGCTATAATGGCGCAAAGCTGATGCGCAGCTATGCAGGGACTATGGAATATAAGGGCTTTGAGAATATATCAAACGATATATACAGGTATGTTCCTGATCTCATTGATCTGATGCTTGAGGCAAAGTTCAGCGCCAGGGGCGCACGCTTTGAACACGGGGAGAACCCCGAACAGACTGTAGAAAGGGAGAGTGAGATGATACGCAACAGATATCTTAAGTCCGAATCCATTATAACTATATGAGAGGTGATAGTATGTGGCTTAAAACCCCATCAGGCAATTATGTCAACTGCCGTATGATCAAAGAGTTTATACCCTATGTCATTGATACACTCGGCGGCAAAAAGGAAGCAAGGATACAGTTTATCCTTGAGGCAGACACGCACAACAACCACAGCCGATTTTTTGAGCGACTGGAGCTTGAAAACCCTGATGAAGTGTATCAGATAGCTAAAAAGCTTGCAGTTATCACAGCTTCCGACCTGTGGAATGTTGTGGAACTTTCGAGGAAAGGAGAGATAACAGTCTATGATGACTTCGAATGAAGAACAGGAACAGGAACAAGAGCAGTACGACAGATACCGTGAAGTGATAAAAGATTTTGAGAACCGAATCAAAAAACACCTTAATGAAAACAACGAAGAAGATATCCGTAGAAAACATTTACTCGAACCGCCCAAGAATATATTTTATGTACCAAATTACGAACTAAGACCGGAAACAACAACGATAACGATAACAGTGCCCCACAGGCTCCAAATAAAGTACAAATCACAGTATGAAATATTCAAACGCAACAAAGAAAACAACGAAAATAAGTAAATTTTTGCACTTTGGTGCAAAAAACAGCACCAAAGTGCATTAAAATAGATGCAAAGTACAAAGAAACCGACTTCGGAAAAAGGAGACTAAACTATGATTGCTTTCACTTGTTCAACCAAAGACCTTAAAGATGCTGTAGGAAAGGCCGTTAAGGCTGTACCCTCTAAGGCTCAGATGCCTGTACTGGAATGCCTTAAGATCGAGGCGGAATTCGACAGAGTATCCTTTACCGGGTATGATCTTATCACAGGCATCACAAGCTATATCGAGGGGGACGACAAGGACGGATACAGTAAAGTTAATGTCGAAGAAACTGACACCATATGCGTAAATGCAAAGCTGTTCTACAGCATCATAAAGAAACTGCCTAAAGGCACTGTACACATCAGCAGTGATGAACATCTCAAGCTCACCATTGAGCAGTACGATATATGCTTTAATCTGCTTGCTATGAACGCGGATGACTATCCGGAAATAGAAAATGTACACAGCGCTGTGCAAACCTTTGAGATCAAGCAGTCCGTACTACAGTCAATGCTTTCACAGACTTTGTACGCACGAGCTCTGAGCGAATCAAAGCCTATTCTCAAAGGAGCACATTTCAGTATATCAGATGATACAGGCGATGTGGAGATAGCCGCTATAGACGGATTCCGCTGCGCTATCAGAAAAGAGCATATCTTCACCGATTGCGATTTCAATTTCACTGTAGACGGTGCAGCGCTTGAAAAGATACAGAGTATGCTTTCAACAGAAAGTACAGCTGTTGCTAATGTAACTTTCCAAAAGAACCACATCCGCTTTAAGCTGACCGGGGGAGCTGACTGCACATTCACCACAAGGCTCCTGCAGGGTGAGTTCTATCAGTACAAAAAGACAGTATCTGCTAAATATACAACATCTATGATCATAAGAGTATCAGAACTGATAGAGGCTTTAGAGCGTGCCGCGGTACTGGCTTCCAGTCCGAGCAACCTCGCAACAACTCTTGAGATAGATGCCAAAGAACGAGAACTGCATATCGGCCTCAGTTCGTCAAAGGGTAATTTTGCTGATATAGTTGATATAAACGAAATCTCGGGAGAGGATGTGCGTATCGGCTTTAACATCAATTTCCTGCTTGACGCCCTTAAAGCTGTCCCCGATGATCTTGCTGAAATCAGATTTAACGGAAATCTCAGCCCTATGACGATCGTGCCTATCGGCAGTGATGCTTATACTCACATTGTTCTGCCCGTAAGGCTCAAGAACTGACGCTGCTTATTGTCACACTTTTACGACACTTCCGCTGCCGATAAGAAATGGCTTGACAGACCATTCCTATGGTGCTATAATAAGTATAAGCCCCGCCAGAAGGTGGGCGGGGCTTATCTTTCTTCAGGAAGTGTAGTATGTCTTTGGGCTTAAGGAACTAACACTACTGATATTATATCACAAATTAAAATTATTGTCAAGAGGTGATCGTATGGCATTTCTGCAGCCCGATTATATCTATACAGCTAATGGTCTGACGGTAAAGAGGTACTATCTGACCGAGCATAACCCGAAACTGATCTCAATGCCTTCAAAGCGCACCCTTCCTCTTCTCGGCATTACCCTTCATAATACTAACGACATTAACGAGGCTCAAGGCACAACGGATCCTGAGCAGTATGTACGCGCCACACAGAATGGCAATATGAACACTGTCAGAGTGCATTTCTATGTTGACGATGTCGAGGCTTGGCAGATGCTACCTCTTGACTGGCAGTCCTGGCACGCAGGTGAGCGAGGCAGGGCGGATGCTAACGGCTCACAGGCAGGAAACGCGCAGACCATATCCATCGAGTGCATTATGTATGGCGACAAAGCACATAAAGACCTTGACGAAAAGGCAGAGAATAATGCAGCAAGGCTCATAGCATACCTGCTTGATACCTATGGAATGACCATCGAAAAGAACCTCTTTACTCATAACTACTGGTGCAACATCAGGAACGGCAGAAAGGGAACGCTGACAGAACTTAATAAGACCTTTGATAACTATAAAGGATGTCCTGTTTTCATTCGCCCTCACTGGGACGAATTCTGCGCTCGTATCCGCTCACATCTCATCAAACCCGCAGCAGGACAGACCACTACACAGGAGAAAACAGAGGCTAAGACCTATCTGTATAATGTTGTAGTCGGCGCTTACAGCGTGAAGGAGAATGCCGACAGGGCCTTGAAGGAAGTACAGAAAGTCTATCCTGATGCCTTTATCAAAAGGACGGTGAAATCATCGTGAATGTTGTAACTTACGGCGGAACTCTTAACCGCGCAGAAATGGATATGATTACCGAGAAAGCGAAAGCGATCAAAGGCTGCGACCATGTAACAGTCACAGTTGATGGTGATTACCTTGAAGTAGATTATCATATAATACCTTTCGAGCGTATCAGGCGCATCACAGGATATTTAGTCGGCACTGTTGACAGGTGGAACAATGCCAAACGTGCCGAGCTCAATGATCGTGTAAAACACGGTATGTTTGATGAGGATGAGGCTTATGACGGAAAACACTGATAATATACATAAGTATACAAGAAACTCAAAAACAAAAAGGACGTGAAACAATGGCAAACAAAGCATATAAATTCAGAATATATCCTGACAATGAGCAGAAGGTTTTGTTTGCCAAGACTTTCGGCTGTGTCAGAATGGTATATAATCATTGGCTTGACAGAAGGATAAAACAGTACGAAAAGGACAAAACCACTGTGACATATACTGTTTGTGCAAAAGAAATGGCGGAACTTAAAAAGACAGAAGAATATTCATTCTTGCAGGAGATAGACAGCGTGTCATTACAACAGTCCCTTCGCCATCTTGATACAGCATTTCAAAACTTTTTCAAACAGCCGAAAACAGGGTTTCCAAAGTTTAAATCCAAAAAGCGAAACAAGAACAGCTATACTACTGTGTGTATCAATAACAATATAGCTGTGTCCAACGGATGTTTGAAATTGCCTAAAGTGGGACAAGTCAAAGTAAAACAACACAGAGATATACCAAGTGATTACAAACTAAAATCCGTAACTGTAAGCCAAGCTCCAAGCGGAAAATATTATGCAAGTATTCTGTTTGAGTACGAAAACCAAGTACAAGAGCAAGAACTGCATAGTTTTTTAGGGCTTGACTTCTCTATGCATGAACTGTACAAGGACAGTAACGGTAACAAACCTGCTTATCCGAGGTATTACCGACAAGCTGAAAAGAAACTGAAAAGAGAGCAAAGAAAGCTGTCACTCATGCAGAAAGGTTCAAAGAACCGTGACAGGCAGCGTATAAAGGTTGCGAAACTGCATGAAAAGGTTGCTAACCAGCGTAAAGACTTCTTGCATAAGCAATCAAGGCAGATAACCAATGTCTATGATTGTGTATGTATAGAAGATCTCGACATGAAAGCAATGTCACAAGCATTAAACTTTGGCAAGTCAGTTTCTGATAATGGTTGGGGAATGTTTGTGACCTTCTTGAAATACAAACTGGAAGAACAAGGCAAAAGACTTATTAAAGTGGACAAGTTTTTTGCAAGCAGTCAGACTTGTTCGTGTTGTGGCTATGTGAACAAGGAAACTAAAAGTCTTGCTATTAGGGCATGGGATTGCCCACAGTGCGGTGTACATCATGACAGAGATGTGAATGCCGCAATAAATATCAGAAATGAGGGTATGCGGATAGCGTTAGCATAACCCAAAACATAAAACCGTGGGGCACACGGAGTTAGCCCGCTTATGCTTAGTACATTGGTACTATCGAACGAGAACCAAACCCGCCGAGGACGGGGAGCCCCCGCCTAAAGAGGCGGGGAGGATGTCACAGTGTCGGAAAATTCCGCAATAAATATCAGAAATGAGAGTATGCGACTAATATTTTCGTAAACCGAACATAATAGAACCGTGGGACACACGGGGTTAGCTCGCTTATGCTTAGTACATTGGTACTATCGAACGAGAACCAAACCCGCCTCTTTAGGCGGGGGAGGATGTCACGGACGATGCGCCCGATGACAAAACAAGACAAGAGTTTCAGCGCTTCATTCAGAAGATGGAACAGATGTAAAGGGTAGAAGCAAAGCCGGTGCTTACGCATCGGCTTTGTTCATTATGGTCTGTCTTGTTTCGATATATGCGTCAAAGATCGGTATGAACTCAATACCTACATGAGCCAAGGCCTCTGCACATAACCGCAGATACTCAGGTGTTGGCAGGCTCAGAGGCCTATTGGTGTCTACAGTATACATCAGAGCCTTACGCTTGACGGTTCTGCCGTCTATGATCACAGAGACCGTAAGCTCTGACTTCTTCACCCCGGGAGAACACACCAACTTATCAAGGTGCCTTTCCTCGTCCGCATCTATCATATAGACGGGTGTATCTACAATATGTCCCTTTCTGCTCTCAGCCGTCAACATACCATCCCGATAGCATAAAGCATAGTCGTGCAGATGGTTGATCCCGAGGAACTCAGCTGACGGGCATATATCCTTAAAATTACAAGTCAGATTATAGGGTAAGACTATGCGGGTTTTCGTCTTTGCCATAGTACCACCATATTTTCAAAGATTAGGCTACCACGCTCCACGCTGTGACACTTTAGAGGGTGGGGTAGTATAAGTTACTACCCCAAAATTGAAAGCCGCAGAGGGGCGTTTCCGTGCGTTATACGCGAAATCTATTTTTCGTCTTTATCATCCCTGTGTGTAGCGTCCGTTATGCCTTCCCCTACTATGTAAGCGATCAGTGTTCCCGTAGCGGTAATAAGGGCTGTAGTTTTGGTCTGTTCTTCTTCGGAGTATCCGAAAAGCACCATAATGGATATCACAAAGCCTATGAGAGCAAGCCAGAACTTTCTTGAAGTCAACTTATCTTTCCAATTTCTCATACTTACCTCGTTTCTGTTGTAGTGCAGCCCCGTAAAGGCATAGAAGCTGCACTGTTAAAAGCCTCGCACTGGTCCGCTTTGTATGCCGCAAGAGGCGTATTGAGGTCACTACTGTACAAATCCATTGTTATCCTGTAATCTTGCATATACACGCCTGATGTGTTCAATGGCAAGACTGCAGGCGTTATTTTTGAAATCAGGGTGTTTAGCGCAGTACCCCTCATACGTGTCGATCTCTTCTAATGTCTGTTGAAAATACTCCCGGCTATGATGAATGCCATTGATGAGCTCATCATCAAAGCGCATTATCCTCGTCCGGGCGCTTGTAGCGGAGGAGTGATCTACACGTTCAGAGATCTCCTGCACCAGGACTGTGAGCTTGTCTATCTTTTCTCCTGTCTTGTCCTTACGGGAGATAAGATACTGCAGCAAGCCCCACAGGCCTGATGAGGCGAAAACAGCCCCGATTATAGCGATTATTACTTCACTGTCCATCTATAATGTACCCACGTCTGATAAGTTCCTCTATCACCTGTGGCCTGATCCTCGCAGGTACCTGATCTATTGTCTTCTGTCCCTTTTCGACAAGGTCTGCATATACTT
>Ga0326513_10000427_pt1 | contig 35504 bp, 47 predicted proteins | sample 2_2465_0518_D_FD_203654 | JGI IMG/M metagenome (GOLD analysis project Ga0326513, IMG submission 203654) | Bovine rumen microbial communities from UC Davis, California, United States - 2_2465_0518 | ecosystem: Host-associated > Mammals > Digestive system > Stomach > Rumen | place: USA...
CTCGGCAAACGACACCTTGTTCGAAGATTCTTTGGCCCCCTCCCTCTACCACACTCTCGACTGCATTCCGATGTCCACGAAATTGTATGAATTGTCGCCTCTTGCCCGGTTGCATCTCATGTGTGAAGGCTTAATATTTTTTAGATCCAGCTCCAGCTCCGGGTTCTTCGATACAGGCAGCACATGATCCGGTTCCCATGCGTCCGGATCACTGGATGGTTTGAGATCGTACCTGATCGGCTGGCCACAGATGTGACATACTGCTCTTGCTTTCCTGTCTCTGTCCCATGCCAGCTTTCTCACGTATGGCCACCGCCCGGATCTCGCCATGCCTGTACCTCCCCCTCCCTGAAGAGAGGGGACTGCATCTCTGCAGCCCCCCGTGTGCGCGTGATCAGATTGCCCTCTGATTACGCTAACATTATTGCATGGGAATCTTTTCCCTGCTTTTGCCAGTTATGCTATATCATTCCCATGTACTTCGCTGCTCGGATCACGAACTCGCCCTTGTACTTGCTGTATGTGCTGACGTGTGCATCGTCCGGATACGGCGCATTGTACATGACCTTCTGCCATACTCCCCGCCGGTATTCCTTCGGGATGGAGTCCAGCGCTTTGTCGATCGCCGTCACCAGGTCCCTGTCGTGTTCCCGTTTCATCGCCTTCGCTTCCGTCTGGGATCCCGGCGTCCCTCCTTTTACATGCGGCTGCCTCGGATCCGGTTGCTCGTCGATCGCCGCATCCATGTTCTCTTTCATGCGGTAGTATCCTCGTATCTTCCAGATGGTCTGCATGTACACATCCTTCGGCAGTACGAGTCTTTCTTTCGCTGTCTGGTAGTCCTTCATTCATCACCCCTCCCAGTATCCAAATGCGTCCAGCTGCATCTGCTTCTCGTACGGTTTATAGTGCGGGTCATACTCGGCCGGCCGGCCTTTGCGGTATCGCTTCATCGGTGTGGCTGAAACCATGACGCACTGCAGGCACTCTTCTCTTGTCAGCTCGTTCTCGTAACGACTGACAGTGTCTTCGATGATGCTGTATCCTTCGATCTCCGATGGGAAGCGCAGCTCCTCTTCATACTCCCGCTTGGAGATCTGCTCGTTCCTCGGCTGCGGTTCGACCAGGTTCCTGGATCTGTCGTACCTCTGGCGTGCCACGGCATCCGGATCCCGGAAGGTCTTCTCCGTTTCCTTGCAGAGATACTCTGCCAGATCGGAATAGTTGCCATCGGTATGCAATGCGATGTGATGCACATGGCCAGCCTTCCAGCAGTCCAGGATCACGTCCAGCGCTTCCCGGTTGCAGACCACATGATGATGGACCCGCTCATTCTCGTACTCCGTAACGATGACCCACTTCCACGGAAGGTCTCTCCGCTTCATGCGGTCCCTCATGTTGTTCTTGAATCTGCGCAGCATATCAGCCGCTTCACTGCTGGACGGTTCGGTCCTGTATGTCAGGGTGACATGATAGTCGCCATCGCTGAAGTTGCTGTTCAGGATGGCTGTCAGTTTCTTGATCGCATTCCGGAGATTGACCGCCTGCACCTTTTCCGGTGTCAGGTTCTGATGTGCTTTCCGCTTCATCCCCGGTGTCCGCTCTCCGGTCGAAGTGTATATGGATCTGATTGCAGTGACCCCTGCGATGATGGTCTGTCTGATGTATTTCATGGCACCCGCTATGTTTAATACTCTTATCGAGCTCGGAAGGGACGCTCTCAGTCCCTTCGCGTTTTCTTCCTTATATATAGGCGGCCCGGGAATCCCCGCGGTGCCGCCCATAGATCATGATGCTCCGGATTCCCCAGGATGCATCAGAATCTCGCCAGTACGATCCCCGCCAGCATGATGGCCATTCCGGTGAAGATCCCAGCTATATATGCTGCGAATATCATTCCCCCAGCTCCTTCAGTCTTTCGATCGCCCAGGTCAGGTATACGCCTGCCTTCTCCAGATCCGTCTTCGGATCTCCCTTCTTACGATATCTGCTCAGGTACTTGATCACGTTTCCGATGTAGTATCCCATCTGCGCGTCCGTCTCCGGGTCCAGGATGTCCCGGATCACGTCGATCGTTTCGAATCTTCCGCCATAGTGCTTCGGGTGGTTGACCGGATCCCCCTCGTGAATCTTGGCCAGCTCCTCGTCCCACATCTCTGAGAGCTGTTCCATTTCCGTTTCTGTCACAGGTTCGTCCTCCATCTTCTCATCGTTTTCGAAGAGCGCTTCCTGCAGTGTCTCTTCGATCCTTTTTCCAAATTCTTTATCTGTCATTTTTTATTTCCTCTTCTCTTAACATTTCTTCGCGCACCCACGGTGCACACCAGTGATATCCTTTGACGTGGAATATGCAGCACAATATCGTCTTATAGATCTTTATCCTCTGCCGTATTTTTGTCATCACATTCTCTCCTCTTTCCGAAGCTGCAGTACCCGTTCTCTGATGTCTTTGAACCGCCACTCCAAAACCGACATATCTCGTGTGCTACTATGAGTGGTACGCCGTCCACGTCTTCCACGTGGTCATACTCAAAATGCTCGCACTCTTTGCACCGCACCAACTCTTTGTCCCTATCCTCGTATCCCTTGAGGTACTGGTCACGGTCATATGCCAACGCCTTTAATAATTCATCTCTATCAATATAGACGCCGACCTTCTGTATCGCTTTTATAATCATTCCTTCGGTCTCTATTCTCATACGATCGTTTATTAAGTGTATCGGTGATTCATAACCCATGTTTTATTACCTCCCTCTGAAGACCGCAATGATTATGATGACCAAGACGATAAGCAAGGTCAGCAAGATGGAGATCCAGATCGGCGAAAGGACCCACACCCAGCTCCACGTTATAGCTCCCAGGAGCTTCAGCACGATAAATGCTATCGTGAGCAGTCCTGCAAAGCCTATCCCGCCGGCGGTCGTTCTGTTGTTATCTTCCATCGTTCTCTCTCCTTTCCATCTTTGCTCCGCAGTTAGGGCAATACGGTGTCTTCTCCGTTTCTCCCCACGCTTCGTAGTTTTCACAATTTGAACATAGATATATTTTTTCAATATTGTCACTTTCTTGCTCTACCCACTCCCCTGCCTTTTGCCGGGCGAATATATGCCCCGATGCATCCTTAATCGTCTTGCAATCAAACGTAATGTTTTCGAACTCTACGTTTGGAGCACCCAGGTCTATGATGTGACTTATGATAGCCCAATCTGCGTCTGCTTTGCCTTTTACCGTAATCATTCAGTATCGCCTCCCATCTTTGCGCCGCAATGCCTGCAAAACTTGTCCCACGCGTCTATAGGCTTTCCGCACTCTGAACATTCCGCCCATACAGTAGGATTGAATTTGCCGCTACATTTTGTGACTATGTGTCCTGTCGGTCGGTCTGCGGATGGGAGTGCCATAATTTTGTCCACAGTTTCTTTGATGTAACTCCGCACCTCATTCGCATTTTCTTGCCCCGTTACCATGATGTTGCCATTGAACGTATCCAACGCATCCTGTCTGCTGATTAGGTCGGTTGATGTAGCCTTTATAATGGTCGGGCTATTTAACGTAACAGTGCTGTCATACGGTATTGCATTTACGGATGGGAGCGCATCTATGTCGCAAATTGCTTTCCTCAACGCATCATTTTCATTGCCGTCTTCTATGTGGTATATCCGCTTTGCTATCGCTTCTATCGCATCCTGTCTGTTGATAAGTCCACTCATGGTTCCCTCCTCAGCCTCGGGCACATGTCATAGTCACATCTGTGCCGGCGTTTTATATGCTCTCTATCCGGGCCTCTTCGTATACTCCATTTTGACTCATACCAATTTATGTCACATGACCTGAAGGGATCCTCGACTACGTACGGGCAAAAAAACACGATCGGGAGCCACCGGATCCACAGGATCCTATCTTTTATTTTGTCGATTATGATGAAGATCATCACTCGCCCTCCTTCTGCCACCGGATCATCCGGATGGCCTCGTCCATGGCTTCAATCTCGTCCTCGTCAGTGCATGTCTCCCGGATCTTCCGCAGGATCCTGATCAGCTTGATCTTGGTCAACTCTTAACCTCCTCTCGATATATGTCACATTTGAAAGCGTATCCTGTAATTTATCGATTGCTTCCGCCTGTTTTATAATGGTCTGTATTAGTTCGTCTCTTTCTTCTAGTGCCCTGATCGCTATGCGTTTTGCCTCTTTGTGTTGCTCGTCTGATGTCTGTCCGCTCCCCATAGTTGTAGAATATGTGCACAAATGATGTATAGCTTCTATCTTTGTCATGGGCAACGGCGCTGTATGGTTGTCGGTCTGGCCTCTATTCCTGAGCGCCTGCACGGCCATCCTGATCGCTTCGTTGTTTCGATGCTGATTCGGTTCGATCATGAGGTTCAGCATCCTAATGGCTTCATCTGTATTCATACTTCACCTAACTTTCCGGGGCTCAGTATCGGCGCCGCCGGCAGCACCGACTTCGCTGGCAGTTTCCTTTTCCCTCTTTTGAACAGTTTGCAGCGCCCCTTCTCGATCGGGTATCCGGCATACAAGCGGCTGCGTCCTGTGACGGTCATGTATTCACAGTATTTCTCTGATCCGTAGATGCACTGCCTCTTTACCTTGCACTCGTTTTCTTCGCCTTTGTACTTGGCGAGATCCATTCCTCGCTTTTGTGCCAGCCTGTGCGCGATCCGTATATCCTTATATTCGTCCTGCGCATGGCTGAACATGATCTGTCTGCACTCCGGGCAGTATTTCGTTCTGGATGAGTTCAGCATGATCTTCTCGCCGCAGATGATGCACTCTCCTTCTTTTGGCACCCACACCATTATTTGATCCCTTCTTTCTTCATATGGTTTCTAATCGTCTGCTCGGTGCATCTCATCTCCTCCGCGATCGCTTTTATGGACCATCCCGCCGAACGCAGTGCCATCAGCTTCCCTGTGTCGAATGTACTCTTCGCCCCCCCTCGATTTGTTTTGCCGATCACTTCCTTTGACCGGAGCAGCGGCACCGGATCGTCTTCCGGAGGCTTTGTCGCTGCCGGGGTAATCGAATCCGTCAGCGCGGGTGGTCCTATCTTTATCGAATCCTGGGTCATGACCGCTGTGGTCGGCTGTTTTTCCATTCCGTCTAATATTTCCCGGATCTTATTTCTTATGGTCTCGTTCTTGTTCGCTGACTCTTCGATATCCAGCAGCATCTTTATGATCTCAATATCGTTCATGTCATAACACCTCCTCGAATGATTTCACGACGATCCGCAGTGCATTGCTCATTTTGTTCTGCATCTCGTCGTCCGTCTGCTGTGAAACGACATCCAGCGCGCTCCGGAAGGTCTGCTGCAGCTGATCCACGAGCAGCTTGAACTGGACCTTCTTTTCGTCGCCGGCGTTGGCCGCACGCTTCTCCAGCTGGTCGATTTGCCCGGTGAGCTCCCCGATGTGCTTCCTGGCGTCCACCAGTTCCACCTCTACTTCTTTGCGGATCTCCTGTTCCATGGCCTGGCGCTGGTTCCCGATGGCCTGCTCGATGGCTGCCTGCCGTCCGTCCTTTTCTTTCTTCAGGTCCTCTTTCACCTTCTTCGCCTTATCGTTTGCCTTGTCCAGCTTTTCCTTCAGTGCGTCGATCTCTTCCGTCATGCCGTCGATCATCTCCTGCATCTCTAATGCCTCTGAGTCCGTCTCCGCTCTCGCGAGCTCGCTCTGCAGCCTTTGCACCTCCGCTTCAGCGTCGGACAGCCTTCCGTCGATCTCTGATCGATCCTTCGCCACGTTCCAGACTTCCTCTTCCAGCGTGGCCTTTTCTTCCTTCAGCTTTCGAATCTCTTCTTCCAGGGCTTTGTTGGTCATGTCCTCGACCGGATGCTCTTCGGCGAACTTTTCCCGGTCTTCTTCCGGCAGCTTGAGGAGGCTCAAAGCGTTGGAAATACTGAAATTCCGCGATATCGCGGTATTTGCCAGCAGGCTGTTTTCGTCTCCGTATTCCTTCGCCAATCTCATGAATTTTTGCGCTGTATCCTGGCTGTAATTCAGATTTTCTTCACACCACTGGCCGAAATTCCCGTGGCCGACCTTCTCTTTTGCTTCCTGCAGGCGGCGGCCGATCCCGATTCCGTTCTCCAGGACCACCCGCGCTGTCTGCTGTTCGATGATCTTGATCTCCGAGATGATCACCGGCAGCGTCCGCTCCTGTATGATTTGATAGTCCGCGTCTATAACGTTGTTCATGCTGTCCTCTCTTTCTTAATTTCTTTCTGCAGGTGCGTGGCGAACTGGTGAACAAATTGCTCCACGTCTTCCGTCATGCTTTTGTTGTACATTCCCCTGCACTGTTTTATGTTTCCTTCCAGATCTGTCTCCAATGTGTAGAATGGTGTGTCTTTGTCCTCGACCGTCCGAACGAACCATATCCAGCATTTTCCTCTTGCGATCTTGTCGCCGTACGTCTTGACGCAGTGGTGCAGGACAGCGCTTTCGATATTCAGTTTTTCCTGGGTGTCCCCCGGCAAGATCATCAGATGATCCGTCTGGAACTCCTCGACCCTTGCCTTTGCCCGGATGGCCGCTGTCCGGTCGTTGTCTTCCTTGGCCGCTACGTCTTCGATCGCCCGGTCGTGGGCCTCTTTCAGATCTTCCGGGAAAAGGATCCGGTTCTTATGGATGTCTCGCCCCAGCTTCTCACAGGCTCCGATGTAATCGAACCATTCCCGGATGCCCGTCCGGTCGGTCACCTGCGTGTCCATGTATTTCAGCCATTTGATGTATGGTGTCAGCTTCCCGACCTTCTCCCGCATGCGGTCCATGTCTCCGTATCCCACATAGTTGCTGATTTCTTCAAGCATCAGTGCAGATACGGCCTCCCGCTCCTCTTCTGTCATCTTCCGGAAGGTCAGCAGATCTCTTGTGCAAGGGTTCAGCTGCTGCATCCTTCGGACGTGTCTCTTCGGCAGTCTCAGTATCTGTTCCAGGCTCTTTCCCTGCCAGTTGACGATGTGTCCGTTTTTCCTGCCTTCCAGTCTTTCTATGACCAGGTTCGTGAATCCCGCTTTTACCATCAGTTCGATGCTCTGCTGCCGGATCCCGTAGCCGATGTACTGTACCATTTCTTCCGGCGGCATGTTGTTGCACCATCCCGGGATCCACAGGTACTTCAGGTCGCTCTTCAGGAAGACGTCCTCAAGTCCGTGTACTTTCATATATGTGAATGTGTACTTCGTGGTCCAGCAGTATCCCATACCGCCCGGCGGCGCCGGGATCTTAAATGTCTTATATTTCTCCCAGCATTCGGGCCCGTAAATACATTCCAGCTTGTGCTTGTAATAGCTCTGCTCCTTCGCATTCACGATGTACAGGGCCGACAGCCATTTCTTCAAGGCCGGTGGTCCTGGTTTCTCGAAGGACGCTTCGATCTCGTACAGCCTTCCGTACACGGTCTTTCCTTTTCTCGACCATGTCAGCAGCCGGAAGAAGTCCGACCTTCCTGCCCTGCCTCGTCCTTCGGACAGGAGCTCCACTTCCGCTTCACACTCCGGGCACCGGATCCGTTCTCCATGCCTCCCTGTGAAGAGTCTCCCATTGAAATTCGTGCGGCCGCATCTTGTGCAGACCGCTGTGTCCTCTTTGCTGTTGTATATGATGAACGCCGGGATCACGCATTCTTCCCGGATCCAGTCGTCCAGGTTCGATTCTTCTTTCGGAAGGCGCCCCAGGATCTTCTCCATCTTCTCCTGTTTTATAAGCATGTCGGCCCTCCTTATAACAGATCGAGCACGTTGATGCCCTCAGTCTTCGGCGGCGCTTCGGAAATACCGTAGTACTCGTCGATCATGTCGTAGATCTCCTGGTCCGGGATGAACGCCCCTTGCTTCTTTTTCCTTCTTCTCGCCTCGTCCCAGATCTTCCTATGGATCCCTTCCAGAGTCTTTCCTGGATCCAGCAGTTTCTCCGCGATGCTCTGCGTGGTGCACATCTTCGTCAGGTGCTCCTCGATCATCTGGGCAAGAGGATCATCCATCTTCATCATTTCATCTGTAATCTTGGCAATCGCTTTGTTGATCATTTGCACACTCCTCTCTTATCGTTTACTTATAACGATTCTTTCAGTAATGCTTTTAAGTGCTCGTTTTCTTCCAACAGCTTTTCGTTCTGTTCTGCGATTAGCCTCTGTTCGTTTGCTATCTCTGAACGATTTTCCATGAAGCGTCTTAACGAAACATACTGTCTGTCATCAACGAACACAACATTTTCGTTTAGGAATTGTACTTTGTGTTCTTCCATGATTGTCTCCTTATCGTTCCTTTTGTTCTTCCTCCCATCTCTTCAGCTCACCGCGCATGATCTGTGCCCGGTTGAACAACGTTTCTCCCTGTCTCGGGTTGTTGTTGTGGTATGCCTGCTGCGACTGTTCCTCCAGCCGGTGGATCTCTTCCAGCTTCATCTGTTTATAGGATCTGATCCTTCCGGTCTGATTCCGGATCGGCGCAGCCTTCTCGTCTTTCCGTTTTTCCAGCCTCGTATTTTCTGCCCGCTTCAGCTCGATCCGCTTCATGAGCGCGATGTTCTCCGGATCATCCAGGATACATAGGCTTCTCTGGCATCCGGTGATCCATGCGTCCTGCATGAATGCACAGATGGTGTCCCGTTCTACGCAGTACAGCATCGATCCATGCTTCCGGATATGTTCCTGTCTGGCCTCTTCCAGAGGGCTTACATCATTTTTCAATGGACCCCCCCTGCCGGATTGTTTTGCTTCGCTCGATATTGATCCGGCCCTTTGTCCTCGTGATCCGCAGATTCGTCTCGTCGATGCGAATCGTGCATGATGTGATCTCTCCTTCTGAGATCTTGGCCGCCAGTTCACTGATCGTCCTGTATACCTCCGGCTTTACAGCGTCCCATCCGTTGTCCGGTGCCAGCTCTCCGATCAGCTGGTCAAGCTGATCCTCGACCTGTTTTTTTCTTCTTACCATCTCGCCGCCCGGGCAGCTGCAGTCCAGCGTCGTCATCTCGTTCGCTTCGCTCTGCGTCTGCGCCTTGACGATTTTCGTCTGCCCGCAGTACATGCAGGTCCCTAACATTTCTTGCATACTTCGCGCACTCCTTTCTCTTCTCTTCAATGCCGGCCGTTACTGGTATGCCGGCACTACCGTGTTATATGTCAGCGCTCCGCCAATCATGAGCGCGGCGCAGACTGCTGTGTAGATGATCAGCGCCCAGGGCTCCTGATCCAGTACCCGGACTGCCTTCACGGTCACGTCCGCGATGCTTCCTTTTCTGATCCTGTACTTCTTCATTGATCCCAGCTCCTCTCTACTTCAGCGAAGATCTTCGCTGCCACTTCATCGATCATGTACTGCTTCGCTCTCCCGCTTGGAATGCAGTCCAGTCCTCTGAGCAGGTCCCTCGTCCGGTCCTTGCCCCAGCCCATGGCTTCCCTGACTCCGTTCTGGGTGATGAACTCCGCACCGTTGGCCCGGCGCTTCAATGTCTTTTTGATTTCTGACTTATTCATGGCGGCCTCCTATTCGATCCCCCGGAGGATGTCTTTGATCATGGCCGTTTCTGAGTCTGCTGTTACGTCGATCGGCTTTCCGTAGAGTCCGCTCCTCGTTTTCCATATCGCCATGACCCATTCGTCCCCGTCATCGCCCATGGTGTATACCAGCTGTGTCAGATCTTTGTGCTGTTCTGTTTTCTGCAGTAGCTTGCAAAATTCCGTGCAAAACATTTCTTTCGTCACGACTTTTCCCCCTCTCTTCTCTCTCCTCTTAGGGTTTGTTTAGGATCCTGTGTCAACAGGATCCTATTTGTGGTATGCGGAGCATATCACAAAACGTGAATATAATTCACGTTAATTGCTAAAAAAAATTTCATCTCTTTTTTCGGTTGATAAATCAAGAATCTCTGACAGCTTAACGATTTCTGAAACCGTGAATTCGGTCTTCTTTTCAATCTTGTTGTACAGTGATTCTCTTGATATTCCGATTCGAGACGAAATCATTGTCATGGTGATTCCAGAGCTTTTTATAGCTTCCTTCAGTTTCATCGCATTTAATGAATTCATGAACACCCTCCTTTCTGTGTGAATTATATTCACGCAGTCATTATATATATAGCGTGAATGGTTGTCAACATTATTTAATAAATCTGTTGAATATTTTTCACTATCGGTATATAATGGGCGCACACTGGAAGGAGGTGTGCTGTGGAACTGTATAACAACATTAGAAAATACCGTCTGCGTTTAGGTTTGACACAGGACCAGCTTGCCCAGTTGGCTGGTTACACCGATAGATCTTCTATCGCTAAGATTGAAAGAGGGCTCGTTGATATTTCCCAAAGCAAGTTGGAGCTCTTCGCTCGTGTTTTACATGTCAGCCCTGGGGAACTAATCGGCAGATCGGAAGCCGATGGCAGCCACACTGTCCTGACTCCTTCAGAACAATCTTTGATTGATCACTTCCGGCAGCTGAATGATGAAGGCCAGGAGATGGCTATTGAACACGTCGCGTATCTTGTTTCTACTGGACGATATATAAAAACTGATTCGGCTCGATTGGTGGAAGGCGCATAAAGAAAGGCGGTCCTGATGGCTACTAAAAAATATAAATACAGGCACACGGAAATATATCACGGTGTCCGCATCGACATCAAAGCTAATACGACGAAGGAGCTGGCCGAGAAGATCCAGAAGAAGAAGAGGAAGATCGACCGGACCACGGTCAGCCCCTCTATGACGCTGTCAGCCTTTGGTCGGATGTACCTGGACACTTATAAGCGCGAGGTCGTATCCGCTTCATGGTACCAGGACATGCTGACGATCCTCGACAAGAAGATGGTCGCCAGCATCGGTGACAAACAGGTCAGCCGGATCCAGCCGATCGAGGTCCAGGCTTTCCTGAACAGCTGCAGCCATCTGTCTGAATCCTACGTCCACAAGATCTTCATCCTGACGAAGCAGATCTTCCATCAGGCATACCGGAACGGGCTCACTGTGTCTGACTTCAGTGAAGACCTGCAGCAGCCCCGTGGCGTCAAAGCCACCCCGGGCCGGTCCCTGACCAGCGATGAGACAGATGCCCTCCTCGCTGTTATAAAAGACACCCCGGATGAACTGTTCCTCCGGATCATCCTTCAGTGCGGATGCCGGCCTGGCGAAGTCGTTGCGCTTACCTGGCGTGATGTGGATCTCGATGCCGGGATCCTGAATGTGAGCAAGGCCATGAAAAAGGATGGCTTCATCGCTCTCCCGAAGACCGACTCCGGAAACCGGCAAATTCCGATCCCGGACGATCTCCTGCATCTGCTCCGGGAGCGTGCCGGCGATCCGCTGGCACTCGTTTGCCCGAAACAGCGCGGCGGCTACCACACAAAATCATCCCTGCGGAAGATGTGGGACCGTGTGCAGAACGGTCTCGACGCGCAGCTGGGTTCGAACAGCGCCCCGCTTCACGTAGCACGTCCGCCGATGCGCATGTATGATCTGCGGCATACTTACTGTACCAATCTGGAGAAGGCCGGCGTCCCGATCAACATCGCTTCACGGCTCATGGGCCATTCCGACATCTCCGTCACATCGAAGATCTACACCCACGCCTCCGGCGAAGCGCTGGAAATGGCGCGTGATCTGATCAATGGCCATGGAAGCCCTGTGGAAAAAACTGTGTAAACTGTTGAAAAACCAGCGTTTTATGCTGACTCTTAATCAGGGTGTCCAGGGTTCGAACCCCTGATGGTGTACCAGTGTGACCCGTTGAAACCACTGCGTTTCGGCGGGTCTCGTCTTTTATTCCCTTTCTTTTCAAAAGACCTGTATGGGCCTGTATGGGCCTGTATGGTGTGGAAAAAAGTGTGGAAAAAGCTCCAATAAAAAATGCCCCGGATTTCTCCGGGGCTCCAGCATATAAGAAGGAGGTCTTAGTACCTCTCGCGAGGCCTTACGTTTATATTGTGATGTTATCCATCGCTGTCAAACCATTCCGGTTCCAGGCCGTGTTCGTCTGCCCATTTCTTGAAGATCCCGGTCATGTACCAGTTCGCTTTTAACTTGGCAAAATAATACTCTGCAATCTTTAGAATCTCCGTCTGCTCCTCTGGCTTCATCAGGATCATGAGGAGCAGCTGCGTCCGGATCCCGTCCTTCTCCAGCTTTCCCAGTCTATCCTCGATGCTGCTCATCTTGTCGTCTTCTTCGCGTTCCTTTTTACGGTCATGCCTCTCGACGAGGAACTTGACGAATAACACTATGTTTCCGCCTCCCAGCACTGCAAGCAGGATGTTCTCTAACATGCCGATCACCCCCTTGCCCGGTATACCCTGAGCATCTCATAGGAGGATTTTCGCATGGTCTTCAGTTCCTTCGATACATGCGGGTATGTCTTCCCATGCCATTGTGCTTCGGAGATGTATAATTTACCATTCTCTTCAACGATGAAGAATATGTGCCCTCCTGTTCCTTTGTACTCAACGATGACGATGTCGCCGCCCTGCAGCATGGATGGGCTATAGTAATGGCCTTTGTTGTCTTTCTTCGATGGAACTATTTTCAGCTCGTCATTGTGTTTTTCAAGATAGGTGATCATTTCAGCCAGGCCTGTTGGCATCTTCTTGCACATGCCGAGCGCTCTCAGCACAGCCATGATGTAGATCTCACACTTTGCTCCGGCTTTCTTCTGAGGATCCCACCCGGATCTGTTCGGAAATGCCTCCGCCAGCGTTTCCTTATACTTTTCTTTCGGCTTTCCCGATGGATACTTGAACTTATCCGGATCAGTGCCCTTTGGATATGCGCATGCCTTTGCCAGTTCGTTGATCTTCTGAGCTTTTGTCTTCTTCTTTGGTTTTTTCTTCTTGGCTGCGTGCTTTTTTATCAGTTTCTTCAGTTCACTGAGGCAATCCTTCCCCCACTTTCCGTCTGGAGCGAGCCCCAGTTGTACCTGATACCAATAGACTCCGAACAGGGTCTCATTCTTGAATACCCCATCCACTTTGATCTCTGCATCGACAGCCCAGTTCAATGCTCTCTGCAGCCGTTTGACGTTCGTCCCTTTATCGCCTACCTTGAAATGTCCTCGCTTCGGCAGCTTCGGAACGGTCCCTGTATACGGGGCAGCGATTACATGCTTCTTCTCCTTGCTGTAATCTGGTCTGTCCGTAGCGCATACAAGGGAGTAGTGCCGTATCCGGATCGCGACCTCATCGCCATTTGTCTGTGAACCAGACGTCCCTTCTGGCGTGGTGTTTCCTTCGACCGTAATGTAATCGTTGCCGATCCTGCCGATGGCCAGTGCAGTGTGGTCTCTCCATAGGTCGTTTGCTCCGAAGTCGAAGCTGACCTGGTCTGCGAACTCGACCTTTTGCAGACCCTTCTTCTTCGTATCCCTGGATCCTGTTTTTTTCATGATCCATTTCCCATCTTTCCGGGCGACAGTCAGATCTTGGACATCTGCAGCCGATGCGCTCTTTGCGATCGGGTTCTTCCCTGGCGCATGTTCTCCACACCACCATACAAAGATAGCGCACCAGGACTGTCCGTCCAGTCCGAACTCCCTCCCGAATTTTGTATGGTTGTTTCCGGTCTCTCTATAGCCTACCTGCAGGATCGCCTGCCGCATAAGCTCTTTTGCTGTTGCGTTACTCATCTCCGTCCTCCTTTACTTCCGGCAGTCCCTGTGCCAGGCAAAGGATGAAAATGTAGACTGTGGCCGACCCGGCCGACAGCAGCGTTGTCCCCCAATCAATGTCTGTGATCAGTTGCCCGGCTGTCCACACTCCAAGGATCGTTGTCAGGAACGTGCGGATCAGGCGTATCGCCGTCGCTTTCCAAAATTCCTTTTTGTAAATCACCATTCTCCTCCCTCCAATAAAAGAGGGACCCGAAGGTCCCCCGTAGTGACTAAAAGTCTGCTTATGATTATTCCTACCACATCTCCATGGGCTTTTTATGGTAATCCCACTTTGATAAACTCCGCGCCATCGGTTCCTCGAAGGTTTCGTCTACCCAGTACCACACCTTGCCCAGCTTGACCCTGTTCCATGCATGAAGCCCGCCGTAGCTTAAACCGCCCATGCACCATCTGACGGGTATTCCCTGTACTCGGCATAGGACGTAGACAGCAGACGCAACGGCACAGCAATCGCCGCCGTGTTGCTCGAAGTAGCCTTGTGCGGTCTTAACGCCAGTGATGTACTTGCCCGCTCTGATATACTTGCGAATCTTCAGGTAGGCTTTTTTGCCTGTGCCTTTGACCTTATACTGTTTCAGTATGGCTTTCGCACTTGCTCGGTTTGCTTGCGCTTGGTAGTCAAGTGTTGCCCATAGGACGGGGTCAATGCTGATATAGTTGTAGGTGTTGCCCTGCCCAACTTCGACATATTTGTTGACCGCAACGTAGCCCGCCCACGGTGCGTATGACATCGGATATTTACGCATCAAGGTGGTTTCCTTGTATCGGTGTAATTCCCACATCGAATACTTCTGCGTCTTAATCAGACCGCCCGTGTGGATTGCCTGTGTCACTTTGCCGTCGAAGCTGTTCGTGCTGTCTGCGTCCGCATTAGACAGGAGCAAGACCGCCACAATGATGGCCACTATGACGGTCACGATGATTTCCCTTAACTTGTCCATTGATATGTCACGGCTCCGCTTGACACGACCGCCTGTAATGTGTATGTGCCGTTTGCGCTCGGTGCGCTCGGAATCGGTGGGAGTTCTGCCAGCTTGCCCGCCATGTCCTCATAGTAGACCGTCTCCGTACCCGCTGGGATAGCAACATCACGAGTGCCAGCTTCTACGAGTGCGTCCACAAATTCCTCGGTGCCGTCACTATTGCATATCTGCACCGCTGTGTATGGGTCGGCGGTTTCGGTGGTTGGGGTTGCGAACAGATAAACAAGCGAGCCTTTTGGGGTATCGTTCTTTGGAATAACCAAATATAGACTATAATCTACGCTCCCCGAATTGTAAAAATAAAATCCAGTAGAAGCAGTGTCTACAATTGGAATTAGACTTGCCGCTGATGATTTCCCTGCATAGGTATAGTTGCTTGCCATGCCGATAACAGTCTGTGGATTGTAATCGCCAATATCATGGACGTGTGTCGACAAAACTTTATTTGTATCGCCTGTTGCCCTAACCGTCCAATTCATCGTCTCCAAATCCACAATCCCATACCGTCTCGTCACCGTCCCATCACTTTCATACGTGTCACCATCATAGTACAGATTGTTGTTTGCATCCAGTTTCGGAATACCACGCAGTTCCAAGGTGTCGTCAAGAGGATATGACCATGCTTTGTATGGTTCGTATTCTCCATCACGTTCGCCATCCCAATGCAGGTTGATGCAGATGTCGTTATCATATGTTTGTACTGGATTTGTAGCCGAACCTACGCAAAACGTCCAATAATATGCGTTTGCATGACTCGTTTGCACATACCCATTTTCGACAGCCGAAGTGGCATAACTTGTCCGTTGTATGAAGGTTTTGTCTGCATCATACTCGCAAAGAAAAAAAGACCTATTTGCGCCTACTGTCTTAGATGTTATACAATAGTCAGTATTAGGAAATACCGGAATCATATTACTCGAACATATATAAGCTAAGTTTTCCGCCTTTTCTCCGTTTGCATTATACAAACCTTTTTCCCACTCTTCATCCCACTGATTAAATCCAACCATATCATGGCTTGATACACCTTCAACGGACAGAAGTTCTCCTGCGTTGTATTCATAGTATGGTTTCGGGAACAGCTTCTTGAACCATGCCACTCCTGCACCTGCGGTTGCCTGTTCTAATGAGTAGATATAGTCTGCTATCGTTGTGCCAAACATGGCGGTGAGGTCGATAACACAAGCGTTTTTATACTGTAACGTCTGTGACGTTGTAAGGTTGCTGAGGATATACGCCGCCATCCTCGTTAGGGTAGCCTCATTGTTACTATAAATTGTCTCGCATCGTTTCCAAGTGTTAGCCGTTACGCTTATGTTTCCACCGGAAGTGCCGACCCCTTGGAATGTTAGGGACACCGTTGATGTTATTGGGGACAGAATATCAACGCCCAATAAATATCTATGGCCAGTTATCACACTGCTTGCATGAGCGGATTCAGCAAGTAAGCCACGCTGTGTTCCTTCACTCGTTATTACTACGGTTGCAATATTGTTATTAACGGTAACTGTTCCATATCGAGCACTCCAATTGGATGCGCTTGTGAATGTTGGGTCATATGCAAGCTGATTCCACGCCACAGTACCGCCGACCACTTTCGACAGTTCTTCCCTTGTGAAGTTGAACGGAATCAAACCCCCACCGCTCCGTCTGAACGTGTACGGGGTTACATCGGTTGCGCTTGCTTCGTCGCTTACGATTTGTTCTGCAGAGCCGACCGTCCAGTTGGGTTTGTCGTTGATTTCTTCCTTTAAGTCACTGATCTCCGTCGCTATCGCTACCGCAGTCCAGTGTGCAGCATTCCACGCCTCTGCGGTCGTGATCGCGGTTGTGCACTCGTACATCACGCCTTCGTGCATGACGTAATCGCCCACCGCATAGGTACTGGAACTGCTGTATTCCGGCGCCAGAGACGCAACAGCAGCCGCGGCATCATCCGCACTGTCGGCAGCTGCGCCCGCATAACCTTCGACCTGATCCACGAACTGCTCAAACTGCGATGGAGTGATGTCAGTGGTCTCTGTCCCTTCCACTTCCGCTTCAGCGTCGATGGTGAATGCCAGGATCGGATAGGTCGTGAGCCGGTCAACCAGCACATCGTCTTCCACGTTGCTTCCAACGAGGTTCACGAAGACCTTGGACTTATAATACTTGACCTCTGCCGGCACAAGGCACACGCCCTGTGCGTTCAGTACCGCTGAGATCGTGTAATACTGGGATTTCCACACGGCTCTTACCGAGTCGAATCCGTCCCAATTTTCGTCCAGATCGAAAGCAGCTTCGATGTACCCAATGGTGTTTGAAGCGTAGTAGTCCGCTCCGGACGTCTTCGTCAGCGTCTGTTCGCTGGCTGTGAATGCTATGGCTTGTGTGTTCATTTTTGCTCCTTTCGAGAAGTTATCCTAACGCTATCCAGTTCACTGTCGGAGTCTTGTTCGCTCCGGAGTTGTTATAAAATCGAAGTGTCGCCCCTGTTGTCGATACTGATACTACCGCCACAGAGCAGTTTCCGAAGTTCGCTGCCGTGGATCCAGTTCCCAGCTGGAACCCTGCGACCACATTCGGTGCAGCCGAATACGATGGGCTGAACGAGATGGTTTTGTCTGAGTAGCTTCCAGAAGATGTCTGCGAGAATGTGACCGTACCGGACTGTAAATTTCCAGTGCTGATCTTCTTACAGTTTAGCGTTCCGTCAGTATGAATCGTCGCTGCTCGCTGGTTGTTCGTATAGAAGTCTATCGCGCCCTCATCCACGGTCTCCCCGCTTGGCTGGTGTCCTGTTGTGCGCTCGACGTATATGGCCGCCCCATGTCCAAAATCTATGTAGCAGCTGTCTGGATATCCGCTCGACTTGTTAACAACACCAAGGCCTCCGAGTTGGACATCACTTCCATCCATGAGATATAGCCCATCCCCGTCTAATTGGGCCGCACGTGTGCCACGCGCTGCGCCGGTACCGACTGTGATCAACTTTACAACATCCCCAAATGATGCCTTTTGTGATCCGTCCTTGTAGACGGTCATACCATTCGAGTTCAAGTTGGCAAAATTCGACGCATCTCCCGCATCATGCACGCACACGCCGTTGTATCCGCTGATCACCGTGACGTACTTGCTTGCCGATGAGTCCATCATCAGAGCGAGGTTGTCCGTATACAACGTAGTCCCGGAATAATCCCTCACCCGGCACAGCATGGATGCTTCCGAGTTATCCCTGTCCGTAATCTGGAGCGGGATCAGCACCATGTCGCCTTTGACTCCGCTGAACGCTGTCACGCTCCCCCAGGAATCGTTTGAGATACCGACGTAGCTGACCGCTGTGGCGTATGTGATCGTCCTGGTGTGAGTAGTCACCGAAGCGACCTGCCCCGTGGTGTATGTCCCATCGTTCACAAAATCGCCCACATTGAAGTCACCCGCGTTTATATGTACTGCGTCGATGTATCCGCCGGTCAGCTTGCCGACATCCAGCCCGACGATCTTTGCGCTCTCGATCGTTGCGTTCGCGATCTTTGCATTTGTTATCGCAAGGTCATGGATCGCCGCACTGCCGAACTGTTCCGGCGCCCACGCAGATCCTGTCCATGTGTACATCTTGTAGCCGTCATCCGTATCGAACCACGTGTCTCCGATGACGTATGTGCCTCCGGTTGGCTGGCTTGCAGAATGATATACCTTATTCTTGCCGTTTGCTGATGTCAAGGCGTTCCCGGCAGTTGTGTTCGCCGTAGATGCAAGATTGTAAGCCGCATCTGCCCTGGTGTCGTCGGTGTACTTGTTCAGCTTCGACCAGTCACTTGCCTGGTACGTCTGCCCTTCCACTTTCGGATTCGTACAGGTCAGAATGTCTCCAGAGTTCCCTGTGAACCACAGATCTCCTTCGTCATACGGCGGAGTCGGCTGTGCTATAAACACCCGGCGCTTATGATCTGCAAGGTCCTTCGCTTCCGCTGCGTCCTGTAGGGCCTTCGTCACGTCTGAGTCCGTTACCGCGACCCACTGGTATGCAGCGTTCTGATACACGAACCGCCACGTGTGGCCTGTGTCTGTGTTGTAGTACAGATCGCCGACGTGATTCTGCTTCTTCTCGTCCGTATCCCAGCCAGTGCTCTCCGGGTTGTCAGGGTCTACCGTGACTGGTGGCAAGTTCATCGCTGGATCCACCGTGTAGAACCATGATGTGATATTGCCATCAATCTGACTCTGAAGGTCTGCGATGTCTGCATTGATAGCGACAACGGCATTCGCCATATCAATGGCGTTCTGATCTGCCTCCTTCTGTGCGTCGAAGGCTTCCTGCTTCGCAATGAGCGCCTGGATGGCAGCCTGATCCGCAGCTTCCCGGGCCTCTATAGCTTTCCTATCGTCTGTAGGTGGCGCCGACGCATTCCCCACAAGCCATGCGCTTCCGCCGGAGACTCGAACCTGTACAGTATCGCCAGCATGCGCATCTATGGTCAGCTTGACTGGCGTTTCGTCCACTCCGCCAGGAATATGCACCCATGCTGTGCCGCCTTCGATGCGCTTGACCACCGCTGTGGTATCATACCCAGTGGTGGTCTGCTTCATGGCGGCTCTCATCGCCTCTATAAACCTTTTTGTTACCTTGCTCATATCATCCTCGCCGTCTCGCTTGTTCTGCATCCATATGTCAGCTCAAGGCTCTGGGACTCCACTCGGAATGCTCCGTCCATCTGGATCTCCGGGTGGTTTATCCTTATAACATCGCCCGGCCTTACGTTCGGATCGAATCGTCTTGAATAGGTTACCGTCCGTGCTGGGCTTTGCAGCTCCCGGAGTCTCCTGTTCGCGTACGCACCGATGGACTCATTTGTGCCCAGTGCCGGCGATGACTCCTGTGCCCATATCTCACGGCCCCTGGCCACCGTAGACAGTGGCGACTCAGGATCCGTGTCCATGGCGATCGCGGTCAGATCTCCGGAGATTACCCGGAGCACGTTCGGGCACGAGTACCAGTCCTGCTCATCCGTCATAGCCATCTCGATGACATCATTGTCAATGGCATCAAAAACCTGCACGGTACTGGTGTTGTCAGGTTCCACATAGATGATGCCCTGCCCGTCGATGCGCTTCCTCCACCCTACGGCTGACAGCACCTTGTCTGCCAGCGTCAGATTGGTCTCTCCGTCTTCCGCTATGATGGCATCGGTCAGCTGTGGCAGTTCCAGAGCATCTGCGACCACGACCGGAGCCACCCCAGTGCGCAGCAGCCTCGCTGCAGCATTCGGAGCGACCACTTCTGTCGGGACATATGCTCCACGCTCCGTCAGTATGTCGTTGACTGGTTTGAGCACCGAATAGCACTCCACGTCGAAGCCGTTCCTGCGTCCGTCGATGTCCCTCGATGGAGCTGATGTCAGCCCTGTGAAGAGCGGGACGTGTTCGATCCCGCCCTGATCCGCGTCAAGCCATATCCTTATCCATGCCTCACCGCCTTCCGGAAGCTCCGTCATGTGGATGTCCGCTGACTCCAGCATGTCTGTCACGGACCTGTCGATGCTCCCGGAAGTTATCTCCATCCGTGCGATGTCCCGCCATGATTTCGGGTCCACGATGGTGATATAGTATGATGCTGTAAAACCGTCGCTCCAGATCATAGCGATGCTCTCCATTCTTCCCAAGTCATACCATCGAAGCCGACCGTGTCCACCTTCTGGATGGTGATGCTGTAGTTTATCTTCTGTGTATCGAACGCCTGCGTCTCTGCGACCTGTATGTCCGCTGTGAAGGAACTGCCCTCCGGAGTCCTTACATGACACAGGCCTGCGTATCTCGCCAGCGCTCGCATCTGCATGGCAATAGCCTCGTCATCTCCACGCACCAGTACGGTCGTGGCCCCGAGATCTCTCGTGACCGCCTTGTTATGGTCGCCGGTGACATGACCGCCGAGGTATTTTGTCCGCTGGAAGTCCTTCTCCCATGAATTGTTCAGCGTGATGTTATATGGCAGTTCAATTTGCTGGGTGTCAAAGTCAATGACAATGGTGCCAGGATTGAGTTGCGGATATCCGCCGACCTCTGTGGTGTCGTACTCGGCGAACTCATCGTCCTCGGTGATGTAGTCGCCATTCTCGGTGACTGTGACCACCCTGTACCCGCTCTCCGGTCCGAATGCCGGATATGGATCCACATACCTTGTCCCGAACTCCGCACCGGAGTAGATCAGTTCCGGAGCATCGAATCCGAGCCTGTAGATATCGCATGTGTCTCCGCTGACGTAGCTGTCCCCAGCCACTGGCAGGATCTCGGCAGCATATCTCTCAAAGTCTGTCTTGAAGTGTGCCGTCGGCTCCCATGCCTGATGCGACCAGTGAACCTTAAACAGCTTCCTGGCTTCTACGCTCTGACCATATGCGTCTGCAGCAGTGACCACGAGGTTGTACCATGCGCCATCGTCCAGCCGCCCGCCTCTGAGCAAGTCGTCCAGGTCGATGCTGATGCTGTTCGTTGAATCCGCATCATCCGTATCCACGTAGATCGTCTCGCCCTGAGGGCCTTCTGTCGTGGTTCCGTCCGGTCTTTCCAGCGGATAGGTCACAGCCCTCTCGATCGCCACAGTCAGTGTCTTTGCATTCGTTGTGGTGACCGTTGCTGTCATTGGCATCGCTGTCAGCACTTCATTTTCCGTAGTGGTGTATGTGATGACCACTTCTGCCCCGTCAGCCGGTGCTGATGGAAGTGTGACAATGTCATCGGAGTAAGTCGCTCCAACGACCGCTTCACCGTCCACAGTGACCGTAGGAGCAGCCGATAGGTCGTACGCACAGTCGAACGCAGTGGTGTCCGCATCTCCTCTGAAGTGCTCTCTCACAGTCTCTGTGTGAGCCAGCCCTGTGCTTGTGATGGCTACCGTCGGTTTGGCTGCGATAACCAGCTGTACAGGAGTTGAATACTCTGACAGGCCTCCTGATCCGGAACGTGTCTGGAGCGCCAGATAGATGATGTCACCATTCTGCCAGCCTTTATCGGCTGCATATATGTCGATGTGCTGTGCCGTTGTGGTCGCCTCGATCGGATCCCCATATGTCCACACGCCTCCGGAGTTGGTCGCTTCCACGATGCTTCCGGCGATCTGTCCGGTTCCGTCGGTGCTGACATACGACCAGTAGGCAGTCACCATCCCGTCTTCCGTGATTGTCTGATCTGACAGATACAGGACCGGGACTGCTGGTGCTTCGGACAAGTCTACCGACACGTCTGCTGACCATGACGAATAAGTAACGCTCTCGCCCTCTTCCCGGATGGATCTGATCCGGAAGTACCACTTCACCCCAGTCTCAAGTCCGACGATGAACCAGTTGCTGGCCTTCTCCGTGACCTCATAGGTGTCCGGTTCGTCGTTTGACATCCAGTTATCAGGATCCTGCGTCCATGCGATGACCGTCCCTGTGGCATCAGGCCAGTTGTTGGTCCATGTCAGATAGACCTTGCCGGATGTCGTGGTCGGCGACACATCGTCCAGCGTCGGCGCCGTTGGCATAGATGTCTGATAGGAATAGAACCCCGACACCATGCTGATCCCATCTGCTGTGACGTTTCTCACATGGATCCCATAGCCGGATTCTGTCGTCAGGTCGATACTGCTTGAGATGGTAGCCGATGAGGTCCCATTCGGGATCGTGCCGATCTTGATATAGTTTTCAATTCCTGTAGCAGATGCCTTCTCGAGGTAGACTTCCACATAGGTCCCAGGAACGTCCGTGCCGGCATCGTCTATGGTGATGGACACCGTGAATCCGGACTGCGTCGGAGTCCCCATCGTGATCGTCGCCGTAGGATTCGCCAGCGCTCCGGTGATGACCCTGTATGCGTCCGAATAGGACTCGATGTCATCATGGGTGGTCTTGACTCTTGCCCATAGGCATTCATCCGGGCCGATGACGGATGCTGTCGTAATGTCCAGCGTATAATCAGACTTCTTGTCGTTGTAGCTGTATTCGGATCCATCCACCCAGCTCGCACCGCTTTCCGGTTCCATGCCGGCTGTCGGAAGATCTATCAGATACTGTGGGACGACTTCGTCGATGGCATACGATGAACCATTGATGTTCACGTTGTATGTCATCTGATAGTACGAAGCGCCTTCCGTGTAAGATACTGGCGGATCTCCCCATGTCGCTGTAGGAGCCGTGCCGATGATGTGGCGCTCTGTCTTGACCGCAGACTTCCCTCCAGGCCCTTTGGCATAGATCTGGAAGATACGGGTCTCGCCCACGTTGTTGTCCGTATACTCGTAGCTTCCTGTCGAAGCATACGTCCAGTCGCTCCAGCCTTCGTCAGAATCCGGAGCTTCGTCGCACTTCGTCCTGTAGTAGCACCGGTAGTACCAATGCTCGTTCGTATCGCTTGCGCTGATGCTCCACGTGAACGTGGTCTTGTTTGCGCTGTCATTCGACACACTGAGCGTCGGCGCTGGTGGCGCCTTTAGGGTCTTCCTGCACGAAGACGCATCCCACGAAGATGCGCTGTGCTTCTCGGCATTGACCTGTGTCTGCACCTGTATGTACTTGATCTTCCGGGCCGGAGACAAGGAGAACGAGAACGTCGTGGCCTTCTTGCTGACCTTTTTGGTCGTCCACTTGGACCACTTCTTCCCGTTATAGGTGCGGAATCTGACCTTCTGGTTCTCGATGTTCTTCGCCTTCAGCTTCCATGACGCCGTGAACTTGTTTTTGTTCCGCTTCAGCGATAGCCCTGTGTTGTGTGCTGTCTTTGCCATGATCTATCCTCATATCGTGCCCATGCGCACCTGCCGGCGAAGCTCACGGGCGAACCGCTGTGCGTACTGTTCCGGACTCTCCGATGCGCTGGCGTTGAGTGTTACGTTGAATGTATTGCCTCCACCGATCTTCTCTGCAAGCGTATCCATCCAGCCGGTATTCCTCTCAAGGGGAAGAATTGCTTCCCTTCCGGCTTCACCAGCACCGATGCCAATCAGAGTCGAACTGTCAATGATACCGCCTCGTGCGGCCCAGTATACGTCGATACTCGGTTTTGTACCTTTTCCGCCGATGCCGAATGGAATTTTGCCCCCGTGGATGTCGATGTGCGGACGCTTCAGACCGCCAAGGAAGTTGAATGGTTTTGTGACGGCGTTCTTGAAAGATGTGAATAGGCTCTTGATCCTGTCGAATGCTCCTCTGACCTTTGCGAGTGCAGCCCCGCCCATTCCTCTGACAAGACCACCGACCAGACGAGCGCCAGTGGCGACAAGTCTCGGAATCAGCTTCACCAAGTTCTTTATGATCGTCAGCCCAAGTTTCGCCACGGCGACAGTGATCTTCGGGAGGTTTCTCACCAACGCTCGACCGAAGGCTGCCATGAACTCGGCGCCCTTTGCGGCGAACTCAGGCAGCTTCCCGGAGAAGGACGATGACATATTGTCCACCAGCCCGGAAATGTTCTCTGCGACCTCCGGGATCTTTGCCCCCATTCCGCGTATCAATTCAAGAATCATCTCGCCACCTTTTGTGAGGAAGACGGGAAGATTCTTTTTGATATTGTCCGCCAACGAAGTGACCAACGATGTGGCATGTTCTCCGAACTTCGGCGCAGCAGACTTGAAGAGCGCCCCAGCTGCTTGCGGGATCCCCTTGATGATGTTCCCGATCGCCGGCATCAGGTTGTCAAACAGGTACGTGCTTGCGGTCCTTGCGAGTTCTTTCATGGAAGGCACAATATCCTTCCCAAGTGTAAGATTCCCCAAGAAGTCCGAAGCGGCCGCCTTCATAGCATTGAAGCTACCGGACAGGGTCGTATTCGCTTCTTCAGCCGCCGTCCCTGTCAGCCCAACTTCTTCCTGTATGACATGGATGGCCTCATACACATCGGACAGACTATCAATGCTGTAATCCTTCCCGGACAGTTCACTGGCGTCTTTCATGAGACGCTCCATCTCTGTCTTAGTTCCGCCATAGCCCAACTTGAGGTTGTCCAGCATGGTGTAGTTCTGCTTTGCAAATCCCTGGTAGGCCATCTGCAGGCTGGAGACATCTGTGCCGAGTTTTGCGGAGTTGTCCGCCATGTCCTCGATCGCCGTGTTAGCCGCCTTTGCCGCAGCCTTAACGTCTCCACCGAGTGACTGCTTCAGAGCCGCCGCGAATGATGTGGACTGCTCCATATACTGGTTTGCTGTTAGGCCATACTGGTGGGCTTCCTTCGCATAACCCTTGATCGCGCCTGCCGCCTCTCCGTATAGCGTCTCGACACCACCAATGGACTGCTGCAACTTCGCTCCTTCTGCAAGCGAAGACTTGAATGCAGAGCCGATAGCCACGCCAATTCCTGCCGCCGCGATAGCTGCCGCCATCTTCCCGGCGAGGAGCTTCCCTCCGGATTCTCCGGCCTTAGAAGACGCGGAATCCGTGGTCTTTTGCAGTGTCCCGCCAAGGTCTTTCGAGATGGCCTGCTGCGCGCCCCTCATCGTCGGGATTATCGTTATATACGCATTACCTAAATTAGGTCCTCCTGCCATTTCGTTCCTTCCTCTTCTTTTCGAGCCACTTACGGAACTCTCCTCTTGGGACAGCGCTGCCGAAGTGCTTCACATTGTCCTGCTTTTCTTCCACGCCAGGACGCGGATACGGCTTCGGTGCCTTGCCTGGCTTCCGTTCTCCAAGTGCAACAATGTTCGCATTGATCTGCGACAGAACGTCATATATGTCTGCAAGGATGCCGTTTGTCTTTATGGTTGTGGCCCATATTTGATATTCGTCATTCAATTCTCTTGTCAATGCGGAATTGTCGTCCACATTAGCAATAAAGGACGCCAACGCCCCCCATGATATAGAGCGTCCGACGTCCTGTAATTCGTGACCAGTTTTTGTGAGTAGGTCGTACTCTATTGCCCCGCTGTGCTCAGTCACAAACGCCGCGAGGCTAACTATTCCCCCATCGCTTCGAAGTATGCAGAGCCGAACATGATCCACTGGTTATCGCCGATCGCTTCACATTCAAGCTCCGGGCAGACCTTCAAAAAGAACGTCTTGCATGCATCGAGCAGTGCTTCCGTGATGTCGCCATTGTTGAGCAACTCTGCGACCGTGCTCCAGTCGCTGTACGGAATCTTTTCAAGTGGTGTAATCTCGTACTCGCCCTTGTCTCCATAGAAGACAAAAGGCTCATGGTGTGTTAACTTAAAACCCTTCTTCTTAGCCATGCCGTCCTCCTTTAGCGCTTAGTGTTAGGATGTGGTCTGTCCGTCATCCATGATGAGCTGCCATCCATCTTCCAGAGCAGTGATAGTCGGGGTCCATGTGATAGAAGCTCCCGGTGCGAACGTGACGTTCTCCATCGCCGTGATCTGGCCCTTCTCGCATCCGATCGCAATGCAGTCATCCTCATCCTTCATGATGAACAGGAACGCTTCCTCTTCCGGAAGATTATCCTGGGACAGCGATGCGGTAACGAGGTTGCCGTGTCCGGTCGTTGCTGTGGTTGTGCTTACAGCATCCTCGCCCAGCATGGTTGTCAGCGTTTCCTCTGTGGTGTCCATGATCGGAGCCTGAACAGTTTCAGTATGCTCGGATACGATGACACGCTTGATCTTGTTCGCCCAGTTGCGCAGGTTCTCGGTCGACTTGTCCAGAGTCAGCGTGATGCCATCCCCGGAGACGTCGCCGACTTCCTTCCATGCAGCTGCCAGCGTCTCTGTTGGATATGTCGGGAGTGAAGTGCCTGCCGGAGCATGGTAGAACATCCCGGACTCATATCCGATACCAAGTTTAGTATCATGAGTAGCCATTTTTTGTACCTCCAATAGTTATTCAATGTTTACGGTTTCGCGGTGTGCGGTTACCGTTAACGACGCAGAACACATCGCCAGATCCGGGCGCACTGGGTCTACTCCCCACGAGTAGAGCGAGTTGACTGCTGCGTATGCGTAGCCACTTCCTTGTTCTGTAAGGATCGCCACAGCGTTCCGGAGCAGTTCCAGAGCGTCCGCCTCTTCATGGGCTCTTGCATCAATGGTCACCGCAAAGCTGTCTATTTTGCCTTTGCCAGATATGGACGCTTCTGTGTCGCCTCCCGTCGTCTGCACGAGAATGCACGGAGTTGTGAACTCTGCTGGCAATGGTCGGCAGTATACCGTCATGTAAGGAGCCAATACTCCTCTGACGGCATCTTCCACATCTATGCTTCTGTTTATAGTGATGCTCATTACTTCACCGCTTTCGTTAATGCTTTATTTTCGGATTCGGCTGCACGGGCACCGCGATCGAGCGCAAAAACATGAGCGATCCAGCGGCCTCCGCCCCAGTAGCCCTTCAGGACCTTAGATCCAAAGCCATCGGTCTCGAATCCGCCTGTGTTTGCGTTTGCGCGCGCCTGGATCTCTGCGGTCTTCTCGGACACAAGCGCATACACCCCGCCGGACTCAAGGACCTGGCGGAACCCGTTCGAATCAAACTGTATTTTTACTTGCGTTGCCATCAGCCTTCCCACCTTTCGAGGGTTACTTGTTTATTGTTGAGTGCGCCCGTAGGCGATACCCATGACCCAGGAATGCCTCTGACCACGAACTGCTTCGAATCGAATATGATCCGGTCACCTTCCTGGACATCAGCATCCGCCGGCATGTACAGCGTATAGCTTTCCGCCACCCCGAGCACTCTCCCGTCCTGTGACAGTGATGTCGTGCTTGGCTGTACGGAGCACCCTGAGATAACCGATGTGGTCGCGTTGTCCCAGTCAGGAACCACCGACCCGCGCACGGTCTTTTCTCCTGCCCGCACCCGTGTCACGCTCTGTCTGAACCATGATGGTAGCATTTAGAACACCCCCTGCAGTCTGTACGGCTGAATGACTTCCTTGTTGTCATCTGCCAGCGCCGTGGATCTCGCCGAATTCGTCCAACTTGCCGAGTACGTGATTGACACGCCTCCTGCAGTCTCGGACTGGACCCCGCCGGAAGACGCGAGCGCATGTGTTATCCTGTGTGCAGCCAGTTCCTTGATGCTGTCCATGAATTCATCCTGGAGCCCTGCCGTGTATTCCACCACGACTGGCGAATACTCGTGCAGTCCGGATCCGTCCACTCCGTACACCATGACAAGCCCGTTCGGATCCGAGGCTACCGCCTGGTATGTCACACCGTCGATCTCGACGAGGCTGACCGTCGAAACAAATTTCGCCGGCAGCTGGATCAGAAGATCCCGTCCGGTGAACGTCACCCTCCGGTCGAAAAACGTGGTTTCTATCCGGCACTTGCTGGACGGATAGATGTGCCATCCGCAGTAGTTTCGGATCGCCTGCGACACCGCCTTGATGTTTGGTCCGACCCTGTGGTCGTCTTTATATTTGTTGCCGGTGAACTCATTGAACTCCTGGAACGTCAGCATGTCTGTCAGCTTGTCCGTTTCCGTCAATGTGTATCCCCACGTGGTTAATAAACTCATTTCACCGCCGCCTTCTTCGTCTTATTCGCCGTCTTTCTTGACTTGTTCGGCTTCTTCTCCTGTGCCTTCTCGTCGGTTTCCTTCTTCACCGTTTTTTTCGGCTTGTGTCCTCCCACGAGCACGGCCCCTTCCGGAGCGTTGCCTTCCTCAAATCTGTACTTGCGCCCGTTCGGCATCTTATAAACTCTTAGCATTATCTTTTCTCCCATCTGCTCGGTCTTTTGAACCGTTTTCTGATGTATTCTCCTACTTTTCCGTCCCGGAACGACGCGTCGCTTGTTGACAGGAGCGTCTGCCCCGCTTCAGGGAGCCCTTCCAGGTCGTAGATCTTCACGTCCGGAACTGTCACGCCGCCGACCTTCCAGTAGTTGCCGTAAAGGCTCCGGAACATCGGGCAGTGCGGAAACTGATCGATCACCTCCACCGCCTTCTGCTTGTTGATCAGCATCGGCACGTGGAGCGCGTAGTCATACGTGGTCAGTCCTTTCTCCTTGAGTGCTTCCCTGGCGGTATCCAACCCGTTCGCGTATCCAGAGACCGTTCGTTTCCTCCGGATGCCCGCTACGCGGTCCGTCAATGATCCCCGTATCATGTACGGCAGATCTATGACTTTCTGCATCACGAAGAAATCGTCGTTGAACAGCCAAAAGTCATCACTGACAGCGTCTGTTTCTGCGATTTTTCGGAATGTCGATGTCGACTTCTGCCACTTGTTCCGTCCGGTCTGTTTGAACCGGACATATCCATCCGGCGTGATACCGTCCGGGCATCCGCAGAAGAACCACACCCTTCTGTGCGGGAAATTTGCCTGTACAGACCTTAGCGAATACCTCAGCTCCTCAGCGCCGATGTCCTCCTTGAGGATATAGACAATGTCATGCCTCATCAGATTCTCCTTGCAGCTCTTGCCCACAGTTTCGTCAGATCCAGGCAGATGAGCTTTTTTAACTCCCTGCTGTCCTGCTTTTGCAGGAACGCTTCATACTCACCGATCTGTGCTATTATGTCTTCCGCAGTCTTTATATGCGACAGACTCTGGTCGTTGTCGAAGTGATGCCTGACCGCATGCAGATCTCTTTCCGCTTGGAATATCCTCTCGTCTTTAGCCAGGCACTCAAGCACGAACAGGCCGTCTTCTCCATACTGCATGCCTTCCTTGAACCAAATTCCTTCCAGGAACTCTGCTCTGAACAGCTTGCTCCATACTCCGACCCACGGCTCCGGCAGATCCGGTGCATGATATATTCCCGGCGCGTTGTTGTATTTCACAACGCCTTTGCTCAATTTGTGATAATACCGAATGTGGTTCAGCTGGATGATGTTCGCTGCCTTGCATCCAGCGATGGCCTTTCTGAACGTCTTATGTGCCCTGCCTATAAGTTCATCGTCTGCATCGAGAAAAGTGATCCACTCGCCACGGGCATGAGCGAGGCCAGTGTTCCTGGCCCCGCTTACGCCCTTTTGGCGTTCGTTGTCAAGTACGACGAACCTTCCGTCTATGTCCGCATACTTCCGGGCGATCATCTCGCCCTTGTCTGTGCTGTGGTCATTGACGAGCAGGAATTCAAAGTCGCCGATCTGCCGATGCATACTACTGCAGCATCTCCCCAGCCATCTCTCCGCGTTCCAGTACGGTGTAATGACGCTGATCATCTTTAGGAGCTGGACTCGTCGCCACCGACGATGCAGAATGCAGCCGGTACTCTGACAGCCAGGACCAGTCTCTCCTCGATCCGAACCGTGACGATGTTCTTGATGAAGTCATCCTGGTCAGAGTTGGAGACCTCGACTCTCTGTCCATTTCCTGCCTGTGTTACGACAGCCGCGGCAGTCTTGAATGCTCCAACAATCGGAGCGCCCTCGGTTACTGCCGAGCTCTGAACTACGTTCATGCCCCAGACCTTCGGGTTCTCGAAGTAAGCACCGTTCCCATAGGATCCGAATCCCGGACCTCCCAGCAGGTACTGCTTGTTGCTGTCCTTCGCCTGGAGCATGGTCGCCCAGTCGCTCGGGTTGATCAGCATCGCATCCGGAACGTAGCCGGTGTCTGTGATGATCTCCTGCTTCGCGGTCAGGATGCTGTCGAAGTCTACAGATGTGCCGCTGACCTGGATCCCGCTGGTTCCCGCCAGTGCGCCGACCAGATATTTCTCGATCGCCTTGTTGAACTCGTATACGCCACGATTTCTGATGGCGCTCTCCAGGAACGGAGCGTCGTGGATGATTTCGTCCGTTTCCTTGAGGTATGCAGCGATCTTTGTCAGTGCCGCCGTCTTCGGAGTATACGGAACGTGGATGCGATCCTTCGCAGCGCCTTCAGCTGTTCCATCAACATCAGCGATTCCCTCGGCTGCACCGATGACGTAGTAGGTCAGTGCGTTTCCGCTGATCGTCTCCGCGCCAAACAGCGTTCTTGCTGTCAGTGCCGGCATGACGTTGACCGGGTTCTTGTCATAGTCGATGATCTTGTTGTCGCCCATCGCCTCCAGATCGTTGTAAGCCTTCAGGTTGATGTTCGCGCCTACTGTGCCTCTGTTTGCCTTCAGCCAGCTCAGATCCAGAGCCTTGAGACCTGTCTTCTCTTCGCCCTTCTCATCCGGATCTTCCTCTTTGCCGATCTTGGCCAGTTTCTCTTTGGCCTTCTCTGCAGCTTTGATGGTCTGCTCCAGAGCCTCGATCTCTTCTGTCAGTTCGCCTGCCTCTCTGATTGCCTCTTCATCTCCTGCTTCAATTCTCTCTTTCAGAGCGACGAGGGCATCCTTCTTCTCTTTCAGTTTTCCTTTCAGCATGTTAGTTCTCCTTTGTGATTTTCTCGATAACTTCCAGAAGTTCGTCCTTCTTCGGATTGCTTTTCTCCAGCTCCTCCGGTGCCCCGTTGGCCTTCGCTCCGTCCTCTCCGTCCGGTTCGTCTTCTGTATCGTCAAGCACACCCTGTAAGAGTGCGATTGCCTGCTTTATTGCTTCTGCGTCTTTTGCGCTGTTGCGCCTGCCGGCTTTCACATATTCCTCGACCGTCGCCTTAATGTCTGTGACCTCTGCTCTCGGATTCGCCGGGATCGGCACAATGCTCACCTCGTAAAGGTTCAGTTTTTGAAGCTCGTACACTTCAGTCTCGTCTTCGTCTTGCAGATGTGTCCATCTCGCTTCCTCGATGTCGTATGCGAAGCTAAACTGATAGACCACCCCACTCAGGACCAGCTCTCGTTTTTCCTGGGCCAGTGCTGTATTAAAAAAGACCGCCTTTTCCATGAACGGTCCTTTTTCGGTTTCTTTTATGTCTTCCGGGTCGATGTATCCGATGATTTGATCCAGGTCGTGATTCCAGCAGAGCGGGAACGGATGTCCCGAGTCTTTTCTGGCTTTGATGGTATCCGTGAACGCTCCCGGAGCAACGATGTCCCCATAGCTGTCCGGGATCCGGTCGTATGTGCTGAAATATCCTGAGATCGTCCCTGTATCGTCGGCCTTTAAGTCGAAGTTCTTATAAAGATGTTTCATGATTCCCTCCTTATGCGGTAATAATCACTTCTGTGCTACAGTTGCATCCGCATGTCGTGTCCGGATCGCCATTGTCATCTCCCGGCCACTCGCATCCGTTGCTGAACGCTTCGTCGATGTCGACGGTTTCTCCGTTCATGGCTGCGTGCTCCGGTCTCGGGTTGTCTCCGGTTACCCAGCGTTTCTGTATCCTTGCTTCAACGCCTTGCTGGCGGGCCTGACTGACCGCCTCGACGACGGTTGCCCACCCGGCGATATCCAGTGCCAATTTGCGCCCTACCTTCTCAGAATCGCCGTTTCTGACCTCGAACGTGTGCGCTGGCGTGTTCTCTTCATCGTCAGACTCTACAGCTTCGTCCAGTCTTTTCTTGGTCGTGCTGTTAATGGCTGTCGCCCGGCCTTCGGCACATTTACGGAGCCATGCCCGTGTTTGCTCGGTGTTGTACTTGCTCCCGATGGCTTTTGCAGTCTCTTCGCCGTGTCTGTCAGCGATGGCATCCAGCACAGGCTCGATATCATCCGCCAGTTCTGCGTTCCAGCGCTCTTCGTCCCACCAGTCGGATCCTGCCCCGATTTTCGGAAGCACGCTCTTTGCCTGTCGCTTAAAGAACTCCAGAAGCGTCTCCGACATTGTCTGCTCTTCGTCCTCATAGGACACCGCCTTGATGCTCACCGGATCAGACTTGCAGTCAGGGCAGTCACACTCTTTCCTGACCTGTCTTTTCAGGGATCTGATAAAGAAGTCGCGGTCAATCGTTCCTTGTGGCTGCACGATTGTGAAGCCCTTCTGCTCATCCATGTGCGTGTCCTGAGGCGAAGCCTGCCCACCTTCAATGACATTCAACGGAACGATCAGCTCGTCCCCTCCTTCGATCGGAGGCAGATTGTTGTCCGCTCTCGCTTCGTTCCTGGTCATCCACGGTCCGCCAACAGAAGACTGGATAATGTTTGCACGCTCTTCAAAGGATCCCTTTAGCTTCTCAGCCATGTCGAACTCCACATAGGTGTCCGGATCTGCGCCGATCATCGGCAGCAGAAATGAATTGATCCTCTGCTGGATCATCTGGATCACTGGTCCGAGACAATCTGCATACAGCGCCCTGGCGTTGTCTTTAGCACTCGCATAGGTCTGCGTTTTCGTGTGCCAGATCAGCCCAGGGTTGACATGATATGCAGCTGCTACATCTTCACGGGACAGTTGCTTCGTCTCCGCGTACTGCGCCTCTTTCGCGTTGAACTGATACGGCTTGATCTCCATTCCGTCTTCCAGCAGAGGCATCTTTCCCGCGTTCTCTCCGCCCTGGCCCCATGCTTCCCGGAAGGCCGTGACAAACTTCGTCCGCTGTCCGTCGTCCCATGGCTGAACGTCTTTTGGCCTTGTGATGTATGCGTTGAATCTCCCGGAGCTTCTCCATATCTCTGTCCGGAACTTGTCTGCCTGCACCTGCTCCGTCAGTGTCTGCCGCAGCGCTGCGATCGGCGACTGGTATCCGCCTGGGTTTCCCGGGTTGTACATCCGGAACATGACAAATTCCTCTTTCGGAATCTCTATCACCGCACCGTTTCCTACCGTGGATACCCGGATCGCGTCCGGCGCATAGCTTGTCCCGCCTTTCTGCTCCATGATCCATTCCTGCGGAATGATCCGCAGCTGGTATCCGGATGCGCTCACTGCATCCGGGATGACCCACAGAACAGCCATTCCCATCAGGAAAAGCTCCGTTGTAAGCCCTTCGATCAGCTCATACGCCGTCTGATCTGCATTCGGCTGCCATAGCAGCTTCGCGGCCACGCTCTTGCGGTCCCGCTCTCTGTCTGTCTCCCCCTTGCGTGTATAGACTTTCAGAGGCAGCTGCGCGATCGAACTGCTCAAAAATGAAACGACCGCATGCAGGTTTGCCTGTGTGGCATACAGACTGCGGGCGGTCATCCCGTCAACCATTGGATACGCTTCCGGTGTGACGCTGATATGGTACATTGTCGGTCTGAGCATCGCCCGGATCCTTTCGGTTATACTCATGTTTTTAACTCCTTAAATAAGCACAAGTCCTGCCCCTTGAGCGTAAGCAGACTGGTATATCTTTGCTTTCCCGGCTTCGGCTACTGCCAAACCCGCAAATGCTACATAGCATGCGATCAGCGGCGCTGGATCGTCCGGGCTTTTTACCCTGTCCGGGACTTCCGCTCCTCCGCCTATATTCTTTGTCTGGCATGTCTTTGCCGGCATATCGAGCACCGGCTGCGGCAGGTGGTAGATCTTCGCTCCGCCTCGTGTGGATCCTGGTTCGCATGCCGCGATCCCATCCCAGAACAGGCCCCATCCTGCTGTCAGCTTGCTTCCTTCGATCGGCACACGCTCCACCCCGTCGATGGTGCAGATCTGTTCTGCAAGTCCGGAAATCGGAGCGCCCTTCGACTGGAATGCCAGTTTCATCGGTGAGCGCATGGCTCTCGTGCGGAACCAGTCGATCGCCCATTCCGCTCCGACACGCCTTGCCACCACCTCGATGTGATAGTTTCCATCTTCACGCAGGCCGCATGCCGCGATCGATGTCCATCTGCGGTCCTGTGACATGTCGATGCCGTACATGATCTCCGAATCCATAGCGATGTGACTCGTCTCATCGACGCCGGCCTGCCATGCTCCGTCCGGAAACGGATTCGGAAGGAGCGTCTCTACCTGCTGGCACATGCACTCGCTGCGGAATTTTGATTCCGGAAACGTCTGACGGTTCGACATTAAGGCGCGTTCCGTCAGAAATCCGTATCCTAAAGCAGGATTCGCCTGGGCGAGCGCCTCGATGTCGTCCGTCTCAGCGTCTTCTGGCGCTGACCACTCAAATAGTCCAAGGGTATCCGTATCTACTTCTCCTCCGAGATCTTCCGCTTCACCACCATCAATGGCCGCTATTGCCTGTTCTCTCAGCTGCCTCAATACGATCGAATCCGGATCCCCTGCGTTGCTGAAGCAGACGATCAGTCCGTTTGGCTTCGCATTGATCGATGCAGCTGCCGCCGCCCAGGTTTCCCAGTCTCTGTGCTCACGCAGCTCGTCCAACATTACAAGGTCATTCGAGTCGCCTCTGCCGGCGCGGCGTGTAGGTGCTCCCACTTTGTATTGCCGGAGGCCTGTGAGGATCAGTTTTTTCTTTCCGTTCGTCCGTGATATTCTGTCTATCTCCGTCGAAAGCATCGGAATCGTTTCCTGGTCGTTTATAACCGCTTCCCAGACCTCTTCGGCCTTATCCAGCGACAGAGATGTCCCGAAAATGCTGTCGACGCACAATACGTTCAAAAAGAACGAGGCTATCACCTCGCTCAATACTGTTTTCCCGCATTGTCTGGACACCATATACACGACGACCCTATACCGGAAGTGCCATTCTCCTGCCAGGTCTCCTACGACCTCCAGGCCGTGGATCAGCGCCCATTTCTGCCATGGGTACAGGTCCTTCTGCATCACCGTTTCTGCGTATTCTATCGCCGCATATCCGAGTGACGTCGTCTCTGTCAGTTTTCTGATCGGCGGCGTGTATATTCTCGGTACGGTGCGCCCCATCATGCCGATACCTTATATCTCGATCTCAGATTGATGAGCGTCGTCAGCTCTTCCTTCGCCGCTTCATCGCTGTCTCCGATGATCTCGATCAGCGTCGACAGGCATTTCGTGTAGGACGACAGAAGTTTCGTGTAGGACGAGTAAAATGGGTTCTCCCGAATCCCCGTCTGACCGCCGCCATTGTCATACTCGATGGTGAGTGGCTCATCCTTCAGTTTCTTCCGTTCTCGCTCCAGTTTTCTGCCTATGGCAACCACCTGTTTTGCCAATATTTCGGCCTCTTTTTTGACCCTTTCGTCAGAATTCTTACAAATGTCTGCCGGTTTCATTTTGACCTCCCCCTCAAAAAATATCGTTCGGAGGGGGATCTCAC
>Ga0326513_10000428_pt1 | contig 35501 bp, 58 predicted proteins | sample 2_2465_0518_D_FD_203654 | JGI IMG/M metagenome (GOLD analysis project Ga0326513, IMG submission 203654) | Bovine rumen microbial communities from UC Davis, California, United States - 2_2465_0518 | ecosystem: Host-associated > Mammals > Digestive system > Stomach > Rumen | place: USA...
CCCGTGGACAGCATTGAGGTCGAGCGATTCCACGAAGAGTACAAATACTACAGAGACCATGACGGCAATAGCTACATCAAGAGCCGCGTGGAGAAATTAAAATCCGCAGGAAAACTGTGAGAGATTTAACAGGAGACGAGAGACATGGGACTTGCGAAGAAAACTGACGGACGGTATGTGGTCGGGAAAGGCATTGCCGATGCCAATGACTACAAAGGCTCTGCGGCATGGCGCGACATGGTGATTCAGCTTACCGAGAGCGGAGCAACAGAGAAGAGCGAGGAATATCTTAATTTCCTCAAGGACTACGCGCTGAACGCGAACAGCCTTGGCGAACCGATTATGCCGCCGAGCGTGGATGTATGGATTTCGAACCACGGCACAACCACGGCGGTAGAGGCTGACGATGTAGCGATTGACGGCGCGAACTACACCATCTGCGGAATCAAGTGGGACGGCTCTGCATGGGACTACACGAACGCCGGGCAGGGAAGCGGTGGCGGCTCCTCCTCCCTCCCCTCCTACTCCTCCTCAGATATAGGCAAGGTATTGACGGTGGGAGAGGCATCGCCTGTGGAAACGGAAGTGGTGGTAGTACCCGAACAGACATTGACTTTCGCAGAATACGTTACATCGGGTGGGGAGATAACCGTGTATCTTGCACCTCTTCCTTTGGACGGCGTTACCAATGGAGCAATGTACACCGCTACAATTGACGGTGTTGAGATGAGCAGTACTGCGGCTCTTGACCAAATTACATTTGGACAAGGACAATTTAAAATTAGACAGGAAATCGGCGTTTCTACCATTCCAAACGGGTGGTATCTTAACGGCAGAAGTGTTCACGCGGGCGATAGTATTACTTTCTCGCTGAAGACCGTTCAGTCCGTTACCCCGTCCACAACTACTGTTATTGTGCCGGAGCAGACGGTGACTGTGAGCGACGGTAGCCCAGTTCCACTTACGGATGCGGTTGTCAGCGGATTTGTAACGGGCAACGCAGGTGTGATGGTTGTAAACGGCGAGAGTTACAATGTCACCGCAACGGATGATGACGGAGTGATTATTTTTGGAAACGCAGATCCCCAGATGATTGGGCTTTTCAATGGCAATGTGTTATTTGGTGCAAGAGACACAGGAACATACACTGTTTCCCTAACCGCTTCCGTTCCCTCTGTCGAACCTAAGTGGGAAGCGGCAGGTGGCGGAAGTGGTGCGCTGATTATTAAGGCGTCGGGAGAAGCGATGTATAGTGTGGATGACGGATATGCAGTACAAGCAGATGTAGATGAAACTACATTAAACAACTGTTTTTTGCCTGATACTGCAAAACCTGTGTACGCGTTGTTTCCGGCATTTTCTTCGATTGGCGGTGTGGCGGCATATAGTTACGACAACGCAAACGGCAATTATATGATGCCTCTTTCAAAACCGCAGACAAGTGTAAAGATTGGCGAATATGAAACATATTCTGTCTTTAAACTTAGCGGACACGTTTACTTGGGGTATAAGGAAAACTCAGTCTAAAGGAGCCTACTTATGAAACTCAGCAACAAACTCATGCACACAATGCAATGTAACTTGATAAGGAGATGAGACAATGAAACTATCGAACAAGGCGTATGACATTCTCCGCGTTCTCGCGGGTATCGTCCTGCCCGCACTCGCGGCGTTCTATGTCGCACTTTCGGGCATTTGGCATCTGCCGCTTGCAAAGGAAATCTCAGGCACGATTGCGGCGGTTGTGACCCTCATTCAAGCCCTGCTGAAAATCTCTTCCGACAACTACTGGAAAGACGAGGTGAAGGGATGATAAGGGTCGCACAGGCGGGGAGCGATGAAAAATACCAGTACCGCTTCGGACAGGCGGGCGACCAACGGAAGGGAACGCCTGACGCGAACGGATGCTTTACGGGCGAACTGAATGTTCAGCCGTGGTACAACAAGCCGTGGGATTATGTCTTACGGTGCAAGGACTCCGAAAAGGCTGACATCATCGCACAAGCCGCGCAGATGATTTGCAAGAACAAGAATGTCGGCTACGACCAAAATCAGGACGAGACCCTTTGGGATGCGTTCGAGAGGTTGGGATGGAATTTGCTTGCTATTCCTTCCCTTCCCCTGTGCGAGACTGACTGTTGCCGACTCGCCGATGTTAGCATCCGACTGGCGGGCATTACATCCATCCCGAACCTCAAGCACAAGTACACGGGCAACATTCGGGAAGCACTCGTCAACTCAGGGCTGTTCTACTGCTTCTCCGAGGATTCCTACACTCAGCACGACACCAACCTGAGACGAGGCGACCTTCTCCTACAGGAAGGGCATCACCTTGCCATCGTCCTCGACAACTCTGAGCAGGGCGTGGGCATCCCGTACCGTGTCACGAATTGCATCGCCTGTTATCTCCGAAGCGCGGCGAACACGGGCGGGAAAATCCTCGCCACGCTCCATCCGGGCGATGTTGTCTCGCTCCACGGATGGACACCGAACGGATGGGGCATCGTGGATTATAATGGCAAGAGCGGCTATGTCTCAGGCAAGTTCCTGAAGCCCGCGAGACAGGTCATGACAACCGAGAAGGTATGGCTGAGAAGCGGCGCGGGAAAGAACACTCAAGGGCTTACCGCCATTCCCCGAAGAACCGTCCTTCCGTGGGATGGACGAACGGCAAAGAACGGGAACACAACGTGGTACGCCGTCAGCTTTGGCGGCTATAACGGATTCGCAAGCGGGCTGTATATCAAGGTCTTATGATGAGGGGATTTTGACCCCACATCTACACAAAAGAAACCCCCCGGCCTTTTCGGTCGGGGGATTTTTGGTGAACGCGGTGAATGAAATAGTGAACGGAAAATAAAAAAACCGCATAACCATGCGGTTTGTAGTGTGCAGATGAGGGGACTTGAACCCGCAAAATTGCAATAATGACTTGTTGTATTTCAAAAACATCTTGTTTGCAACGAATATTTTTTGTTTTGAGGCGCAAATATAGCCCCGTGCCACATAAATAGTGAATGGAAAAAGTATCACATAAATAGTGAACGGGGCTTTGTTTAGTGGTGAACGCACGGTGAACGACGGTCAGAATGTCGCGTCTATATAATTATTTAATTTGTCTGCTTGCATCCGCGCCTCTTCGGAGATTTCTCCCCAATAGATTGTTTTCATTGTCGCGGCTGAAGACCACCCGGCGTTTGCTTGGATTGTAATGTCCGACACGCCCTTGTTGTGTGCGAGGCTTGCATAGAAGTGCCGCAAGTCGTGGAACGAGAACGGTTCTACAGGCAAGCGTTTCACGGCAAGCATGAAGCGGTTCGTGACTTGGTGCGGCATGATGTTCACACACTTGCCTTTCTCCGTGAGTGCATCAATAACGAACTGCGATACGGGTATAACGCGGATTGACGATGCCGTCTTTGGTGCTTTGATAATAACGCCGCCGTCATCCAGTTCGGTGAGCGACTTGTTTACCGTGACAGTCAGCTTCTTTCGGTCAACATCCTTTGCCGTCAGCGCACATATCTCTCCGCGCCGCAGAGACGCGAACGCCGCCAACCTGATAGCGGCGGTCATGTCCTTGTCGTTTGCGAAGTAATTCAGCACCGCCTGTACATCGCTGATACTTGGAACGTGCTTGCGCTTCGCCGAGGCTTGCGGAAGCTTCACCCGGAACAACCGTTCGCCGCCGTAGAACTGGTAGCATGAAGTGAATACACCGACCGCGTTCTTGATGGACTTGGGCGAATACCCCTTCCCTACCATCCACGAAACCCACGCCTGTACATCCTTTGTGCGGATGCTTGCAAGCTTGACCTTCCCGAACGGCGATGGCTCTATATTATTCTTCAGCACTTTCTTGTAGCCTTGCAACGTAGACGGCGCAAGAGCAGATGCCTTTTCGCGGATGGCACGGCTCACCATGTCAGAGACAATGCCCGACCCGCTGTCGTTCGACCGCTCAAGATTATGTTTGCTTGCAAGGTATTCTGCCTGTTCTTTTGTTTCTGCTGTTATAGATTTGCGGATGCGCTTCCCGTTCACATCAATGTAGTCGAAGACTTGAACGTTCCACTTGCCGCTTGCTAATTTTCGTGCTTTCATTCTAAGCCCTCTAATTTGACCGTATTTCGATTTTGTGTGCGTAGGTGAAGAATTACGCAACAAGCCAAACAAAACCCTGCAAATGCGTTATTATAACGCCACAGGGGTATGTTATTATATCCCATCATCATTTCTTCTCTCACGGTCGTTCATAAATTGTAACAGTGTCAGTATTGTCCTTTTGTCATCGGCAGACAGTCTACGGAATCTTTCAAGGAAAGCAACATCATCGTCCTCTTCAAGCCCATCATACCCGGCAAGCCAAAGTGGGTCGCAGTTCAGTGCCTTGGCAAGTGCTTGTAGCTTATCGTCTTTCGGTTCGTATCGACCGACAATGTATGAGGAAATTAAACTGCGGTCAACGCCTGATGCCCTTGCAAGGTCTGTTTGTCTCATGCCTCTTTCGTCCATCATTTCTCTCAACCTTTTTCTAAAAACTCCCATGTTGTATTCCCCCAATCTATTTTATATATACATTAGCACAAGTTCGAATTTAGCACAACAAAAAAATTTTTTCGAAATTTTCAATTTTGCGGTTGACAAATGTTTAGCGGTGTGCTAAAGTGAAAAATGTGAGATGGCTCACACAACACGGCGAAAGGATGGATGAATGAAGAACGGCAGATTACGCGGACGCATCGTTGAGAAGTACGGGCGTATCAGTGATTTCGCCACTGCAATGGGAGTTTCGCAGTCGGCAATGTCCTTGCTGTTAAACGGCAAGAGCGTTTGGCGGGGCGACAAGATAGAAGAGGCGATTCGGTTGCTTGACATACCGAGCGGCGAAGTGGCCTATTATTTTTTCCCTAAAGTGTGCGAAGTTGGAGATAAACAAAACGTTGGGGAATAACAAAACAGGGGGAGAATATGGACAAGAGAATGGCGCGAAAGGCGTTGTACGCCGCCGCAATAGCGGTGAGCGTCGTGGCAATCATCGGAATCATGTGCAGTTTACTGTGCATTGCTCATGGGAACTTAAAGGCAAGCGTTCTGCTCGTTGTGTGTGTCGGCCTGATATGGGCGGCTGACGGCGTGGCAAACGCATTAGACAGAAGGGGGATATGAAATGGGACGCACAAAGGATGCCGTACAGATTGACAAGTACGCGCTTGACAATGCGATGCTTGCGAATGAAACAAATGCCAAAGAGGTATCGCTAAGGCTTGGGCATTCCCAAGGGTATCTCGCTCAAGTGCGGGCGAACGGCGGCTTCATTAAGCGGCGTGAGTATGAGAACCTTAAAGGCTTGCTTCGCATCACAGACAACGCGCTGATAAAGGCAGCCCCGGTACAACGGGCAGACGAGGTTGAGAACATTTACTCTCCATACCCGGTCAAGGCCGGGAAGCTTGCCAACATACTGGACGAGGACAACGCGGAGTTTATCGAAATGCTTGCCCGGATAGGCGGTGCTGACAAGAACGCTCTGATTAACTCAATCATCCGAAGCTATAAGCAGAACAGCGCACTCGCCCAAACACTGAACGCCGCGATTGATGCGGTGAAAGCACTTACAGAATGACGCCAGCCCACGCGGGTTTTATGTTCATTTTACCGCGCGGATAGTACGGCAGTCGTTGCTCCAATATCGGCACACGGGGTCACGGTTTTCTCCTTTGAAGCTACTTTCCCTTTTACCCCACCCCGTCTGCAAAACTAACTGTGCGCCCGCAGGACAAGCACGACAGGGCGATTCTTATGAAGGGGGATTTATGACGAGAAAGGAAGAGGACGCTTTCGCAAGATGCGCCTTTGGGGAATGGCTTGAAGATGCCTTGCCGGGGATATGTGAACGAGGCGAGAAGATAGTGTGGCGCGGGTACGCATTGAAGAACCCGGAATACACAGACCACCTTGGGGAAGACCCGGAGTATGTGTGGTATCGCATAGCGTTAACTCGCCACTATGACGGAATTAGATTCACTTATGACATAGATACGGAATGCAGTAATGATTCTATGGCTGAGTGGATGGAAGACCACGGCAAGTACATCAAGGGCAAATTGATTTGGTACTGTCGGGCGGTGTGGGACTTGATAGCGAAAAGGCTTATTGATTACAAGGCTTTCGATAAGAACGAAGACGATTTGGACTTTGAAGACGAGCCGCCAAGGCTGACGGATGACGAGAAGCTTGAGGCGTGGGAATCGGAAGCGCGTTCAAGATGGTATCAAAACTACACCGAACAGAAGTACGGTTATGACTATTCATGAAGGGGGATATGGAATGATTGAAGTAACAGAAGTAAAGGAACAGCCCACGGAAATTGATGCCGAGCATCTTTTCGCAATGTTCAAGAAACCAATGGAAGCCTTGCAGTCTATGCTCAAGGCAGAGGCGAACAGCATTGAGCGAGACGGCGTTGACGCATCGTCCATTGAACTGACGGTGAAGCCTATGATGCTGACCGTGAGAATTGGGGACTACATCTTGTTTCACGAAGTCACGCACACCGTCAAGAAGGTGGGGGGACATAATGGCGAAGAAACGGATGTTTAGCCTTGGCGTTTTGGACACGGATGCTTTTCTTGATATGCCATTGTCTGCTCAAGCCCTATACTTCCACTTGAACCTTCGCGCCGACGATGACGGTTTTATCGGAAACCCGAAACGCATTGCACAAAACGTAGGCGCAAGCGTTGATGACTTAAAATTGCTTGTAGCGAAACGATTCGCAATAGCGTTTGAGGATGGTGTGATTGTTATTAAGCATTGGCGTATGCACAATGCAATCAAGAGCGACCGATATGTGAAGACAAATTACATTGAAGACCTCGCCTTGCTTGGCATTAAGGAGAATGGCGCATACACGGTTGTCGGAACGCGAACGGAGAACGTTCGGAGCGCAAATGGAGCGCAAATGCCTCAATCGCGTTCCGTAGGTATAGGTTTAGAGATAGATAAGGACAGTAAAGAAGAAAGTCACCTAAAGGTGACTAAAGAAGAAAGCCACCGCTTTGTGCCACCTACGCCGTCAGATGTTGAACGGTACGCGACCGAAAAGGGACTGCGGATTGATGCCGACAAGTTCTGTGATTTCTACGAAAGCAAGGGGTGGATGGTCGGCAAGAACAAGATGAAGGACTGGAAAGCCGCCGTCCGTGGATGGTGTTCCCGAAACAGTGATGGCGGCGTGAAGGTCGGGCGTAGCGACAAGGTTCAAGCGTCTCAAGGCTTCTCGACAGAGAGAAAGAACGTTGACTACAACAAGCTGTTTTGGGAGAACGCAAAGCGGCAATGGGATGAGGATAGCGACGAATGATTCAAACGCAGAGTGTAACCGTGTACGGTGACCCGCGAGGTAAAGGAAGACCAAGGTTCTCTTATGGAACAGGCCATGCGTACACGGACGCGGCAACGGCAGATTATGAAAGGAGAGTGGAAAAGGCGTGGGTGTCGGAAAACAATTTCACCTTTGGAAAGTACCCGACAGAAGTGATTATCAAGGCGTTCTTCTCAGTCCCGTCCTCGTTGAGCAAGAAGAAGAAAGCGCAACTCTATGGGATGCCGTGTCTGAAGAAGCCCGATGTGGACAACATAGCGAAGATAGTGTTGGACGCGCTGAACGGAGTGGCTTATCAGGACGATGCACAGATAGAGAAGCTTCGGGTGGAGAAGATGTATGTGTCGAGCGAGACGGAATCGCCGAGAGTGGAGATAGCGATAACGGCGGTGACGGACTGAACGAAAGCAACTGGAAGTCAAATCCGAGGAACACGTTCAAACCAGTAAGCGACTACTATCTGTTCGCGGCTGAGTGGCAGATGGCAACAGGGAAGATACTTGCATCTGATTCGCGGACGGAAGAAGCAGGGCTTGCAAAAATCGCAGACGCGAAAGCGCGGTACGAATTATACGAACAGAGGTTAGCAGATGAACGGGAATGAAATCAAAGAACTCAGGAAAGAGCGCGGCATGAGCCAACAAGTTCTTGCGGAAGCGGCGGGCGTGTCACAATCGGCGGTCTCAATCATTGAGGCGTTCAACCTTGTGCCGAGCGGCGAACTGAAAGATGCCATTGAAAAGGCGTTCAACATTGGCAGAGAGCCGAAACGAACGGAGAAGTCAGAGCAGATTACGCAGACGAAGCGGGTGCTTGATTACATGATTGAGCATGGAAGCATTTCACAGCAAGAGGCAATCCGGGAGTTTAACTGTTACAGACTTGCGGCAAAGATATTCGACCTTCGAAAAGAGGGGTATGTGATTATCACCGAGAAGAAGCCGTTCCGCAACGAGTATTGCAATGGGTACTATGCCGAGTACAAGCTTGCCGGGGGCAGACCGTGAGAGTAAGAGAAGCGAACGAGATTCTTGGCAGAATCAAAACGCCGATGGACGGCTACAAGGCTTTGGCGGCGGCAATCATACTGACGGCTTGCGATGACTACATGAGAGCGGCAGGGCTGAAGGACACGATGCGGATGGAGACCATAGAGAAATTCTTTCTGAGCGACCGCTTCCTTCTGTATTCGGACGGAGCAGACGGCGCGTATGTGCTTCGGAAAGTGAAAGAGGCCGGGACAAGGACGGCGGGGAAAGGCACGGCCATACCAGTCAAGTGCATTGACGAGCAAGGGAATGTTGTCGCAGAGTACGCAAGCCTTGGCGACGCGGCGGCAAGAATACGCGGGGATAGACGGAGCATTGTCCGCGCGTGTAACAGCGGGAAGATACTGTACGGCTATTACTGGAGATGGGCATGACGAGACCACAGATATGCTATGAGTGCAAGCACTTTGTCGAGGAAAGCGAAGAGACAGGGAAAGGCAGATGCACGGCGTTGGATTACGGCGGTGCGGAGAAGAGATGGCACGGAACGATTTCGGCAACGAATTGCCCGAAAGCAGAAGCGAAAGGAGCAGAGAATGCGGATAGCGAGTTTTGAGAAGCGGGAATGGATTGACCCGGTGAATGACAGAAGACCGATGACGGAAGACTGGGTACTGGTTACACAGCTTACCGAGGGGAGAAAGATTGTAACGGAATCCAAGTACGAAGAGAAGTACGGATGGTTCATCGACCCGGAAGACACGGTGCTTGGATGGATGCCACTCCCTGACCCGATGGAGTGAAGGGCGATGGATATTGGAAAGCGCATGGAAGATTATCTGACGAGCGTTATTGATTCCGTTTCAGCCGAGATTGAGGCCGACCCGATTGAGGATGATTTTAGACAGGGTTATGTCGGCGGTCTTATCCGGGCGAGGCAGATGCTTAAAGAACTGAGGAGTGAGAATGCCGAGGATGAATGAGAAAGCATTGGTCTTCATCATTGACGAGATGGGGAAGAAGCTTGAAGAGTTTATGGAGCGCACCGACTACGAAGCGTTCTGCGTGGATGTAGCACGGAAAGCGTTCATGATGGAAGTCAATGACATGGAAGACGGAGACTTTAAGGAGTTTATCTTGTCCAACATCAACGAGGTTTTGAAGTGAGAATCGACTTTGACGAAGAGAAGCACGAATACAGAGCGGGCGGCGTGAGAGTGCCGAGCGTGTCGGAAGTCCTTGCGCCGCTGTCCGCTGAGAGATACGGAGAGTTGAATCCGTGGATGCTCAAGGCGGCGGCGGCAAAGGGAACAGCGGTGCATGAGGCGTGTGAACTGATTGACTACGGCGTTGAGCCTGATGAAGACCCGGAGATTGACGGTTACCTGTTTGCCTACCAAACATTCTTGCTTGAACACGATGTCGAGTGGGAGAAGATTGAGGCGGTAGTGGCATTCTATAGGGACTTGCCGTTTAGCGGAGACCATGATGAGATTCCCCTTTATGCGGGAACGCTTGACCGATTCGGAATGGTTGACGGTGAACCAACCGTTGTGGACATCAAGACATACGCCTCGCTGTCCACGGACGCACAGCTTGCGGCATCGTGTCAAACGGCACTATATCGGGATGCACTGGAAAGTATGGGTGGTTTCGTGATGAAGCGGGCGATACTGCACTTGCGGAAAGACGGAACGTACAGACTTGTTGACTTGAACAAGTGGGACAAAGACCACGGCTTCAACAGCAAGGACACGGCATGGATGCTGTGGAACGTGTGGAACAACAAGGACAAAGCCAAGAGGACGGTGAAACGGAAATGCTCTCGCGAATGAAGTTTCTGTTCTTCATGTTCCTTGCGCTTGCGAGTGCGCCAACGGGCGGCGAATTAACCGAACGCACTGTGCCGACAGAAGAGCAGACCGAGGCGGGCTTCACGGTGTACAGAATCCACGGCGTAGAACCGCCGCTTGAATGGCAGATAAGCCTGTACACGGAACTGGAAGAGCGCGGCATCGAATGGTATATGCCGTATGCCGTGTGCCAAGTGTGGCAAGAATCCCGGTGGAACAGATGGTCGGACAACGGGAGAGACAAGGGCATCACTCAGCAGAAGGGAATCTATTGGAGCGCAAGGGCGGCACGGTACGGACTTCCGGGCGCAGATATATGGGATGTAAACGCACAGTTCCATGTGTACTCTTGCATGATGAGCGAGTATATAAGAGCGACCGGGAATGACATAGGCAGGGCGTTGAGCCTGTACTTTTATGGCGCAGGAGACTATGCTGAGAAGTATGTGGCAGATGTGATGAGCCACATAGAACACTTGGAAGAGGTGAGAAGATGAGCGTACTGATTAAGGGAATGAAGATGCCGAAGAACTGTGATGCTTGCCCTATGCTTTATGAGTATAGGTTCTGCGAATTGACGGATGACCGCGCATCGAGCATTGAGTGGAAAACGGAAGAGAAACGGATGCCAAAATGTCCTCTCATCGAACTCCCCGACCACGGAGATTTAATTGACAGAGATGAACTACATCACAATATGAAGGCTGACGCGATAAATAAACTGTCGTTTTTTGATGACGGATATTTGCACTATTTGAAGGGGCTTGAAGCCGTCGAGGATATGCTGAACGGTGCGCCTGTTATTATCCCGGCAGAAAGGAGCGAAGAATGGGAATTTACATCAGAAACATAGACATTCCCGAAATCAAGCGCGGAGTGGCGGCGATTATTAACATTGACGACATTTTGTTTCTCAAAACGAAGGATGACATCTTGCTTGTTCCCGACCACGGAGACCTTATTGAAAAGGATGTTGTATTAGATGCGCTTGACCTTATGGCGGCGAACAACAGACTGCATGACGCATACGATTTTGTAAAATCATGCGAGGCGGTAATACCAGCAGAAAGAAAATAATACACCCCCGGTGGTGGAATAGGTAGACGCTAATTAGGGTTTAGATGGATAGACAGCACGTTGTGCCGTTCCTTGAGGCCTTAGATGCTATCCGTCATGCAAGGTGCAAATCCTTGCCCGGGGAATAGGCAAAAAGCGAAGAAGAAAGGAGCGAAGATGATCAAAAGGCTGATTGACCGCATAAGACATCGAAGGTTTTGCAGACTAAACAGATATTATTGCCCCGACTGTATTTATCACAATTTCGTTTTTGAGGGGGCGGTATTCAGAGGAAACAAGTGCAGATGGGGAGAGAGGAGCGAAGAATGAGCGACGTTGGAATTATCAAAGAGGACGAGTGCAAGATTTCCGTCTGCAAATACTATCTGCCTTGCGGATGGTGCGAACTGAAACAGAAGGAGTGCGAAAAATATTTCGTTAAGACGTACCCACGCAACTACAAACCTTATATGCCGAATACGGTTCAGGTCTACGCCGCGCCGAGCGGTGCGCCAATAATCACAAACGAGGTGAACTGCGGCGCAAAGATGGAAGGAACGGAACAGATAAGCTATGCCGATTGGGTGGTGAAGAGAGAATGACACGCAAGGAAGAATCAATGCAAATGCTCGACCAAATGCAGGACTTGCTGAAGAAGACAGAAGACACGCCCGACAGGATGCCCACAAACAGGGCATTCCTCATGGTCGCAAGGGCGGTGTATTGGCTGTTAGAAAGGTGGATTAAGGAGAATGACAATGGCAAATGAAATGGTATCAGTCAATGATGACTACAGAACGGAAATGGCGATTGCAAAACCGAGCGGCGTTGATTACAAAGTCACGACCCCTCACGGCGAAGTGAAGCTGAAAAGAGACATTGATTTCGGCGTGATTCCGAAGACGGACAGACCGACCCTGCTGAAGAGCGGAGCGGAGAAAATTGCCCTTGCGTATGGGCTGTGTCAGCAATATGAAATCGTCGAACACATAGAACAGTTCGGCAAAGAGCCGTTCTTCTATTACCTTGTGAAGTGCAATCTTGTCGTGCCGAACAACAACGGTGGGATTCTCTTCTCTTCCGGGTACGGTTCAGCGAACACGGCAGAGAGCAATGCGGGATTTGGGAATCCGTATAGCCTTGCGAATACTGCCGTGAAAAAGGCACAGAAGCGGGCGTTGGTTCATGCGGCACTTGCGATTTCCGGGCTGAGTTCCATGTTCTACGCCGACATGGAAGATTCAAAGTTCTTGGATAACGCGAAAGGACTTGCCGCAACAATGAGTGAAGACAGCCCGATTACGGCAAAACAATTACGCCGAGTGTGGGCGTTGGCGGGGAATGCCGGGTTGTCGGCGAACGAGGCGAAAGCAAAGATTGTAGCGGCGGGGTTCGCGTCAACAAAGGACATCAAGCAAAAAGACTACGAAACGGTCTGCAAGCTTTTTGAAAACGATAACGAATAACAGAGGTGTTAGACATGGGAGTAACTGTAAAGACTGGTGATGTATTGGATTGCGTTGATGCGCGTTCGGGTGAAAGTCAGCGTGGCAAGTGGATGTTCTTCAAGGTCAAGGCAAAGAAGGGCTTTGACAATCTGAACCTGTGGGTGTCCAACCCGGACAACGTGAAGAACGCAACCGCCGTGAAGATTCTTTCGATAGACCAAGTGGAAATGAAGAGCCACTTGGACGAGAAGTCTCAGAAGTGGTACAAGGATTACAACGTGACTTGTACGGTCGAACGCGCAGAGAGCGGCAGACAGGGCGCGGGTAGCGGCTTCATGGACGCAAGCGGATTCATGGACACGGAAGAGGACATCAACAAGCTGTTCGGGCTTTGATGAGGCGGCGGCATGGCAAAGAAAAGCGGCAGATACCCAACGACAGAAGAGGGACTTGCCCTGCGGAACGAGGCGAACTTAAAAGCCGCACTTGATGAGAACGGCACAGCGATAGCACATTCACTCGCGGGGCTTTCTGCCCCGCCTGTGAACCTGATGGACATAGAAGAGGTCGAGCGGCGAACGATGGAATACATTGCGGACTGTCAGCGAACAGGAGCAAAGGTCTCCCCGCCGAGCCTTGCCTTGTGGTTGGGGATAACATCGGCAGACCTTGCCGAGTGGTTGACAACGTTCGGCACGGAAGAACACAGAAGAAGCGCGGCAAGGATATACCAGTTCCTTCATGCGTCGTTCGTGGACAATGCGCTGAACGGCAGAACATCGCCACAGCTTTCAATGTTCCTTGCAAAGAACTGGTTCGGGTACAGAGACAGTCAGGCGGTAGAGACGGCGCAGACGGTTGACACCCGGAAGAGCCTTGACGAACTGGCGAAAGAGGCAGAGAACCTTCCCGACTTCGAAATCATAGAGACGCAGGGGCAGAGCAAAAAGAGTAGCAAGAAAAGCAATTAGCATGAGACTAAATGCAAACATACCCTTGAAACGTTATAATAATGCCTTTAAATCGGTTTTAACCGCTTCGGCACACAATTCCGCATTGAGATAGCAAAACCGATTTACGGGGCAAACAGGGAGCTTCTCGCGTGTGCGCGTATTTTAATGCAATGTGCGGCATTTGGCGCGACAATGGATTTATTTTTGGGCATAAAAAAAGGGCGGCTTTTTAGCCGCCCTTATGTTTTGCATCCTGTCATTTCCGAACCATCACCCCCGCTCACGCTTCAGGTATTCTTCAATGGCTTTGATTTCACCGTCAACATAGGCAATGTCATACAACAGCCCGCGCCACGCTTTAGTGCGCTCAAGCTTTGCCATAGCGTTCTCACGGCTTACAGAAGAGATTCCGTCACCAGTGATTCCGTTGACGAACAGCATCCGCTCTTTCTTGTTGTGCAGACCGCTTGCCACTTTGTAAAGCCGGGCAAGTTCCTTCTCGTCATAGGCATCGTCCATGCCGTCATCGACAACATCAACGCTATCGTCATAATCCTCAAAGACAAGCCCGTATTTTCGGAACTCTTCGGGTATGTCGTTGGGGTCGGGTTCATAGTGCCATATCATAATGCTCACCCCCTTATAACTCGCCGAACACGGGGCTGAAGTCTTCCCATGTCTTCGCGTCTTCATCATACACTGATACCGGGTCAGCCGTCAAGGTTATATAGCCGTCAGCGTCAACCGCTCCGCAGTCCTTGCTGAAATAAATCTTCGGGGTGTGGTACTTGCAGTCGTGCCACAGTTCCTTGTGCTTTGAGGCAATCTGTTTTGCCCCTCTCAGCGTGTCGCTTTCTCCGATGCGATACCCGAAATTGCAGAAGAGGTATTCGCCGCCGATTACAATAAAACGTTTCATGTCAGTCTCCATTCGTTTTCACAATGGACGGTGACTTTTTCTTTTCGCCGTCCCATTCGTATTCTTTCCACACGGCTTCGTAACCGTCTTCGAGGACAAAGGTTTCGTCCGCAGAACCGCCGAAACGATGCCCGTTGTTTTCCAGTATGCACTTCGCAAGCATAAAGCCGTACAAGTGCGCCGTGTATGTTGCTTTCTTGCCACGATTCTTCTCGCAGTCATAAGTTCCAATCGGAACGCCACAGAAGAGCGAACCGAAATAGTCCGACACGATTTCGCCGTCGTAACGGATGTAGAAATCGCACCGCCCATCTGAAACAATGGGGTATTTCCCATTGCGGACAAGTATGTTTTCATACCATGCCGCGCATTCAAAATCGTTGTTGTGCATCACGGTGTCCTCGCGGATAACCGCATACCCGATAATTTCTCCTTTTGCCATGCTGTTTTCTCCTTTGCTTTTGTAGTGGTTTCCCACGACCGCCACAGAAGGGCGGTTTCGGCAAGTCACCATCTTGCCATCATCAGGTGGGCATCAGCCGAAAGCAATGTCGGAAAGGCTTTCGCTGAAATCGTCAATGCTTGAGAGCGCGTCCTCGATTGTGTCAATGTACTCGCTCATTGCCTCGCCCCGGTCACTGTACTGGAACGATTCGGGCATATTGTCGTATGCGTCCTGTTCGTCATCCCGGACGGATTCGATAATGTCTCGCGCTTCTCCGAGCAGAAGAAGGGCTTTCTCTAATTCCTTGCGTCTCCGTCTGTTCATTTCATTCACTCCTCGTTAAACCATTTTGCGTTGATGTGCTTGCGTGTCTTGTATATCGTGTTGACGGCTTCGTGTTCGTCGTTGTCGCAGAAGTACGGGCTGAAGATGTTCCCGCGCTCCGTCACAGAACGTTCGCTCACGGTCGCGCCTTTCGTGTCGAGGCGGTAATCCGTCTCGCCGTCCGTCCAGTACAGTTCGTCCGGGACGGCGCAGAAGATGTCCCGCCGTGTTGCCATTTGCAGAAACGCTTTCGCGTCTGACTTCGTGCGGATTTTGAAGTCGCCGCTGTAACCAAAGATTGTCATTGCGCTCACCACCGTTCCATTATCGTCACAGAAGGATTGAACCAGTCAATGCCGCCGTCTTCCGCAATGGGATAATCCGTCTTTCGGCAAAAGCCCATCACTTGAAGTGCCTTGTCCATTCCTTCGATGATTGCGACGGTCACATCGTCTCTGTGTTCGTAACGCGCCGCTTTCTCCTTGTTGCCCGCGTCTTCGGCGGCTTCCTGTTTCGCTTCATACCGCTCAGACTTCCGCAGAAGAGCCGTGTACATTTCGGAAAGCTGTTCCCTCTGTTTGTTTGTCATTGCCCTTTCTCCTTTCGTTTAGCAGATTGCATTCTCGCGGAACACCCGCAGAAGACCGTACTTCTTGCCGTTCTTGCGGAAGAAGTCTTCAACCGCCGCTTCGTCTGACATTGACATATCGCCGATGTCTGAATTGGAATAGTCGATTGCCAATGCTTCAAGGTTCGCCCTGCGTTCGGCGTAGGTCTCGCCGCTCACGCAGAAGTACAGAACGTTCGTCACAGCTTCGACACAAGGGTCGATTGCCGCTTCGATATAGTCCCGGTCGTTCTTGAAGAAGACCGTTTGCGGGAAGTAATCTTCCGTCGTTTCGAATGTTGCCAATACCATCATTTTTCTTTCCCCTTTCCTTGCCATTTTGGGCAGATTCCCCTTTGACGGATTCGAACCGCCCCGGCTTTCGCCGCTCCGCAGAAGGGGTGTGCTGTCATGAGTAATCTTGAACGTAATCGAGACTCCATTCGAAACAGTTTTCGTCAAGATATACCCAGTTGTTTTCCTCACAGAAGTCGATTGCTTCGCGTTCAGTCAGGCCGCACACATAATCGTGTGAGACGGTTCTCGCTGTCATGATGACTTTGTACTTGTCCATTACTTGCCGCTCCTTTCGTAACCGATAAACTCTTCTTCGCCATAGATGATTGAGAACTCAGCCCGCAGAAGTGGGTGCTTCTCTTGTTTCTGATATGCGCGTATCATGTCAACCGCAGAAGGGCGGTCACACGTTGCACCAATCATTTGCCCGTCTTTGAAGATGTAATAGCGTTTCATCATTTGCTCCTTTGATTTTGTCTTGCCCCAACCGGGGCAGAAGGGGGTGTGCGGAATTGAACCGCTTCGCCAGTCACCCCCGCGCGGATTATTCTTCCGCGCTTTCTTCGTCGCTGTCGGTCACGCCGAGGATTAAATCGACGGCGGCCTGTGCTTTCGTTGCCGCAGAAACATACATCAGCGGGTCGTTCTTAATCGCAGAAGACCACGATTTGATATAGGCCGCGCTGTTGCGGAACGTGTTCCCTTCTTCCATGCCGAGCGCGTTCAAGATTGCCGCAGAAGTGCTTTCCGCGACGAGTTCCTCTTTGCCGTACTCTTCCGAGCCGAAAGCCGCATTTTTCGCCGCACCCGTGAACCGATTGAGCCGGGAAGAATGCCCGGTCGAATGCCCGAGTTCGTGAAACAGGGTCGAGTAAAACTCCGATTCGGCTTTGAATTGTGAGCGCATAGGAACAGAGACATAATCCGCAGAAGGGCTATAGAAAGCCCGGTCGGAAACCGTGTCCCGGTCAATGTGAAATCCATTGCCCGCCCGCAGAACGTAATCAGAAATCACGGCTTCGGCGGTTTCGTTTGTCGTGCTGTTCTCGTCCCCACCCTCAACAATTTCCGTGTGCGTAATCGGCACAGAAACGACGCGCGGCGCGGGGTGGTGCTTCTGTTTGATTCCGTCGCAGTCTTCCACGCGAAAGACGGTGTAGTATTTCAGAACCGGGATTTTTACCTCCTCGTCTTCCCCGGTTTCGTCGTTATGGTGCGTCTTCTCGTAGAAATTCCAGTACACGACGGGAAAGCCCTTCGCGCCCTTTTTAACCGTGCCGCCCTCAGCTTTGCACTGATTGAACGTGATATATTCCCCGGCGGGCAGATAGGCGTTCACGCCCTTGTACTCGATTCCGCGACGATTCCATGCAGAAGGGTAAACGGTGACGGTCTTGTAGCCGTCCACAACTTCAACCGTGTTCGGCTTGCGATTCCACGGTTTCACCCACGGCAGAAAGCCATCGTTTTTGATAAGGTCAAGAATACGGTCAACCACTTTTTGTGCCACTTCCTTGTTGTTCATTTTGAAATCCCCTTTTGATTAAGTCTTGCGGCAGAACCGCAGAAAGGGCGGCGGGGGAGTTGAACCCCCGCGCCGACGGGCAGAAACCCGTCGGCAATCCCATCGCCGTAGGTCTTTAGTGGCAAGAACCGCTTTTGTCGTAGGCATAAGCCCGAACGCCGCCGCAGTCGCGCGTCAGCGTTCCCGTCTCGTCGATGTAGATGCACACAGACCACGCGCCCCGCAGAGAAGCGGGGGCGTTTCGGCGCGTAGCCGTCGCGCCATCGTCGGACGGGCAATCAACAGAAAACCACAGAAACGCTAACGTTTTCAAATCGGTTTTCTTTGTTCTGTTTCTTGTTGATTTCGTCGAGTAAATCCCGCGCCGCCGTTTCGGCTTGTTCCTTGTGAAAAAACCGCGCGACGGTTTCCCCGTTCAGATTCACAGCCCAAAGATAAAACATTGCTTTTGTCCCCTTTGCTTTTCGTTTTTGCCTTTCGGCGATTTCCCGCGCCCGGTATCGCTCCGGGCTGGCATCCTCTGCGCGGGATTCTGTGCCGTCTCAGCAGTACGGATAACGGCTTAAAACCGTATCTTTTACTGCGTAAAACGTGTTCTTGTGTGTGTGCTTCGCTGTGTCTGCTTCAAGCTGTTTCGTGGCTTCCGCGATGGCATCCCGGAAGCGGTAAAAAATGCCGTCAACTTCTTTAAGCTGTTTCTGAAGGTCTGCGACATACTCGCGGCAATAGGCCGCACGGTCTGCAATTGCCTTCTTGATGTCTTCAAGGTCATAGGCGTAAACTTGCTCAAGAAAAGACTGCTTTGGAAGCAGATTCTGCGTCTTGGCCTTTTTGGCCTCGTCCTTCATGTAGCGGGCAATTTCGTATGCGTTGATGCTTTCGTGAATGTAGCCGCATTCGCGGCATTGCGTAAAGACCGTGATTTCGTACTCGCCCGCTTGCATGGCGCAAGCTATGGGCGAATACTTCGCGCCACTGATGTTCTTCGACATGATGGAGAAGGGCTTTCCGTCCTTCTTGACCGGGAAGGAAACAGCTTCCCATGCTTCCGCGAATGCGGTATAGCGGGCAATGTCCTTCTTCATGTTGGTTTTGATTTCGTCGAGATTGTAGTACTTCATTTTTGTTTCCCCTTTCGTCGCCCCGTGTGTCGGGGCATAGTCGGCGCGGCGGCAATTGCAACCGCCCGCCCGCTTTCGTGGGCGTCTCTCATTTGCGCGCCGTGTTCCGTCGCCGTCCCCACGTTAGCCGCGCGGCGGGATGTTTGAGCAATAACAGCCGCCCGCCGTGAGGATTAGCGGCGCGGGCGGGTGTCGTGATAGTTTAGGGAAATCAATAGAAAAGCCCGCACCCCCAAACCTTGACGCGCTCATTTTGTCGCGGCGTTTCCCCGGTTATCGTTACGGGCTGTTTTTGTATATCCAGTAACCACTTGCCCCGGCGGTGATTATTGACGGCTCAAAAGCCCGTTATACGGCTATCTCGTCGGGGGGTGTGTCCTGTTGTCAATGTGCGGGGGGTGTCCGTATGCCTTGCGGGGGTCTCTGTCCCGGGGTGCTGTCGTCCGGGGTGCGGGGTGTCCGTCGTATCTTTCCGGGGGTGTCCCCCGGTCTTTCGGCGGGATTGATTGCGGCTTGCGGGGTGTCCCGCATAGCTTTATCAACTGTCAATAGGATAACACGGGGTGTTAATTTTGAACAGCAGTGATTTTTGCATTTTCACAAGTCAAAATTAACTTCATAAGTTAAGGCATTGACGCACGGCGGCAAGATTTGACGGCTTGCCCGTGCGCGTGTTATTATAAATAGGCAAAACTTGCCCCGCATGGCGCGAAAAACGGCTTTTCCCGGCCTTTTGTGGGCTTTAGCGGGCAATCCCCCGGAAAACGGCTTTAAACGGCTTTTCGGGGCTTTTTTGGGGGCTTTCTATGATTATTCAAAACAGGCAAGACTTAGCGCGGGCAATCAAAAGCGCGGCGGCGCGGCAAGGCGTGACGGTTTCCAAAATAGGCGCGTCAATGGGTGTATCCTTGCCGTCGATTAGCCGCACGATCAATAAGGGGGATATATCAATAGGCACATTGCAAAGCATAGCGGCGGGCATGGGGTGCGCGCTGTCCGTGGATTTCGTCCCGGTGTCCAGTGACGGCACACCCGGCGGGAGAGCATGACACCCATGGACGCTTTCACGGACTAAAGCATAAAAGCATATTGCATAATATGCAGGAATTATGTAATCATTAGCACTCAATGCAAACGACTGCTAATTGTGTACACAATTCCCCATGTTTTCATATTGTCCGACAATGCAATAAATATTCTGAATAGTTAGACAATTAGATAAGTTATTGCACAATGGGGTAACAATTACCTATATACCTACTGGATAAATAGGCGAATGGACACCCCGGCGGCGGGGCTTTCGGGAATTGTCAGACAATTTACAGCCCACCCGTGGCGAATTGTCCCCGATTCCGTGAAAATATGCGGGCATTGTTTCGAATTGTCAGACAATACACCCCGCAATTATTCGCAAAAGATGACTTTCACGAATAGTTAAAGCTTTCCCCCGGTTAAGCCCCACCCGTGGGGGAACGTGTGTTCGGCTTTTTCGGGCGGGTTACCCCCTTCCATAATCGCAAAAAAATATTCAGCTTTTCTGCATATATGCAATATTGATTCATCCCCAAAGTTTTACTGCATGGGGATTTTTTATTTGTGGTGTACATGGTAGGAGAGGTATTTTGAAAGTGGCATGAATGATTGCCCACGACATATTCCCCCCAAATATGGCTCGACCCGGCCTGTCGCACCGGGAGAAAGGAAACGCGACCGAAGTTTGGCGGCATATCTTTGTGTGGCGCGGATGTGCGTCAAAAACCGCCTACTGACTATGGGGATTTCGGGACGAATCCCGTCTTCATAACTAACCTCCAAGAACTGGTAGCCGTGGCGCGGTCGCTTTAGTGCTGTTCAACTCAGCACACGGCACTCCCTGCTGATGCGTTTTCATCAGTCGTAGGGTTTCATAATCTTCCGCGCAACCCCATTCGGCTTTAACGCCCTATGGGGATTGTGATATATGGGGGTGAACGGATAAGAGATGGACAATCGTGTAGAGGGTTTATACAAAACCTTTATAAAGCACAAGCTATACGGCAAGGCACTGGATGTTTTGGAAGCGTCGTATGCCGATGACCCGAAGGGAACGTACCCGATGATACAGAAGTTCCGTCGGGGGCAGACGGCACTTGCGCGGATGGGCGATAACGATGCGTTTAAATTACTGCGGCGTTCGTACTTTATGACCGCACAGAGCGTGTTTGATGACTTCTGCATCGCTATGGAATGGGATAGACCCGCGAATCAGCGGTTCTACTTGCCTCGCCGCAAACAGCTATACAAGATAGTGGAACAACTTCAACGCCTGTGTGACGGGGATTTGGATGTGCTTTGCGTGTCGATGCCGCCGGGTGTCGGCAAGACGGCACTTGCACAGTTCTATCTTGACTTTCTTGTGGGGCGCAACCCCCTGCTTGGGAATCTGATTGCCTCGCACAACGCCACGTTTCTGCGCGGCCTGTACGAAGAGACCTTGCGGCACTTAGACCCGGACGGTGAATACTGTTGGAACGAGATATTCCCGCACCACGCCGTTGTCAAGACCAACGCCCTCGACTTAAAGATTGATGTGGACAAGCCGCAACGCTTCTCGTCCTTTCAGTTCCGTTCCATCCAAGGCGGCAACGCGGGTCTTGCCCGTGCCGTCGGGCTTCTGTACTGCGATGACATCATTGAGGGCATTGAAGAGGCCATGTCGGAAGAACGCCTTGAGGCGAAGTGGACTAAGTTCAATACCGACCTACTGCAACGGACTCAGGGCGACTGCAAGATTCTGATGATTGCGACAAGATGGTCGGTGCGTGACCCCATAGGCAGACTGCAACAGCGGTATGAAAACGACCCCCGCGCCGTGTTCCTGACAATGCCCGCACTCGACTGGCGCGATAAATCCAACTTCGACTACGGCGGGAAGATTGGCTTCACGACCAAGTATTACCATGACCTGAGAGACATGATGGATTCCGCGTCGTGGGCGGCACTGTACATGAACGAGCCGATTGAACGCGCCGGGATTCTGTACCCTGTCGATGAACTGCAACGGTACTTTGACCTACCGAACGAAGAACCCGACGCGACTTGGGCGGTCTGCGACACGAAGAACAAAGGCGATGACTATTTCTGTATGCCCATTGCCTACCAGTACGGTGATAAGTTCTATATCGACAAAATTGTCTGCGACAATAAGACCCCCGAAGTGGTCGAGCCGAGGCTTGTGGACATACTAATAAAATGGAACGTGAAGCTTGCCCGGTTCGAATCCAACAGCGCGGGCGGGCGCATCGCCGAGAATGTTCAGAACAAGATAAAAGAGCGCGGCGGCATCACCAAGATAACCACCAAATACTCCACGGCGAACAAAGACACTCGCATCATTATCGACAGCGCGTTCGTCAAAGAACACTTCCTGTTCCGCGACGCGTCCAAGTACGATGCCGAGTACCGCATCGCCATGAACTTTTTGGTTTCGTACACCATGTCAGGCAAGAACCGCCACGACGATGTACCCGATGCCATGTCCATGCTTGCCGATTTCGTGCAAGTCCGGGTGCGCCCGCAAGCGATTATCATGAAACGACCGTTCTGACAATATCAGCTCCCGAGAATTGAATTGTCTGACAATATTGACAGACTGGCAAAATTGTTGTATAATTATAATACATAGAGGTGTTAGTTTTCCAAAAAGGGAAACTGCGCCTTTTTTTGGTGATTATCAACAGGGAGAGGGATATGGCTGACACCGAAAAGACCAATGTAACGAACCTGCTCTTCGGGCGAAGAGACATATATACGGCGGTCGATGACTTGACCGAAGACAACGTGATTAGCGAGGTGAACTCTGCCCTTGTGTATCACCTGTTGAACGTACAGGAAGAGGACTATCTGTACTGGTACAGACGCGGCTTTCAGCCCGTGCTGAACCGCACGAAGACCTACAACGACTTCATTGTGAACAAGATTGTCGAGAATCACGCGGACGAAATCTGCACGTTCAAAGGCGGCTATCTGTTGCAAGAACCCGCCGCTTACGTTTCCCGGAAAGCGGGGAAGAAGGGCAAGGTCGATAAGCTGAACGAATACCTGTACCGTTCGGGCAAGCAGACCGCCGACAATCAGCTTGCCGACTGGTTTCACATGGTTGGCAAGGCGGCTCTGTACGTTGAACCGACCGATGACCCGGACATTCCGCTAAAGGCGTATGCGCTCGACCCGCGTTCCGCATTCGTTGTGTACTCGCTGAGACCCGGCAATAAGCCTGTGTTCGCCGTGAACATCGTTCTGAGCGGCTTCGAATCGCTCATTGATGTGTATACGAAAACAACCGTGTTCCATCTGCGGGGCGGCGCGGCACAGCCGAAGGTCTCCGATTACAAGAACTATGCGGCTACCGCGGATTCAATCATCGGCGTGGACACGAACATCCTCGGGCATATCCCGATTATCGAGTACCGCTACAACACGGTGAACATGGGCGCGTTTGAAGCCGTTCTGCCGCTCCTTGATGCCATTTCCGACATTCAGAGCAACCGCGCTGACGGCATCGCACAGTTCATTCAGAGCATCATCGTGGCGGTGAACTGTCAGTTTGAGGAAGGGACAACCGCCAACAAGATTAAAGAGGCGGGCATGATTGCTCTCTCGTCCATTGGCGAGAACAAAGCGGATTTCCGCATCCTGTCCGAAGAACTGAACCAAGACCAAACGCAAACGCTTGTTGACAATCTGTACGAACAAGTTCTCCACATCTGCGCCATGCCGTCCACGACAAAGGGCGGGCGTAGCACAAGCGACACTGGACAGGCAATCATTTTCCGCGATGGATGGGAACAGGCGGCGAGTGCCGCCCGCAATACGGAAGACCTGTTCAAAGAAAGCAACCGCTACTTTGACGAGATTCTTGTGGATGTTCTGCGGAGACTTGGCGTTCTCGACATCAAGCAGATTGACTTCGAACTGAACTTTGTCCGCAACGAAGTGGCGAACGTGCAGAGCAAAGCACAGGCCGCGCAGACCATGCTTGCTATGGGAATGCACCCCGAACTTGCGTTCAAGAAGAGCGGGCTGTCGAATGACCCTGTGTCCGATGTGAAGATGTCCGAGAAGTATCTGAAACTGATTTGGGGAGACCCGGACGAGGCCATTAAGAAAGAGGAACAGGGCAACGGGCAGGGCGAGGCCGTTGTGATTGAAGAAGACAACAACAACGGAGAGAACTCAGAGGGTAACGCGTAATGGATGTCATGCCGTTTGACGAACTGAACACGCTTAAAGAGAAGCTACCTTCGCACTTTGAAAACGGGGTACTCAAGTCCGAACAGGACAAGGAAGACATCATCGACGAGATGCTTGACCTCTTTCTGCTTGCAGTCGCAAACGGCTCTGCTTCTGCCAATGATGACCTTGGCACTGACTACCACTTGGGAACAAAGTCGGCAATCGACATTGTTGACCGGGATGTTGCCGGGAAGACATGGCGTGAGCGCGTAGACGAATACTACCAAAACGGCGGCACGATTGGCGATTATCTCCGCATCATTGAGACCGAGACCCACCGGGACGCGAACGAGGGCGCATACGTTACCGCGACAAAGGCCGGGGCGAAGAAGAAAGTGTGGCACTGCATGATGTTGGTGTCTTCAAGGGATACCCACATTTACTTGAATGGTGTCGAAGCCCCGATTGACGGCGAGTTCTATTCATTCAACGGCGGTTCGACGAAGTTCCCCGGAGAATGGGGCATCGCCGAAGAAGATTGTGGATGTCTTTGTTGGCTAACTTACAAGTGATTAAGCGGCAACAACCGTTTAACCATACAAGACAGGGAAGTCTTTAAAACGCACCTTGGACGAAGACCAAGTAAATAAACGGAATCGAGGTCAGGGAAGACCGAAAAACGCGAAAGGAAATTGAATATGGCAGAGATTGACGAAAGCAAAGTCGAGACCACCGAAGCAACGCCGCCTGTTGTCGAGGCGAAGAAGCCCGAACCGAAAGCGGAAGACGAAGAGAAGGTCAAGCTGAAAAACTCTTTGTCGCGGGCGAACTCCGAGGCCGCCGAGTGGAAGCGCAAGTATGTCGCGTCCCTTGACGAAGCAAAGAAGAAGGAACTGGAAGCGGCTGAAGCCGCCGAAGCCGAGGCAAAGGAACGGCAGACCGAGCGCGAAGAACTGAACGCGCTCCGTGCGTTCAAGCGCACAAGTCTCTACAAAGAGAAACTAATAGACGCGGGCTATGACTTAGCGACCGCCGACCTCATGGCGAAAGCACTACCTGACGGTGTACCCGATGAGTATTTCGCCACACAGAAAACTTTTATCGAAAACCAGCAAAAGGCGATTGAAGCCAAGATGCTGACGAAACAGCCCACGCTCTCCGTTGGAATGCCGCCGTCAGGTATGGCAAAGTCCGAGGAAGATGCGAAATATGACAGGTGGTTCGGGCTGACCTAAAGAAAAACAAAAAGAGAGGATTAACCAATGGCTACTACTGTTGTTATGCCGCCCACCAATACCGAAACCTATGCTTCCAAGTTTGTCCCGCGCCTTGATGAAATCTATAAGAGAGGCGCACTGACTGCCATCCTTGATACCCCGTCCGACCTCGTTGACTGGATTGGCGCGAAGACCGTTAACCTGTTCACCTTCTCCACCACTGGCATGGCGAACTATGACCGCAATGCGGGCTATGTTACTGGCAATGTCAATGCGGGATGGGAACCTTTCACCATTCAGATTGACCGCGGCAGAAGCTTTCAGATTGACTCCATGTCCAATGACGAGACCCTTGGCATGGAACTGTCTTCGCTTCTGAGTGAGACCGAACGTACCGAAGTCATCCCCGAAGTCGATGCTTATGTCTTCAGCAAGCTTGCCGGAACGAGCGGCATTTCTTCCGCGACTGGTGCTGTCACCGCTTCCACGGATGTTGTCGCCCTGATTGACACCGCCGAGGCTCAGATGGACAACGATGAAGTCCCTTATGAGGGCAGAATCCTGTATGTCTCCCCGACCGCCTACATGGCTCTGAAGGGCGGCATCGAACGCCGCATCGTCAACAGCGAAAACAACGTGAACACCAACGTTGAGTTCTATGACGATATGCAGATTATTCGTGTCCCGGCGGCTCGTTTCAATACCGCTATCACGCTGAATGCCCCTACCACGGCGGCGGGCGTTGGCGGCTACACCGCTACTGGTTCTGCCATTAACTTCATGATTGTCCATCCGAGCGCGGTCATGAAGGTCATGAAGCACCGTATCAGCAACGTGTTCACCCCGGCTCAGAATATCGAAGCCGATGCCTACCGCGTCAACTTCCGCTTCTATCATGATGTGTTCGTGAAGCCGCAGAAGGTGAAGGGCATCTATGTCCACTCCGCTCAGTAAATTATGGCGGTAGTCTTTAACGAGGACGGGAGCATCTCTGTCGGGATGCTCCCCACCGCCAAGCCGAAAGCGGATAAGAAAGAAGCCCCGAAGAAAGAGGCGAAACCGAAGAAGAAGTGATTGTGAGGGCAGATACATGACCGACACCGAAAAGATAACCAATGTACAAATCCTTGTGGAGAATGACGCGGCGGCTACTGACGCGGTTGTTTCCGTGTATCTGTCCCAAGCCAAGAACAACATTCTTCGCAGACTGTACCGTGCTTACGGAGAAGTGCCTGTGGATGCGGCGATGCCTGAGATGTACGAAGACTTGCAGTGCGAACTGGCGGCGCGGAAGTTTCTGCGGCGCGGTGGACAGGCCGAGTTGTCGCACAACGAGAACGGCGTGAACCGCACCTACCACAGCACGGATGACGAGGAATTGCTGAAAGATGTAATGCCGTATGCGAAGGTGGTGAGCGGGAATTGAGAAGTCTTGCACGGAACAAAACCCCGATTTACTACGCCTTGTACAACGGCGATACGGAAGCAACGGACGCTGACGGCCTGTACACCGGGGAGACTACTTCCTCATACAGTGAACCTGTCGAGATTCGGGCAAGCGTGTCTGCGGCGCGCGGCACATCGGACATTGACCTGTTCGGTGTGAATGTGTCCTATAGCAAGACCGTTATCGTTGACGATATGTCATGTCCGATTGATGAGCATTCCCGTCTGTGGATTGACCGCACTCCGTCAGACGGAACTCCGCACAACTACGAAGTTGTGATGGTGGCGCGGTCACTAAACCACATCACCTACGCCGTTCAGCAAGTGGATTTCTCGCTATGAGCAATATCAACATAAATGTCGATATTTTCTCGTCGGGTGGCATTGCTTCCGCGAGGAAGAGTCTTGAAAGGCTTATCGACCGGGTTCAGAAGATGGAGACCGAATTGCCGAAAGCCCTTGCCGAGTACGGCATGAACGCGGCGACTGTTCGCTTTAGTTCTGCCGTGTACGACATTCTTCTGAGCGGTGCATGGAGTACGCCTGACATCCGCGTATCGGCTGAACAGACCGCCGACGGTTGGGCGGTCGTGGCGAACGGCAGAGAAGTGTGTTTCATAGAGTTCGGCGCGGGCGTGTACTACAACGGCGGCAACTCGTCTTACCTTGGCGAAAGGCCAAAGGAAATCGTTGGCATCGGCGAGTACGGGCAAGGCAAAGGCAAGCGGGATATGTGGGTGTTCTATGACGAAAGCGACGATAAGGCGTGGACGCATGGTACTCCCGCAAACAACGTTCTGTACTACACGGCACAGGATATGAAAGCCCGCATTGAGGAAGAGGCAAGGAGAATACTGACATCATGATTGACATTGAGAACCTTGTGTATACCAACGCACGGAACGCCGTCAAGGCATACGATTCCGCGATTACCACATCGGGAACGTATTCTGATGTCCCGTCCTCTTTCCCTCATGTGTCCATTGAAGAGACGGACAATGCGTCAGTGTCGGATTACATTAGCACCAGTGACCGCGAGTTTGCCGCCAACCTAACGTACACAGTCAACATTTACACCAATACCGCCACGGCGAAGAGCGACGCGAAAGCAATCGCCGCTGTGGTGAGTGACGCATTTACCGCTATGGGATTTGTCCGAACCATGAAGCAGGAGATGCCGAACATTGATAGAACTATCTACCGCCTGATTCTCCGATTCCAAGCAACGGCATGGAGAGGGTTTGACGGCGATGACGGACACTACAACATTACTGCAAGATAAGAGAGGATAATGCAATGGCTCTTGAAATTACGACTGTCGGCGCACAGGTGTTCTACGCATTCGAAACGACCAGTGGAACGCGCCCGACCACGGGCTACACCGAACTCACGGATGTAAACGAAGCCCCCGAATTTGACCTGTCCCTTGAAACGATTGACGCGTCCAACATCACGGACACAATCACCCGTTACGTTCCGGGCAGACAAGACCCCGGTGGAGATGCCGCTTACACGCTGAACCACACCAACGCCGTGATTGATGCGTGGGCAACGCTCGTCTCTACCGCCGAGACCAACTACGCGGCGGGCAAACGCCTGTGGTGGGCTTATGTCTATCCGGGCGCAGACGATGCCTATTACTGGGCGGGTCAGCCGCTTGCGCTTGGCTCTTCGGGCATTTCTCAGAATGCTCTGTCCACCATCCCGGCTCACTGCGCCGTGAACGAAATCCACGGTTGGGATGCAAAACCGACTACCTAACGTTGATTGACGATTACCGGGGGCGGCTACCCCGCCCCCACAACTCCCGATATAGAAAGGCTTGAACATGGACAAGAGAGAAAGAAAGAAAATCAAGTTTAGCGTTGACGGCGTGGACTACACGCTTGAATACACCGTTGCTTCCGTTCGCAAGATGGAGCGCGACGGCTTCAACTTCAACAAGATGGAAGACAACATCGTCAATGCCCCCTACGACTTATTCAGCGGCGCATTCATCGCCCGCCACAACTACGTTCCCGCGACCGAGCGTGACCGTCTGTACGAACTGCTTGTGAACGAAAACGAGGAAGGGCAGAACCTTGTCGAGTGCCTTGCCGATATGCTGAAAGACGAACTTGAATGGATTGTCTCTAAGCCGTCGGGAAACGTGACTTGGGCGATGGCGTAACCCCACCGCCCCCGAACTACTACAACGGTTGGCAAGACAACAGCTTGTCGCTTGGGCAATTCCTTGACGAGTGGTGCGCGTACTACATGGCGATTGGCATGACGCGCAACGAGGTCATGAACGGTGAGCGTGATGCGTTTGACGATTACGACCGCGCCCATGAGTACAGGCGTGTACAGAACAACCAATCTTACCATCTTGAGGGGCTTTACAACTACATCGCGCTTTCGTGTGCTTTGTCTTCGGCGTTTGCCGAGAAGGGGAAGAAGGGAACACCGTACCCGCCGTACCCCATCCCGTTAACGCAGACGGAGAGAGAGGCAGAGAAGAAGCGTAACATTGAGAAGACCCTTGAATGGGTGAAGAAGAGGAAACGAAATGCCTGATGTTACCACTCTGACAATATCTGCTACAGCATCTGTCGATAAAGCTGTCAGTTCGTTGAAGAAACTGAACAGCGCACTTGGCAATGTTGAATCAGGCACGAAGAAGACCGCAAGCGCGACAAAGGCTTCGGTAAAGACCACGAAAGATTCTGCTGATGCTGTTGGCGACCTTGCCAAACGGTATCGGTCAATGGGACTTAGCCGTGTTGCGAAACAGTTTACGGCAATCCATAAAGCGGCGAACCTTGCCAAAGGTGCTACCAAATCCGTACATGACGCTATGTCTGTTGCCGATTCGTTCTCAAGAAACGGACAGACCGGGCTTGCGTCAAGCATAAGGGAACTTGGTGCTAACCCGATGGCATCGGAAAGCGCACTGAAAACAGCCGAGGAAACCGAAAAGGAACGCACGGCGATTGCGAAGCAAGAGACGAAAGAGCAAGCCGCCGCATTCCAAAGGGCAAGGAAGATAGCCGCCGAAGCCGAACGCGCATACACGCAGATTGTAAACGAAGAGGCGAGGAAGCGGCAAGCCGCCATTCGTGAAGCGGCAAGAGCCGCCGCCGCCGAAGAGAGACAATCGAAGCGGGAACAGCTAATCGGTGCGAGGGAACTGGCAAAGGCAAGAGCCGCCGCCGCAAAAGAAGCGGCACGCGTCGAAAAGCAAGCCGCCAAGGAAAGAGAAAAGGCGGCGAAAGAAGCCGAGAAAGCGGCAAGAAAGCAGGCGGCTGAAGAAGAAAAGGCGGCTGAAGAAGAAGCCAAACGTTCCGAGGCGCGAAAGAAAGCCGCGCTTGAAAGCATCGGCCTAATCGGAAAGTCCGAAGCCCCCTTCAAAAGAATAAAAGCGTTTCTCAAGTCAATCGGAAGAATCGCTATATACCGGGCAATCCGCACCGCCATTAAGAATATATCTGCGGCGACAAAAGAAGGTCTGACAAATCTTAAAGCGTACAGTGAACAGGTCGGTACGGCTTTTGCCCCCGCCGTTGACAATCTCAGACGGCACGTTCTATGGCTGAAGAACGCATTTGCCACGGCACTGCGCCCTGTCATTGAGGCTCTTATACCAATCATCCAACAGCTTGTTGACTGGCTCGTCAAAGCGGCTGACTTTGTGGCACAGGTCATGTCCGTGCTGACCGGGAAGGTCGATGACAACGGACGGTACACCAAAGCCGTTCTCAGTGACTTAGAGCAAAGCAACAAACAGGCGAAAGAACTTCGCCGCACTCTGCTTGGCTTTGATGAAATCAACCGTCTTGACGGCGATACCGGGAGTGGCGAATCGACTAACGCGGGGCTTATGTTCACGCAAGCCGATGTTTCCGAAGAGGCTGTAACAGCCGCAAGCAAAATCAGAGACATTATCGAGAAGGTCAAGGAGTTTGTTGCAAACACCGATTGGGAGATGGTTCTCAAGGTCGTTGCGGGATTCCTTGCTCTCCGCACACTCATCAAGGTTTTCACCGCAGTCAAAAAGGCTTGGGATTTCATTCGCGGAATCGGGTCTGCCATTGGCGGGATTATAAGCAAGCTTGGCGTTGTTGGTAGCATCGCGGTTGCCGTTGCTATTGCGTTTGCGCTTTGGGGCGACAAAATCAGCGAGTTCCTTGACAAAGCAAACAAGGATGTTGCCGGGTTCTTTGACAAACTGAAGAAGAAGGTTGAAGGTTCGCAAGCCTTGACCTCGTTGATAGGCGTAATAAGCGATGCTCTACAACTCGTCATCGGTGTCGTGAGCAAAGTGGCAAGCATTATTTATAAGCTTGTCCACGGCGATTTCAAGGGCGCACTTGACGATGGACTTGACCTTCTGAAACTCATTTTGAAGGGTGCGGTCAAGTTGGTAGCGGGCGTTGTCAACGTTGTGCTTGGCCTCATATCTGACATGGCGAACTTAATACTAAACGCGGTTCGTTGGGTATGGAACAACGCACTTGCCCCTGCAATCAATTGGGTCTATACGGCGTTCATGAAAGTCAAAACGTGGATTCACAACGCGTTCCTTGACCTTCGCATCGGCATCCTGTCGGTCATCAAATGGATTCTCGAAAAGGTTGACGAACTGTTGCAGAGCATTCTTGGCGGCGTGAACAAACTGATTGCCACGATGAACGAGGTGCTTGGCACAAACATCAAGCCCGTTGAGTTCCACATCGAGACCACGGCGATTGACAACAAGATTGCCGAACTGGAATCGAAGAAACTGCCGCCGATTACGGAAACGGTAGAGGTTGTCGGGCAGTGGAAAGAACCCGCGAAACTGAATCTGCACATTGACACAAGCGGTGCGCTTGCGGCGATTGACAGAATCGGTCAGAAGGTCAATCAGCTTGGCTCTGCGGTTTCTTCTGTTATCCAAGCAACAGGCGCGGCGGGAAACCGATATTCTTCCGTGACGATTCAGAAGTACGCGGCGGGCGGCTTCCCTGCAATGGGAACGATGTTTATCGCGGGCGAACGTGGCGCGGAGTATGTCGGAGACATCGGCGGTCGGACAGGCGTTATGAATACCGAGCAGATGGAACGCGCGCTGTACCGGGCAATGGTTTCTGCGCTTACGGTCATGCCGCGTGACGGCGGTGACATTTACCTTGACGGTGAGGTCATCTACCGAAACGTGGTGAGACGGAACAACAACATGGTGCGGTCTACTGGTCGCACGGCACTACTGACATAAGAGGGAGAGAGACATCATGGCTACCATTGACACATCTTTAGAGGTTACAAGGGATAATGGCATGATTGTCACTCTCCCTTATCCTCAAGAATATACGCCTGACATCTACGATGTGGACGCAAGCACAACTGGGCGAAACGCGGCGGGGACAATGATAAGAGACCGAGTGGCGCGGAAGCACAAGTTTAACTGCAAGTGGGCGGCACTGACCCATGAACAGCTTACGCTTCTGCTCCAAGCCACTCAGGACTCCGCTTTTAACCTGACGGCGGTAGACATCTTTACCGGGACGCGGAAGACCTTCCGGGTGTACGTTGGTGACCGCTCTGCCCCGGTGTACTGGTATCCGACAAGCAATACCGATTCGTGGATGTACGCAACGCTTTCCATGAATTTCATCGAACTGTGAGGAACAATTCATGCTGAGTTACACACAAGAGTTTCATGACGCAATCGGCGCGACTGACCGGGAAATCCGTGGGTACTTGCAGTTCGCTAACGGGTATATTCTTCGCGGGAACGGCGGGCTTATTTCGTTCAAGGTCACGAACACTGCGATGGATGCCGAGCGGTTCTGTGTCGGCTCTGTCACATCGTCCATGTGCGAAGCCTCGTTCTACAACGATGGTCTTTCGGGTAGCGGCGTGTCGCTTGCAAATACCTACTTTGACGCATATATCGGCGTAGCAAATGATGATAACTTGCCGAGCGACAGCGATTACCGAACGCAACAGGTATACCAACGCACAGGATATTTCACCACAGACGGCGTGTTCATCACCAGTATGAACGCCTTCGCGGAAGTCGGCGCGCCTGTTACGCTTACCGTTGACGGCGTGGCGTATTCCGGGGTTGTTTCCGGCACTGTACTCCGAAAGACCGTTGTGTTTGACGAATCGCCGGGATTCACTCTTGCTACGGCGATTCAAAATATGACTCCGACTTGGAAGCTGACCCCGGAAACAGAGGGCAACTACTCCGTTTCGATTGATGTCAGCGTTCTCTCCGTGGAGTACAAGTGCATGGGCAGATTCTTCGTGAGCGAGATTACCCGAAGCACACAGACCACGCGGGTGCTTGGCTATGACATTGCGGGACGGCTGTCCATTGACTACGTTCCGACCGTTGCGGCCGACCCCGATGACGGCTACCTTGTCATGGACATCCTAAATGACATCATCGACCAAACGGGAGTGAACAACGGCGAACCGTTCACGGACTATGGGAACAACACCTATGTTCCCAAACTGTTTACCGGGACTTGCCGTGACGAATGGGGATGGCTCTGTACGATTGTTGACGGCACGAATCCGCAGTCCTTTACTGGCTCACGGACTACGCTTGGCAACGTGGAAGCGAAAACCGTTGTCGGCGCAACCGCATACACGATTGACGAATCCACCACCTACATGGACGGCCTGTCGATTGGTGACGAGTTTACCATTACCTCGTTCACAACTGGGACAACGGACGAGCCGATTGTAATCGGGAACGGCACGGGTATGTACGGGCTGAATCCGTACATCACTCAGACCGTAGCCGAATCCATCGAGGCCACGATGGACGGAACAAGCTACTATCCGATGACGCTCCGTTGGCGCGGTGACCCTTGCCTTGAAATCTTGGACGAAGTGTCCGTGACAAGCGGTGAGAACACATACACTGGTTATGTGATGAAGCTTGAGACCACATTCAACGGCGGGCTTGAACAGTCGGTTACCTGTTGGGGAGACTCCGAGGACTACTACGCCATGTCCACATCCCCGATGCAGAGCAACATCAATCGGGTGAGCAATCTTGTGCAAGAGATTCAGCAAGCGATTGAGACGGCAGACGGCGGCGTGATTACCAAGATTCTCGACACGGACGGAACGTGGAAAGAACTTGTGATTGCAAACAACCAAGACCTAAACGCGGCTACATCCGTGTGGCGGTTCAACATCAACGGTCTTGCCCATTCGAACCGCTACCAAGGCGGCACATACACCTTGGCTATGGACACGCAAGGGCGCATCGTGGCGAACGTGATTCAGACGGGAATTTTGCAAGATGCGACCGGAAACAATTCGTGGGATTTGGATAACGGCGTTCTTACGCTGTCCGGGTATGCCTCGTTCAATGATTTAACAACGGCGGGGAATACCACCATAAACGGGGCGAATATCACCACTGGCATCATCAAGGACGCGACCGGGAAGAACTCATGGAATTTGAACACGGGCGCGTTCACGATAACCAACGGTAGTCTGAACATCACCACATCAAGCGAGACATCCGACCAAATCATTTTGCAATACACTCAAAACGGAATAACGTATTCACTCAGCCTTTCGCCGTCCGCTATAAACCTTAAAGCATCAGGCGGTAGCATGGCAAACCGAACCATGCAAATAACGAGAGCAAACATGGGCATCCGCTTCTTCGATGACGGCGGCACAATTGGCGGCATCGGTAGCGGAAACGTGTGGAGCGGCGGCGGCGGTTTCGGCGGCGTTGCCGGGAAGATGACGCTTTACCTTGCGAACGGCAACGTTGGCAATCAGATGGTTGCGGCAGGGGATAGTGTTATTGCCAAAGGGACAACAAGCGGATGGCATTGGAGAACGTGGTACAGCGGATTCAAGGAATGTTGGTACAAGCGAACAGCGAACGTGGCTTGTACATCCGCATGGGGCAACCAATATACGAGCGGCGGCTGGTCGCGATTGACATACCCGTTCACATTTTCTTCTGCGCCTCACGAAATCGTAACAAGTCCTGGGAGTAGCACTACATCCAGTGGTTCTTGTTGGGTAATTCCTTACGGCAACTCAAGCGGCCCGACTACCACACAGACGGGTCAGTATCAAGTGGTGAGGCCGACATCGACAACAACGAATTTCACGATTGAATACTATGCCTGTGGCTATTAAGGAGACGAACATGATTAGCAACGAATTAGCGGCGAGATTCCACTTGCCCCCGATTGACGAATACCCGTTCCCCGCAATGGACTGGTATCACACGTTCCTGATTCAGAGCGACTATGTTGCCATGAAGGTTGCCGAGGCGGTGTACCTTGGAAAGCAGACGGATGAGGACTTGACGGAAGTGCTTGCGGCGCGGGAATACTGTCGGCAGAAGATTAACGAGATTGAGGCACAGGAGAAAGGCGATGGAACAGATAACATTGGGTGACCTTGCCACATGGGCGGCGTTCGTTGCCGCCTTTGGCGGGAGTGTAATGGCAATCGTAAACGGAGTTAAGAAAGCCGTGGGGAAATTGATCGAACCGCTTGCGATGGACAACGCCAAGAACTACATCGTGCCTTTCCTTGCGAGGGTAGAGCGCGGCGAACCCGTGGACAGCATTGAGGTCGAGCGATTCCACGAAGAGTACAAATACTACAGAGACCATGACGGCAATAGCTACATCAAGAGCCGCGTGGAGAAATTAAAATCCGCAGGAAAACTGTGAGAGATTT
>Ga0326513_10000429_pt1 | contig 35431 bp, 45 predicted proteins | sample 2_2465_0518_D_FD_203654 | JGI IMG/M metagenome (GOLD analysis project Ga0326513, IMG submission 203654) | Bovine rumen microbial communities from UC Davis, California, United States - 2_2465_0518 | ecosystem: Host-associated > Mammals > Digestive system > Stomach > Rumen | place: USA...
CAAATATGGAATTAACACGGAGGATAACAATGACTCGAAACGTAATGGTGCTAACGTGTGGGACGCGTACACATCCCCCCGGGTGTGCACCTGCTCGTGTGAAGGCACCGCCGGGACCACCGCGCCCAGTTAATACGAGCAAACGGAAGCAATAGTTTTTTTAGAATGGAAAATGAAAGGGACCTGGTAAATATATGGAAGGAAATTTGAAGTTTAGTGATTAACAACGCAAGAACAAGAACAAAACTCATAAAGCAAGCAAATGAAATTATAAAGATTGCAGAATCAAGTGGATTGCAATCAAATTATTTCTTCACTACCACGTTCCAACGATATCAAGTTCAGCTGGAAATCCTTTTAGAGTTAACAGAAAAGATGGAAGACGAAGGGATGCTGGTGACAAAGGAGTATGTGAAAGGGAGCAAGAACCTATATGTTAGTCCTGCCGTATCTGCGTTTAACAGAACAGCAGACTCTGCAAACAAGACGGTGATGGCTCTCATCAAAATCATCAAGGAATTTAACGTTGATGGTATGACTGATAATGAGGACTTGCTCTTAAAGACCATCAACGGAGAAGACGAGGATGAATGAAAGCGTACGATTTTTGCATTGAGAATATAGAGAAAGAGACGACTCCGAAGTACGTGAAGCTTCAAATGAAAGAGTTTTTGAGAGTTTGTGACGGCAAAGACGACAAGTACGTTATCAGCAAGAAAAAATTAAAACAACTAGAAAATATTTTGAAGCTGTTGATAATGCCAAAGGGATTGAAGGCGGGGGCAACCTTGTACGAAACCACTTGCAGTTATCAGTGGTTGTTTTATACTGCAATCTTTTGCACCGTTTATCGCGACAATCTTAATAAAAGAAGATATGAAACGGGGGTGTTGGAAATATGTAGGAAAAATTTCAAAACTTTTACAGTAGCGACAATATTCATTTTATTATTTCTAACAGAACCAAGTTTCTCTAAATTTTATTCAGTGGCGCCAGACGGGGCTCTTTCCCGAGAGATCAAAGAAGCAATATCAGAGACAATCAGATCTAGCCCTGTCGTATACGAATATAAGAATGTAAAACGTTTTAAAATTTTGAGAGACTATATTCTTTTTACTCCAACACAAACCAAATATATACCTCTTTCTTATTCAACTTCTCGAATGGACGGTAAGCTCCCCTCGGCATATGTAGCGGACGAGGTTGGGGCTTTGCCAATCTCTTATCCTATTCAGGCGATGAGATCAGGGCAGTTAAACATCCTTAACAAACTGGGGTTCATTATATCGACGAAGTATCCAACTATTGACAACCCATTTGAAGACGAAGTTAAGTACAGCAAAAAAGTTTTGGATGGTATTGTTAGAGACGATACAAGATTTTCTTTGTTATACGAACCTGACGAAACAAAAGGGTGGGAAACAAGCGATCTGATATTGAAACAAGCGAATCCTGTTGCGCTAGAGATTCCTGAAATTTGGGAAGATCTGTTGAAAAAGAGGGCGTACGCTGTTGCGATTGATAGCGCGCGTGAAAATTTCGTTTGCAAGCATTGCAACATTATTTATCAAGGGGCCGGAACTGAAACCTATGTAGATGTCACGGTGCTACAAGAATGCAAGGTAGCAAATATTGAATGGAACGGAAGAATAGTTTATGTGGGCTTAGACTTGTCGGAATCTATTGATAATACTTCGGTAGCAATGGTATCAGTTGACGATGACAATAACATTCTAGCTGCATCATTTGCTTTTATCCCCGAAGGAAGAATTAGAGAAAAGACCGCAAGTGAAAGAGTTAATTATAGGGAGCTGCTAAGAACTGAAAACGTTATAGCTTGTGGAGACCGTGTTATCGATTATTCGGTTGTAGAAGACTTTATTTTAAATTTAGAAAGCAAATATGGAGTTCAGATACAAGCTATAGGGTACGACAGATACAACGCCCTTTCGAGCGCACAGAAGCTGGAAAACGCAGGGTATAACGTTGTAGAGATAAGGCAGCACAGCTCTGTATTACACCCAGCAACAAAACGATTAAAGGAAAAGATTTTGGCCCATCAGTTTTTATATACGAATAATCCTTTGTTGGAAATTAATTTTCAAAATGCAAAATGTACGTATGATACTAATAAAAATTTATATGTGAACAAGAAAAGATCAAATGGCAAAGTGGACATGGTCGTAAGTCTAATAAATGCTTGTTATTTGTTAGAACAAGATTACTTTTTGAACATGGCGAATGATTTTACTATCCAAGTTTTTTAAAATTAAGTGAGGTGCCTAGTGTTAGAAGGAAAAATGGCCATATTAATTAGTTGTTTATGCTTGCCAAATATGTGGGGACATTCTCGAGGTACTGAATTATTAGCTGATTTTCGAAAAGTTAATATAGTATCTGGTAAAAAAGGCTCTAACAATGGAACTAAAATTATTAATTTTATACAGAGAAATAGAAAAAGAGATAATCTTCCTTTGGAGAATCTTGATTTAAATATGGAATATATGAGTTCTGATTCTGATGATGAAGATAATAAACAAAATAAATTTTATAGATCAGTTTCACATAACTTAAGGACTAGAAGAAAATCTCTTATTGATGAAAATAAATGCCAACATCATATATTAAGTCGATTGTATGAAGCGATAGAACCTATATATAAATCAAAAGTTTCTATTCCAACATCATACTCTTTTAAAATACCGTCTCCGTTTGGTACTTTAACTCTTGCTCTTAAAAAGTGTCAAAAAGATGACGCACATTCTTTTTGTTTGGGTAATGAAAGATTTTATCCATTCCAAACTTTTGTATCTCATGGAAAGCTTAAATCAGATTATAAATCTCTGGAAATTGAATTTAATAGTATGAATTTAAATAAACGAAAGATAGCTATAAAAATAATAGATGAATATTTAAATTTACAATGTCATGGCGATGACTTTAAAATTAAAAAGTATATATCAGGTAGTGGACAGAATGTTATAGAGTTTTCGTGTCAAAAATTAAGTGATTCTGAAGACAAAATATTCACAAAAAAAGAACTTTCATGTCTTCGAACATTAACAGCAATTATAGGATTCAGTGAACCTATTAGAATCCATGATGGAGGGAAAACAATGCGGGCGTTGATTAAATACAATGTTGAATTAATTCATGGATGATTGTAAATGCTTTTCTTGTCCTTTAAGTGATTGTGTTTCCCCTTGCCCGTTTGGTGTTGTCGATGAGGTAGATACTGATGAATATATTTTAGATCCTACGGTTTATAAGAAAAGACAAAAGCGAAGAGCTTGTTGTGAAAAATATAAAGAATATATGAGAGCATATAACAAAGCTTATCGTGAAGAGAACAAAGAAAAGATCAGCACATATCATAAAGCTTATTATGAAAAATATAAAGAACATATAAACGCATGTCGGAAAGCTTATTGTGAAGAGAATAAAGAAAAGATCAGCACATATAACAAAGCTTATCGTGAAAAGAACAAAGAAAAAATCAGCACATATCAGAAAACTTATCGTGAAGAGAACAAAGAAAAAATCAGCACATATCAGAAAGCTTATTATGAAAAGAATAAAGAAAAAATCAACGCATATAAAAAAGCTTACTATCAAGCATTAAAAGCTAGAAACAAACATGATTTGAAAGAAGGTGAGAAAATGAAAAAGGCTAATATTGGTTTGAAAATGTTTTAAAGAAAAATATAAATTGTTAGAAGGCAGATGATTTTGTGGAACGCCATGCTACTACTTTTGAAAAAGAATGTTTGTGTTTTAGATGCCCTCTTGAAGATTGTCGAACACCGTGCCCTTTTGGAGCGGACAAAGGTAAATGTATGGAAGATATCGATGAATATTTATTCAACAATTATGTTGAGATTAAAAGCCAAGGGGAGGATGAAAAAAAGAGAAAGAGGAGGATTGCCAACAAAAAATACTATTTAAAACGCAAAGGAATAAAAAACATAAAGCAATTTAACAAAGATATGTTTGGGGAAGAAGGTGAATGAATGAATTTTTGGGAAAAGTTAACGAATTATATTGCGGGTGGAACAATAAATAAAAGAGATAGTGAAGTTCAGATAACTCCTCCGGTTAGTGATGTGCTGCTTCAAGCATTATTAAACAATGAAGTGATAACCAGGGAAAAAGCATTGACTCTTCCTGCTGTTAGCGGCGCAGTGGATTTGATCGGGAACATGATAGCTTGCATGCCGGTCAAACTGTACAAATATGAGGAAGGGAGAGTAAAAGAGCAAGAAAACGATTCAAGAGTGAGACTACTCAATGGAGATACTGGGGACACTTTGGACTCCTTCCAATTGAAGAAAGCAATGGTAGAGGACTATTTGCTTGGAAAAGGTGGATATTGCTATATTCAAAGAAGAAGAAACGAAGTAGTGTCTCTTAGATACGTAGAAGAAATATATATAACCATTTTAAAAAACTTTAAACCTATTTTCAAAGACTATGTGATTCTAGTGATGGGCGAAGAATACAAACCGTATGAGTTCATAAAACTTTTAAGGAATACAAAGGATGGATCCACAGGAATAGGATTAACTCAAGAGTTGGGGAAAACACTGGAAACTGCATACGACACTCTTCTTTATCAGCTTTCTCTTGTTAAAAGCGGAGGAAACAAAAAAGGATTTTTAAAAGCGCAGAGAAGATTAGGGCAAGAGGAAATTAATACTCTTAAGAGAGCATGGAGAAACATGTATGCAAACAACAGTGAGAATGTTGTTGTTCTTAACAATGGGTTAGAATTTCAAGAAAGTTCGAACTCATCAGTAGAAATGCAATTAGATCAAAATAAAAACACCCTAGCAAATGAGATCAATAAAATCTTTCATATTTATGAAGATTTTGAGTTGACGTTTAAAGAAGCAATATATCCCATTGTAAAGGCATTTGAGACCGCTCTTAACAGAGATTTGCTTTTAGAAAAAGAAAAAGGATCATATTTCTTTGAATTTGATGTTAAAGAGATAATCAAAGCAAGTTTAAGAGAAAGATACGAAGCATACAAGCTTGCAAAGGAAACAGGATTCTTAACATTAAACGAAATTAGAAAATCAGAAAACTTAGAAGAAATAGAAGGTTTAAATATTATTAATGTTGGTTTAGGCGCAGTGTTATATTCAGCTGACACTCACACTTACTTTACACCTAATACAGCTACTACTACTGACATGGGGATGGAAAAAGTATTAGAAGATAAAGTTCTTGATACAGAATTTGAAGAAAGCGGCAATAGTTCCGATGCATAAGGAGGAATTAAATGATTAGTATTAATAATTGCATGCAGGATGGAGAAAACGAATACAAAGGGTTATCAACGGATACAAAACCTACTAATTGCGCTGTTAATTCCTTGTTTTTAGAACTAGATACAGGGGATTTTTATTATTTTAATGGGACAACCTGGGCAAAGGTGGGAGGATAATGGACTTTTATAGTAGGTTATTGGCGAACAATTTAGTGGGGGGCGGTAGCGCTGCAAAAGAAAATTTTAAATTAGCAGTAAGTGGGGATTTAACTACAGTAAATGCAAAAATGCTTGATGGCGTCACACGTATAGGCGAACATGCTTTTTATAGTTGTTCCTTAACCAGCGTAGAAATACCAAATAGTGTTACAAGGATTGAAGGCAGTGCTTTTGAAAATTGCACATCATTAACAAGCATAACGCTTCCCGACAGCCTTACAAGTATTGGGAATTATGCTTTTAGAATTTGTACCTCTTTAACAAGCATAGAAATTCCCGACAGTGTAACAAGTATTGGGAATTATGCTTTTGATAATTGCACATCATTAACAAGCGTAGAAATCTCAAATAGTCTTACAAGTATTGGAAATTATGCTTTTTCGTTTTGCGGATTAACAAGCGTAGAAATCCCAGGTAGTGTTACAAGCCTTGGGGATTATGCTTTTTATAATTGCACATCATTAACAAGCGTAACAATGCCAAACAGTGTTGCTAGCATTGGGATTTGTGCTTTTGAAAATTGCACATCATTAACAAACATAACGCTCCCCGAAAGTCTTACAAGTATTGAGTTTCGAACTTTTAAAGCGTGTGCTTCTTTAACAAGCATAGAAATCCCCAACGGTGTAACAAGTATTGGGTATCAGGCTTTTGATGTTTGCACATCATTAACAAGCGTAACAATTCCAAATAGTGTTACAAGTATTGGGGAGTTTGCTTTTTCGTTTTGCGGATTAACAAGCGTAGAAATTCCAAATAGTGTTACAAGTATTGAGTATCGAACTTTTAGAGGGTGTGCTTCTTTAACAAGCATAGAAATCCCCAACAGTGTAACAAGTATTGGGAATCAGGCTTTTAATATTTGCACATCATTAACAAGCGTAACAATTCCAAGTAGTGTAACAAGTATTGGGGATCAGGCTTTTCGAGATTGCTCGTCTTTAGAAAGCGTAACAGTGCTAGCAACTACTCCCCCAACTTTAGGGGGCAATGCTTTTTATGGCACGCATAGTAGTTTGAAAATCTATGTACCTTCAGCATCAGTTAATGCATACAAAAGAGCAACGAATTGGTCTAGTTATTCAAGAAAAATTTATGCAATACCAAGCTAATTGAAGGGGGGGATGGTGAAATGGAGTTTTACAGTATATTGTTTAATAAAAATTTAGGTGGAATCGTTAATAATTTCAAATTATTTGTAAGTAGAAATTTAACTAATGTAACTAAGGAAATGCTTGATGGAATTACAAAAATTAAGGTTCGAGCTTTTAGAGGTTGCACCTCTTTAACAAGCATAGAAATTCCCAACAGTGTAACAAGTATTGGGGATCAGGCTTTTCGAGATTGCTCGTCTTTAGAAAGCGTAACAGTGCTAGCAACTACTCCACCAACTTTGGGGACCGATGCATTTACAGGTACGCATAGTAATTTGAAAATCTATGTACCTTCGGAGTCAGCAAATGCGTCATACCAAACAGCAAGTGGATGGTCTAGTTATGCAAGTAAAATTGAAACTATACCAAGTTAATTGAAAGGGGGTGAAAAAATGAAAATTAGAGCTTTAAAAGCTTTTACTATTCGTGATAGTGAAACAGGAAATCTAACTTCTATTGCATGTGGTGGAATTGCTGAAGTTTCTGACACTGTAGGCACATCATTAATTTCAGATGGACTTGCTGAGGTTTATACTCTGGTTAATCCCACCGGATCAGTTAATATTTCAAGTAACGGGACAGTCGATGTTGCAGAATACGCTACTGCGGTAGTTAACGTTCCAGGGGTTACCCCCACAGGGACCATTGAAATTACAAGCAATGGGACAGTTGATGTTACAGAATACGCTTCAGCGGTAGTTAATGTTGATTATACAACTGTTAATTTTTATTTATCAGAATCGATAGAGAGAACAACCACAGCATTAAGTGGAGCAAGGAGCCGTTTAGCAGCAACAACAGTTTTCCCCGCAGGGGGTTCTGACCCGCGAAGCGGGTATGCGTTGTTTGCTGGGGGGAGTATTAGTGGTGGTTATTCTGCAGTGGTAGATGCATACGATTCGAACTTAACAATAGGAACATCCACGTCATTAAGTCAAGCAAGGGATTATTTGGCAGCGACAACAGTAGGGGACTATGCTTTGTTTGGTGGGGGATTGGGTATTAATAATGGTTATACTGCTGTTTCTGCAGTGGTAGATGCATGCGATGCGAACTTGACAATGAGAACACGCCCGACATTAAGTGAAGCAAGGGACAGTTTAGCAGCAACAACAGTAGGGAACTATGCTTTGTTTGGTGGGGGTTCTGGTAATGGTAGTGTAAGTCTTGCAGTGGTAGATGCGTATGACACTGACTTAGAAAGAACAACAACACCCCCGCCATTAAGTGAAGCAAGGTACGTTTTAGCAGCAACAACAGTTGCCCCCGCAGGGGGTTCCGGGTATGCGTTGTTTGGTGGGGGATATGCTTCCCAATCATCAGCGGTAGATGTATACGATTCGAGCTTAACAAAAACAACAACCACGGTATTAAGTGAAGCAAGGAGTTCTTTAGCAGCGACAACAGTTGCTCCCGCAGGGGGTTCCGGGTATGCGTTGTTTGGTGGGGGACATGTTGTTGGTGGTTATTCTGCAGTGGTAGATGTATACGATTCGAGCTTAACAAGAATAACCCCCACGGTATTAAGTCAAGCAAGGAGCTCTTTAGCAGCAACAACAGTTGCCATTACAAGGGGTTCTAACCATCAAAGCGTATATGCGTTGTTTGGTGGGGGATATGGTAATAGTAATGGTATTTTTGCAGTGGTAGATGTATACGATTCGAACTTAACAAGAACAACAACCACGGCATTAAGTGAAGCAAGGTACAATTTAGCAGCAACAACATTAGCTCCCACAGGGGGTTCCGGGTATGCGTTGTTTGGTGGGGGATATGATTCTGCAGTGGTAGATGTATACGGCGCCCCAAACTATAAGGTTCAAGTATTCCCTGGGACAAAATACAGTTTTAACGGATCTGAAGAATTAGTTTCAGATACTTGGCGAGAAATCAATATATCAGGTAATTTAATCGGATATCTGAAAATAAAAAGTGCTCAAATAAACTAAAGGAGATTAAAATGAGTAGGTATAAAGTAGAAAAATATGATGGAACAAAAACGTATATGCACCCAAATGGAGAGTTAGCAACTTTTGAAAAAATAAAACAGAAATTCCCAGCAGTAGAGTTTTTTACTCATATAGTAGAGACCGATGAGCAGGGAGAAGTAATGTTTGCTTTTCAGAATCTTTCAGCAGTTAGGACTCAAATGGATATAGATCCTTCATTAAGTGAGAATGAAGCGATAGCAAGAATAGAAGAGTTATGGAATGAGCCGCAGTCAGAAGCTGAACCAACGGTTACGGAACGCGTTGCAGCGGCTTTAGAGTTTCAAAATGTATTAAACATGGAGGGTTAATTATGACTTTTGAAATAATTAAGAAAAACTATGAACGTGGACTATGGAATGCAAAACAAGTAGAAATTGCAAAGAACAAAGGGTTGATAACAGAAGAGCAGTACCAACAAATTATAAAATCTAAATAAAACTAATATAGGTTGGGTGGTAGGGGGCAGGCAAACCTGCATGGGGCAGCGCCCTCGGCGCTGTTGTCCAAAACAATCGAAGAGAGGTGATGAATATGGAAGTCAGAATTAGTGATAATCAAGTCGAAATATCTGGCTACGTTTAGTCAACGCAATAGAAAGAAAGAGCAAACCTTTAATGTCTCGAATAGGACAATTTATTGAACGAATTTGCAAAGGAGCATTCAAAAAAGCTATCGAACGTAATGACAACGTTCGAATTCTTTTAAACCATAATTGGTGCAGAGACTTAGGTGGGACCAAAGACGGGAATCTCGAGCTTCACGAAGATAATATCGGACTTCATGCGAGAGCAACCATAACAGATAAAGAAGTAATAGATAAAGCGAGAGAAGGGTCATTGATAGGATGGAGTTTCGGCTTCAAAGACAGAGAAGTAGAAAATAATGTAGAACAAGGGATCCCCATCAGAGATGTGAGGGATCTTGATTTATATGAAGTATCTATTTTAGACAGCACAAGGGAGCCGGCATATGAAGGTACTCTTATTTCAGTACGATCTGATGAAGAATTTCAGTATTATAGCGAACCTTTGTTAGACCAGCCACACGCTGGACCGCCCGGCGAAGCCGGGTCAGAACCCGTTACACGGGGCGAAGCCGGGTCAGACGGATCTTCGATCCGCGAAGCTGTGGAGACAACCCAGTTGTACTGGGCAAAGTATGAAAACTTAATAAAAGAAATGAAAGGAGAACTCTAATGAAAGAGTTAATTGAAAAGAAAAATGATTTAATAACAAGAGCAGAGTCTATTGTTAATACAGCAAAATCAGAAAAAAGAGAGTTAACAGAAGAAGAAGCTACTGAGTTAACTGAACTAAGAGATAATGTGAAAAAGATTACTCGCGATTTAGGGCTTATGGATGATGTGGATAAAATAGGCCTTGAAAAGGTTAAAGAAGAAAAGGAAAAAGAAGGAGAAGCAGAAATGAAAAAAGTTGAAGCAAATAATGAAAGGTCAATAGAGATTCGTGAAAGAAATGAATTTGAGAATTATATTCGTGGATTTACAGTACACGAAAGAGATGGTGACCCTCCAACTCCTGTAAATCTTGGTAAAGATTCTTATGATCCAACACATCCAGCAGGAGGAGCAGGTGGTAAGCTGATCCCCACAACTATAGTGCAGTACATTATCAGGAAAGTTTACGACATTTGTCCCATCCTTGAAAGATCACAAAAGTTTAATGTTAGAGGAAAATTAGACATTCCTAAGTATCCAGCAGATAACAATAATAATATAACTGTTGCGTACCATGAAGAATTTTCACCATTAGTGTCTTCATCAGGATCATTTAATACAGTCACATTAGATGGATTTTTAGCAGGATGTTTAACAAAAGTTTCCCGTTCATTAATTAACAACCTCCAATTTGATATTGTTGGATTTGTAGTAAACGAAATGGCATATGCAATTACCAGGTGGATAGAAGGGGAATTGTTGAACGGAACTTCTGGCAAAATAACCGGTCTTTCTGATTTAACAAACGGAATAACTGCAGCAAGTCCAACTGCAATCACAGCAGACGAAGTAGTAAAACTGCACGACAAGATTAAAGATCAATTTCAGAGAAATGCTATTTGGATTATGAGCCCTGCAACAAGAACAGCATTACGTTTGTTGACATCCTCTACTGGTTATTACCTGCTGAATGACGATATTTCCTCTCCTTTTGGTACTTCTTTGTTAGGTAAACCAGTATATGTATCAGACAACATGCATGAAATTGCAGCAGGAAACACTGCAATTTACTATGGAGACATGATGGGATTGGCAACTAAATTTAACGAAAACATGAACATTGAAGTATTAAGAGAAAGGTATGCAGACGAGCACGCATACGGAGTCATTGGGTGGTTAGAATTTGACGCAAAAGTAATAGACGAACAACAAATAGCTAAATTAACCATGGCGAGCGCTTAATATGCAATATAAAGCGCTTATCTCTTTTAGTGGCTTAATTTCCATGTCAATGGGTGAAGTCAGAGAAATAGCAGATCAAAAAATTGTCAATGACTTATTAAAGGCAGGCTACATCCAACCTAACCCATCAAAGATGGTACAGACAGCGCCCTCGGCGCTGATGAGTGAAGCAAGTTCCCGGCAGACTACTAATCAACTTATTAGTTCGCGAGCGCCCGCGGATCGAAGATCCGTCCGACCCGCTGCGCGGGCGGGTCAGTCCAGGCTATGCCTGGCTGAGGCAAAAAGGACCCAAAAAGAAGAAGTTAAGAAAACTAGAAAAGGAGGTAAGAAAAAGAATGAAAATTAGAGCTTTAAAAGCGTTAACTATTCGTGACAGCGAGACAGGAAATTTAACATCTATTGCATCTGGTGCAATTGCTGAAGTCTCTGATACTTTAGGCACATCATTAATTTCAGATGGACTTGCTGAAGCGTATATACTAATTGCTCCTACAGGGTCCATTGAAATTACAAGTAACGGGACAGTTGATGTTGCAGAATATGCTGAAGCGAGTGTTAATATTGCAGATTTTAAGAATTGCGTTAATGGTACTTTAACTCAAGTGACGGCTAGTATGTTAAACGGGATAACTAGCATTAGAAATAATGCATTTATAAACTACACACCTTTAACAAGCGTGATAATTCCAGCAGGTGTAACTAGTATTGGTAATTATGCATTTAGTGGCTGCACATCTTTAACAAGTGTAACTATACCTGAAGGTGTGACTAGTATTGGCGGTAATTCGTTTAGAGGATGCACATCTTTAACAAGTTTGACTATACCTGAAGGTGTGACTAGTATTGGGGCTAGTGCATTAAAAGATTGCCCAATTCCTAATCTCACTCTTCCAAGCACTATTCAAAGTGTAGAAGCAGGTGCTATTTATCCTTCTGTTGAGTGTTCCTTAACTATGTTATCAGCTACCCCGCCAGACGGCATATGGTTTGCCATAAACTACAATATTACGGCAATATACGTACCAGCTGAATATGTAGACGTATACAAAACTGATGGGAGTGGTTATGCAGACAAGATACACGCGATCCCAACTTAACCAGCCTAACGCTGGACCGGAACCCGGCGAAGCCGGGTCAGACGGATCTTCGATCCGCGAAGCCGGGTCAGACGGATCTTCGATCCGCGAAGCTGGGTCAGACAGCGTCCCCGGCGGGTTATCAATAAGTAATTGATAATTATCGCGAGCGAGGCGAAGCCGTTCAACCCGGCTTTGCCCCGTGCAACGGGTTCTAACCGAGCTTCGCCCCGTGCAACGGGTTCTAACCCAGCTTCGCTGGGCAAAAAAGGCGGTAAAAGAGATGAATGAAATAATGAAAGTCAGTGACATTACTTATCAAGATGTTGCTGATTATTTAAGACTTTATGAAGTAAATAGTAATGATATAAACACTCTCAATACTATGATTAACGTAGCTAAAACATTTGCAAGCAACTATACGGGGAGGACTATAGAAGAATTAGACAACTATAAAGATTTTGTAATAGCTGTCTTTGTTTTGTGCCAAGATATGTGGGACAACAGGACTATGTATGTAGACAGCACAAACTTGAATAATGTTGTTCAAGCTATATTAGGGCTGCATTCGGTGAATCTGTTATGATTAATGCTGGGATGTATAACAAAAAGATAAAAATATATCAAACAAGAGTTTTAACAGATAATGAAGGATTTCAAAGTTTAGAGAAAACTCTTGTTTTAGAACCGTACGCGCATGTGAAGACAACTAAAGGATTTACCCTAATAGCGAACGGAAGTGACTTTGAAAAGGCGTTTACAAATTTTACCATTCGATACCCCCGCAATACTGCAATTAATAGAGACATGACAATAGAGTTCAGGGGAAAAGAATACACAATTGAATATTTGAACAATGTTAATGAAGAAAATGTTCAGTTGGAAATGCAATGCAAGGAGATTACTCATTAATGGCTAGCTTTGTATTTAGTGTAGATAACCAAACTATGAGGGATATAGAAAGAATTTATAAAGATTCTGACAAAATATTCGGATCAATGACAAAAGCAGGAGCGGAAACCGTAAGAAGGAAGGTCAGGAAAAACGTTCCTGCTTCTTTTAAAAAGTCTAGAATAATGAACCATTTAAAGGTAACAAAGACTTATAGAAGTCCCTCTGATGGAGGAATAAACAACAAAGTTGGATTTTACGGATATTTTACAAATCATCGTGGAAGAAAAACTCCTGCCCCTTTAGTAGCAAAAGTATTCGAATATGGTAAAACGAATTTTTTAAAGCGTCCGTTCTTCAGAAAATCATTTGACAGAAAAGAGATATACAAAGTCATGATGGAACAGCAAAAGAAAGCGTCAGGAGGATTATTAGATGAATGAATTAATAGAATCTATTTTCACTAATTTTACCGTTGACGGAGTATCTGTCCCTGTGAAATATTTGTATTACGAGGGACACGGAGAACCTTATGTCACTTACCAGCAAGTGTACGGGGAAAATCCTTTGTGCGGAGACGATCAACTTATCGGGTATGTAGATGTTTATGATTTCGATGTTTATTCAAAAGGCAATTACAAAAACATTGCAAATAAAATAAAAGAGTTATTAACTCAAAATCATTTTTTATGGAATCCAAGCGTGTCTGGCCCCGATCAATATGAGCCAGACACAAAATATTATCACAAGACTTTAACTTTTTCATATATTAAGGAGGAAAACTAATGGCAAAAATAGGACTTAATAATTTCAGATACGCAATATTACTCAACCCAACGGATTCAGGGTCACCTCTTTATGACCAACCAAAAACACCAGGAAAAGCAGTTTCTTGCAACGTAGAAATAGAGAACTACGATGCAGAACTGTACGCAGATGACGTGCTGGTAGAGAGTGACAAGAGCTTTAAAAAAGGTACAGCGACGATAACCATAGACGATGAAGATTTGGCAACGATGGCAGATTTGCTTGGGCACACTATGGTAGACGGGAAAATTATCAGAAATGCTTATGATGCGGCACCGTTTGTAGGATTTGGGAGAATAGTAGTAAAACTGGTAAACAATGCTAGAAAATACAAGGTCGAATTTTTAAACAAGGTTAAGTTTGGTGAACCAAGTGCAGAAAACCAAACAAAAGGTGAAGACATTGAATTTGGGACTCCAGAAATCGAAGGGACAGTTACTGCTTTGCTAAACGGTGACTGGTCAATCGCAAAAGAGTTTGACACAAGGGCAGAAGCTTTGAATTATCTGGAGGGATTAATGGGGACCGGAGTAACATTGACCTATAATGCAAACGGAGGGACCGGCTCTATAGATCCGGTAGTTGCAGAGAAAAATTCTTCAGTTACTCTTAGCAATGGTACTGGATTAACCGCTCCTGAAGGGAAAGTTTTCGGTGGATGGATGACTTCAGCAACAGGAACAGAAGCTATTACGGGACCAACCTACACTGTAGCTGCAAACACGACTCTATATGCAAAATGGAATGATCAAGCGTAATAATTGAAACAAAACTTATGGCCGCCAGCTTAGTAAACCTGGCGGCTACAGTCTAAAGAGGGGAATAAGATGAAAGATGTAAGTACAACAGTAGAGTACAAAGGAAAAAAATATAAGTTAGTATTTAACATAAATGTCATGGAAGCAATACAAGACAAATATGGTAGTATTGAAAAGTGGGGCAAATTATGTGAGCCAAGAAAGACTGAAGACGGTGAAATGATAGAGTCTAATTTCAAAGCATTAAAATTTGGGATCTGCGAGATGTTAAATGAAGGGGTAGATATAGACAACGAGGAAAACGGGACTAACGATACACCGTTAACATTAAAACAAATTGGAAGAATGATAACGGAATTTGGAACAGCAGAAACCTTTGAAACTTTAAATACAACAATATTGAAATGTACAAAAAGTTTTGAAAAAAACGGATCATCCACGAAGAGCCAGTAGAAATCGACTTTTCGTGGTTTTATTTCATAGGGAAAACAAAATTAGGGTTAAGTTTCAAAGAAACAGGCAGGTTAACAATTTTAATGTTCGATAAATTGTACAGTCATTACAAAGACAATTGGGATTATGAAATGAGGCTGAGAAAAGCCAACATGACATACAAAGAAGCCGAAAAGAAAGCTAGAAGGCAAGAGGAGTGGGTCCCGGCGTAGCCGGGTGGAACCACTCGCCTCGCTCGTGAAAAAATTAAAGCAAACTAAAAGGGGGGTATTTTTTTGAGTGGTTTCGGAGGCACAATCAAATTGACGGGGGAAGTTCAATATCGACAAGCCCTACAGCGAATAAGACAAAGTTTAAGGGAAACATCAAGTAGCTTGTCCGCGATTTCAAGCAGTTTTAAAAATAATGCTCGTGATATGGATGCCACGAGGCAAGCAGCATCAAAATTAAAAGATGTATTAAAAAAACAATCTGATGATGCAAAGTCTTTGCGTTCTTCCTATGAGAAAATGCAAAAGATTTTTGAGAATAACAGAGAAGAAATTAATAAACTACAGAAATCTTACGAAAACTCTAGGAAAGAACTAGAGAAGATAGAAAAAGAGTTAGGAAAGACTTCTGACCAATACAAAAGACAAGCGGAAGAAGTAAAGAAACTAGAACAAAATTTAGAAAAAGAAACAAAGAAACAACAAGATAATGAAGTCGCGCTAAGCAAAATGCGCACTGAATTAAATAATTCTCAAGCCGCTCTTTCAAAAACAAAAGATGAAATAAACAAGGTAGAAGACTCTTTAAAAAAGAGTGTAGAAACTACAAAAAAAGCAAGTTCAGAATACGGAAAATTAAAAACAACAATTGAAAAGCAAGAAGAATCGTTAAGAAAAATAAAAGATCGATACAAAGAAATTGTATTAAAAGAAGGAGAAGCTTCAAAAGCTGCCAAAGATTTATCTAGCAATATAAAAGATTTATCTGGAAAATTAGAAGATAATAAAGCTAAATTAAAAGGCGTAGATGATGCGGCAGAAAAAGCAGCAGGTGGATTAAAAGATGTCGGAGATAGTGCCGAAAAATCAAGCAAAGGAATTTCTGTTTTTCAAGTTGCTCTTGGGAATTTTGTATCAAATATTGCTATTAAAGCGGTAGATAAATTAAAAGAACTAGCAGTAGAAGCGTTTAATGTAGGTAAAAGTTTTGAATATGGGATGTCGAGAGTAGCGGCTATAAGTGGAGCTAGCGGAGAAGATTTTCAAAAATTGCGAGACAAAGCAAAGGAAATGGGCAGAACTACTATATTCACAGCTAGAGAAGCTGCCGATGCATTAGAATATATGGCGGTTGCTGGTTGGAAACCGCAAGAAATGTTAGATGGAATACAAGGAATATTAAATCTAGCCGCAGCTAGTGGAGAAGATTTTGCATTAACCTCTGACATCTTAACAGACACCTTAACGGCCTTTAGACGGCCAGCGTCAGATGCCGGGAGATTGGCGGACATAATGGCGGCGGCAATGGCAAATTCAAATACAAATGTAGGGAAAATGGGTGAAACTTTTAAATATGTAGCTCCCGTTGCGGGTTCTTTAGGTTATTCTATGGAAGATACCGCAATAGCAATAGGAACAATGGCAGACGCAGGAATAAAAGCTTCTCAAGCAGGAACAGACTTAAGGTCAATTTTCACTAGACTCGCTTCAGATGCAGGAGCATCAAAGAATCAGTTGGGGGCATTAGGAATCTTAACGGAAAAATTAGGAGTTGAATTTTATACTTCTACTGGGAAAACGAGACCGTTCATTGATGTATTAAAAGAAGCCCGGCAAGCATGGCAAGGGTTAAGTGAAGAAGAGCAGATAAACTATGCAAAAACAATTGCAGGGCAAAGAGCTATGTCGGGTTGGTTGGCGTTAATGAACACAACCCCTGAAAAATTCAACCAAATAACTGACTCGATAAAGAATTCAAGCGGTGCAGCGGAACAAATGGCGAAGACCATGACGGACAATGTTGAAGGGGATTTAAAACTTTTTAAAAGTAAAATAGAAGATGCGTCAATAGATTTAGCAAAAGCATTTGAACCTGAATCAAGAGGAACTATAAGCTTTTTAGGTGGGCTTTCAGATGGTATGAAATTCATAGCAGAAAATGCCCCTCAATTCAAAGCAGCATTGGCGACAATCGCTGCTGGTGTGAGCTCTTTTGTTTTAGCTACTCAAGGGGCAAATATTGTATCTGGATTAACAGGAGCAATATCTGCATTATGGGCAGTGATAGCAGCAAACCCAATAGGAGCGGCAATATCATTAGTGGCGGCGTTGGTTGCTGGGTTTATAACTTTATGGAATAATTCAGAAGAGTTTAGAAACTTTTGGATTAATTTGTGGAAAACAATAAAAAATGCAGTAGAACCAGTTATCAAAGGAATAACTAAATGGTTTTCCGAAGCGTGGGATAATGTCAAAAAAGTTTGGGCTCCAGTAGGAAAATTTTTCAGTGATCTGTTTAATGGGATTGTTGAGTCGGTTACTCCTATTATTGATTCTATCGGTAATGCATTCAAAGAAGCTTGGGAACTTATCAAATCAGTCTGGGAACCATTCGAACCATTTTTCAAAGGACTTTGGGAAAATTTAAAGTTATGGTTCGGAGCAGCCGTAAAAGTAGTTGCATTGCCGTTCAAAAATGCTTGGGAAATAATAAAACTAACATGGGGCACTGCAGCAGACTTTTTCAAAACCATTTGGGACAATATAAAAATAATTTTTGGCTCAGTAAAAAAAGTATTAGTGTCCGCTTTTCAAACAGCATGGGAAGGAATAAAAGCAATTTGGAATGTTGCAACAAGCTATTTCAAGGCTATTTGGGACACAATAGCAGGGATATTCAAAGTCGTCAGAAGTGTTTTAACGGGGAACTTTAAAGATGCGTGGGAAGGAATAAAAGGCATAGTGAGCACATGGGCAGGATTTTTTAGGACTGTCTGGGAAAACATCAAAAATGTATTTATGTCAGTCAAAGAGTTTTTTAGAACGGTTTTCAGTTCAGCATGGGAAGCGGTAAAAGGAGTCTTTTCTGGATGGGTAGGATTTTTCAATAATTTATGGTTAAGAATCAAAAATACGTTTTCTAATATTGGGCAAAACATTGCAAGCGCAATAGGAGGAGCGGTAAAACAAGGGATTAACGGGGTTATTAATATGATAGAAAGGACTATGAATACTGCCATAAATCTCATTAACGGTGCAATCAGACTCATTAATATGATCCCAGGAGTAGGAATTGGAGAACTTGGACATTTAAGGTTGCCAAGGTTAGCAAAAGGGGGAGTCTTAGAAAACGGTGCACGCACAGTTATAGCAGGAGAAGATGGAGCAGAAGCTATAGTTCCATTAGAGAAAAACACTAAATGGATTGCTTTAGTAGCAAATAAATTGCAAAAACAGATGATGCCATCGTTAAACAGCAACGCAAATGTACAATCAGCAATGAGGGCACAAGATGAATTTAACTCTTTGACTAACTCGTTTAAGCAGGCATTAAGTGAAATGAAAGTTGTAATGGATGAAGAAACGTTCGGTAAATTTGTTGATCGTACCGTTTCAGAAGCTATTTACGAATAGGAGGATTAATGCTAAATGAAATCATACTAAACGGCATCAGCAGCAACACGTTGCAAGGGCTTCTCATTCAGTCATTGCCTTCCATATCCAAACCGATGATGAGATCAAAAAAAGAAGAAATAGACGGTAGAGATGGAGACATAATAACGCCTCTTGGATATTCATCTTATGACAAGACTTTTTCTATAGGGCTGTCATATAATTACGATATTAACGCAATAATTAATTTCTTTGATTCAGAAGGTACAGTTACCTTTTCAAACGAACCGGACAAATATTATAACTACAGAATATTAGATCAAATAGACTTTGAAAGGTTGTTAAGGTTCAAAACCGCGACTGTAACAATGCATGTGCAGCCCTTTAAGTATCCAACTTCTGAGGGGCCTGCAACTTTCTCACGTAACAGAATAAAATTAGAATCATATAACCAAACAACAAGCGGAGTAACTGTTAAAGTTACAGAAGGGTTGGTGTACGATCAAGAAATCGTGATTACAGGGAATGGAACAGCAACTTTTTCTATACCAATTCAGACTTTAACTATCACTCCAGACAGATATGCATTTAGTGCATATGCGGAAGGAACTGGTGCCGAATATTGTGAAATACGATTAATACACGGTGATCCTAGTTCTTCGTTTGGTAATGACAAAATAACGTTAGCAAATAATAAAATGGGCACAATAATAACAACTACTGATTCTAATCAAACGTATGATTATATATATCTTTCTGTTGATTCTAATACAGAATTGAATATAGCTGTTAATATTTCTTTTAACGGCACTGGCAATGCAGATTTTGAAATTACAAATAGTGGAAATTATTCATCAAAACCAGTTCTCTCTTTATTTGGGAGTGGCATAACAGAAATATATCTCAATTCTGAATTATTATTTAAAATTGACTTAAGTGATGATGGATATATAACAATAGACACTTTTAACATGGAAGCTTCAAAAGATGCAGTGTTAAAAAACAGATCAGTGACAGGAAATTATGAAAACTTTTCATTAAATCCAGGGGTAAATCAAATAACATGTGATGGTAATATATCAGATATAACAATTTCAAATTATTCGCGGTCCCTTTGAACCACGCCCCTCGGGCGTGATTGATTGCCAGAAAACTTATTAATAACCTGCCGGAGGCGTTCTAAAAGATGATAAAGTTATTTGGAATAACAGATAAACCAGGAGTGAACAACCTTTATTCCACTAATGGAGATTTAGTAATCAAACCTAAAAAAGCCGTTGTTTCAAAAGAAGACAACGGTGAATTTTATTTGGAGCTTGAGACAGACGAATCTTATGCGGCGTATTTAACAGAAGGAAGGATAGTCGTAGCAAATACTCCACAAGGGGAACAAGCTTTTAGAGTAAACAACGTGTCGTTAAAAAAACACAAAGTTAAAGTTAAAGCATATCATGTGTTTTATGATTCTGAAGATCTTTTAATAAAAGAATCAAATGTTGTCTTTAAAAACTGCAACGATGCGTTAGATCAGTTAAACATGGCAACGGATACTCAAAGCCCGTTTACCACTATCTCAGACGTAAATACTATTAACTCATACAAATGTGTGAGAAAGTCTTTGTACGGCGCTATAAATGACGTTCTAGAAGGATGGGGCGGCCATTTAGTAAGAGACAACTTTCACATTGCTATCAGAGCAAATATAGGGGCAGATAACGGAGTGACGATAAGATATGCAAAAAATCTTAAGGAAATAGAAAAGAGAGAAAATTGGGACAATATAGTCACTAAATTATTGCCCACTGGTAAAGATGGAATAATGCTAAATGCCCTGGACCAAAGCGTGGATCCTTATATTTATTCAACTCAGATAACCTATGCATTGCCGTACACTAAAACAGTTAAGTTTAATCAGGACCATATAACGCAAGAACAATTTAAGAATGCGACAACAAAAAAAGTGGATAAAACAGCATTTAAACAAGCCCTAATAGCAGACTTAAGGAAACAAGCTGTAAATTATATAAACAAAAACTGTATTCCAAAAATGAATTACACGTTAAAAGCGAACGTAGACAAGCTAACTGATATTGGAGACACTATTGAAGTTATAGATGAAGATTTGGAAATTAATATTCTCACAACGGTAATAAAGTACAAATACGATTGTATATTAGAAAAGTATACAGAAATAGAGTTTGGAAATTTCAAAAACAATTTAAAAAATTTGTTGCCAAGTTTTAGAAGGGCAGCAGAAGAAATAGCAACAACCGCAACAGAAGTAACAAGAGTATCTCTAACTGCTGAACTTGAAGAAGCTACAGACAGAATTTGGAGTGTCCTAGGAAGTTCATACGTCATATATGAAGGAAACAGAATATTAGTAGTAGACAAGTTGCCAAAAGAAGACGCCGTTAATGTAATGATGATAAACAGCGCAGGTATAGGATTCTCCAGTACTGGTATTTACGGAACGTTTACAAGTGCATGGACAATTGACGGAACTTTAAATATGCAAGCTATCAATGCCATAAATATAACCGCAGACATGATTAAAGGAGGAACCTTAAAATTAGGATCTCGGAATAATGAAAGCGGTGTTTTTGAGCTTTATGATGAAGAGAATGTTTTGATAGGGGAAATGAATAAGTTCGGGTTCAAGATGTACGGAGCGGACGGGTCATATATCCTCATCAATAACGAGGTAGGATTTGCAGGATACGATAGTACTGGTACAAAAATATACTGGGCAGACAGAGATGAATTCCACATGAAAAAAGGAGTTGTAGAAGAAGAATTGAGTCTTTTTCAAAAGATGAACTTTTTGCCCGTCACTGTTTCTATTAGTGGTGTAACATCAGACGGGATAGCTATAGTTGGTTATCCTTCATGACCATGCGAGGCGACAATATATTTTTTATTGATGTTCAAACTCAAACACAAACGTTCATCCAGATACATCGTGTGGGTATATTTTGATTTAGGTACTCTATTAAATTGATGCCATTCTGTTATAACACAAACCCCAGTATCGAAGGGGATCAGATAGTCAGCTTCAATTAAAATATTTAAATCGATTTCAGAACAAGGCAAGATCATCAACAACCGTCGAACATTGCCAACAAAACCGTCGTCATCAGCACGTACTACCAAATGCGTATACAAAAGCTGCGTAGTAGCAGGGAGATCTAAAAACTTATCAGAGTCATATATATGTTTAGAAATCATACGTCTTTGAGCCATCTGCCTTCCTCATTTTTTTATTTAATTTATTATAACTCAATCAAAAATAAATTACAACTTCATCTAGGCAAATTTAAAGGAATGGCAAAAATAAGATTTTAGGTTAATTTTATATAAGTTGCACATAAACACACCAAAAAGAACAAACTATAATTTCAAAATTTTATAGAACACATCTGAAAAAAAATATGAAATTTAGTAATAGCATAAATAAATTTGTAAGTATGTACAAAAACACCCCTCGCAAATGAAGCTGGAATTTATTGGAAATGCAGACCCAGTATAGTATAGTTTAGTTTAGTACAGTACAGTTTAGTGAAGTGTAAATTGCGAAAAAAACAGTTAAAAAAAGATTAAATTCAATAAGAAATGAAAACCAAAAAAATCAACAATAACTTAATCAAAGAAGGTGGAATATGGTAAATGAAACCTTAACGTTTGGGAGAGTGGGCAGCAGACCATACGGGCAATTAATAATAAACGAAATTTCTACATCTCCAGAGTTAAACCAATCAGTAATATCAATCCAATTAGTTTTAAAGCGCCCTTACAATATAGAGTCTACAGCAACAAAAACTGCAACATGTACAATTAATGGGGAAACGTACGATTGGGTAGGTACCATTGGTGGGAGAGGGGACAAAGTACTAATATCAAGAACTCAAGTTGTCCCCCATAACGATGATGGATCAAAAACTATCTTTGTATCAGCATCAATAACTCTGCAAATAACATGGAGTGGGATTTGGGTAGGATCCATTCAAAGGGCAGATGCAATAACATTAACTAAAATTCCACGGACGGCCCTTATAACGCAAACATTAGCAGATAGAACAGAAACAAGTTTGAGAATTAATTGGTTAGCAACGGAAGTAGTAGATCGTTTATGGTTTTCATCAGACAACGGGTCTTCTTGGTCAGAAGTTCCTATTGTTGGAAGCGTAATTGGGTCTTATACTATAGAGAGTTTAAGTGTTGGTACAGAATATAATATAAAAACTAAAGTTCGACGAAAAAGTAATCAACTCATTTCAGAATCTTCAACTTTGGTTGTTTCAACCTATAATTACCCCTATGCCACTTCAATGCCAAACTTTGTTATAGGGGAACCGTTAACGGTTGATATTTTCAACCCCATGGGGTACGAAATCACTGTAGATATGTTAGATGTCAACAACACTACAGTAAGAAGTTACGAAGTTTCTGGCACCACAATAACAGGATTTGATGACACTACTGTCCAAAATTATTTGTATATGAGCATTCCAAATTCAAAGACTGGCACGTATAAAATAAAGGTAACTTATGACAATAATGTTTCTACCAGGACAGGTGGAACTTATACGGTTAATCCTGATGAATGTGCCCCCCGATTAGGAACAATATCCTATCAAGATGTTAATCCGATATCATTGGCAATAACTCAAAATGATCAACAAATTGTACAAGAATATTCAACTGTGCGATATACAGTTGCTAATTTTTATGCAAGAAAGCATTCGACGATTTCATCGTGCAGTGTTAGTGTTAACGGGCAAAGCTATAATCTGACTATAAGCGGGGATTCAGCAAGCGGTGGAAATGCCGCCATAAATTCAGGGAATAATGTAGTAGCATCTTTCACTTTGACTGACAGCCGCGGAGTAATCTCACGTGCATATAAAACCATAACGATACTGGGTTACCAATCGCCTACAGCGACTATAAAGCTGCAGAGACAAAGCAATTTCTATACTGCTACCGACCTGACGGTACACGCCCGTTATTCTTCTATTGATGGGCACAATGTTCTAACGATAACCTATAGAGCAAAGAAACAAGGGGATTCTCAATATACAGTAACGGGGACTGCTCAAAACAACGTACAAACTACTCTTCAATTAGATAATCAACATGCGTGGAACGTAGAAATAGTTTTAAGAGACAGTTTTAACACAACTACAACTTATACTGGGTATCGAGTAGGGGTAGGGACTCCGCTTTTATTCATAGACAGAAAAAAATATTCAGTTGGGCTTAATTGTTTCCCAAAAGGAGAAAAGACTTTAGAAATCAATGGGCTACAAGTTTTACCGGGCTCAGTAATAACTTGTGATTTATCTAGCAGTTTATCAAATCTACAAACGGACACCTATGAAGATATAAACTTCAGTGGGGCAACGAAAATAAACAATAGTGTTTTAAATACAACAACTAGTGGCCCAATGGGAATAAAAATTGTAGGGGATATAAATTTTATTTTAGTATCAGCTACTGTAAGGTTCATGTTTATAGGCGAAACATCGAGGGAAAGGTTAATAAGGATCGTACGCGATGATAAAGGTACAGAAACGTATTACGGTGAGACGGGGTTAACCCCCCAATCATTCACTGACGGGACACTACACATCACCCCCATATTAATAACAGTGGAGAAGGACTCGATAATATATTTGCAATATAAAACGCCAAGTTCTGCAGATTTAATCAAGGGAGGTTCAACATGGTTAACAGCACAAACTCCTTAAAGGTGGAAAAATGAAATTTAATTCAAAAGTAAAATTCACATTAAGCGAAGCAGAACATCAAGAGAAAATATTCAATTGGGCAAAATATGTCCCTGAACTCAAATGGATGTTTGCGATTCCAAACGGTGGGTACAGACGCCCTCTAGAGGCCCTAAGATTCAAAAAACAAGGCGTTAAAGCAGGGGTTAGTGATATCTTTTTGCCCCTCCCCAGAGGAGGGTATCACGGGCTTTTTATTGAGCTCAAAGTGGGCAAAAACAAACCAACAAGAAGTCAATTAGATTTTCTTTCTGATATGGAAAAGGAGGGATACCAGTGTAAAGTTTGCTACGGGTCTGATGAAGCTATGGCTAATATACTGAATTATATTAAATTGAGGTAATTTATATGGTAGAAAAAATTTTGAGAGACAATTATCCAGAATATGAAAGAATTGCGCTAGAAATAGCGGATCTTTTGGACCACAAAAATCAAATGTATGGAAGCAGTTTTGACAAAACAGTTGATGAATATGGGCTGTCTGTCATTTGTTTGCGCTTGGAAGACAAGTTAAACAGATTAAAAAGCATTGTCCTTGAAAACAGAAAAGACTTTGGAAGCGAAAAACTAGAGGATACTCTAAAGGACATTGCTGGTTATTCTATTTTGGCATTGAATTACTTGAATTTTAAGAAATAATTTTTGGTGCCACATTCCTAGTTAGAGTATAATAAACACAAGCCATTACACCGGCTTGAACACAAATACCTCTTTAGAAGCATTAATTTGTTCAATACTATGAATCAGACATATGGGCAACTTTGAATCCTCAAAGTTGCTTATTTTGCTTGATTTTTTTGAGTCAAATAAGACAATATAGTTAATGGAGGCTAATCATGAAAAAACAAATTGTTTCTTTTTTAATGGCAGCGTTTTTGTTTGCCCCGTGTTTAAGATCTTTAAAATTTGAAGTCACGGATAAAGAATTTACATTTATTTTGGACGACAAAGATAATTCCGCTATTTTAAAGGATATTTACATTCCTCTTGAAACGAAAAAAAAATTGGAAATTCCTCGAACTGTTGATTGGTGCGACCAGACGTTCATAGTCCGCGGGGTCATGGAATATGGCATTCGCAAAGTCATCCACAGAATCATGAGTATAACTTTTCCGAACACTTTGTATGAAACCGAAGAAACAAGAAAGGCGTACAATTGGTTTTTGCTTTTTGACGTACCGGTTTATGTTAACAACACACCTTTTTTTATTGGGCCCACCCCTTTCAAATTTGAGAGGAGGTAGACAATGAATCTTAAAGAGCGAATAAGTGGAGAATACATTTCTCCACTCATTTTAATTATTTGTTTTTGCATTGGGCATTTAATCAAATGTTCATTTGATTTTATAGACAACAGGTATATCCCAACAATTGTAACATCGGTCGGCGTCGGTATGAGTATTTGGCAAGACGGAGTAAATCCAAAGGCTATCGCTTGCGGATTAGTTAGTGGATTAGCATCAACAGGAACTTTTGAACTACTCAGAAATATTTGGGAGGTATTTTAATGAACTGCTTTTCGCACAAATTTTTCACAGCGTTATGCTTCGATCAAGATTTTGAGTTAGCAGACTCGTGTGTGTTGCCAGACGAGGATGAAAATCAAAACGGATATTCATGTCATTTTTACAATCCTGTGACAGGAAAATGTTATTTAGGCACCGAAGATTCTGCAAAAAACAGATTCATATGGCACCTTTGCAATTATCTGATAACCAAAAAGAAAGAAGAGTTAGGGCGAGCGATCCATTTCTTAGAGGACATGTGCACCCCTGTACACACGCAATATGAAGACGCTTCTGACGCAGTGATCCAATTAAAAAAGCACGTTGAATTTGAAAAAGAATTGGACGACAGCTTGGAAAAAGGACTGCTGAGCGAAGATATTTTAAAATTTAAATCTATTTCTGAAATTTTAGAGTACTGTCCATGCAATTCGTCTGAAATCTACTCCCAACTATCCAAAAGCGAAGTTTCAAATAAAGAATTAGAAGAAGTATACGCGTTAACGGTATCTGCATTAAAATCATTCAAAGAATTAGTGGCAGGAATAGTAGGGAAAACATTCATGGTAGAGGGTGAAAAAATAAATGTCATATTTGAAAAAGGGGAAATGCTGCCGTCGTGTTTGAATACAAACTATCGGTTAAAATACAATGGAATAGACAATGTAGCTGTGTACAAGAGAAAAAATAAAATATCAAACTACAATTTTATTGGTGAAATTTTTTAGGAGAATAAAATGTTAAATAAGCTGATAATACAAGGGCGAATTTTAAAGGAAATTGAATTAAAAACAAGTGAGAGTGGCACAGAATATGTAATCTTCACTCTAGTTTGGTCAGAAAAGTACGGAGAAAAACAACAATCGTGTTTCTTAAAATGTATAGCATACAAACACAATGCTACATTCTTGGAAAAATTCTTTAGCAAAGGAGACATGATCCTCGCCGAAGGCAAACTAACGACGGAAAAATACGAAGATCACGGGCAAGAAAAATGGGTAACACAACTAATAGTGGACAAACTCCATTTCCCTGGTATCAAGAAATCACAAGCGGATAATGAAGAAAAAGATGAAGAGGATGAGGAAGTATTACCTTTTTAATTGCGCTTTCTAAACAACCAGCTCCAGAAACCCTTTTTTGATCCTTTCTCTACCTTTGATTCGATGTGCTCTTGAATAGTACCAGCGTGAAGAGCTTGTGAATTTGCAAGAGACTTGGTAAGTGAAACTTGCTGCTCTTGCAAAAATTTTATGACGTTCTGCAATTCAAATATTTGTTCATCTTTAATTTTTAGTTGGTCTCTAAGTATATCAATTGTTTTATCTATACTTTTGTCAATAAGTTGACAGTTGTTACCTATACAGTTGTCAACAAGTTGGCCATTGTCAATAGTCTCGTTTGTAGATCGACAGTTAAAATCATCAACAGAATCAAGATTTTGTTGTAGAGAAACTTTTTTTGAATTGTCTACAGGGTTACAGTTGTTACCCGCACACTTGTCAACAGGTTGACCATTGTCAACTGCTTTTTTGAGTTCGTCTAATGCAGATATGTCAATAATTTTTTTGTCACCAATAATCTTGCAATATCCTTGCAATTTTTTGCTTACAAGCTTGTACGCTCGTTGTCTAGAAATATTTGCTCGTGCCGCAAATTCCCTGATAGATATATATTCTTTTTCCATTTAATACCTCTAGACAAGATTCACATTTGCTACAAGAGCATCTTCTATTCTCTGAGGGGAAATACCAATATATTTCTGAGTAGTCAAAATATTAGAGTGTTGCAAAATATATTTAACGAGGAATATATCTTTTCCGTTATTGTTATATATGTTAGTAGCGAAGAAACGCCTGAAAGAGTGGGTACTGATGTTTTTGTATCCGAGGAACTTTATGACCTTTCTCAAAGCCTTGTAGACCGTATCTCTTTGCATTGGGAATATTTTCCCTCTAGGGCCAATTTGTCTTTTTAGGCAGTAAATATCGAGGTGCTGTTTCAAAATAAGAGGAACAGTAAATTTTCTTTCTTTCTTAGTTTTTTCTTCAATGATGTTAAGACGCCATCTTTCCCCATCAAGGACAAATGAAGAGGGGGTTAATTTTAAAATGTCACCTACTCTAATACCAAGATTTGCTTCACAAATCAGGATATTTGCAAGCCACTCTCTAGGTGGAAAAAAATCAGATCCCTCACGTACCGTTTTTATTATGGTCTCATATTGTTCTTGCGATAAAGTTAAAGGGGAATAAGCGCCCATTTAGGTTCTCCGCCCTTGAGTTTGCTTTAAAGATTCCCATTCTTCAAATTTTTTTTCATATTCTGGGTGTGAAGCTAGATAATCATCTATTATCATGTCGATCATTTTGGTTTTATTAACCCCGTGAAAAAATTTCAATTTTTTTATAATTTCATTTTTTTCATTGCTGATGAGGCACCCTATCAATTTCATTTTAACCCCTTATTGTTTGAACTAAAATTTCACAATTATACATTGCAAAAGGAATTATATACAAAATAAAAAGAAAAAACAACAGGGGATAAAGGTAAAAAAAGGAATTCTACAATCGAAGACCGATTGTAGAACTAAAAATAAAACAAAAAAAATCTCACTTATCGTGGGGTTTGATTTTTTATGAGGTTCGGAATGTCAAACAAACATTTAAATAATGCTAAAAAAAATAAAAACGATGAATTTTTCACTCAATTGCCCGACATCGAAAATGAACTTAGACATTATCAAAATCATTTTAAGAATAAAATAGTTTTTTGCAATTGTGACGACCCTACTTTTTCTAACTTTTGGAAATATTTTCACCTTAATTTTCAAAAACTAAAATTAAAAAAACTGTTATCTACTCATTATTCTAAAGAGGGCTCCTCGTATAAAATGGAATATTCTGGTGGGAATGATTCGGATCGCGATATTGGAATAAAAACTCCTTTAATTGAAAATGGTGATTTTAGAAGCCAGGAATGTATTGAATTGCTTAAAAAATCAGATATCGTAGTAACCAATCCACCTTTTTCTCTTTTTCGTGAGTATGTTGCTCAATTAATAAAATATAATAAAAAATTTATAATAATTGGAAGTTTGAATGCTCTTACTTGCAAAGGAATCTTTACTTTGTTTAAAAATAATTCTTTTTGGTTTGGCTATAATTCTAACAAAACTTTTAAATTTTCAGTACCTGATTATTATAAAGCCCCTAAATCAACAGAGGTTGATGAATATAATAGAAAAATTATAAAAATGTCGGCAATATGTTGGTTCACTAATTGCTCTATTACGAAACAATTAGAAAAAATTCAGTTGACTGAAATATATACCCCTGAAAAATACCCTAAATACGATAACTATGATGCCATTAACGTAGACAAAGTCAAGGAAATCCCTAAAGATTACGACGGTGTTATGGGCGTTCCTATATCTTTTTTTACAAAGTATTCTCCGGCTCAATTTGAAATTATAAAATTTAGAAAAGGAGATGATAATAAAGATTTACGACTTAGTGGGACCCATCCATACTGCAGAATTCTCATCAGAAAAATTGTTTAAAAAAATCCCCCACTAAGTGGAGGCATTGACTTTTGTCGAGACTTATATCTCAAGAGTAGAGAGATGGGGAACCCCTAAAATGCGAGTTAAAAGGGACGACCACCACTCTATTATTAATATTAGCACAAACACAACAAAAAGTCAAGACCTTGCGATTTTTTTATTTCTAAATTAACATATCAAAATAGAAAAAAAGCCCTGATTTGGCGATCCGGCTTTTTTCAAAAAGAAATAAAAATCTTAAAAAAAGAACGCAATCTATTTTTTAAGAAAAAACATATTGAAAATCAAAATTCAAGAAAAACCTTGAAAATTTGATCCAAGAAAAATCTTGAAAAAATAAATATATCAAGAACAAAGCTTGAAAAAATAAATATATCAAGAGCAAAGCTCGAAAGATAAATATATCAAGAGTCAAAGCACCTTGAAAATTAAATATGTCAAGATTTTTGTGGCCACTAAAAGCGGCACCCGAAAAGGGGAACGACCTTTTCAAAAAAAATATTACCACAAAAAGTCGAAAAATGTCAAGAGGGAAAAATGATTTTATTTAACAAAGTCTAATTTAACAAAAACTTAATCATAAAAAAAAAAAAAACCCATTGACAATTTCATTCATAGGTAACTAAAATCAAATCAATAGCAAAAAACCTGAAAAAAGCACCTTGAAAACAAAAATATCAATGAATGTATAAAAAATTAAAAAATCAATTAAAACAAAAATGGCTATTTTACCACTTTTAAATCCAAAACCACAAAGGAGAATTAAAGAATCACTAAACATTCCAATAATCCTGCACAGGCGAGTGGTTAGGATCTAAAGAGGATATTAACCTCTTAAAATAAAAAATACAAGGGGGCAAAAGTAATTTTTCGCAAAACCAGCATATTGTTGCAAAAGCACCTAAAAAAATATGTAAAGTATGGTGCAAAACATAAATTTTTGTAAGGAGTATTTATGGATTTATTATATTTAATCAAAAAGGAAGACTCCCTCACTGTTCCTAAATCGCTAATAAGAGCGTTCGGATTTGATGCGGCACTGATGGTAACGACGCTAATTACCGAATATAGCCGCTGGGAAAAAGAAGGCAAGGCGAAAGACGGTTGGATTTATCCAACATCATATGACCTTGAACAAAATTTACTTTATTCTTGGCAAAAACAATGGTCGGTTCTCGAAAAATTAGAAAAAAACGGGATACTAGCCATCATCTCTAAAAAAAGAAAATGGGGAAAAAATTCACGAATCACAGCAACGCGAAAAATAAAAATCAATGAAGACGCACTGAAAAATGTAATTTTTAGGAACGAGGAGTAAACATGGCAATTATTAGAGTCCAAAAGAATAAAAATTATACGGTTATGGCGAATTACCATTTAAGAGAAAAAAATATGAGTTTAAAAGCAAAAGGACTATTGTCCCTTATGCTCTCGCTCCCTGACGAGTGGGACTATTCGATAGCAGGGTTGGTGACATTAAGTAAAGACAACAAAGCAGCGATTAAATCCACACTAAAAGAATTAAAAAGTTTTGGATACTTAAAAATCACTATGTTGAAACCAGACAAAACGAAAAATCGTCCAAGGATCACTTATGTTTATGACGCTTTTGAAACTCCCCTCCCAGAAGAAGAAAGAGAAAACAAAGAGGAAAAAATCGAAAAGTATGGGGTCAAAAAACAGGAGACTGAAAATCGGTCTTCTGTTGATAGAAACCCAGTAAAATCAAGCATTTCAAAAAATTTTTCATCCTCACAGGGGGTCAAAAAACAGGAGACTGAAAAACAGTCGACTGAAAATCAGGCGACTGAAAATCAGCCACAAATAAGTACTAAAGAAATAAGTACTAAAAAAACAAATACTAATATTAAGAAAGAAAGAAAGAAAGAAAGAAAGAAAGAAATTCTTTTTAAAGAAAACGGAAAATACTCACACAACGTGTATACATTGTGTGACCCCGAGTGCCCCCACGCAAACGCGAAAATAAAGTTTAAGAACGAGGAGTAAACATGAGCATTTTAAGATTAATAGCAAACGACAATTTTATCGTTGTAAACAAAAGTCTGATACATCTCTTTGGATTAGAGGAAACTCTAATCCTTGGGGAACTAGTATCTGAATACGAATATTGGAGAAGCCGGGGTGAATTAGAAGGTGGATGGTTTTATTCAACTGTAGAGAATATAGAAAAAAACACCAGCTTGTCGAAACACAAACAAAAAAAAGCGCTCGAAAATCTTCAACAGGCGGGAGTCATATGCTATCAGAGGAAAGGTATGCCAGCCAAGAGATACATTAAGATCAACGAGGATGTTTTAGAGGAGGTTTTACTAGGCAAGAAGGTAAAAAATTTAACTTCAAGTAGTCAAAAAGTGGCCAACAAGAAGTCGAAGTTTTTAACTTCAAGAAGTGAAAAAATTCGCCATCAAGAAGTGAAAGAATTTGACCGAAATAATAATAAAGAGAATAATAATAAAAATAATAAGAAAGAAAGAAAGAAAGAAAGAAAGAATTTTTCTCAACAAGTGGAATCAAATAAAAAAGAAAACTTGGATTTTGAAAAAAACCAAGTCTCGGATTCTGCAGTTAATGGAAAAAAAGTCTCTGACTCAAAAAAGTCAAAGACATTCAACCAGTTAATTGAAGAATACACTCAAAATGAAGAATTAAGACAAGAACTGAAGGAGCACTTGAAAGTGAGAAAATTAAAAAAAGCCGCTCTGACAGATCGAGCGGTAAGATTAAGTTTATCCGAGCTCGACAAAATCGCCGGCGCAGATTACGAAAAAATTCAGATTGTAAGAAATTCAATCATGAATGGATGGACTGGATTTTTTCCATTAAAGAAAGATGAGCACAATAGACTCATGAATTCTTTATCCCAGCACAAGCCCAATTACGATATCGAAGCGTATAAAGCTATGGATATTTTCAGTGATTGGGATCCCGAAGACGACGAAAAGGAGGAAAATTTTAATGAAGATAATGATCTTTTTTAAAACACCCTCGTATTTTGATTCTAAGGGGCACTTTTGACCTCGGCAATATAATTTCACCTTTTGTACCCTTAGCGCCGCTCTACGGGCTTAAAAATGCCCTTAAAACGAATGTCAGGGTGAATCAAAAATGCCAGGTCCCAAAATCGAGTGAAAATCCACTCATGATTGCACTTAGATTATAAAACTATTGGGGGAAATAAAACAAGATGTTGTATTAACAGATTATGGACTTGTTTTTTAGTGGAATATATAATTTAGTGTGTGAAAACTTACTAATTTTTTTAAGATTTCAGGAGGAATTTTGTACACGTTTGTCTGCTATGAAATTTTTAAAAGCAAATATCTTGACGCGCAGCAAAAACTTCATGCTATTATCGAAGAAAAAGAAAATTTGTTTTCAAGGACACAACCTAAGTCACCAAATTGGGACAAAATGCCATCTTCAGAAAGCGAAAACGCGTTTGATTCTTACTTAATTGCTAAAGAAAAAGCAAAAATCGACCAAAGAATTAAAGAAATGCAAAAAATTGTAGACGAACGTCGTTCTCTTTTAAGGCAGAAAGAACAAGAACTTTACGAAAGTAAGGACTTGTGTGACAAAATATATAGGATGAAATATTTGGAATCTAAAACCGTCCCTGATTTAATGCGAAAATTGCACTTTAGCAGGACTCAAGTCTACAAATTCGTCGACATCATAAAAAACGAAATTGCGTGTTTGAAATACGTGAAAGAATTTTTACGATTTTAGTGGGTAGTGAAAACTCCCTCGTTTTTTTGATTCTAAGGGGCACTTTTGACCTCGGCAATATAATTCACCTTTTATGCCCTTAGCGTCGATCTGAGGGCTCCTACGGCACCTTAAATCGAATGCTAGGGCAAATTGAAAACATCTGATTTTGAAATCAAGCAAAAATTCTTCCATTAATTGCAAAAAAATTAAGAAACTTTTCCTTTTGATTGCAATTCAACTTTGACAACCTCATCGTAAAACATATCGTCGCCATTAATTTTTTCTTCTTCATTTATTTGACTAAAATATTCGTCAAGTGTTAACATTGGATTGGATATTGTGTGAAAATCATCTTCCATTTTTCACATTCACCTCCCGTCTTTAATATTTCTGGACTGATTCACTCTTGCTTGTAGACACTCCTCCATCTTGATCTATTGTTTTATTAATAATTGTTGTCTTTATTGTTCCTCTTCCATTATCTGCAATTCGTGTTGTTTTCTCTCTAATTATTCCATTTTTTATTGTTTTTTCTTTTATTTCTTTTAATTCACCAATCTTTGATGAATCTTTTACTTCTCTTAATTTTGTTTTTCTCTCAATAGAACTTTTCGAACACAAATTTTTTGATTTGGTTTTGCCACATCTGAACTGGTTCCTATCTAAAATTTCAATGGGAAATAACACACCCTCTGTTTTAACAATTGATGATAACAATGCCAAAGATATGCCAATTATTTTGTAATTAAATTTCATTTTCAACACCTCAATCTTTTTAATTTCAAAAGTCCGGAAAAAAAAGTACAAATCCATACAAACGAACATTTGGATATATGCTACATTGAAAATGAGAATTTATATTTGGAGGGCGTTTTGATAGCAGATGCACTGACTTGGGGGTTCGCTTTATTAAATGTTTATGCAACTATTTTAAACATTAGAAAAGCTCCTGTTTCCTATTTGTTTTGGACTTTTTGCAATATCTTTTGGTTGTGTTTTGATATTTTTGTCTCACGTTTATATTCTCGTGTAGTGATAGATATTATCAATTTAATCACATCAATATACGGGTTTGTAATATGGGTTAAACCCAAAAAATCTAAGAAGCGTTTTCGATAGCCCCTGGTATAAAAGGTTTCGTGGTTACAAAATATCTTGTTTTGCTCTGATTTTTAAGCATACAATAACTTCCTTTTAAATTCCAATCTCGACTCCATTTCAAGTCACGATTTTGGAACTTTTCTTTTGTCTTTTCCAAAACATCATTTAAAAGGTGCTTTTCTATTTTGTCATCTTCTATTCTTCCTTCAATAAGGACATCTTCTAAATTTGCTTCTTTTAAAAGATTATTTGCACATTTTGATACAAATATTTGGACTTCATCTGTGACGTCTTTTGTACCTTCTTTGACGTTCCCTTCAAATTCTATTTTGTATTCTAAATTCTCATTTTCACTTTCGTTTTGGTTAGATCTTTCTTCGTTTAATTTTTTATTTTCGTTGCACATAAAAATACCTCGCATTTTAAATTTATTTACCTTTTTTGAAAAGGTATGATTAAGTATATCACATATTTTTTAAAAGTCAATAGGTTAATATAAAAAAAAAGAGAAAAAAGTGAGAAAAAAATAATCTTGATTGATTAAAAATTAATGATACCAATGAATTAAAAATTAAGAATTTGTTTCGGAGGTATAATGAGCCATCTAAAATCGTGTTCACGTTGTGGGAGATTTCACAAACGTGATTTTGTTTGTTTGAAAGAGAAAAAATACAGAGGTGGAGTCGCTAGAGATCTTAGGAAAAGGCACGTGTGGGACTTAAAGAGGAACGAAATAAAAGAGGCGTCAAATTGGTTGTGTGAAGTGTGTAGACGCAACGGTAGGTATTCCTACGATGGATTATCAGTCCATCACATAGTGAAGATAAGAGATGATCCAGAGAGGTTTTTAGATAATTACAATTTGATTTGTTTGTGCCAGTTGTGTCACAAGGATGCCGAAAATGGTGTGTTAGATCCTAAATTGTTATTTGATCTTGCAAGAAAACGTGAGGAATGGCACGACGATACCACCGCGCCCGATAAATATGCTGCAAATGAAATATAAGCCGTTTAGAAATAATAATGATGCTGCACTTGCTTATATCCAATGCTGATATAACCAAGACTTAATATATTTAATTAAGCTATTGGTA
>Ga0326513_10000430_pt1 | contig 35359 bp, 25 predicted proteins | sample 2_2465_0518_D_FD_203654 | JGI IMG/M metagenome (GOLD analysis project Ga0326513, IMG submission 203654) | Bovine rumen microbial communities from UC Davis, California, United States - 2_2465_0518 | ecosystem: Host-associated > Mammals > Digestive system > Stomach > Rumen | place: USA...
CATACTCGACTTATATTGAGATAGCATATAAGTTCGGATTGCCATTGGGATTTTACATCACTCCGGCAGTAGGTATTAGCCCATGGAAAGGTTATTACACTCGTAATGAGGGAAATTTTGCAGTAAAAAATGTAGAACTCCGTGTTGAGCGACCTTTCGAATTGTTCAAACATATAGGTTTGAATGTATGGGCAGTAGGCATGCTCGACTGCTATCGCATAACCGCTAAGAATTTCATAACAACAATAGATAATACATGGTCGAACCAGCGACTTAATGTAGCCGTTGGAGCCGGCATAAGTTTTTACTAACTTTTAAATTCTTATTGATTATGGCACTCTCTAACACCAAAAACACACGCACTATTATAACTGCCATTTCTATGGTGGTAGCCATAGTGCTTTTAGCGACATTTACAAAATGTCAGACACCACGAGAACAATATTTTACCAATGAGGGTAATGTTTTCGGTACCACTTATCACATCAAGTATCAAGCCGATGCTGATTTACAAGAAGCCATCGTATCGGCTCTACAGGAGGTTGACAACTCATTGTCGGTATTCAATCCACAATCTACTCTTTCGGCAATCAACGAAGGTTCGACACAAACAGATGCTCATTTTCGCACAGTCTATAACAAGGCGGCAGAGATCTATCAGTTGAGCGAAGGAGCACTTGATATTACAGTATCTCCGCTAATCGACGCGTGGGGGTTCGGCAAAAGCGACAAACCAAAAATTAACGCACAGAACCAACAAGTTATTGATTCTATTCTCACGTTCGTCGGTTTCAGCAAGACCCACCTTAACGGCGAACAATTCGTCAAAGACGACCCACGCATTACTCTTAATATGAGCGCAATAGCCAAGGGTTATGGTTGCGACATAGTGGCAGCCTTATTAGACTCGAAAGGCATAGCCAACTACATGGTTGAGATTGGTGGCGAGATTGTCTGCAAAGGTGTCAACAAAGACGGTAATAAATGGCGTGTCGGCATCAATACGCCCGAAGATGATCCTCAGGGTATCAACCATGAGACACAAGAAATCATTGAGGGTAATTTGGCACTTGCCACATCAGGCAGTTATCGTCAGTTCTACGACGATGAAAATGGTATCCGCCGTTCACATACTATTGACCCACGTACCGGTGCACCGGTAACAAATAATTTGCTCAGTGTATCAATTATCGCCAACGACTGCATGACTGCAGACGGACTTGCAACAGCATGTATGGTTATGGGACTCGATGCATCGTTGGAAATGATTGAAAAGATAGAAGGAGCAGAATGTTTCCTTATCTACGACATTGAAGGCGAACATTTAGTAAAACAATCAAGCGGCTTCGGTAAATACTTAGTTAACAAATAAATAGTCAACATCTAAATTATCAACGGTTAGCCGGCAATGGCTAATCGTTGTTTTTTTACGCATAAAATTTGTGAGTGTGCAAAAAAAGCAGTAATTTTGCAAGTTGAATTAAAATGACAAAGAAGGCACTTATCATATTATTTGTTCTGACTACATTGGTTTCGTGCGGTAACTATCAGCAGGTATTGAAAAGCAAAGACCCTGAAAGCAAATATAATGCAGCCGTTGAATATTTCAATCAGAAAGAATATAACAAGGCTCAAACATTGTTTGATGATGTAACAAGTTACTATCGCGGAACAGAACGAAGTGAAGATATATTACATTATCTATCACGTTGTTATGTTGGACAAAAGGTATATTCAATGGCTCAAGAGTATTACGAGACCTACATAAGGAGTTATCCAAAAGGTAAATATATCATTGAGTCGCGATATATGGTAGGTTATTGCTATTATATTGATAGTCCTGACCCACGTTTAGACCAATCGACAACAAATAATGCCATCAAGTATTTAGAGGAGTTTTTAGACATGTACCCTGACAGCGATTATGCTTCTGATGCTCGCAAATACCTTGATGAGATGTACGATAAGTTAGCGCGTAAAGAACTATATAATGCGCAATTATACTATAATTTAGGCACCTATTTAGGCAACAACTATGAGTCAGCACGCATTGTTGCCTCTAATGCGCTTAAGAAATATCCATATTCTCAATATAGAGAGGATTTTAATTTTATCATTCTGCAAGCACGCTATCAAGAAGCAGTATTAAGTATAGCAGAACGCAAAGCAGAACGTGTGCAAGAAACAATTGATGAATACTACAATTTCATCACCGATTTTCCGGACTCCAAATATCGCAAATCGGCAGATAAAATTCTTGCGCAAACGAAGAAAATGCAGAAATAGAGGTTAGGCGATATTCTGGAAATTCGGAGTAATCTGAATAATCTGAGTATTCAGAGTAATCTGAGAATTCCGAGTATTCTGAAGCTTCTGAGTATTCTGAAAATTCCGAACCGACCGCCAGCGTAATCAGTCTTTCGACTAACGACTAATTGCTAACGACTAACAACTTTCGACTAACGACTAAAAAAAATATAATTATGGATTACAAGAAATCGACAGCCCCGCACAACACCATTACTCGCGATATGAACAAACTCTGCGAGGAAGTTGGTAATGTTTATGAGACAGTGGCAATCATAGCCAAACGAGCAAATGAGATTTCGCAGGAACTGAAAAGAGAACTTGATGCCAAACTTCAAGAGTTCAGCACTCCTAACGACAACAACTTGGACGATGTATCAGAAAATAAGGAACAAATCGACATCTCACGTCGCTACGAGGCATTGCCAAAACCAACTCTGATTGCTATTCAAGAGTTTGAAGACCACGATATTTATTATCGCAATCCGTCAAAAGAAAAAGCCAACAAGCAGATTTTGTAATATCATGTCTGCCGTTCATTTAGTTCGACATGAATTTGCAAGGTAAACATATCGTTATCGGTATCAGCGGTGGTATAGCAGCATATAAAATACCATCGCTGATTCGTTTATGTATCAAAGCCGGCGCGGATGTTAAGGTCATAACTACAACTAATGCGCTTAATTTTGTTACGCCACTAACATTAGAAACATTGTCGCACAACAAGGTGTATAGCGATGTTTTTGCACCCGTCAACGACCATTCGACCGAACACATATCCATCTCGCAATGGGCAGACGCAATGGTTGTAGCACCAGCCACAGCCAATATAATAGCAAAATTTGCCAATGGCATAGCCGACGACGCTCTTTCCACACAATTTCTCTCTTGCACCGCACCTATTATCATCGCACCTGCGATGAACACTCAGATGCTTCATCATCCTGCCACACAACGCAATATCGCCTTATTAGCCAACTATAATAATATACAGATTATCAATACCGGACGAGGAGAATTGGCATGTGGCGATGTAGGTGATGGTCGTATGGCTGAACCTGAAGAGATTTTAACCTACATAGAGCAGGCTCTGACTACACAAGATTTGAAGGACAAGCGAGTTATGATAACAGCAGGTCCGACACGCGAATTGATTGATCCAGTAAGATATATATCTAATTTTTCGACCGGTAAGATGGGCTATGCTTTGGCTATGGAATGTGCCAAACGAGGAGCACAAGTATCATTAGTCAGCGGTCCGGTATCAGAAACAATCAACCACCCTAACATCAATATTATCAATGTCGTAACAGCACAAGAGATGTACGATGCGACTGTCAGGGAGTTCGACCAATGCGATTTAGCAATACTATGTGCAGCAGTGGCTGACTTTAAGGTGGAAAAAATGTCAGAGCATAAAATAAAATGCAATAGGCAAGACGATAATAACTTGCGACTCAACCTTATTGCCAATCCCGACATTGCGGCCGAATTAGGCAGGTGTAAATCTAAACAGACGATAATTGGGTTTGCGCTCGAAACAGATAATGAGCAGAGTAACGCTATCGAAAAAATGCAAAAGAAGAATTTTGACTATATAGTTTTAAATTCACTGAAAAACGAAGGCGCAGGTTTTGGTTATGACACGAACCAAATCACGATATTCAACCGCCAAGGTCAGAATTATAATTTTCCGCTCAAGACAAAAGCCGAAGTGGCAAAAGATATCATTGACACGATATTGAAGAATTAGTCTTTTCAGCGTACCAAAGTCTCAACTTGTCAAACAATCGTTGACAGCCCATCTCAAATACATAGCACAAAGGAATACAAACAGAATATGCGGCAATAATAAGCCATAGGGTATAAGGCCGCAGAGCAGGTAATCCATAGATATCAAAAGTCAGCAATATTGAGGCATACACCAAACCATGCGATACATAGATAATCATTGCATGTCTGCCGCAAAATCTGAAAGGCAAAGATAGATAATGCAAATAGCGTGAAACGAAGCGACACAGCATATTAAAGGTAACTATTCCACAAAAGCCGGCAGGCAAAGTGAGCAAAAACGAACTCACTGATAAGTTTGCGCTTATTCTTCTTATACAACTCAATGACATCACTTTTCGAAAAGAATTGTCCTGATTTATAGAAAAACCAGAACAAAGCAAAAAAGAGCGTCAAAGGCAACTGTAACTGATTTTCAGGGGGTGTGAAAGAAACTACAGAAACAGCATGTCCCATAATAATCCACAACACCATTACTCCTGCCCCTAAGTCGATATAAGTAAGACGCTTATTATCCATTAGTGATTATTTTTGAAGGATAGAGTATTGATACATAATCCTCTCATTGTTTGGCCATTCGGGCATACCGAGCACCCGAAAAACCAAACAGATATTACTTTCTGAACATCGATGAGAAAAAGCCTCGTTTTTCTTTCTTGGCTTCGTCGGTATCATCGGTTTTCTCAACCGTTATTTCGAGAGATAAATTAGGTTCGCCTTCATCCTCAGTCTGTTGATAGACTTGACGTTCTTCTATTTCGCCTACTTGGCTTTCAACATAGGCAATTACGTCTTTCAGTCCTTCAGTAAAATGGGCAAAATCTTCTTTATACAAAAACAAACGATGCTTTTCCAATTGTATAGGTGCACCTTCTGTTTCGGCAGATTTACGTTTACTTTCGGTAATGCACAAATACAAATCCTCATTTCGAGCCTTTTTGACATCTAAATAATAGATTCTCTTCCCTGCTTTGACAGCACGTGAATAAACTATTTCTGGTTCACGACGGTCTTCATTTCTTCTATTTTCCATATTCTTTACAATTTTGCGAGAAAAGGAACACAACAATCCTATCTCAATTAAACATCAATAGGGCAAAATCAACCCCTTCATAAATCGGACGCAAAAGTAATACTAAAAAATGTAAATTGCAAGCCAAATACAAAATTCGTGCCATTTTTCGATAAAAAACACACATTTATATTGTATGTTTTGAGAAAAAGCAGTAATTTTGCGGTGTTAAATAGTTTTATCATGCTAAATCGTCCTTTGATACGCACCAAGGTAGTGCAAAATTTGTATAGTTATTATCAACAGGCTGACAAGACAAACGTTACAGTCTATAAAGATCTTAACAGCAGTTGTGCGGAAACGTACGATTTGTATCACTTAATGCTCCAACTTATTTCCGAAATCACACGCGAAGCAGAATTGCGCACCGAGGCTCTCAAAGAGAAATTTTTTGCTACCGAGGAAGAGCGCAATCCGCGAATGAACTTTGTGAACAATAAGTTTGCAGAACAAGTGTTCTACAACCGCCAATTAGCATCATATTTTGAAAACAACAAAGTTCTCAAACATTTCTGGGCAGACAATATGGAAGTAATTGACAACGTATATCAGCAAATCCGAGAGTCCGACCAATATGCTAAATACATGGCACTCAACAATCCGACCTACGAGGATGACAAGACTATTTGGCGTCAGATTTTTTCTAAGATTTTCGACGACAACGCTTTTCTGAAAAGTTGCTTCGAAGATAATGCTCTCTATTGGGTATCAGACTATGATACAGTCATTAGTTTCTGCATCAAGACCATCAAACGTTTTAGTCAGGACAACGGAGCCGAACAGCCATTATTGCCATTATTTGAGTCAGCCGAGGATGAACGCTTTGCTCATAAACTATTAGAGGCTGCCATCAATCATGGTGAGGAATATCGCGAACTCATCAACCAACGCCTTAAGAATTGGAAATTAGAGCGACTTGCGGCTATGGACTTGGCTATCATGCAGACTGCAGTGGCAGAAATTATGACATTCTCGCAAATACCTATTCAAGTATCAATCAACGAATACATTGAGTTGGCTAAGGAATATAGTTCGGAGCAGAGTCCGAAATTTGTCAACGGCATACTTGACGATATAGTCAAACAACTGAAAAACGAAAATCGCTTGATCAAAGCGGTGATTATATAATGAACAAAAAAAACATAAGATTATGAATTTACTTATTTTATTGCAGGACACTCCGGTTGATCCGGCTCAAGGCGCAGGTGGAAGTGCTTGGGGTACGATTCTGATGATGGTGCTCATTTTTGTGGTATTTTATTTTTTTATGATTCGCCCACAAACCAAAAAACAGAAAGAACTTCAGCAACAGCGCGACCAACTGAAAAACGGCGATAGGGTTGTAACAGCCGGTGGCATACATGGCACAATCAAAGAGGTTAAAGAAAATACACTCGTATTAGAAATAGCCAAAGACGTTAAGATAAATATCGACAAGTCATCAGTATTCCCTGCTGAAGAGCCTAAAAAAGAGGAACCTACTAAGGATTCAAAGGACTAATTATATAAGATGTCGATAAGACAAAACATGCAACGCTTGTGGCAACGGTCTATAGCCTTTGCCACATCGCGTGATGCGTTGATATTCATTGTCTTCGTTATGTTTTCTACCCTATTGTGGTGGTCGCGTAACAACGACAATCAGCATCAACGCACTATGGTTGTAGATATCAACTATTTAGGTCTTACGCCAGATATTGCATTTACCGATAGTATTCCGACATCGCTTAAGATTACATATACCGACAACAATCGTAAGTTATTCAATTCTCGACCACTGATTGACGCAATAACAGTTGATTGTACGCCGGATTTGGAAAACAAAAAAAACAGTATCAACATCAGTGCCGGTGCACTCTTGCAGACCGTCAACGACCAACTGCCACAATCAGCAACGGCATTGCATATTGAGCCATCAAGTCTGCAGATTCCATTCATACGATTAGAAAGCAAAACAGTACCTGTGCGATTTTGTGGAACTCTACAAGCGGCATTACAATATCAGTTGGACGACAACATGGTTATTCAACCATCAGTGATTACAATCTATGGTTTGCAGTCAACTATCGACACAATCAATGAGGTAAAGACAACTGAACAGCACATATCGGACATCAAGGAACGCCTGACTTGCGATGTGCAACTTGAGCCTATTGCAGATGTGCGCTTTTCACAGTCGTCGGTTGAATTGCAGACCAATGCCTTTGCATTCACTGAAACATCAATGACACTTCCAATAAAAATCATTGACGCTCCGGAAGCATCAGATATCAAAGTATTTCCGGCAGAGGTGAACGTTAAAATGCAAATGAGCATCGACAACTATCGGAAACTAAAAGAAAGCGACGTTAAGGCTTTTGTGAATTATTCCGATATGGTTAAGTCAACAAATGGTATGACAAAAGTTTATATTTCAACCGAAACACTACATATTTTTAACGTCAAGGTTAGTCCGGAAAACATCGAATTTATAATAGAGGAAAAATAATGAAAAAAATTGAGATGGTAGATCTTCGCACTCAATATGAGGCAATCCGCGAAGATATCAACGCAGGCATACAAGAAGTTATTGACAGCACGTCATTTATCAAAGGGCCGAAAGTGGAGCAATTTCAGCACCATTTGGAGGCACATCTTGGTGTACGACACGTCATACCGGTAGGAAACGGAACAGAAGCCATTCAGATCGCATTGATGGCATTAGGGCTGAAGCCGGGCGATGAGGTCATAACTCCTACATTCACGTTTATTGCCACTGCAGAGGTTGTAGCATTGTTAGGTCTGACACCCGTAGTTGTTGACGTTGAATGGAACACTATGAACATATCGCCTGATAGTATCCGACGCGCCATCACTCCTAAGACCAAAGCCATAGTACCTGTCCACCTTTTCGGACAATGTGCCAACATGGAAGAAATTATGCAGATAGCCAAAGAACATAATCTTTATGTTGTGGAAGATGCATGTCAGTCAATCAACAGCAAATATACATTCAGTGATGGTCGGACTGTACAATCAGGTTGTATGGGTAATATCGGCTGTACTTCATTTTTTCCATCTAAAAATTTAGGATGTTATGGTGACGGCGGTGCCATTTTCACTAATGACGATGAACTTGCAGAACGCATGCGCCAGATAGCCAACCATGGAATGAAAATACGCTATCACCATGATTTAATTGGTGTTAACTCCCGTTTAGATGCTATTCAGGCAGCCATCTTAGATGCCAAACTGCCCCATCTTGACGACTACACTCGCCGCCGTCAGTCAGCGGCAGAGAAGTATGACAGAGGTTTTGCCAACAATCCCCATATCATCACACCTTACAGAAATCCACAGTCAACACACGTGTTCCATCAATACACACTACGTCTGATAGACGTTGACCGCGACCGCTTACGCCAACAATTAGCCGATGCCGGCATACCGGCTATGGTTTACTACCCTATTCCATTGCATTTACAAAAGGCTTATCAAGACCCACGCTACCGCCAAGGTGATTTTCCGATAGCAGAACGCTTGGCTGAATGTGTGTTGAGCCTACCTATGCACACCGAACTTGACGACGAACAGCAACAATATATTATCGATAACGTTAATCGTTTAACACTTAATAAGTAGTGGCATTAGAGAATAAAATATCGCTTGAGCAGAAGCAGACTCAAAAACTCATCATCTCGCCCCAACAGATTCAGGGTGTTAAGATGTTGGAATTGCCTACCTTGGAATTAGAGGAACGCATACAGCAGGAACTTAACAATAATCCGGCATTGGAGGAAATCGATGACGAGCCATTACAATCGCGCGATGACGAAACCACCGATGACAGCGACGACGATGATTATAATGATGACGCACGCGATTTTGACTCCGACGACCGCACTGAAGGTGAGAAATTCAGCGAACTCGACAACGATGAATTGAGTGGACATTTCTCAGACGACGATACCTACGATGCCGGTTTTGGCGATACTATGCCTACACAATTCGGTAGCACATACAATGAATATACGCATTTCAAGGTGCGCAATAATGATGATGACGACGACCGAGAAATTCCATTTTCAGCCGGTCTGACATTTAAGGAATACCTGCTTGAACAAATAGGGACATTGCCACTAACCGACCATGAGCGCGAACTTGCAGAATATGTGCTTAACAACTTGGACGACAATGGTTTGCTGACCCGCGACGCTCACCGAATGGAAAACGACCTACTCTTTTCAGGAGTAAGCGATGTTGACGAGCGACAGATACTGAAAGCCATTGAGACTATTCAATCGTTAGACCCTGCCGGCGTTGGAGCTGCCACGCTTGAAGAGTGTCTGCTTTTGCAATTAAGACGCAAACAACCTACACCGCCTATACAACTTGCAACTACCATTGTTGAGCATTATTTTAATCATCTGAAAAACAAACATTACAACCGCATAATGCAACATACGGGTTGCACAGAGGATGAATTGAAGGCGGCTGTTGAGGAGATTTCAAAACTTAACCCCAAGCCCGGGCAACAATGGAATGGTGATATTTTTGAGCGCAATGCCAATATTTTGGTTCCGGATTTTTATGTTACCCACCGCAACGGCTATTGGGAGATAACGCTCAATAACGACAACATACCCCATCTGCGCGTCAACGAACAATACAACAAATGGGCTACTGACTATCGAGAACATAAAGACTCGCTCACACCTGCTGAACGTGAGTCAGGCAAATTTGCACAACCATACGTCAACGACGCATTAGGCTTCATAAAAAATCTTAACGACCGCAATACTAACCTATTGCGTATTATGGAAACCATCGTCAAGGCTCAAGAGCAATTTTTCTTGATGGGTGACGACCAGTTTTTGCAACCTCTTGTTTTAGAAGATATTGCAGTGCAAGTTGGATTAGACACTTCGACAGTAAGCCGAGTATGCAAGATGAAATTTGTGTCGTGCGATGTAGGAACATTTCCGCTCAAGCATTTCTTTTCAGAATCGATAACCGATGTTGAGGGCAATGAGATTTCGACCCGTTCGGTCAAGAGTGCACTGAAAGAGATTATCGAGCACGAAGACAAAAGTCGTCCTGCCAACGATGATGCAATAGCCGAACTTATGGAAAAACGAGGTATGCCTATTGCCCGCCGCACAGTTGCCAAATATCGCGAAGAGATGGGTATTCCTATTGCCCGACTAAGAAAAAAAATTCAATGAGGACTATAAGCAATATATTGCTCAAACTGCCATCGTATATTTTCCATCCGTTTTGGATGCCTACGTATGCGGTACTGATGCTGTTGTTTATATGTTTCTCTGATTTACCCACAATATTTATCACATGGACAAGTATCGGCACATTCGTCCTGACCGGCCTGATTCCGCTTCTGATATCCATACTTTACGTCCGCAATACGTCTGACAGTTTGGAAATGACCGACCGCAACAGCCGCATTGCACCATATATATATACCACCATTTGCTATGCATTTTGGTGTTATTTCCTTTCCAATGCACTTCACATGCCATCATTTGTAATGGCATCTGCTATAGGCGCAACGATAGTATTAACCCTAATCACCATAATCACTATATGGTGGAAAATAAGTGCTCACATGACTTGTATGGGAGGATTGATAGGAAGCATATTGGGTGTATGCTATAATTTAAACATCATCTCGGTTGCGTTGCTTATCACTATATTTTTCATTGCTGTATGGCTTGCATGGTCAAGAACATATATGAAGGCACATACACCCGAAGAATTAGCATGCGGCTTTCTGCTTGGAATAATATGCACTTATATTCCGTCGTTAATATGAAGAAATGGCTGATTAACATATTATTATGCGTCGCATGCAGTATCAACGTTGTGGCTCAACTTAGCGATGAGTCGGTTGTCTATCTTGTGAGTTGCACACCCGGACTACCGGCATGGGCATACTACGGACACACAGCCATCCGCATTAAAGATGCCGCTCAACATTTCGACTGCTATTATAACTACGGGCTATTTGATTTCAATCAGGAGCATTTCTATACGAATTTTATCAAAGGACACACGGACTATATACTTGGACGCGAAGACTCACTCTCGTTCTATTACAACTATGATGAAATGGACCGAGAGATTTATTATCAACAACTCAATCTGACTCTCGAGCAACGTAATCAGTTGCTGATGACATTAGAAATCAATGCTTTGCCTGAAAATAGGACATACAGATATAATTTTGTGTTCAACAACTGCGCTACCAAGCCCTACGAACTAATCAGACAAGTTCTTAAAGATGACTTATTGGCACCGGAATACGCCAAACGTAGCGATACTTTTCGCGAACGCATAGAATGGTATTCGGGCAAAAACACATGGAACGGCTGGGGCATCAACCTGCTATTCGGTCGTGATGCCGACCAAATAATGACCACTGAACAACGTCTATTTCTACCTGAAGAAGTGATGGACTATGCCGAAGAAGCAGTTATAAGTTCGACGGGGGAACGACTTGTAGTAAGTTCAGATGTACAACCATTTGTACCGCGCGATGCTAAATGGATAGGTTCACCAAATTTTACTATTTTGCTGCTATGCCTACTTATAATCGGGCTTACAGTGCTTGACGTTATCAAACACCGCATATCATGGTATATTGATGCCATTTTATTTGCTATCTACGGACTCTTAGGTTGTTTACTCACTTACCTTGCATGCTTTTCTGAACATCCGTTTGTATCAAGCAATTTCAACATTATCTTTTTCAACCCCTTAATGCTGATATTTTTTGCTTTATGCCTGTCTCACAAAGGAAGATTATGGTTTCTGAAGTCAGACTTGTTCTTTGCGGTATATGCTATCATAGGCATTCTCATTTACTTGCTGAGCGGACAGACATTTCACTCTATAATGTGGATTGTGATAACTCACTGCGTTAGGATACGTTTTACGTGGTATGGCAATGTATTTCTCTTAGGTCAGAAATTTCTGAAAAAGGTTCTTAAGCATGTTGCCATCATCGTTTTTCTCGCTTTAGCAACTACCGCTAATGCGGCGCAACCTCAACTTACAGTAGTTATAGCCGTTGACGGACTGAATAACAACACATTGCAACAAATCACACCACAACTTCTGCCAGGCGGATTGCGCACAATAATTGACGAAGGACATGCTTCGCGCATCTATTTTCCTCACTTGGTGAATGGTGATTGCGAAACCCTTGCCACCATTATGACCGGTGTAACTCCGTTCTATCATGGCATATCATGCCCTACACGGTTCGACCGCGAAAACAAAACTATTGTTCCGCTTTTTCAAGACCATAACTATATAGGCATAGGTTCACGATTGCACTATTCGCCCAAAGCCATTCTCACGCCAACTCTAACAGATATATTCAGGCTCAATAATGGCAAACAAAGCCGCATTTATGCCATAGGTATCAATCCTGAAAACACAATAGTGCTTGCAGGTCATGCAGCCAATGCTTGCGTATGGCTTGACACCAATGGTAAGCAACCCTATTGGGCTACGACCAACTATTACCCCATTGGGCTACATCCTATTGCATATCAAATGAATAACAATGGTAAATTAGCCAATATATTCAGTCCCTTACTAAAGACACAACGCAATGCTCAGCCTATTCCGGCACAATATAGTACTTATGCCAATAGTGCAGTAATCAGTTTGGCATGCGAAATACAAGAAAAGGAACAACTCGGCGAAGGGCTGCAAAACGACTTACTACTCTTAGAACTTAACTGTCGGAGCGCAAATGCCAAATCAGATAATATAGAAACGATTGAACAAAAAGAGATTATCAATCGTCTGAACCAAGACCTTCAGACATTAGTCAATCAACTATTCAGGCGCATCGGCAGTCAGAAGGTACGCATAGTACTGATAGGCAAGCCTGAACAAGGCTATAGCACTGAGGCACTTGAAGAAGCAAGGCTTCCGCATGGCAACTTCAACGTGTCGCAAGCAGCAGCATTGCTCAACACCTATTTGATGGCGATGTACGGCAATGGTCAATATATCTTAGGCGGACACTACAACTCGCTATATCTCAATCATACACTATTTGAGAAACGCAAAATCAATACCGAACAACTTATACAATTATCAACACATTTTTTGCTTGAATTTGAAGGCATACATTCTGTTTACAACACATCGCAGATACCACTCATCCAAGGTTCGGTGCGCGAGCAAGATGTCAAATTACGAGGTTCGTACAACAAGCAATGTTGCGGCGACCTGCTTTTCACTCTTCAGTCCGGCTATAGCGTAGTCAACAGCGATGGTTCGACCGACAAAATAAGCGAATCGGATCCTGAAGCACCCGTAATTATTTTAGGTTCGGTTTCCAACATGCCGAACTCATTTGATGCGACACAACTGATGTCGATAATACTTAACGATTAACAACATAAATTTTAACAACAATGAAACGTCTTCTCACTATTTGCCTAATGGCTATTGCAGCGATTTGCATTATGGCACAAGAGTACATTTACAAAACGGATGGTACCATAGTACGTTGCTATATTTTGGGAATCAGCGAGCAACAAGTTGTGTATGCACCGCACCATGACCTTGCCGAGCCTCATGATTCCATACCACTTAATGAAATCTACAATATTGTCTATAAGAGCGGCTCATACGACATCATCACACCTGCGAGTCAAGCCACCGACAAAGGCTCGATATTATCCAAACCGCTGTCGCAGGTAGAATATGATGGCTATAAATTAGTGAGTTATGGTGGCAAGAGCATACGTGAATCGGAATGGTTAGCCCTTGCCAATAAAGCCAATGTAGATGCCATTTATGGTAAAGGCAAAACATTACGCAACGTAGGTATTCCATTGTGGGCATCAGGCTTAGGCTTTGTAGCAGTAGGCGGAGCAACAATGTTAGCAGGTTATCAGAATGGTAATAATAAAATTTTTGTAGCCGGTGAGACACTTGCATTGTTTGGTGCACCACTTGTATTGGTGGGCATACCATTACACTGCGTGGGTAATGCAAAGATGCGAAAGAGTTACGAGCAATTCAACGAGCAAGTGTCCAATCGTCAGGCTCAAACAACTACACAAAATGCGGCAGAAGTAACACTAAATTTACAATCGTCAGCCAACGGAATAGGCATATCATTAAATTTCTAAAAAAAATCCACATATTTAAGCAAAAATTTTACACTTATTACAAAAAAAACGCTTATCTTTGCAGGCGTAATAAAATGTAAATTAAGTTATTGATATGAAACATACTATTTTTCGTTCTATTTTATGTGCCGTAGTATTGTTATGCGGTGCTAATGCTTATGTAAAAGCACAGTCGTCGTCAACCGAAGGACGTGAGTTTTGGATTGCATTGACCAAAGCCAATGGTGCAGAAGGAACAGATCAGTATTTCCCTTACATTGCTGTCTCAGCCAAAAATGCGTGCAGTTTCACTATCACCAATCCTAAAACAGGTTGGAAAATAGGTCCTATTGAAGTCGGCGACAATTCATTTACGCAAATCAATAGTGTAAACAACAATGGCAATGGTGTTGATCAGATACCAAAGACTCAATGGGTTGACCTATCGCTTGACAACACGCAAACACCTCAAAACTTAGCCTTATTGTTGGAAAGTACGAAAAATGTGTCGGTTTATGTGGCATCGAGAATGAAAAACTCGTTTGACGCTTCCAATATTTTACCTATCACAGCCTTAGGCGAAGAGTATATCATTCAAGACTACCCAGCCGCAGACCATGAAAGTAAAAACGAGGTTGCTACATTCACAATCGTAGCAACAGAAAATAATACTCAAGTTAAATTTACACCAACCCTAAAAACACGTGCCGGTTCACCGGCAGGCGTACAACAAACGACAATTCTGCAAAGAGGAGAAGTGTATCATGTTGCATCAGATAACGTGCGACTTTCAAGTTTTACCGGCACTAAAGTTGAGTCAAACAAAAAGATTGCCGTTTTCGCAGGAGATGTTAATACCGATGTACCGGGTTTGCCGGCTGCGCGCGATTTGCTGTATGAACAACAAATGCCAACCATGTTTTGGGGTACAGACTTTGTTGTTACACGTTCGCTGAAAAAAGATGCTGACCGCGTTCGTATAACAGCATTAAACGATAAAACCGAGATAGAAATCAATGGTCAGAAATGCAAGGAGTTAAATTCAGGTGAGACATTTGAATTTGAATTGAGTGAAAACGACATTAAGGTGTCGAAAGAGATTGTCAATCCAGCGGAATTGGTAGTAGGAGGAACAGATGCCCACTATATTCACTCATCATGCCCTGTTGCAGTATTTGAATACGCAGTAGGTAATGGTTATAAAACCGCTAATCATCCAGATCCATCATTAGGTGACCCATCAATGACATGGATATCTCCAATAGAGCAAATGATTAAGCAAATCACATTCGGAGTGTTTGCAACCGACAAAACGACTGAGCACTTCGTGAATATCATCACCGAAACAAGTAATGTGTCAACTATACAACTACTTGACAAAAACGGAGCACCACAAATTCAAGCCTCTGATTTTCAACCCGTACTCGGCAATCCGACATACTCATACGCGCGTAAATTGATATACACAAGTAACACATCTAATCCTGTAAGTACTACATTTACGTTGAAAGGTGAGAAAGGTTTTATCGCCCACGTTTATGGTAATGGTGATGATGAATCATACGGATATTCAGTAGGTTCGTCAACAATAGCACGTAGTATAGAAATAGATGGCACATCACTTAACGATGGCGACTCTCTGACAATATGCTTAGGCAAGCCAATACAATTTGCTACCAACTTCTCAACAGAATCGGTTGACAATATCACTTGGGATATGGGCGATGGTACATCGCAAACATTCTACGAAGATAAAATAATCGAGTATATGTACGACACCAAAGGTTGGTACGATATCATAGTAACTTTCTCTTTAACAAATAGATGTACCGGTAAGACTGTATCAGGAGAATCAATGGCAGTAAAACTATTTGTCAACATACCTGATACCACTCACCAGCATAAGGGATTATGTACCGGCGAAAGTTTCAATGGTAAGACATATAACAATGTAGGGGTATATCAAGATACAATTGACGACAACGGATGCTCAAGAGTTGAGATATACACCATACATGTGGGTGAACGTACAGAAATGGTTAAGGATACGACAGCATTTGATAGTTTGTATGTCGAAGGCGATGAAATGGGCAATCCGGGCATGTATATTTACGAAAGCATAGAGGGTTTGACACGCACCTATAAGAGTAAAGTAACAGGTTGCGATAGCGTAATCACTCTGAACATCACCATCTTGCAATGCACCGAACTGACCACAAGTGCTCCGGAAGAGATATGCGGTGATGAAAATCTGAATATCAACTACACCATCACTAAAGGCTTAATGCCTACATCAGGTTATGTAAAATGCGGTGGCGATAATTTCAGCATACGCATACTTCCATCAGAGGGACGTAGCGGCGTAATACAAGTCGTAAGAAATATACCTCCGGGAATATATCCAAACGCAATGCTATACCTAAATGACCCGACATGCGACAGGACAATATCTATTCCTATTCCACTGACAGTTAAGTTCCCAAGTAGCATTATAGCCCAGAAATGGAATAATGTGTTGGCAATCTATAATTCAAAGAAAAATGGCGGTTACGACTTCGTAGCATATCAGTGGTTTAAAAACGACTCAATCATACCTGGTCCGGAAGCCCAACACTCATACTATTATGTAGGTACCGACAATGAGTTGGATTTCAATGCTTACTACCATGTAGTGCTAACCACAACAGATGGTGTTACCGTTCAATCATGTCCGTTCTACCCAGCAGATAAGTATGCCGAGCCGACAGAACCACAACCTGACGTTAATGTTGCGGATTCAGCAACAATGGTACAGGTAGCACCAACAATAGTTAACGCCGGCGAAAATCTGTACATCAATTCAGAACTTGAAGGTGAGGCACAGTTGTTTAACACATCAGGTCTGTATGAGACCGAAAAGCATGTAGGTCGTTACACGGTAATGCGTGCTCCAAGCCGCGCAGGAGTGTATGTGATGCATATACGCTTGAAAGACGGTAGCCGACGTGCCATCCAAATCATTGTGAAGTAAATAAATCTATATACATAATAAAGCAGGGACTCGTAAAGAATCCCTGCTTTATTATTAAAGTTAATAATTCAAGTTTCGCAAGTACGGCAATGTATCATAATATAGGAGGAATCTTGTTAAGTCTGTTTCAACGTCGAAAAACCGCGTAGTGGTTTCATGTTAATAGAACAACAGGTTGTTCCATCAACGCCTATCGCGTTAGCGATTTAATGTTAATAGGATATATGGAGGAGAATAGGAATGAAACATTCGGTTGCTATTAACATTGAACGGCTAACGCCGTATGTGCTGATAGAAAGTCACACATAAACACATGTGACGATAAAAAACATTGTAGGGGCGATGACGAGCAACGCCCCTACAATGATAAAAAATATAGATATGATGAAAAGATTAAATTCACTCATGAATAGTCAGTGGTGCTTTTTGATTTTATGGTTAGCACTTATTGTTGGCATGATGATAGCACTTGCCACGATACCCAAACATGAACTGCATTTAGCCTTAAATGCCAATACGCACACTTTGTTTGGCGACTACTTTTTTATGTATTTCACCAAAGTGGCAGAATATGCGCCATATCTTTTTGTGGTTATCTTGCTTTTCTATCGTTATGATTGGGCTATAACGGCAGCTTTAGGGCAGTTAGGAGCCACGCTGACCACTCAAATTATCAAACATTTTGTCAATGCTCCGCGTCCAAAAACATTCTTTGAAGACAACTATCCCGACTTAATACCACAACTGCATTGGGTTGACGGTGTGAATATGCACGCATGGTTGAGTTTTCCGTCCGGACATACTACTGCTTTTTTCTCAATGTTCTTTCTGCTGTCGCTATTGCTGACCGATAGATACAAAGACAGCAACCATAGATGGTTGCTACCATTGATTCAAATTGCTTGCTTTTTGTTTGCCTTAACCGGCGGATATTCACGTATCTATCTTTCCCAACATTTCTCACTCGATGTGTTAGCAGGCTGCATTGTAGGCGTTCTACTGACTACCATTTTTTACTGCACCACATGGCAGTGGAACAAATCGTGGAGCAACAAATCACTTATCCATAGGCAATAAAACATAACAGGCATCCTGACTATTATGATGTAGAGTGATAGTGCTTGATTGAAACGCAGCCTCATCACATTGATATATGTCAACAAAGGATTGCGGATTGCGGTCGAACAAAGGGAAAGCACTGCTCTGAATTTGTATCATAATGCGATGTCCACGTCTGAAAGTATGGCTTAAAGGCAGGAGTACGATATCAAAATCATTAGGTTCAGAAAGACTAAATGGTTGAGGTGCTACGTTGCGATATTTGCCTCGCATCATTTCCGAGCGCACCATCAGTTGTCTGCCATCAGGCAAGACATCAATAATCTTAACAAAAAAATCTGCATCTTCAGTTGTCAGGCTGACGCTAAGGTGCATAATGGCTTTGCCTCGCATAGTCATATCATGAGCCAAAGGAACAGTCTGGAATGACACCACATCATCCCTACCCTGCAAAAAACGCTGGTCGGCATACATATAGTCTTTACCATCATTGCGGGCTTCGTTGCTTGGAACAGGATTATTAGGGTCAGAGATGTAGGTTGTTGAGCCTTCAGAGGGAGGAAAAGCCGACAAACCACCATCAGCATGCAGAAAGAGTTGCAGAGAGGGCTGGCGCAATGGAGCAGTAGTCCATCGGTTAGAACCTGTAATAAACCAACGGTCAGTATTCTTCCCAATAGGCATATTGACTGAATTAGTAGATGACTTACCAGACAGACTGCTTTTGCTACGCAGATACTGTTCCATCATTGGAATTTCGATATTACGCATATAGTCTTTAGATGGAGAACGCACCCAAGCAAAACGCCAATCTCCAAGTGTTTTAGTGTATTTACGCCAGCCGCCATGTGTCCATGGACCGATGACACGACGACAATCAATATCTTGACGTTGCTGACTTATTGCCTCATATAACTTGATAGCACCAAAATAATCTTCACCATCAAACAAACCACCTGTGACTAAAACGGCTTGTACACTCAAATGACTGACATAACGACGTGCATCGCGCTCTTGCCACCATAGGTCATATTCAGGATGACTGACCATCTCGTTCCAAAAATCATTAGGACGCTTCTCATTCAGATGTTTAGTCAGATTGGCTATTGTACGATAAGCCAGATATTCATCGTATTGGGTTTGATACTCTGCTTCAGACAGTGTTTCGTCGTTTGGTGTCTCATCTGCTTCACCATATTGCATATAATCAAGAAAACCGCCTGCCGTAGGACAGAAAGCACCATTATGATGCATGTCATCACCTTGCCACCAATCAGTAACAGGAGCCTGAGGAGAGACTATTTTAATAGCCTTATGCCCTGTACAACCAGCCATAAAAGCATAAAAGCCTCCATAACTATTTCCCACAACACCTATATTGCCATTACATTCAGGCACGTTATTGATTAGCCAATCGGCAGTATCGTAAGTATCATTGATTTCATTAGGATTGAGGTGGATAAACGTGCCTTCAGATTGATAACGTCCACGAACGTCTTGAAAAACGATTATATAGCCTCGCATAGCGTAATCTTTCCAATAGTCACGATTGAATTGGTCGGATATTTCATCACCATAAGGCTTGCAACTATACGGGGTGCGTTGCAAAATGAGGGGTGCATTTTGTGCGTTTTTGGGCACATAGATAGCCGTGTAGAGTTGAACACTATCACGCATTGGTATCATTACCTCACGTTTGATATAGTGGCATTTGGCGAACGCTGTACCACTGATTAGTGCTAACAATCCGAAAAGTTTTCTCATATTCATTTGCGTCATCGTATGACCGTACCTCGTGTACGTCATTATAGTGTCATCGTAGGGCGTTGCTCGCCAACGTCCTTTTTGTTTCATTGTAGGGGCGTTGCTCGTCAACGTCATAGAATTTTTTGAACGTAAACAAGTTACGCCACTACATTGATTATCGTTTGATTCATTGTAGGGGCGTTGCTCGTCAACGTCCATGTTATATCATTTGGTTGAAACGTTAAGACCTAAATCTTGTGCAAAACTAACATATCTCTGCATTTGTTCTTCCGCTGGCATTGTCAAATTTTTCAATATACCTACCACACCATGCGGTCGGAAACGCAAGAGTCGAACGGGGATTTGATTGTTAATCATCAATGGCAAACGTGCGAGATTAGCAAGAATAGTATCTACATCTATTTTAATCGGAGCATTGTCAGGCAAACAGACTATACGGACTTCTGATAGTTTGTCAGCATTGAGAAGTAATGAGAGATTATCCTTAACCACATTATCATTATTCGCACCGGTTAGAGCCTTATAGATATCAGCGTCCCAGGCCTTTACATCAAGCATTACGCCATCACATAGTTGCAATAAATGCGGATAGCGGCTGAAAGGTATGGTGCCATTACTATCAATAAGACATGTTAGACCGAGCGACTTTACCTGCTCGAATAATAACTCAATTTCAGGGGCTTGCAGCATACATTCGCCGCCGGAAACAGTAATGCCACGTATAAAAGGCATACATGCCTTTATTTGGGCTACGATATCGGCTATAGGCATGTCTCGCACTTCGTCTATGGTGTCAACCAATATTGGTTGACACACTCTGCTTTTAGGGACAATCGGGGCGGATTGCGAAATCTCAGTCATATATGACTGAGGCATGACTTGCGTTTCGGGATTATGACAATAGGCGCAACGAATATTGCAGCCTTGCAAGAATATTGCAACACGATTGCCCGGTCCGTCAACAGTAGATTGCGATATTATTTTACGAACGAACATCTAATTCGGAGTGGTCGGAAAATTCAGAGCGCTTGGGAAAACTCAGACTCCACGGACTTTGCGGTCGGCAAGATGACCAGACTCGTAGGCAGGAGTACCGAAATGAGTGGTATTCTGCAGGACAGTCTGCCCTTTATTCCATTTCTCCATCTCTGAGCGTTTGACGAGATAACCGGTTATACGCACTAAATCAGAATCTGAAGCATAGAATGCCACGTATTTTTGCCCTAAGGCGAAAGCACCTTTAACTATATCAAGAATAGCGGCAGGATTTTGTTTTCCTGTTATATCAAATGGCAAGATATCAGAACAACCAGTAGGTATATACTTATGGAAACGAGCCGAATGGCGCAGATGGTCATAAATAGACTCGGGTTCATCGCCTACAGGAATACGTACTCCGGACGTGATGCCATAATCAGTATCGATACCAACTTGAGCATGCAGGAGCAAGTGATGATTGGCTATTTCGCAATACGGACATTCATAATGGGCTGCAAAATCAGATATCTTAGCCAAAATGATTTCAGCAAGGTCGTCAGCCTCTGCATCTGTACCATACTTTTTGCCAGGAAGAAAATAATTAGCAAACTCAGCCAGACCGACAAGACCATACATAGCCACAAAACGGTCGCGCTCGACAAGTCCTTCGGTTGCGAGGAAATTGCTTTCAAAGAATCCAGACTGCTCAACAATGAATTTAATACGTTCCGACATATAGTCAGCCATACATTGCATTGCCTCGGGCAAGATATTGTTGAGGAAATCATCCTTGTCTTTAGCAAGTTTGGCAAGACGTGGGAGGACAAGCCGCGTAAGTGTGTAACTACCGCCACCGATAGGCAAGATATTATAGCATGACGAGATACCATAACGGTCGTAAGTCGGTGCATTAAGGACATCATTGCATATAGCAGGATTGGCGACATACAAAGAAGTCAGTATGGCTTCTTCGGCAAAACTATCCGGGGTAATATCCGGATTATACTTCAACGTCAGATTAGGTACGGCTTGCGACAGTTGGCGGTCAACACGCAAAATCAGACGACCGGCACGAGTCTCTTCGGGTCCGAGATTGGCGTGGCAGAACGAGTCGGTTATCGTTCGGTCAAGATAGATAAGAAAAAGGCGCAGTTTTTTCATCACCTCATCGTCAGAAAGATTGGTGATGAAAGGTTCAATCAGTTTGTCTAAATCGCCGAGGAATACAGGATAAGTAGTTATTGAAGGCACATGCCGGTAGAGGATTTGCAGGAAGGTGAGCAATTCGTCGAAATCGCGTGGTGGTTCGAGTTCGAGAAACTTAACGCCATTCTTGACAGCTTTCTCATAGTCGGGCATAATATATCGCGGACGATAAGGAGCATTGCCCTCATTGAGATTACATATAGAACCTTGTGAGAAATAAAAACGAGTACGCTCTGACATCGGAATGACATCAAGAGTATCTTCAGCAGCATGAGCCAAAGCATTGACTTTCTGCTCATAACTTAATTTTTGAGACTTAACGATAGATAGTATGTCTGTCATGGGATAAGATTTTCAATCAGATATGCAAAGATACTGCTTTTATGCGAGATGAGCAAATAATGCGAGTTATTGACATGCAAAAACAAACAGCACCCTTTCGGCGTGTGGAAAAGGTGCTGTTAATAATGAGCAAAAATCAATTATTCTGCTGCCGGTTCCGGTTCTGCAGGAGCGCAAACATTCCAACGATATTTTTCAGCGTTGGTATAGTCAACAACAACTGTTGTTTCTTCGCCGAGAACGTTGTTGCTGCAACCGCCCCATGTTCCATCTTCTTTCAGTTCTTGGATTTCAACATCCCAGGCACCTACGCTACGGATTTTGTACTCTGCATTAGGAGTAGCGGTAAGAGTAACTTTGTATTCTTGGTCTGAAACCTTTGTGCAAGGATCGCCACCACCCCAACTATTCATTGAACCTGCAACTTCGAGTTCAACATTTGCATCAGCACCATCGCACCAAGCTGGAGTTTTGAAAGTGATAGTGTATTGTTGCGGAGTAGCACACTCTGAACCTTGCCAACCGCCAACCTTAACATACAGAAGACCTGTAGTGCCATTAACTTGGATATTGCCATCATCTGATGTGCTATGGTCAACAGTTGAATAGTCATCGACGAATTCCCAGTTGATGGCTTGACCTTCCCATGAACCATCATTGCTAAAGATTAAGCAAAGTTTACCAGCCATGAAGATATTATCGCCCCAAGCCTCAGTACCTACTTTATATGTGGCTTTCCACCAAACTTTAGAGTCACCTACTTTTTCGAATTTAACGCATGCATCAGGAGCAGCAGGACCTTCGAGTCCAAGATATTGGTCAGCACCAGTCCAAGCAGCACCATCAAGAGTACCTTTGAATGCTATACCATTGCACTCTGTTCCTTCTGGGATATTGATTACGAGAGTAACCATGCCTGCACCGGGAGCAGCGACCTCAGGAGTTTCCTCTACAACAGGCTCTGGATCTTGAGTCTTAGTTGTGTCATCCGGAATAACAATAGGTGTCGGATCTTCTTTTGGTTTGCACGATGTGTTCAAAGCCATTGCGAAGCCTGCAATTAACAAGGCTCCCATGAAAAATTTGTTTGCTTTCATTGTTTTAAAATAATTAAGTTAATAAAAATGTTGATATATAAAGATTAATATCCTTCATTTTGTTTCAAATCACCGGCAGTGATATCTGTTTCAGGAATAGGATAGAGATTGAATTTAGCATCAAGGGCAGAGAAGCCTTCAGATGTTTTCTTACCACCACGACCTTCCCAATGGTAATTAGCGGTAGGACCGGCAAATTGTCCGAAACGGACAAGATCCATACGGCGGCGACCTTCACAATAGAACTCACGACTCCATTCGTCGAGCAGGAATTGCTCGCTTACCTCAAATGCTTGAGTATTGTGTGCACGGTCACGAAGGGCTTGAATCGCCTCTTTAGCCGAACCGGCATCTCCAAGACGGAACTGTGCTTCTGCATAAGTTAGATATGCTTCGGCTGAACGCATAAACGGAACATCAGTATCTGGGAATTGTGGCCCATGCGGTGATATAGTAATGTCCTCACCAAGTGGGTTCTCAATATAACGACCTGTCCATTTCAGAACAGACCAACTGTCATAGAAACCACCCATCTCGCCACGCGGCAATAGAGGTTGAGCAGCAGTGGAATCTGCTTCAACAACAGGAAGGTCGGTATTTAATACTGAGCATAAGATAGCCCTATCATCGCCAAGTAGAGCAGGCATATCGAACTCATTTTTCAGAATTGAAGGAGTTGAAGCCAAGTCAACCCATTTTTCAATGAATTGAGGAGACGAACGATATCCAGCCCATCCTTCTGAGGTGGCAGGGTTGACATATACGTTTTTGTCGCGACATGCAGCAACGAGGAATGTTGAACCACCCCAGCATTGAGCCTGAATACCATCTTGATAGATAATCAGCAGACCTTCACCATCGTTACCACCTGCAACGCGATAGTTGTCGCCCATAAACAACTCTTGATAAGGTGAATAAACACCACCACGACTTTGAGTGTGCAATTTATGCGGACCATCCATCACTTGCTTAGCATAAGTGGCAGCATCAGTCCAACGAGCAGTACCGGTATAAACTTCAGCGTTAAGATATATACGAGCGAGCAACATCTTAGCGGCATATCGGTCAACACGGAAATCGCTTTTTCTACTTTCAGGAAGGGCAGCATCTAACTCCTTTAATTCATTCTCCAACCATTCAAAGAGTTGAGTGCGCGAGTATTGAGGCTTCTTATCGGCATTTACCTTTTCAGTGAAAGGCACATTACCAAACATATCCAAGAGATAAGCATAGTTGAGAGCACGCAAGAATCGAACCTCAGCAATTTGCGCTATATGATCTTCAGTATCTGCCTTTGCGTTCTCAAGGAAGTGGTTGCAAAGAGAGATATTGAAATAGAAGCGGTAGTACAGACCTTGAACCAATTGGTTCAAAGAGTTCCATTGGATAGTACGAATTTCAGGCAGACCCGGGTCGTTCCATGGCACCCAACACTCATCGGTCGGGAACTCTTGAAGTTCCCACACCATACGAACAAAGGCAGATGTTCCTTCATCAATACCATCGACATCACCACTACCGGCAGGACCTTGCTGACCGGTAAGAGCAAGGGTGGCATAACATTTAGTAAAGATAGCATCTTGGTTGAAATCCAAGACTTTGTTGGTATCTTTAGGCTCAACATCCAAGTTTTGAACGCAAGCAGTCAGACCAAAGGCTAAAACTGCCGCAAAAACAGAATATTTAATATAACGTTTCATAATCATCAATCATTAAAAATTTTAGAATTGCAGACTTACACCAACGAGAGAGGTCATACTACGCGGATAGATATTGCCATCTATACCACCGAAGATTTCAGGATCCAATCCCTTATACGGAGTAATTACAAAAGGATTTTGAACAGTTACATACACACGACCGGTGATTTTCGGATTTTTGTTGAACGAATAGCCGAGTGTGATATTGTCGCAACGCAAGAACGATGCTTTTTGAACGAAATAGTCGGTGAGGAACCAGTCACTAAATGATGCGCCATCTTTATAAGCGTTCAGTTCACTATCCCAAATACGTGAACCCATATTGTCTGATTTCATACCTTCGCGCCAGTAGGTATTGTAAGCCTCACGTGTCAGACCGGTATAACCGCCATGCAGTTGGGTATAAACGTTGTCAGGAGCGACATCATACAATGTACCGGCGAGCACACCATTATATACATAATTGCCTAAAGAAGCACGGAAGGTGATACCTAAGTCGAAATTATAGAATTGGAATTTAGTTTGCAGACCCATAGTAACAGGAGCCATCGGACTCTTCGACATATAACGGTCATCGCCATTGATTTGACCATCTTTATTGATATCGACTACATTATATCTAACATTTCCGCTTTCATCAACACCCTTTTCGGCTTTGTAAACATAGAAACTGCTTGCCGAATAGCCTACCTTATGTGCTTGGATTGTACCACCGGTACCTACACTGATACCACCTGTTGGCACATAATAATTTTCGTCGGAACCTGAGTTAAGTTTGGTAATTCTGTTTTCGTTCCATGTAACATTATAACCAAGATCCCACTTGAAGTTCTTGCGGTCTATCAAGACAGCGTTGATTGAAAATTCAACACCCTGATTGTAGAGCGAACCGATATTACTTACTACTTTGTTGCGGAAGTTGGCACCTGCCGGAACATTACACTCATTGTTAATCAGGTCAGTAGTCAGACGATAGTAGTAATCGATAGCACCGGTAATTCTGTTGTTGAGGAAGCCAAAATCGAAACCGGCATTGTAGGTTGTAGTTTTCTCCCATGTCAGTTCTGTATTGACAGCATCAGGACGATAGTTATAATACAGAGGCAGACCATCGCCATCGACAACAGGCTTGCCATTATCATCGAGCAGTACATTTTCACCACCTACTGGATAATAAGCATGAGGTTGCGTGATATAATATGTTGCGAAATATGGATAGTCGCCTTGTCCGATTTCCTGCTGACCGGTGATACCATAGCCTAAACGAAGTTTCCAATCATTAAGCCAGTTGACATCTTTGAAGAATGTCTCTTTGATTTTCCAACCAAGAGCAACAGATGGGAACAAGCCCCAGCGGTTATTTTTATGGAAACGTGAAGAACCGTCACCACGGAGAGTAGCAGTGAGCATCAATTGATCCCAACCTGTCCAGTTAACACGACCGAAGAATGAAACCAAGTAGTTTTCGGTTACCCACTCGTAAGTAGAACGAGTGTCGGCTTTCATCTGCCCTGCAAGTGAGTTTGGATTGCCTTCGCTATCTTGAGCATCAATTGGATATGAGCCCCAGCCATCGCGTGAACCTTCACGATAGAAGTGTTGCCACTCATAACCGACCATAGCATCGAAGTGTTGAGTGTCGGTAAAGTCCTTGTAGTATTGAGCATAGGCATTAAACTGCAAGTTGTATTTTGTAGTTTGCTCCCACCCTTGCCAACCATAGTAGTGGTTAGAGAAAGAATATGGGCTTATATCGGTTTTTGATTTACCATAAGAATAGTCGGCACCGAAATTAGCATGTAAGCGTAAATCCTCGAATCCATGAATCTTATAGTCAACTTCGAGATTACCAACGAAACAACCAGAATTGGCAGTGTATTTCTCTTGTTCCAAAGCAGCAACAGGGTTGCCGGTGGTATTACGATTAGCAGTATATGGCCAAGCCTTGTCTTGATAATTACCACGAGAAGCACGCTGATAGTAACCACCAAACCATTGGTTAACAATGTCAGTATCAACCATTTTAGTACCATAAGCACCAGAAATTTCTGCAGGTTCGCCATTATAATATTTTCCGTTACCGCCTCTTACCGGCAGAGTTGGGTCCATTGACAAAGCAGCACCTACGACACCTGCTGCATAGCGGTTGTAGATATACATACCTTTAGCATTGAGGTTGAAAGTCAAATGCTTGTCAAGGAACGATGGGCTTAAGTTCATCGATGCTGTTACACGTTGCATATTATCGGTCTTAACAACACCACTTGCGTCGGTATAGCCAAGCGAGAAACGATACGGCATATTCTTCGTACCACCTGTAATATTAAAGTTATGGTCAGTACCTATACCGGCGCGATAGATTTGGTCTTGCCAATCAGTGTTATATAGACCTAAAAATTTAGTTTTGCTTTTTGGATGGTTCAATGCAGCAGCATAGTTGCGGATATCATTACCTGACAATGTTTCGATACGTTTAACCAAATTGCTCATCGACACATTGCCTTCATACGAGAATTTAGGTTTTGAACCGGCAGCACCTTTCTTGGTAGTGATAATAATCACACCGTTAGAAGCGCGGCTACCATAGATAGCAGTTGCAGAAGCATCTTTGAGGACGGTGAATGATTCGATATCACTTGGGTTGACCATTGCCATTATGTTGCTCACACCTTGGATACCATTATTATCCATAGCCAGACCATCGATAACAATCAAAGGTTCGTTAGATGCAGAAAGCGACGAACCGCCACGGATACGTATCGTAGCACCTTCACCAGGTTTACCGGAATTGCTGGTTACGTTCACACCGGCGATTTTACCTTGCATCATGTCTTGAGCATTAGTTACAAGACCTTTGTTCATGTCGTCAGGTTTGATGGCGGTTACAGAACCTGTAGCATCGTTTTTCTTAACGACACCATAACCGACAACCAAGACTTCGTCAAGCATCTCAGCATCTTCATGCAATACGACACGCATGCCGTTCACTGCTTTCACTTCTTGAGTTTTATAACCCATATAACTGATTTGCAGTGTTGCGCCGGGTTGAACAGATAAGGTAAAATTACCATCAAAATCGGTTATTGAACCGTTAGTTGTTCCTATTTCGAGGACACTTGCACCAATGACAGGCTCGTCATTAGCGCCATCGATAACCGTACCACTAACCGACACTTGCGCCATAACAGCATGCCCCACAAAGAGACATACCGATAATATCACTGTCTTTGCAATAGTTGATAAGTTTTTCATGAGTTTGATATTTTTAGATATATTGTTTTAATGTTTTCTTTCCCTTATAAGGAATACTGCACAAGCACCGAGAACCAAAAGTACACCTGCAACGACTAACATCATCACTTGCGAATCGCCCACAAGGCTCAACACCTTGCCACCAAGTGCTGCGGCAATGATTTGTGGCAGACAAATAGTGCAGTTGAACAATCCGAGCAGCGTTCCCATATTCTTGCTACCCTCTATAGCATTGGTAAAGAGAGTAAACGGCAAAGCAAGCATTGCAGCCCATGCAGCACCTATAAGCAGATAACTTACAAAGAGTACATACTGATTAGTTACAAACATTATAGATGCAAAACCAACGGCTCCAACTAAAAGTGAGATGGAATATGCACCTTTATTGCCTACCCATTTTTCCAACCATGGCAACAACATTGCCCAAAGCAACGACCCTACGGCTTGTACGGCAAACACTACGCCGACCCAATCGCCTGCGTCTTGAAATTCCTGCGCTGCTGTTGAGGCTTTATCCCAACCAAAACATTGGAAAGCAATAGCACCATTAGAGTATGTCCACATATACATAAAGGCTGCCCAGCAGAAAAATTGGACTAAACCGATGGTAAGGAAAGCGTTTAATATCCTGCTTTTTTGTTCCGCTGAATTTTCAGATTTAGTTCCTTCTTCCTTACTCTCTGAAAGTCCATGAAATTCAGCATACTCGCGCGGATCCATTTCCCTAACATTGAAGAAGGTATAGAGAACACATAAAATAAGTATGGCAGCACCGACATAGAAAGACCATTTAACGGAATCAGGGATAACACCTGCCGGAGCCGTATTGGCGATGCCTATCCATGTAAAGAAAATCGGGAACAGATAGCCCACTAACGAACCGGCATTACATAAAGCCGATTGGATAGCATAGGCTGTACCTTTCTGCTCCTCGTTGACCATATCGCCAACCATCATCTTGAACGGTTGCATCGCCATATTGATACTTGTATCAAGGAACATAAGCGACAGCAAGCCAAACCACATGGCGGAATTAAGTCCGAGCAACACACGTTGTTCGAAAGTAAAATCACCGGCATTAGGCAAAAGCAACATGACGGCAACAGCAATAACTGCACCTATAAGGAGATAGAATTTACGACGTCCGAATATCTTGCCCAACCATGTGCGATCCGATAATATACCGACAAGAGGCTGAACAATCATTCCCATAAGTGGAGGGAGAATCCAAAAGAACGACAACTGATGTGGGTCAGCACCAAGCGTAGCAAAAATGCGGCTTATATTAGCACTCTGTAGTGCGTAGGCTATCTGAACTCCAAAAAAACCGAAACTAAGATTTATCAGTTCTTTTAACGATAAATTTGGTCTTTGCATGGTATGGTTAGCATTAGTACACTATTAACTGCGCAAAATTAACATTTTTTGTGCAAGTAGGCTATGTAGCATAGAAGAACTGCTAATTTTCGAGGACGTATAGTTGTTTTTCAGAGATGAAACGCACACAAATATAATCACACATAACGACCAAGATTTTATTTATGCGAATACACAAAAAAGCATGGCAAGAAGTCGTACCATGCTTTTTTACTTACAGCGTATTATTAGGGAACGAATATAAAATCCTTGAAGTTGTCAGGAGTTATTGTTTCATAAGTTGAATCAGGATATGCATTTATAAAAGGTTGCGGCACTCTCGTTTTTTTTTCGCTTTTCCATTTAAATTCAAAAGCATGAAGCCAACCATCAACCACTTCTATAAGGTCAATTTCCTGCTGTCTTTGTGTTCTCCAAAAATACGATTGTACATAGCTATTTGAATACGCATTGTGTTTAATTCTCTCCACAATCATAAGATTCTCCCATAACAAGCCCACGTCATTACGCATCTCTATAGGAGAAAAATTATTGATCACGGCATTGCGAACACCATTGTCATAGAAATATATTTTCTTACTTTTCTTCAATTCATTTTTAATATTTCGACTATATGAATCTAATCTGAACACCACAAAGCATTTTTCTAAAAGACTAATATAATTTTCAATTGTCTTCTTATCTACCCCAAGCATATTACTTAATTCATTATAAGACACTTCACTGCCTACTTGTAGAGCTAATGCTATAGTCAGTTTTCTTAATATATCAGGTTTCTTTATTCCTTTATACTCTAAAATATCTTTGTAGAGATAACTATTTACTAAATTCATTAGCAACATTTGAGCATGTTCGGGATGACAAACGATTTGTGGATATGTGCCATAAATCAGTCTGTTTGCAAGTAGTCTGCGTTCTTCTTTTCATGACTTATTATCAGACAATTCCTGCAATGAAAAAGGAAGTAGATTAAATTCCAATAATCGTCCAGTGGCAGACTCATTTATATCATCAGACAGTTGTAAGGAAGAAGAACCTGTCAAGTGGGAAACTTTAGTAATTATATTCTCTCTTATGTGGAAAATTTTAGCAAAAAAAGCGGGTGTGTCAAAACTGACACACCCACTCATAATTACCTACTCCAGAATTATAAAGTCAGGGAATAAGGGTTAATTCTCAAATTTCAACTGTCCGGCATTTGCATCAATAACAATTGGTTTGGAGTTGTCAACCTCACCGGCAATGATGCGGCGGCTCAGATCGTTAAGCACAAGTTGTTGAATAGCACGTTTGACCGGTCGGGCACCAAATTGCGGGTCGTAACCCTCATGTGCGATATAATCAACAGCAGCATCAGTGATTTGGATATTAACACCATTATGCTCAAGCAGTTTAGCAACGCTGTTGAGTTGCAGACGAACGACATCTTTTATCTCATTCTCGGTAAGCGGAGTAAACATTATTGTTTCGTCAATACGATTCAGAAATTCCGGACGTATAGTTTTTCGCAACAACTCCATAACTTCACGTTTAGTTTGCTCGGCAGGAACGCCTTTTTCTTCATTTTCACGTATGAGTTGAGAGCCGAGATTGGAAGTCATGATGATTATCGTATTCTTGAAATTAACAGTTCGACCTTTATTATCAGTCAGACGACCATCGTCAAGGACTTGCAACAAGACATTGAAAACGTCAGGATGTGCTTTTTCTATCTCATCGAAGAGTACAACACTATATGGTTTACGTCGAATAGCCTCGGTCAGTTGTCCACCCTCGTCATATCCTACATATCCCGGAGGCGCACCTATAAGACGTGTGGCTGAGAATTTTTCCTGATACTCGCTCATATCAATACGAGTCATCATATTCTCATCGTCAAACAAGTAGTCAGCCAAGGCTTTAGCAAGTTCTGTCTTACCGACACCTGTCGTACCGAGAAAGATAAAACTACCTATAGGTCGTTTAGGGTCTTGCAGACCGGCACGGCTACGGCGTATAGCATCGCTGACCGCATGAATAGCCTCGTCTTGACCAATGACACGCTTGTGGAGTTCAGCCTCAAGATTAAGTAATTTAGCACGTTCGGACTGCATCATCTTGGTTACTGGAATACCGGTCCAACGGCTAACCACTTCGGCAATATCTTCAGAATCGACTTCCTCTTTAATCATCGAATTGCCATGCTGTTTTTCGCTCAACTGATGTTGTGCATCAGCGATGGCTTGCTCGCATGCTTTCATTCTACCATAACGTATTTCTGCCACCTTGCCATAATCACCTTCACGTTCAGCTCGTTCAGCCTCATATTTAAGGTTTTCCATCTCAATCTTTTTTTGTTGAATAACCTCGATGAGTGATTTTTCCTCGCTCCAACGACTGCGCATGAGTTTTTCTTTTTCCTTCAGATCGGCAAGTTGCTTGTTCAGATGCTCTAATTTTTCCTCATCGTTTTCACGTTTGATAGCCTCGCGTTCAATCTCTTTCTGCTTAATCTCACGCTGCACATCATCGAGTTCTTCCGGCACTGAGTCCATCTCAAGACGCAGTTTGGCAGCGGCTTCATCCATCAAGTCGATGGCTTTATCGGGCAAGAAACGGTCTGATATATAACGATTAGACAGTTCAACGGCTGCAATAATAGCATCATCTTTGATACGCACTTTATGGTGATTTTCATAACGCTCCTTTAGTCCACGCAATATAGATATTGTACTTGCCTCGTCTGGTTCATCAACCATAACGATTTGGAAACGACGTTCAAGAGCCTTATCTTTCTCGAAATACTTTTGATACTCATTGAGAGTAGTAGCACCTATGGCACGCAATTCACCACGCGCAAGAGCAGGTTTCAGGATATTGGCAGCGTCCATAGCCCCTTCGCCACCTCCGGCACCAACCAAAGTATGGATTTCATCAATGAATAAAATGATTTCGCCATTGGCTTTAACGACCTCATTGATAACGGCTTTAAGACGTTCCTCAAACTCACCTTTATATTTAGCACCCGCAATAAGAGCACCCATATCAAGAGAATAGATTATCTTAGTCTTCAGGTTTTCAGGCACATCGCCTCTTACAATACGATGGGCAAGTCCTTCGGCAATAGCCGTCTTACCGACACCCGGTTCACCGATAAGGATAGGATTGTTTTTTGTACGACGGCTTAATATCTGCAACACACGACGTATCTCATCCTCACGACCGATAACAGGGTCAAGTTTCCCGTTACGAGCACGCTCATTCAGATTGATAGCATATTTATCAAGTGCTTGATAAGTGGCTTCACTGTCAGCGGAATTAACTTTATTACCCTTTCGCAAATCTTGAATAGCCTTACGCAAACCATTTTCGCTCACACCATTATCATTGAGTAATTGTTGGATTGAACTCTTGACAGAAACAAGTGCTAACAAGAGTTCCTCAACCGAAACATACTCATCACCATCAGTCTTGGCAAGGTCTTGAGCCTTAAGCAGGACATCTTTGGAGGTACGGCTTAAATATGGTTCGCCACCACTAACACGAGGTAAAGAACGCATTTCATTTTCAGCAGCCATACGAACACGGTTCATATCGGCTTGAAGTTTACCGAACAAGAACGACATTATTTGTTCGCTCTCGCTGAACATTGCAACAAGCAAGTGAGAAGGCTCAATGGCTTGTTGACCATGTTGAGAAGTCAGTTCGATAGCCTTACGAACGACTTCTTGTGATTTAATAGTAAATTTGTCGAAATTCATAATTTTAATGGTTTAGAAATTATACTCAAAAATGTTTACTACAATCATTTCAAACCTTGTACCAATCATAAAGAGGCTGACATTTTGGCAGACAGTGTGTCAGATAAAAAAAGCAGACTGCACATAATATACAGTCTGCTTGGATAATAATTGGATAATAAAATATAAAATGTTATTTAACCATAATACGTTTACCATTGAGGTCAAAGACTTTTCCTTCTGAAGTAATGATATAAACTTTACCATTCTCCATAACCTTGCGGGCTTGCATAACACCATTTTCGCTAAGATTATCAACTCCGTCTTCTATCTTTGAGAACAATGCAGTAAGGGTAATATCATGATCAACAATTATCTGTCGAGCCATATCTTTGATGTCATCGTCCCAACCGTCAAATCTGAAGCCTACGTTTGCCTGAGCGGCGATAACTACGGTTGTACCATCTTCAAAGATGCCGCCACCAATAACTGTACCACCTTCTTCTGGCAATGCTATAAGGGTCAGAGTAAAGGTTTTGGTTTCGGGAATTATTTCCACAAACTCGGCGGTATAGGTTATGTCGCCTTCAACACTTACGACACGAGGATTATCAGTGTTACCATCTGACCACTGAACAAATTTGAAGCCCTCATTGGCTTGTGCAGAAATAATTATTGTAGTATCCTCTTTGTAAACGCCGCCACCTGATACTGTTCCCATGACTTCACTTTCAGAAACCACATTGATTGTATATTCTTTTTTCGGTTCAGGTAGCTGTTCAAAGAAGGCTGTAATAGTAAGGTCTGACATTACTTCAACAACGAGTGTCGGCTCCATTGAGCCATTGTCCCATTTGACGAACTTGAAGTTATCAGCAGCTACAGCAGTCAGATGAAGTGTTGTCTGATACTCAACTTCATTAAGATTAACACCCGTTTCGGCAACAATAATCTGCCCGTTTTCGGCTATAAGAGTAACTTTAAATGTCTTTATTGTGTATTGCGCCGTAATAATGAGATTAGAGGCGACATCGCTGTACGGCAAGTCCCAACCGGTAAAATTCCAGCCATCGCGTTGTGGATTGTCCGGTGCAGTTGCCTCTTTACCATATTCAACCGTTTCGGTTTTGAGCACAGTGCCGTCCCAATCAAGGAACTCAACTTTATATGTGTTGATTTTATATTGTGCTGTAATAGTCATATCAGAGGTTATTGAGAAGAATATTTCCGGATTCCAACCTGTAAATGTATAACCTTCGCGTTTCGGGTCCATAGGAGCCCAAACAGAATTGCCATATTCTACTGTTTCGGTTTTGAGTACAGTGCCGTCCCAGTCAACAAACTGGACGGTGAATATAACTGCTTCAAATATTGGAGAGACAGTCAAATCAGACTTGACGCCAGAAAAATCGGCATTCCATCTTACAAACACATGACCTTCCCATTCAGGGGTTTCAGGCGCAGTAGCCGACTTGCCATAGTCCACAACTTCTGTCTTGATAATATTGTTTTCATGGTCAACGAATGTAACATTAAATGTCTTGATTT
>Ga0326513_10000431_pt1 | contig 35352 bp, 61 predicted proteins | sample 2_2465_0518_D_FD_203654 | JGI IMG/M metagenome (GOLD analysis project Ga0326513, IMG submission 203654) | Bovine rumen microbial communities from UC Davis, California, United States - 2_2465_0518 | ecosystem: Host-associated > Mammals > Digestive system > Stomach > Rumen | place: USA...
AATAGACAATGTAAGAATAGTCGAAGCAGTTAATAAATAATATGAAGACATCACCAGCAAAAACATCTCTAAGAGAGATTATTGATGATATACTTCTCATAACTAGAAATAGTAACATCAGCGAGAGTGAAGACTTCTCAAGGTCTCATATAGCAGCATGGGTCGATCATTACCGTAGAAAGCTGTGGAAGGATCACCTAGATTAGCTTAAAGAGCAAGAAAAGGCCGGTGCAGCCCTCGAAGATCTTGTAGATGGAGAATTTATCCTTCTGAAGGAAACAGGGCCTCACAAGCTCTAGAAAGTGCCTTCTGGGGATCCAAATAGAGATACATTCACTAAAGTAACTGAAGATACTTTTGAAAACATATATGGTAACAAATGGACTAGTATTCTCGCTGTGCATGATGAAGCAGGTGAGAATATTTAGTATATTAACCATATACGTAGACACTACTAGTACTGGAGAAAGTATACATTCGGAGAGATGACTGCTTACTATATGGATGATAAGCACATCTACGTACAAGGTTTACAGGATCAAGATGAGTTAGAGTATATCTATGTACTGGCTATATACGAAGTGCCAGAAGATGACACTAACGAAGATGAAGCAGAAGATCCAGATGAGGATGATATACAGATTCCTACATGGATGGTTCCTACTATCAAGAACCTTATAATGAAGAACGAGCTTGCATTTATGCTCCAGAGACCAAGTGATGATGACAATAATTCAACACTCGACGGTATAAAGCCGAATGGACCTAAGGAGGATGAGAAGTAAACAGTCACTTACATTTAGAGACATGTACCGTACAATGCCGATAGAGGTTGATTACAGCCTCTATAAGCGCATTTTAGACGAGATGTGTACAGTTATTCTAGAATACGTATTAGAGCGCTCAGAAGGCTTTAAAATGCCTTACGGGCTTGGTTTCATTTAGGTGGGCAAATACAAGCCCAAGACGCTTACTCCAGACTCGTTATCTGTGGATTATAAAGCAAGTAAAGAATACAATAAGAAGATCTATCATTTGAATGAACATTCTGATGGATATAAATATAGATTATACTGGTCTAAGATACCAAGAACGTTCCCCGATAGATATAAATACTAGTTAAGTCTAGTACGCTAGAATAAACGCAAATTAGCTCAACTAATATTCAACAAACACGATTATATAGATATAAATGATATACAAGTATACAAAGTGTGAATCAGTCATAGCAAAGATCATGGCTGATTTAGATTCCACAGAAGTAAAGAATCGTACTACAGATATACGAGAGTGGATATTTGAGGCCGTGGATAAGATTGGTGCTCCTATGTAGTATATCACACGGGAATCAGGAGCAGATGGGTTGCCTGTACTAAAGATACAGGACTTCTAGGTTCCTATTCCAGATGACTTATAGGTATTAGACGGTGTAGCTTATTCTGAGCATCCTACAGGCCCATGGGTACCTATGAGTACTATGACGAGGATATTTAAATCTAGATAGCATCCTCATCCACATCCACACCCAACAGCTACTGTAATGCATGATCCATCAAACTTAGCTATACCAGAACCAGCTATTGTACCAGATCCTATGCCAATGCCACCGCCTCCTCATGGACCTATGATGTACAAGTTGCCTACTTCATAGCATTAGTTATATACTAATAACTTAAGTAAGTACCAGAGAAGGTTTTATGATGGTATTGTAGATAAGCCTGAATACTTTATTAAACCTGGTTGGATTGTTACAAATCAGCGTAAGGGGTATATTAAATTAGCATATAAAGCAATAGCTGTAGATGAAAGAGGTTATCCTCTTATTCCAGACCTCGCATCTTACTAGGAGGCTATATACTGGTATGTTATAATGAAAATGACATTCCCTAAGTTTATGGCCGGTAAACTTACTACAGGTAGTTCTAAGTACTCGTAGAAGTATGCACAATAGACTTACTTCTATGTACAATCACAATGGAACTTCTATAGAAACCAGGCATATGCTGAGGCTATGATGCCTACAGCAGATGACATGCAGAATATAAAGAATGATTGGAATAAGCTTATCCCTGATTGGGATGGAGATGATACATTCTTTAAACATACAGGAAAAGAACAATTAACTTATAACGACTACTTCTATGGATATTAATAACAATCAACAAATAAATACATTCCTGAAAGGCATGAATACAGACGTGTCTGACGCGTTGATTGATAGTAGTCAGTATCGGTATGCAGAAAATCTAAGACTTGTTACTAATACAGATAGTAATAGCGGAGAATTAAGACTTGTAGACGGAACGGATGTATTTTTACCAAATAACATTTACAACAAAGGCTAGATAAAAGCCATGACAAGTGTTCGCGATTTACTTATCATAGTAAACTAGAATGACGAGATATGGGTACAAGATACTTCTGGTACTACATATGGAGATTCACAATGGAAACAAATATATCAGCCTGGGGAATCAGAAGATGACGCTTTCGGTGATTATTTAAGTTTGGTTTGTAGATGGGAGACGGATACGTTAATAAAATTATATATAGCTGATGCAAAACATCAACTGATGTATATAAACATCGCACCAGACGCAAATCACGAGTTGAATAGTATCAGTGGTGTAAATAACATATTGGCTGATGCTGAAGTATTATTACCACCAATAAATGCATCTATATCAGAATCATCAGGAACGATACCACCTGTTAAAGTACAGTATGTCTATCGAATGTATAAAATGGGTGGTGCGGCAACCACTCTTTCTGTTACAAGTAATGTTATAACGCTATATAAAACAACAAACGAAGGTTATACAGAAACAGATAACCAAACAAATAAAGCAGTTGATCTCGTAATACCACAGATAAACGTAGATCAATTAGATTACTTGTAGATATATAGAATAAACTATAGATAGATCGGGCAATAGCCAGAAGTATCGCTAATATATGACGACAAAGCTGTACAATCTTTTGTTGATCGTGGGGTTAATGTAGAAACTATATCGTTGGCAGATTTACTTTCAATGATAAAATTGAATATCGTGCCAACTGTAATAGAATCTAAAAATGACTATCTATTTGCCGCAAATATTAGATACAAAACAAACGAGTTGGATAAAATATTAACCAACAATTGGGAAGACGTATCTATAGCAAGATCTTATTCTAAAGGTGACTTTTAGGATTAGAATGTACCGAATTGTGACCCGTCAGAATATAAGAAATACGCCTTACCATACAACACTCAATTTGATTCAGACAATATAATGTCATATGATTCTAAATATTGGGGAGGCGGAGTAGGAGAATACATATCCTGGCGTTTTGTTTATAGACCTGTTTTTGTAGATATAACAAATCAAATATTTGAAGATCGGACAAAAACAACTCCTATAAAAGAGCAAGTATAGTCTTTACAGTATGGAGAGGTGTATAGATATGGTGCTGTTTTTTATGACGACAAAGGACAGAAATCATCTGTATTCTGGATTGCCGATATAATGGCTCCTAAACAAGGAGATGAAATGGCTGAATATCCAGCTTTATATGGAAAATATGGAGAAGGAACAAACGAATACGATCCTACATATTCTATTCCTACCGTAGGAATAAGGTTTATTGTCAATAAGTTCCCGGAAGGTATTTCTGGTATAGAAATCGTTAGATGCCAAAGAACTGTATCAGACATGCTTACTATTACTTAGGGTATGGTTGGATTGCCTTATAGAATATATACAAAAACAAAACTAGAAGGTGGTACATATGAAGATACAGAAATGGTATGCCCAACAGGACTTATGGTCTCAAACAGATTCTATGCAAACGGTACATAGGCATCAGATGACGATAATAGAAATAGAAGTATAGCATATACAGACCCTAATGTATTAATGTTCTCTTCTCCAGAATATGTGTATCAACCAGATGATATACAAAATTTAATAAAAGAACATAAAAACAATCTTGTTTTACAAATACAGTACAACGGGTATTCTGATTCTGAAAGTGTAGAGGCTTATGACGGAGAATCAGATAAGGATTATATTAGAGTTAAGTCATATAATACTGCATCTGATCATAGTTTTTGGTATAGATACGCTGATGATTCTGAGCGTGTACCGTTGTCGATGAATCGTGGAACTTTGGTATACGATGAATAGACTGCAAACGTTAATTATAGCCCTACATACGGTAGAGGAAAGATGATATATGAACTTGATTACGGAACTATTGGTCGTGATAACAGCGTATTTGTACAAGATGTGAGAGAACCTATTTTGTTGTAGGAAATGCCTTTGGAAATATCTGCAGGATCTGACAAACAATATAGTATTGTTAATTACGGTTTCCCAAATGTTCCAGATTGGAATCAATTCTTTGACGATTAGGATTCTGCTAGATGGGAAGACGATTTATCTTCTGTTGGTACTGGCACACAATATGTACCATGGAGTGTTCCGTTGTTAAATGGATCTACTTCTGGAAATGGAGGAGGTTTAATGAAAGTAGATGATGGATGGGGATATGATAACATTGGAACAAGATATCCATCTTATTATCCTGTTGGGTCTACTGGAAAGTGTATCGTAATGAATATAGATAAGCCATTTACGATATATACAGGAAACAAATTCTGTACTCCTATTATAAACATCAGAAAAAAGAACGTACCATACGGAGGAAATCATACTATTGATTATAGCTCATATTTGTCGTATGGAAATTTTGTACAGGAACATGCATACCCGGATGGATCCGCAGAGTATTATGTAGATGTATTTGATGGAGATGTCCATCCTGGCGTATTTATTTACAATGCATCACACGCGTGGTTTGATTCGAATACGGCATACGGAGCAAGATATGTGTCTATTTATTATATGCCTTGTTTATCTGCAATTGATTTAAAAGCTACATATGGAGATTTATATCCAAATCTAACTTCAGCTAAGAGATATTATGTACAAGATAAAGCGTCTGCTGTAAGTGACAGATTTACACAAGCAAAGGATGCGTATTTATATAACACAGCGTACGGATCAGAACCTACTGCAATAGAAAACGTGTCGTTAAAACATACAGAAATAGACACAAACAAATACGACACTAGAGTTCATCATTCAGAATTAAAGACAAACGGAGAACATATAGACAATTGGCTTAATTTCAGAGCGATGAATTTCATCGACGTCGATAGTAGATTCGGTGAAATAACAAACATGCGACTGTTTAAAGATCGTCTACTTTACTGGTAGGACAATGCTACTGGAGTATTAAGTGTGAACGAGCGTACTATAGTGAACGACATGGATGACAATAAGATTATCCTTGGTACCGGAGACGTATTACAAAGATACGATTACATTTCTACTTTGTATGGAATGAAGCCGTTCTAGTATGAAGCTGAAGTACAGTCTAATACAACACAATACTGGTGGGATGGTCATAATAAAGAGATACTTGGCTATGGTGGTGGAATGGAATTGGTTCCGTTAGCTAAAATAAAGAATGTTACAAACTATATAAACGGCAATGACGAGATTGAACATCCGTCTTTATCGTATGATATAAAGTTTAACGAACTCATGTCTAGTGTTGTAGATAACAATACTCTTACATATAACGAGCAAGTACAATAGTTTACATCTACGTACACGTTTAATCCAATATACCGTACCATAATAAATAATGAGCTTTTACTTACTAATAATGACACGATATATAAATGGAACGGTGGAAATGTAGAAGTATCTACGTTGTTTGGTTCAGCTGCACATCCATTGGTTTAGTATGTAGTAAATAATCAGAATGTATATGTAAAAGTATTTGATATATCTACTTTTGGAGGAAGATTTTATGGTGGAGATGAAGGTATAAATAACCTAACATTTACATTTAAAACTCCTTTAAAATAGCGTAGTACTGGCACAGGATTATCATTAATAACAAACAGAGAATATGATTTCCGCTTAGATATCCCAAGAAATAATGATAGTTCTTATGGTGATAGAATGCGTGGAAAAACAATGCAATGTGAACTTAAATCTAGCAGTAACTCTACTGACTTCTCATTGCAGTATATTGTAACTAAATATAGAATGTCATGGAGTTAAAAAATAAAAAGTATATAAAAAATACTGGTAGTCTTCCAGGATTTGTAAACGGATTACCAAATGGATTATCATCCGGTAGTTATGGTATACCAGATGGTTTATCATCTACAGATTATTAGCAAGCTCTTGGGGAATGGACAAATAGATTAGATGATAAACCTATAGCTAATATAGGTCCCGTAGATACTACAGCTTGGAATAATTGGAAAAAAGATTATTTTAACTAGAAATATTTACAGGTCCCTAATACAGGATTAACAACTTTACCTTCTATTAGAGGAAATAAAAAAAGTGTAAAAAATGCATCTGGTGTAAACTGGTCCGGAGCAGGAGATGTTGTAACTACAGGTGTTAATTTTGTAGGATCTGCTGTAAATGCTTTTTCTCAAGATAAAGACGAGCAAGACCTTTCTGCAGATTATGGACAGACCAATGCAACTATCAACGGGATAGGGTACACCAAGCCTAATTATGCAGATATGAGTAAAGAAATGGATTCCATTAGAAAATAGAATCTAACAAACACTCTTGGTGCTGCAGGTAGTGGTGCTGCATTTGGCGCTGCAGTAGGTAGTATTATTCCTGGTTTTGGAACTGCGGCCGGTGCTGTTGTTGGAGGTGCACTTGGTGCAATATTAGGTGGTGCTGGTTCTGCAGAGAGAGCTAGGAAACATCGTCAACTTGTTGCTAGATTTAACGACAAAGTATACAATCTCGGACAGGAATATAGAGGCGCAGCATTTACTAAAGGATTGAGGCTGAATAATGCTAAGGAATATGGAAATAGTGAAGATCAATATTTGTTTGGTGCAAAAGACGGAAAAATATCGAGTGCAGAAGGCCCAACAGACAAAGAAGCAACTGCCAGAGTATCTAACGGAGAGATAATAGCAAATAAATATAATGGTACAATATATAGGGTACCTGGAAAAAAGAACAACAAAGACACAAAATTAGCTGCTGTAAAAGATAGCGATACTATTATAACAAACAAGTACGGATTATCAGATTACGTTGCAGCAACTGGAGATATAGAAGGGGCTGAAGAAATGATGAATTTGATGAATAAACAAAAGTTATTTAGAGCGTCTAAAGGGAAATTACCGCATTTTGAAGAAGGATGGATTCCAAATGCTATAAGCAGTGGAGCAACAATGCTTGGTGGCCTCGCTTAGTATTTAGATGCAAAAAACCAAAGTGTAAAAAAACCTAATAGTTATATATCGAATCCATACGAGTTGGAAGCGCTTTCTACTCTTGCAGGATTAAGAATAAATCCGTATCCTATAATGCAACAACTGAGATCGGCAGAATCTCGTACTAACAATGCTATAGATAGATCCGATGGTCTTGGCGTAGGATAGAGACCGCTTAGTAGATTAGCCGTATTGAATACCACACAAAATAATATATCCAATACACTGTCTAGTATATAGTAGCAAAATAATGGTTACCTCAGTGATTATGCAAAAACAGCACTGTAGGCTGGAGCAAATAACGCTAAGATGAAAATGGCAGCAGATCAGTATGATTTGGATTACTATTCTAAAGCACATGCTGCTAGACAATAGGGTATGCAGGCTGGTATATATAATATGATAAACGGCTTACAACAATATTATGCCAATGATTTCAAACGCAGACAGTTTAATGATATGATGGGATTATATAGACAACAATTATCTTTAGACTAGCAACGTTTGTTACATGATTTGTATGGCAACGGATCAAATTTTGCTAAAGATATGGAAAATTATACAAGAAACCAAAAAAATCAATATTTGATTAATAGAGTTGCTACAAATCCAGCGTTTGACCCTACAAAAGCTCTAACATATAGAAATTTGACTGGTAAATATCTTAGTGGTAATAAATATTTAAAGATTGATCCAAATGGTATATGCATATGATAATTGGGTATAGTTACCCACTAAAGACATCTATGACACATAGATGATGGCAATGGCCATAAACGCTGCTAAGGATATGTATGAGAAAGGACAAGATGAAATCAAAGATTTTACTAAAACATATGGAGATTTCATGAGTCCTTTTGCAAAAGATATGGAGCGTTATGGTGAAATGGTAGGAGGAGTTAGAGATACTATAAATAAAATGTATGCCGCTGGTATAGACCCATTAAGATCAGCAGAAGGCAGAGCTATGTTATCTAGACTTACTAATAGTATAAATCCTGCAGAGTTCAATATGATGCGCACCAATGCTAAACTTGGATTTGCATATTTGGACGAAGTTGCAAAAGCTAGAGCAAACGGAGAATTCGATGAAGATTACGAAAATTGGAATCTTTAGCAGCCTGGTGGTCCCGGATTGTTTGATCAGTTTTCTAGCGAAGGTGGTAGAATGTGGAATAGACCATCTCCTAGTAAATATCAGGATCAAAATACAATGGTAAGTCCTTTGTTTGAAGATATGCAAGATGAATATATAGACAGCAGCCGAGATGGTCAGTATGATTATAGCGGAGTAAGTAGGGATAGAAGAGCTCTTATATTGTAGGCAAATTTAGGTTCTATATTGAAAACTCCAAACGGAAGATATCATTACGAACTTGCAAAACAAGAATATGCTCGTAGATTTGGTAAAACTCCGACAGAAGCCGAAGCATTATCTTTTTATTAGGATCAGTTACTTGACGCATCTGATAGATTTGAACATAGAACTAGAACGGAGAACAAGGATTGGGCTAGGCGTAGAGAATCTCAATTAAGAATGGCTGAAGATGATCACCGTACGGCAAATGATATTCGTGCTTATGAAAGAAAAGCAGAAACAGATTACGATTGGGAGACTAGAAAACTTATGGATACGGATCGTGATAAAAAGATAAGCGAAGAGGAAAGAAAGACATATGTATCTGCAGGTGGATCTTCTACGGATAAAGATTATAATATAGTTGCAGATTCCGCAAAAAATCCAGGAAGTCCGTTATAGTACGATCCAAACGATCCTTATAAATCTAAAGTAGCTCCTATCGACGGAAGAATAGAATTTCATGCGGAGAGTAAAAAAGGTGCTGCAGACATGTTCTATACTATTCCAAACGATATAGCAGAATAGGTTTTAGTAAGACAAAAAGATGATTAGCTTTTTACAATTACTAGAGGAGAAATGAATGGCGACAAACCTTGGTATAATCCGTGGGGAGATCCAGAAGGTTCCGATCAAGTAATTTTTATACCTTCTGGAAATGTAGAAACATTTGAAATAAAAGGAAAAAAATACGCATTTATGCACGGAACTATAAACGCTACGGGAGAAAAAGTTTTGATGCGTGTAAAATCAAATAGAAGAAATTATAATAAATAATATAAATTTTATTTATAATGAATAACAGCAGAATTTCGTCATATATAAGAAGACCTGACGAATATAGGATGCCGAACATTATAGATTACGTTGAGGCCGAAAGAGAACGGATTAGAAATGCTGCACCAGAAGACTATAGAGAATATATAGACAGAGGTGCAGCTATTCAGCGTACTATAAATGAAAGGGAGCGCGAAGAGAAGCGTAGAGAACAGCGTAGATAGGACGAAATGCGTCGTAAAGCTGAAGAAGAACGAGTTGAACGTGAACGTAGGGAAGCTAAAAGAAAGGCTGAAGAAGAGGAATACGAAGAGCAAAAACGTCGCGAGAAAAAGATATAGGAATATCAGCAAGAAGAACAAAAGAAAGAAGCAGAAAAAGAATATGAAAGTTGGTTGAAAGAAAAGACTGACTGGCTTGGTCCTTTGGCGAGTCCTGTACAATGGGCGTTTAGTGGTAAAAATATAGTTCGTAGCTTGTATGATATTAGTAACGAACTTGGTAATTTTACAGATAAACAACTTTCTACGTACATAGACTCAAAAGGAGGTGGTATATCTCTAAACGATATTAAGATACAAGGAGCGGAGGCCCATAAAAAAGTTGTAGCTATAGAAAATCAAATAGCACAACTTGAAGCAGAACAAAAACAATTTGCTAACGAAAGTGGACTTCTAGATCAAAACTGGGTTGTTGCAAATAAGGATACAGAAGAATATCAACAAAGACTCAATAAGTATAATGCGTATCTGTCTTAGATACAAAATTTATACTAGCAATTGAACGATCCTTATGACGAAAAACTCCCGGGAATAGCCTTAAAAGACATTGATGAGATGTATAAAGCTGATTTTGTTTCTTAGAATCAGAATCAATTAAAAACTCTTGGTGGCGCGTTGTATGATTGGATGCGTGGAATAGGCGTTACTGAATACGCATCAAATTTTAGAAATCAAATTGCAAAAGATCGCACTAAACAACTAGCTTCATTGTATAATGATGAATTGGAACGCACAAAATATACTGGATACGGAGGCGTAAAAACCAATAACAGTGTATATGGTGATACTGAATATGATGTTGCTAAAACAAACGACAATATACGTCAGTGGAAAGCTGAAAACGAAGAAGCTGCCAGAGACGTAGAATCTGCAAAAAAAGTACAAGAAACTTTAGGAGATTTTTTTAATGTAGCAGAGTCATATAAAAAAGGTGAGCAAATTTATCAAAATGCAAGTCTTTTTAATTCAGGCTATTGGCACTATGTGTTTCCTGGCACAATGGGCTCATCATTCTCTTCTGTAAATCAAGCTGTTGCTACTGGAATGTAGGTTGCTGGTGTTGGTGCTACTATAGCAACCGGTAACCCAATGTTCATGAATACTGCCACGCTTGCTTCTGGATATAATAGACTCGAAGCTGGCAAGGATGAAAACAAAGCGGAAAGTTTTGAAAAGAGAATAGAACGGTTATATGGTAGTCTACAACAAATAGACTCCAAAAAGAGAGATAAAATAATAAGTCAATTATTAAATGCCGCTACAAAAAGAGATACCCAAAATGGTCATGATATAGAATGGATTAGAAAACAATACGATATAAATACCGAAGAAGGCGTTAAAAATCTTCTTAAGCAAAATATAATATTAAGTGGAATAGATTCCAGATTTAATATCACAGACCCTGAGTATAAAAAAGCGCTCATTCATTCTACAGCAGGTATACAAGCGTTGTATGAAGCGGACAATATGAGAACTATTTCTATGCTTCCTTTCGAGCTTGCATTTGAAGTATATGGAGGACCGCTTGACAAAATGATAAACAAAACAATTGGTTTTGTTACTAGGCCTTTTGAAAAAGGAGCTTCTAGAATAGTAAAAGAAGGAGCTGAGCGAACTGGAGAACGCACAGCTAGGACAGCTGCTGAAGATGCTGCTACATCTGCAGGAAAATATAGTAATGGGTTTAGAAGAAAGTCTAAAACATCTGCAGAGGCTTTTAGAAGTGGATTTGATAGCGGCTCTGCTGTTGGTGCATCTTTAGGTTTTGGATCGGTCGGTTCTGTTGTAACAGGAGCTGCTGCAGGTACTGCAAACACAGCAATACATCTCGCGAAAGAAGCTCTTCCAAATAGAGCAAGAACAATAATAGACGGTTTTGAGGAAGTTGTTGCAAACAAATATATGAAAGTTTATGACAAACTCCTTAAAGATAGAGAATGGCTATCTCTTGCTGCTAAATATGGCTATTAGGCCTCAAAGCAAATACTTGGACGTTCTATGGAAGAGGGTGCCGAAGAAGCTGTTCAGTACATCAACTCAAAACAAGACTTTGCTAGTAAATATGGTTTTGGAGGTATAAACTTTGGAGACCTTATTATAAATGATCTAGTACAAGGTAAAGAGGTTCTTAAAGCATATGGTTCCTTATTTGGTCTTACTGACTCTAAATACAAAGATGACGCTGAATTCTGGCAAAACGTAAAAGGTGGATTTGCTCTCGGCGGAGGCATGACTGCTGTTACTAATATTACGGGTTCTGTAAAAGATTACGCAAGATAGTTAGACGGAGATAAATTTGCTGTACAAAATTTTGCAATGATGCGCGAAGCTGATAAAATAAATAGAGCGGCAAGCGTACAGTTTGCAAAGGCTGCAATGAATGGTAACGTAGAAGGTGTTAGAAATGCCATAAATACCAGAATGCAGCATGATAGAATGCGTGAAAATCCCGAATATACATAGGATGAATATGACGCACAACTTCGTCAACTTAATTATGTTGCCAGACGTACTAATGATCCAATTACAAGAGCGAAACTTGAAGCTAAGGGTATTAAATACGGTTCTGAAGAATACGTAAACGCAATTGCAGATTTAGCGTCTCTAGACGAACAACGTTCAGATAATAGAAAAGCTATACAGAAAAATAATATCGAATTACAACAAAGATATTATTCCAAAGAATTTAACGACGAAGCTTCTGAAATCGCAGAAGAAATAATGGAGGGCAGTGATTCTTATATACAAGAGCAAGTAAATAAGGCTGGAGAAAGCGCTGCATCTGAGTATCTTCGTTCAGAAAGAGAGGCTGGTAGAGATACTTCTACTGATGAATTTAAGAAATCAGTAGCCAAAATAAGATCTGACGCGGAAAATTCTAAGCGTGAAGAATTACAATCCACCGCTGTTGAAACTGTAAGGGATATTACAAGAGCTGTTAATAAACTGCACGCTCTTATTAAATTAAAATCTAAAATAAAATCTATTAACGATTGGTATAAGTTAGCATCAGAAAAATTTGGATTAAACGTGATGCGTCCTGATGCAAAACTTATTACTAAGAGTATAGAAAAACAAATACAAGAACAAAAAGCCTATTTGAAGAAGGCGTATGATAAATTTAACGATAAGGCATCAGACGTAGAAACTATACGTTAGATAAATTCTATTAGACAAGTTGTACGTATAGATCAAGAAAATGCTGAATAGTTTGAACTAGAAAACACCCTCATTACAGCAAATAATGAAGTTGTACAGAATTATATAAATCAGTTTGAAGAAGGTGTTGTTACTAACAAAGAAGGTAAATACGAATATAATCCTGCTCAACGTAAGATAGTGGACGATCGTGCACAGCGATATATGAAAGCTGTTCTTTCTGGAAACAAAGAGGAAGCAGATAAAATATAGAAAGAAGAAGAATCTGCTCCATATGATGAATCTAAAGTACCCAATAATCCTTATGCAAAACGCGTAAAGGATATAATGGAAACTAACGAGCGTAATGCTGCGCTTGACTGGATGGTTCAAGATATAGCAGAAGGAGATGCCGTCGCTAAAGCATATGAAGTTTATCAGGAAGAAAAGGAGAAGGAAGCTGTAGAAGCAAAGAAAACTGAAGCAAAGCCATCAGAGGATCCATTTGATAGCGAAGTAACTGTTACAAGCAAACCTGATAAAAAGAAGACTGTAAAGAGTAAGTTGGATGCAAATAAGAAAAAGTATCAAGAACGCATACAAAAAATAAAAGATTCTTACAGTCGCAGAAAAGCTAGGTATAAAAAATGGCAAAGAGGAAATCTGAACGCAGGTATTCCGTTTATGAATTTATTTGTAAACGTTGCAAACAAATTGTTTAGTTATGCTCTGCCGCTTGGATATTATGGTATTGCAAAATTTGTTGAGGATATTCAAGTAATAATGTCCGATGTAAATATATCGGATATAATTTCTGATGTGAAACGTGCATATGTAGATAAGTTTATATAGCTTGAGTTGAATCAATCTGATCTTGCTAACAATATGGACGTTCCAGAAGTAGTTGCTGCGTTTACTATCAAAGACGACGTAAACGAAAGGAAAGGATATAATGATCCACAACCTGTTGTAGCACCGATTATACAGAAACTAAAAGACGCTCTTAATAAGATGCGTTTAAATGCCATACCGTAGATATCTGGGTATTTTGACACAATTGTTAAGAACGGAAACGGTGTAGATGTATATACAAATAAAGCAGCTATAGACATATTAAGTGTAGAAGATAAGAATCGTCTTACAGGCATTTTGAATACTATAAAAAATATGTCCCATAGCGATATAGTTGCATACATGCAATAGTATATTTCTAAAGAAGCTGTAGACGAATACGAAAAATATTTGGCCACTGGAAATACAGATATAATAGGTGCCATTGCCAGGGCTATATTTGAAAATACATACGAACCGGACAGAAAAGCTGGAATTAAGATTGGAAAAGTAATTAGAGATAATGTTATAAATATATTACTTGGTAATTACGATAATTTGATTCCGATTGAAGCCGGTGAAGGAGAATGGGATAATTTTATAAAATCTGTAGAAAATGTAAAGAAATGTATAAGATGGGGTGGATACACTGTATTAGATACTATGCAACCTATCTATGCTGTAGACAAGGATGGAAACAAAATATCTTCTGAAGCTGATATAATAATAGTAAACGAACAAGGCGATGTTAAAGTAATAGATGTTACTTATGGATATGCTTCCGTCGAAGCAAGACTTGCTCAACCTAGAACTACAAGAGTGACGCTTGATTTGATATACAAAAATGAAGATTCTATATTGACGAATACTGAAAATATATTAAATACTATTGGCGGCATCAATATAAAAGGTTCTTATGTATACTGTTTTGTATATGATCCAGAATACGGCGCGTTGTACGAAGATACATTTATATTATTACACGAACCTGTATTATCTACAGAAGAAATTCAAAACAATTTACAACGGGCTAAAGTTATAATAGATAGCTTAAATCAGCAAATAAAGGATTATAACGCAATTGCTGAAAAATTAAAATAGCCTTTAAAAGATTTAATCGAACCTGTTAGTTATCAAACACAAAAAGAGTTTGACGAATATTTTGACTATTTGTCTACTGTACAAGAAGGTTTAAAATCAGATTTATTAAGACTTAATGAGCTTGAACAAGGGACTCACGAAGAGCAGGAAGTTGAGATAGAAGAATTAGCTCCAGAAGATACTCCTGATGAATTTATAATAAACTTCTCTTCTGCTCAACTTTATGACGATCTTACTCAAAAGGTAAGAGCTCTCGACGATGCCAGAAATGCATTCCCTATAGGAAGAATAGTTACCCCAGAAGATAAATAGAATATAATACAAATATATAAAGCTCTATTTGATGCACAGATAGCATTAAATGAATTCTTACATCACCCTGACGCACAGTTGCAAGATGTTGTTAACGAATGTGAAGTAATAGCTAGCACATTGGAATAGATACATATAAATAGAGCGTTCCTTGGTAGAGATGCTATATTTGTACAAAAATGGTGGCTCACTAGGTTTATCGCAGATGACGGGATTACGCACGATGTCAGTGAGTATATTGCACAGTTAAATGCTTGGGTCACTACGCTTAAAGGATATGTAGATACAGACGACAATACATTTGACAAACATCCAGAATTAGCTAGATGGTATAGTTCTGTAATAAATACATATTTTAAAAAGCTCGTAGATCAAACTGATAAAATGATTCAGCCATCAAACAGAAATATGTTTGATCCTGTTATTCAGAATGCTAGAGATCTCATATCCCGATTTAATCTTAATTGGGGTGTAGAGCCAGATAAAGTATATGATGCGCCGGCGTAGAACGAGCTTGAATATATTCAAAGAATGCCTTTAAGGTGGGGAGATTTATACGGTGCTTCGGAAAGTCATAGCCCAGCTATAGATTAGATGGCAAAAAACAATCTTCCGTATTTCTATTTTTCTCAGAATCCTGATTTCTTATAGAATGCCAAAATATCGTTCGGTATAAATAAGAATAATCAAGTACAAGTAAAAATAACATACGGAAATCAATTTGCTTATTTTACGTTTGAAAACAGCGATTCTGCATACGGACAAAACCTTACACCGGAGATAGCAAGAAGAAACAAGATACTTAATCGAGGGAATAGAAAATTCACAAATAAGCTTAGAGCTATGATAGAGTACAGGATGAAACATCCAGAATACGAAATCGTAGCAGATGTGTCTGTAGATAAAGGAAGTATAAATTATTCCAAAGATATTACAAAAGAAAATAATGTATTTGATGTAATATTCTCAGATCCTTACAACAACATAGATCCTTATAACGTAACAGTATCCGAAAGAGACCATATTGGTGTATTAGCTGTAATGCTCGATAGTAACAACAATCCTATTGACTATAAGATAAAAACAGGTCCTAATCTAAAATCAGATGCTGCTGAAAAATTCGACAAGGAATTTAAGAAGAGAAAAATAAAGACGCCTTCTGGTATGTTGGTTTATTTCTTTGATTATGGAGATGGAAGGCGTATAGGAATACCAATGCCAGGTAGGATTATAGGCAACGATGCAAGTAGACTTGTTTCTCTTATACAAAAACTATCTAACGGAACAGAAACAGAAGACGGCTATAGCATACTAAGTCTTCTTGAACAAAGATTATTTATACAATCTACAAAACCGAATTATTCTAGCTCTTTTAATAACAGAAGTAATCTTATCGAAATTGTATCTCCAAATACAATAAAGATTGGTGGTGTACAGTATAATTTGGACACATAGAGAAACGATGTTATTTCTATAGTGTCTAGAATGCATAATGTAATTCCTGGATTCTTACTAAGTGATAGAATTAACAACACTATTCCAGCAGTAGTCGATAAATTTAGACAAGATCCAAGTTTATAGAATGTAACACTACCAAACGGACTTATTATAACAAGAGATGATGTTGTTAATAATAGTACATGGCTCGGACACTTCTTTAGAAATGGTGTAATTATTACACGAGCAGAGCCGCTTGTAAATCCTAAATATAACAAGAAGTCTATAAAAGGATATAGACAAATAAATTTTTCTAATCCTAGGCTTGTAAATAAGAACGCGATCGATAATCAGCCTAGCGCTACTCAGTCTGAAGATAAAACTAAACAATAGAGAGATCGTATTCACGGCCTTCTTAATGGTCTTAAGATGACTATAAGTCAAGACGAACTTGTATATAGATCTGAAGAAGAACAACGTTAGTTTGTAGACGAGATTAAAGAATTCTTTAAGTATGTATTTGGTACATCTGAAGACTTGGAATTTGTGTTAGAAGACACGTTAAACGATTCTTTAGGTATAGTAGGAAACGATGAGGTTATTGCCGGTGAGTGTACATCACAATTGATACGTATATCTACTTACGCTCCGAAGAGTGTTATGTATCACGAAGCATTTCACAAGATAATAGAGCTTGTGCTGCCGGATAAAGAACGTGAAGCTTTGTACGAAGCCTATAGAAAAAACAACGGAAAAAATCTTTCTGAACGAGCTGTTGCAGAAGCATTAGCCGACATGTTTGTTGACTATATGTAGAATAAAAAAGCATTCAAAGAAGCTAAATGGTACAATAAGGTGCGCCTTGCCTTTAAAAAAATTGGACTTTTGGCCAGTCTTGTAAACAATCTCGGCGTAAGACAAGCAAAAGCTTTATTCTCTGTATATAAAGATACAACTCGTGGTAAAATACGCGAGCGTGTTAAAGAAGAAGAGATTGAAAGAAAGAAACAAAGGTTTGAAGAGAAATTCGGTGACCATCTTTATAGAGTTATCCGTAGTAGAGGCGAAGTAAAGTATGAGGCGGACTTCAAGTATCTTTCTAACTCAGCTGATTAGAATGAGATGTGTATGTCTCTTGGATATCTAATAGGCGATAAACTCGGCATAAGTGATATTTATGGCACTACCGATAAAATTACAATAGACGAACGTTCTTTGGATTTAATTGACGATAAAACTCGCAGATAGCTGTGTAATCTTGATGAACACGACAACCCTCTTCCAATAGAGGAAGGATCTGAACATAAGGTTAGAGCATGGCGCGAGATGTTTGAAAAGAAGCAAGAACTTCGTTATGATGCAAATGGAAAACCGTATTATTATACGTATTATCCTAAATTTGCTGCAATACATACTTTGGTCGGAGATTATTTATCTTCTATAATGGGAGATTATAAAGGTAAGTATCAAGTTGCCGAAGAAGACGATACTGAGGACGAAATAGTTCAGCGTAAAAATATCGACAAGTACGATAAGGCATCCATTGAGTTTAACAAACTAGATGGAACAACAGCTAAAGTAAAGCAGTTCTTTGGAACAATTCCGTATCCAAATCCAGACGATGCAAATAACATGTTTGGTACAAACACGTTCATGCCTCTTGAAGAAGTATATAATATAATAGTAAATGATCATCATAAAGTAAGAACCATAGATGAATTAAGAGCAAGACTAGCACACGATGCTTCGTACAATCCTATGTATGCTGTTGTGTATCAGAAATTTGACAAACTATACCAACAAATGTATAAGACGGATGAGAATGGCAACAGGATAATAGACTACGATGCTGAGTCTACTATGATACAAATTCTAATGACGATCAGATCTCAAAAACACGATTTCAAGATTGCTGAAACTACAACTACCAAAGCTGGTGTAAAGAGTACTTAGATCAAGAGATCTTCTTCTGATAGAGATACTCGTGTGATTTCTAGACAGTGGCAACAAATACTTGTTACAGGATAGGTTGGTGTATTCCAGCATGGAGCTACTAAAGACGGTAAGCTAGCATTTAGAGATGGAATTGACAAGAATATATTTAATAATCTTGTAGACTTCTTTGATGCAATTATTGCAGACCTTGCTGAAAACGCAGACTCTTATCCAGCAGAATCAGCCGTGGAGGTAAGAAAAGAAATTGTCAGAAGATTGAATCAGGTAGGAATTCTTATATCTGATAAAGCATTGGAGCATATGCTCGTTACAAAATACCACGGTCTTGATGCCGATGCTATTTATAAATGGCTTACTACATCTACTACAGAAACATCAATATCTCCATTCCTAAAGGCTCTTAAACAATTTGCTCCCAATGGTATTATAAACGATCGTTTTATAAAGAATGAAGGTTATGCAGAGTTATCCTTTGTAAAGAATCTTGCAAACGCTGAAGGTTTGTATCGTAGAATAACTACTTAGCAAATGGCTCTCGGTTTGAATGGAAAGAAGTTGTTCTCTATATCACAAAATAGCACTATATCTAAAATATGTGATGATCTTAGTATAGGCGATAGAAATAGTCAATTTATAAAAACGTTACTTGGATTTGGTTACAACCTTTATTACGACGGATTATCTAAGCGTGGTAGTATAATAGCGAGATACATAGCTGAAGGAAAACCGATAGATTTGAGGCTGTTTACGTTTATTGGATCTAAATCAGATAACAAAGGTGACACTGGTTCTTCGTATACAGAACAAGCTACTGTGGATGATTATATGGCAAAACTTGCCATGCTACAAAGTGGCTCTATAATAATGCCTACTCTTGCCGATAAGAGTATGTATCAGGCAATGGATACATATGGTGTCGATGGACAGAAGTTGGATATTATTCCTGGTATGAAGTTTGTTACTACTAAACCGAAAATACGCGAATTTGATCAACAAACGCAGAAGTATGTAGAAAGAGTAGATAAAAACGCAGCGGATATATTAGGAGTAACAGGTGCTCCTAAAATAGCTTTTATGGGTAAATATGCATATCTTAGACCAAACGACGATGTACTTCGCCAAATGATCGAATATGCTGTTACCGAAAAGGTTGCTATAGAACGCTGTATAGAAGATCTAAAAACCCTCAAAGACGAGGAGAAGATTAAGAATTATCATACTATAAATAAAGATAAAGATACCGGTAAAACAGTTGAACCAAATGGTACCAGGTTCTTGGTATTTACGGAAATTGTTACTATGAAGAATGGCAAAGCTGTTACAATAAATTTCAATGATCCAAATGAATCGAGTGAAAGAATGTTACAGCGAGCTAACGATGAATTCTTCAGTAAGCCTATAGAAGAGCAAATGACTATCATGGCTCAAACTCTTGCTATGCAAACTGCGTATGAGGTACAGAAAGCTGAAGATTTAGGGCTTGTTTCTAGAACTGATATATCGATACACAATCTTGTAACAGGAAAAGATGGTAAACCACAGCAAAAGGAAGTTATTAGAGATAGAGCTACCAATAGAAGTAGCTTATTAAATATTACCTCTGATCAACTTAACAAAGATCAAATAAATGCTGTAATGCAATAGCTTCTTGCATCAATGCCGGATAGTTGGAAAGCTTTAAACAAGCCTGAAACATTAGCTTTATATAACGAACGTAGAGACGCTGTAAGGAGTATGGCAATAGCTGCTATCCTACAAGATGCCACATTGAGATCCATCATATCTTCTCAAGAAGTATTACGTTGTTTCTGTGGACACCCCGGCATGTTTAAAGTTACGTATGATTTTAAAAACAGTATAATAAAAGATTCTACATTCGATTTACAGAAGCGTATTGGTGGTATGATTTCTACAGGTGACGATAATGTGCTTGACTTGCCGAATATGAAACGTACATACACATGTGCAGAAATAAAAGATTATGAAGTAGGTCTTCCGGAGAACGCGCTGAAATCATTGCAAGATAAGTTTGAAACTGGCATGCTTGCAGATCTATATTATAGACATGCTTACGTAGATAGATCTGAAAATGTAGACTTGGATATAGCAATGCGTGTAAAGAATCACGAGCTTATTCCAGAACAGTTTGAAACGGATGAACAAAAGGCCAAGTGGTTTAAGTTTGTGGATAATACTGTTGATAAAGCTAAGCAATACGCTGACGCATATAAAGATGGTATAAATGTAGCAGACGGTGCTGCATATATTACTGCTGATATGTGTAGAGATATGCTTAGAATGAATGGTAAACTAGATGCAAAAGCTGTACGAGCACTATAGATACTAACAGACGAAAATACATAGTATTCTTGGATGTAGAGTGCACAAGCATATAAAGATATTTACGATGCTATAAATATAACACCTACAAAATATACCGCATACGGATTTAGAGAGCATACTGTGAACGATTCTAAGTGTTCAGATGTAGCTGTTCCTTACTATAATAAGTTTGCGTTGTTCCCCATATTCCCATGTATGGCTACTGGTAGTATGTATCAATTATATGAGAAAATGAAGAACGAAGGTGTAGATATGGCACTTATGGACTCTGCTGTAAAAGTAGGCTCTTAGGGTGCTGTTAAATACAATGGAAAGAGTATAGACGTTCCATTTAATACTTATACTCAAGAATTCTCGTTTATACGCAAACAGTTGAATACTGATCCGGAAGAAGGATCTACTACGGCTGTAGGTAGTCAGGTAATGAAAGTCGGGTTACAAAATCTTATACTTAATAAAGTATACCAAGATTTCTAGACGGGAGAAAATATTATAGGTCAGCAGATCTATGATAATATTATGAACACCGTAAACAAGCTTGCTAAAATCGGAGTAAAAGAGATTACAGACAGGTTTATGGAAAATGGTGTTTGTAATCAGAAGAAGCTAAGCGAGTATCTTAATGAGCAACTAAATGCAAAAAATGCAAGTAATACTACAATAGAAGCAATTCAAACTCACAAAGAGAATGGTGTAGATGTTCTGAACATGCCTCTTGCAGCAACAAGCGATGCTAGTTGGATAGAAAGTATCATAATTTCTTTGATGAAGAAAGAGGTTATTGATATAAACGCACCAGGTAGTTCATTTATCCAAAGATCTGTATTTGCTATTGAACAAGGAGGTAATCCGTATCTTTCTATAAACGATGGAAAGAAGCTCAAGATGATAAACGAGAACGGTAGTATGGATTGTATATTGTCTATGGATTACTTTACAGATGTATTGTTTGCAAATAATATGATCGGAAAGACTTTTGAGGAACAACGTCAATGGCTTATCGATAATAAGATTATAGGAAATACTGAGGATGTAAAAGCAAATACAATCGGTTATCGTGTTCCTACTCAAGCACAATCTTCTATACATTCATTACGCTGTGTCGATGTGTTGCCAGCTTCTAAAAATACTATTATATTACCAGAAGAGTTTACTAAAATTACAGGTGCTGACTTTGATATTGACCACTTGTATTTATGGTCTTATAATTATTCTATCGGCAAATCAGGTGAGGCAACCTTGAGTACAGAAAGTGATAAGAAGAGTCTGCAGAATGATTTGTTAACCAACATGCTAACACTTATCAATTCTGTAGAGAATTCTATGCACTTCTTATATAAGACGGTTGATACCGATACAGGTCTGCTTAGAAATGTATCAGATAAACTGCAAGGCGCTACATCTTATAAGCATCATGCGTTTAATTTTGGTACATTGCATGAACAGATTGATAGAAAGAACGACTATATAACAGGTAAGATTGGTATTGGTCCTTATGCATTGAATGTGACAAACCAGGAGCTTACTCGACTTGCTAAAGTTAAGTTTGCAGAAACTATTGTTACAAAGTCTACTAGAATTTCTAAGTTGGATAATATGGTAGACGTAGATGACAATCCTATAGCTTCTTGGGAATCTGGTTATATAAACGGTCACGTTGATATTGTGAAAGATCCTTTTATTACTTCTCTGAATATCAATCAGTTTACTTATAATCTGTCTAACCTTCTTACACGCTGTGGATTCTCAGAAACAACATTGTGGTTCATATGTCAACCTATAATCAAGAAGATGGCTGCTGCTAGTAATGGCGCAAATGGCCAATATACAAGAGATGGTTCTAGGAGTACATATTCTATAAAAGAAACTGCTATAGCAAAAGCTTGTGCAGAAGTGACTGGTAAAGATGAAGCTGCTCTTGTAGATCTTTTAGATAAAATAAAGAACCCTAGTACAAAAGAAGATTATAGATATATTGCAAAATGTATAAACTATATTGAAGAAAACGCCGGGCTTCTTTAGAAAGTTGCCATAGAAACAGACAAGGATCCTAATATAGAAGAAGTAACGTATGCAAAAGAAGGTGGAGTAGAAGCAAAGTACAACGTAAAAGATGTACAGTTGCAAGTACTTAAAGCATATACAGCTTTAGATAAGTATCAAAAATCTTTAGGTAAACTTGTTCAATATACAAAGATTGATACAAAGAATTATGGAAAGAGTCTTATACAAACCAGAAGATATTTAAAAATATACAAGAATCTTGTTCACCCAGATGAACGAGATAAGAGTATATTTGATATGGATTCTATTGACAGACTTGTAAATAATACTTGGATCGAATATAAAACAGAAAATGCTATAATGCTTCCGTTCTAGATACTCGGAGGGCAAGTGTTTAATGCGAACGATACTTTTGTAAACGAAGTATTAAATTTTGCAGATATACTAGGTACAAGCGAAGACATTACAGAAGATATGGTGAACGAATTATCTAAATCTGTAATAACCGCAATCAAATCCGCGTATATTATTAATTACGCCAAGACATTTGATGATGGACAGCATATAAAACCAAAAACAGATGCTGATATAGCAAAGATGTTTACTTCTCAAAATGCTCTTAGTAAGAGACTAAACAGACTACTTGATTAGATTAGAAATAACCCAAATTACAAGCGTCTTGCTGGAAACTATTTATTATAGTCAATAACAGCTGAATTTGAAGAAGATCCTATCATAGCTGACGGGAAACTTGCACAAAGACCATCGTTTATTTCTATATCTTCTAACGTCGGAGATAATAAGCGTAACTCAGATATGTTCTCTGAAGCATGGGAAGATCTTCTTAATGATGATGATCCATTTGTTCGCAATTTTGCAAATGACCTTATTATATATTCGTTCCTTACTTCCGGTGAATATAACGGATGGACACATATGTTTAAGTATGTTCCATATAGTTGGAGAGTTGGTGAAACTAAAGGATTTGATCATAAAGTGGAAACGTTTGCGAATTTTATCAAACGTATGCTTGCTGGAGGACTATCTGAGATAGTAAATAGAGATATTCTCGATGATGTCGTAGCTAATAATTTCATGAATAATTCTATTATACGAAGTTCTAGAATTATAGATTAGGATGGCAATCTTAACTTTGTCACTAACCGAAAAGGTAATATAGCCATCGGTAAATGGGTTGAAGACATTGCGGAAGCTCCTACTTATATAACTCTTAGAAAACCTGGCACTAAAGGTAAAAACCAGGATGATTATAGATTATATAAACTTGCAGCATTCTATGAAAATCACCCTGTGTATGCAGAAATAATTAAGCGCGGGTATCATCACAAAGGATATGATGTATACGAGTATGGATGGGACTTTAATTATATTGAAAACAAGTCTACCAACTCTATGTTGTACGAAGATGAAATCAACGAAGCTGTTAAAAAGCTAGAACAAGACGAAAACGCTCCTGTTACAGATGATCTGAATAAACTTATTTCTATTGTTTCTTCTGAAGTAAATAAAGTTGTAAACGAAAGAAAAGATGATGATTCTAATCAACAGGAAGGTGCTACCACTATGTCTGTAAGTAAAGCTATCGAAAAAGCAGAAGGATTTATTGGAGAGTTAAATAATAGTCCATACAAGAAACAAGGAAATCAATTTGTACTAAAGACGGGCACTCCTGTATTAGATGCTCTCAAAATTATTACAGATCGGGGACATAATCCTCAGGTTCGGAGTGATGGAGAAGATTATGACGGGTAGATATCTTATAATATAGGTTATGAAAGCGGGCAAAAAGCTGTAATGTCTGTCACCAACAGAGATTTGTTTGACGAAGGTTGGAGACCGTCTACTATTATGATCAGACGCGAAAATGAAAGATTTAATCAAGAACTTGACTGGTCTACTACTAATGATATTGACACATTTAAAGAAGCCACGTTTTTAGTTGACACTTCCGACAAGAAGCTTATATCGTATTTAGATAAAAATGGATATAATTATGAATAGTATAGCGATAATTTTAATCAGGAAAGAAATTCTATAATCGACCGTTCTGAATATGTAATGCAATCTGGCGGAGCTCCTGGATCCGATACAGTATGGGGTCAAATTGCTTCTGAATTTGGTGTCACAAAACAAAATCATTGGTATCACGGTGAACGTAACAGCAAGAATTCACCAGGCGGAAATATATAGATATCTCAAGAAGATTATGAAGAAGGTAAATATAAAGTAGCCGCCGCTGCTAAAATGAACTGGGGATATCAATATGATACTATGAAAGACGATCGTCTTATTAGAAATTGGGCACAAGTTAAGTATGCAGATGCAGTGTTTGCAGTAGGCCACATTGTAGGTAAAGGCCAAAGAGTATTTCCAAATTAGGCGAACGATACTAGAGTAGCATCTACTACTGTAGTACAAGGTGGTACTGGTTATGCTGTAGGAATGGCCATAATAGAAGGAAAACCTGTATATGTGTTTGATCAAGAACGCGGAAAGTGGGCTTCTTGTATAAACGGATAGTGGAAATGGCTAGATGAAACTCCTACTTTAACAAAACAATTTGCCGGAATAGGCACCAGGGAGATAAATGATGCTGGCAGATAGGCTATCAGAGATGTATTTGAAAAAACGTTTAATAACAAAAACGATTCCGAACTTTCAGAAGATGAGCAGAGAGAAGCTTAGGATTATAAAAAAGCATGTGAAGGAGGAAATGTATGAACTTAGATTTTTGTCCAAATAAAACAAGTAAAGAATTTAAAGAGATGTCTAGCATCTTTGGGGAAGATAAGGCATATTTTCTCTGGATGCGAAATAAAGGAAACCACTTAGAAAAGGCCCCAAATGGGGCCGATTCTAAGCTGTTTAATGACTTATTGTAGTATTTTAAGGGAGATAGAAAAGAAGCGCTTAGAGCTAAAGCAAAAGTATATTCTAATAAATTTCTAGATTGGTTTGGTGACTGGCTGTTTTAGAGTCAAGATATAGATTAGCAAACCAAAGATCAAGTATCTTTAATCTTCAAGCGAATACCACAACTTTCCGAGATTGGTACAGAAGAACAATATGCTCAATATATACAAACAATATTTCCAAATTCACAAGATAAATCTATATATTGGCATGGATCCGATTCAGACTTTTCAAGAGGGTTTAAATCCGCAAAAAGAGGAGAAGGTTCTGGTACTCCAGAAACAAAAGAAAGAAACGATTTTTATCTTGCGAAACAAGCTTGGTCCGTTTTGTAGTATGTATCCGGTGTAAACAGAAAATCTGTAGATAAAAACGGGTTCTCTATTTGGAATAAACTTTGGTTCGAATTTAAAGAAATAATGGCCAACGGTCGAAGAGAAAACAACGACTGGAAAAATATAGTCATAAATGAAAATACTGTAAGATAGGCTATACCAAATAAAAAAGGTATTTTTGATAGAGACCTAGGAAAAGGTCATGGAAAATGGCTTAAAGAACGAAAAGCTGATTACGGCTACGAAAACAAATCAGACAAAGAATTCTTTGAAGAAATTCTTGGAGTAAGATGGGGAGTAGATACGTTTAACACATGGACTCAAAGAAACGCAGAAATATTTAAATCGTTATAGGAAACAGAAAAGGGAATTTATCCAGCAGTTATAAATACCGTAAATCCTATACGAGAAAAGGGGCAAGATACCTATTATGAAGAACATCGTGGATTGTTTACGAAAGCAGATGCAGAGGGAAATGATGCTATATTAGGATCAGAAACAGACAATGAATTTGGTTCTGATGTTGCAGTCGTGCTTAGAAACAATAATAATGTTCATTTTCTTGGAACGCAAGAAGATATGGACGCTTTTTCTAAGTTTGTAAACCGTCAAAATGTATCTAAGGTTGTAGACGAGAACGGAGAGCCTTTGGTTGTGTGGCACGGTAGTAAACTTTCAAATAACATAAACGTATTTTATAATAAACCTACATATTTTTCAAATAGGTATACTGCGTTTTCTTATACGCCATTTGATGCAGAAGACGAAACAGAATATATGTATCCTTGTTTCTTAAACGTAAAGAATCCAAAAGAAATCGAAGGTGAAGGTTCTGCTTGGAACGACATAAATGGTCAATCTACAGACGAAATAGTTAGTAAATTAGGCAATAAAGACGGAGCTATAATAAGCAATATAAAAGATTATTCTGATTTTACTCCTGGAAATCCAGACTTGTCTAAGGAATTGATAGAAGACGCCCCTTTACATACGGATTATGTGGTAACAAATCCAAACCAAATAAAATCTGCAGTAGCAAACAGTGGTGAATTCTCTAAAACAAATAACAATATATATCAAGAATCATTCAATCAAAAAGAAACAGAATTCTTTGTAAAAGATACTTTCTTAAAGCAAGCGTACGACGACAGGCTACATAAAGATAAACATTTATCTATAGACGATGTTTTATCCTATCTATCTAAATCTAATACAACTGCTCCTGTAGTAAATCTTATAAACTTTATAAATAAAGAAAAGAACAACGGCCTAATACCATAGACGTTGAGTATACGAGTTGTATCCGGTATAGATATGGCTTGGACAGTTGGTAATATACTACAAGGACGCAGAGCTTGTTACGACGCAGATAAACAAACAATCTATATAGATGCCGATGCTTATTATGAGAACGGAGACGCTGCAAATGTATTGCTTCATGAAATAATGCACGCTATTACATTAAACTTACTAGATAATAATCCAGAAGTTAGAGGTAAACTTGAGAGTACATTAGAAATATATAGAAAGTATTATCCTTAGCAATATCTAAATTTTGACAAACATAGTCTTGCAGAATTTGTAGCTGACATATGGACGAATCCTCTTACAATTAAAAGATTATAGTCTATACCGTACAAATCAGAAAGTCTGTTTGACAGAATATTAAATATATTGCGTCAACTATTAAAACCATTCTTTAAAGAAGGAACATTGTCAGAAAAAGCTTCTATAGAATTGGTAGAATTACTGGAATCTACTCCGTCTATACGAAGTGGTAGTTCTGGTATATACTACGCACCAGCTCCTACAGTAGATCAAATACAAAAGGAATACGATGCCATATCTGATAAAATTAGAAAACTATTTAGTGATCTTTATAAGAGGTTTGACAAGATGCCCAATAAGTCTACTACTCGTCGTAAAACATAGACAGAAATATTTAAAACAATACAACGTCTTAAGAATGAGTAGTCTGAAAAAGCTATCGAAATTGCTTTGGAAACTGCAGCAGAACAGCTTGGTGTAATTAATAGACAAACCGGAGCTCCTCAGTCCAGTGGTAACTTGTATGCGTGGTTTATCAATCAAGAGCAAAAAGATCATCCTTACGAGAATATAACTCCTTAGTAGATACAGGATATATATAAACATTAGATAGGTTTCTATAGATCTATTCTTGCTACTATACCAGACGATGCGTCTGTATTACTTAATCCTACAACTAGACTTAACCGTCAAGATGTATTAAATCAATTAAACATAATTGAAAACTTCTGGAAGCATGCTGTAGAGATGATTGGAGAACGCGAGATAAATAATATGATAGACAGCTTTACAGGTCTTGCTATTCCTCAAGAACAGAAAGAAAACATGAAAGTTGTATATCGCGATTGGCTTCATAAGAACTGGTTTCATGGAGATATAAATGCAGTTACATCTTTGTTTACAAGCTATGGTCAATCTGGAAACCCTATTGTAAAAATAGCATTTCATCTCACACAGTACGCAGAATAGAAAACTCAAGAAGAAATGTTAGCCGCTTGCGTTCCAGTGTTGGAGAAATTTTAGAAGGTAAATTCCGTTGCAAGCTGGGTAAAACCAGGTTGGCAGAAGATATTCTGGGAATTGAACAGAGAAGGTATTCCTACTGGAAAATGGGTTCGCGATATAAATTATGGCCAATATGAACAAGATTTAAATGAGTTCGTAAAAGATCTTAACGATCGATACGATACAATATATGGTCACCATTATATCTACGATGAACTAGGAATGGTTAGAAACAGCGTAACTGGAGTTTATGTAGAAGACGAAGAATGGGTTGGCGGCATTGAACCAACATATGTTAGCTATTTACTGGAATTATACAATTGGAAATGTGAGCATGCAAATCTAAGATATACGTTTGACTATTATAAAGAACGATTAAGTAGGCCTTACGATGAAGTAGATTACCCAGAAGGTCACGGACTATCATTAAAAACTCTTCAATAGTATGAAAATATTCAGAATACCATAAACTATTACTTAGGTTTGTGTACTGGGGAAGATGGTGTACCACACCCAGAACTTCCAAAAAGTATGGGAGGTCTCACTGACGCTGAGCGTGTTGAATTAGATAAAGCTAAAGCTGAACTTAATAAAATTAGTTCCCCGTTCGAAGAAGATGGTACTCCAAAAGTGGACGAAGAGTATTAGATGGCCATGGAAATATAGACTTGGTAGAAGTTTGTATAGAATAAACAGCTTGGTTTTAATATAAATTGGGCTATGTTTTAGGCAGCTGAAACGGAAGCTTAGAAGGCTGCGTACGACGCAGGAGACCCTTCTATACTTGCAAATTTCTATAAGTATAATTCAGAAGTTCGTATAGATCCAGACTTCTTAGAGTCTATATTCGGTGTAAGTGAAGATATTAGTCCTGCCGATATTATTATAAAGAAGATATATCAAAAATGTCTAGAAAATCTCACTAAAGTAAAAGATAATATATATACTAGAGATATAGAACCGTTCAAAAATAATATTTAGTTTTGGTTGAATTATAGGCAAATTGTCCAAGACGTTATGGATAATAAAGAAAACGATAGACTTTAGGATCCAACAGAAGATTTTTAGGATGTCGCCTATTATTATAATTTACCTTATGTTGATGGTTCTGGAAGAATGTTTGATATATTTGGTAGAGTGGCTACAAATGCAACCCCTTAGAGCGAAATACTAACTTGGCAAAGTTATATTGTAAATCATTATAAAGATATTGCAATATAGAATAATGGAACAATACCTGGAGTAGAAGATGAATATGGGAATCCTATAATATTTTAGGGTTCTGATATGCAGATTGCCGATCAAATAAGAAGAACTATGTTTACATATGAAGCTACGTGGTTCGATAAAAATGGCGCAATGCATACAGAGTTGAGACCTCTTCCTATATTCACGATGCTTATGCCCAATGACAAAAAATATATAAAAAATGTTCCAACTGGTAGTAGGTTTTCTTACCCTAGAGAGTACACGTTCAGAAATAAAAATTTCGTAGAATCAGAAGGTATATCAGAACAGCCAAAAAGATCCTATTACGACAATAGTGAAGCGTATAAGGAAATGGCTAAGAATCGTAGTGTAAAAGCATTATATGACGCCTGCATCGATTGTATGAAAGACATGCAGAAAGTAATGGGTTTCAAAAACAGAACGTTCAACTATAAATTACCTATGTTAAACGCCGATAGCGCTGCACTAGCATCTAGAGGCCGTATCGGAGCTATATTCAGAAGTTCTCATGAAGTTTAGAACGATGATACTGATATGCGTAATATTGACGCAGGTATTAGAAACGCGGACGGTACTATCGATTTTGATATACCACTAAGGCTTCTTTAGGATCTTAAAGATATGAGCACGCTTAGTTCTGATGTGGTACAGAGCGTAATGTTGTATGTTTAGATGGCTTATAATTATAGAAATAAAAAAGCTATATAGGATACATTACAAACTATTCATGATAACCTTACTTCTAATGTGAGAAGTAGAACCGCTACCGACTATGATAGATTTAAAGACAATCCTACCGACATGACGGAAGCCATAGACGATGAAAATTCATTAAAGCAATATGAAGCAATGATGGATTCTACTATGTATGGAATGGATACTGGTAAATCTTCTAAAGCGCACAAAGAGGCAACTAAACAAGAAGTGTTCTGGAGAAAATTTGGTAATAGTGCTGTTAGAGTGGAGGCTGTAGCTACGTTGGGATTAAATTTATTATCAATGTTTGCCGGTAGTTACGATTCTATTACAAAAATGCTTAGAGAATCTATAATGAATAGGTATATGTCATTTATAGATTTATAGAAATCATTTTTATACGTTCACATGATGTTATGTAAAGTATTATCAAACATAGGAAATCCCTTGGCTAATTGTAAAATAGTAGCCATGATGCAATTAAACGGCCTGTCAAAAGACTATTCTAAGCTGTTCGATAATATAAATCATAATAGAATAGTAAGGACTGCAAGTAACCTTATAATGGGTGGATTTTCAATGTTTGATTATTTTTCAAACATGGTGATGCTTAGGGCGCATTATAGAAATGTAAGATTTTACAATGGTGATATTATTCCAAAAGGCTTCTATACAGCATATGAAATGCGACAAGCATTTAAAGCTGCCGGTAAGTCTTGGAAACAAGGAGCTTTGGCACATTCTTTATGTAAGACCAGTTTATGGTCTGTATACGAATTTAAAGACCATAGAGCTGTTGTAAAAGATGAATATATATCCAAAGCAGAAAAATCAAAAGCCGATGCTGGTGGAGTTGGTTTAAAGTGGTCTGATTTTGTAACTGATAAAGTAAAAACAGATATACGTTCTAAATCACTTCAACGTTCTGCGCTGTATAACGGTATGGCGCCAGATAATGATAGAGCAAGATATCTTAAAACTGTTTGGGGTAAAATTATATTTGCGATGCGTAACTGGTATCAAATGGTTCTTCAACGAAGCGTAGTTGGTACTGATGACACATCTGTTAGAAATGTTGTAAATACTAATTAGGAATAGATAAACTTTGGAAAATCTATATTTAAGCCTGGTAAAAAAGTAGAATCTATTACAGAAGAACAATCTGCCAATAGAATGGGTTGGAATTTTGAAACAAATGCACCACAAGAAGAAATAGTAAAGGCTACATATAGAGCATTAGTAAAAGTATATAGAATGCTAAAAGCTGCGTTATCTTTAAAACTTGGCAAACTTAAAGATATAAAATTATCAAATGTTGAAAAATACGGAATTAGAGGCGCTATACTTCAACTTTTATACATTCAATTGTTATTCTATGCATTCGTTCCTATAATGAATTCTGCTCAAGAAGTAGCAATGCCGAATAACAAGAAAGACGCTGAGCTTTCTATAAATAATATTATAAACAACCTAACGAGTTATCCATCTCTTTGGTGGGCAAATGCACATATACGAGCGTATGAATCAAACGTTGCAGAAGTAAACCCATTGGAACCAAAGAACTTTATCAAGACATCAAGTGCTCTTATGGGAGCGTTAGATAAACAAACTTCCGTTATTGACATGGTTCAAGAGGGAATTGGCGCATCAACACATACACTTGACGAAGAAATATCAACAGGATCGAAATATAAATATTACACACGTGGAGAACGATATGTATATCAATCGATTGGCCCGTTAAATAACCTTGTTACATCACTTACTATACCAGGTATTAAATATAATACACAGTGGTATATGAATATGTACGGCGATAGATATAGATAGATGGGATACGATTTTTCTATTTCTGCAGGAAATCAAAGTTCTTCCAATAGACCAAAAATAGAACGTCCGAAGATAGAACGACCAAAAATAAATCGTCCGAAGATAAATAGACCGAAAAGATAAAAAAATCCTATCTATAATACTTTCTAAAATGAATATAAACAAAAAGGGCGACATACTCATTTAGAGTATGCCGTCCTTTATTTTTTGTTCTTCGATGTCACTTGGTATATAATCTGCAATAGGCATATCATGTTTCCAGTCAACACCTATTGTAGAATTACCAACAAGGAATTCAGAAAACTGTTCATCAAAAGATCCCCAAAAATTCATCACATTTACCTTCTGACCAGCAGTAATATTCTGAATCCCTTTGTATAATTTTCCAATTACTGGTTTTACCCAAAACGAATACACTAATCTTGGATTTCCATCCACGTATTTAATATAAGTTCGTTTTAACAGAGGACATTTATCAAATCTTCTTGCCCTTTCTATAGAAAGTTTACTGCGTATTTTATCATCGTAGACAATAAAAAACTCATTTGACGCTGTCGGTTTATCTGGATCATATGTATAACAATCCACGAACCCACATTCTTTTGTAAAATCAGTAGTCTTGAAATCATCAGACATTAAAGGTACTATTATTTTTTCAAATGTACTCATAGATTTAAGGTTTCTGAACCATCCCCATTATAGTACTCTCTACTATGATCCCATTTGTTGTTTTTCTGATGCCATGCAATCTCATCTAGAGCCGTCATGATAGTTTCATCTCTAGAATTAACATCACTTTGCTCAATATTAAATACTCGAATTTCATAACTACCGGTAGTATCAATGGCTATAATGTAATATTCAAATTCCCATTCAAATATTTTATCTACTGTCACACCACATTCATTGATAAGATACCATCTCACAGCCATACTATAATAGTCCAACTGTCTTAGATAATCGTATTGCTTTATACTATCTTCAAAGTGCCATAGCTTTTGTGTAGTCTTTAAATCGTATATAATAGCTTTCTTGTTTTTAAAATCAAGAGTAAGACCATCTAATAGAGATTTGCATTGTATCTTATTTTCGTAACCCCAGTTTATATGAAATTCATGATGTGCTTCATAATCACATAGCTCAGCTGCTCTTAATGGTGCATCTATTATACTCCAAGCAAGCTTGTGAGCTTTAATGTTATTGTGAATTTTCTTCAGCATTTGGTATTCATAAGGACTAATCATCTGCTTCCTTTCAGGGTCTTTCAGGTAATCAATATAATCCTTCAACGTAGAGGCTATTTTAAGGCCTTCTAACAGCATTTTATCTTCCGACCTTCCTGCTGTACTATACGCTTCTTTATAAGCGCTTAAAATGGCTTTATTTGGCTCAATTTCAACGGTATTTGCTAACGCCTGACAGAACTTCTCCTGCTGTGCAGAAGTAGGTCTACTTTTGTCCCATACTACGTATGTCTTAAGGAACTCTTCAGGCTGTAATATGTACATGTGGATAAGACTTCCACGTTCCAGTACAGGATTCTTCTCTTCTGGAGGAGGATCTGTTAGCATTTTATGTAAATAGGCTGGTCCCTTTTGTAGAAACCAGCCTATGTTCGAGTTCGAAATACGAGATAAATCCTCGTAATATGGAATCGATATATCCATTATTCTTCTTTCTTTGGTTTATGTTTCTCAACATATGTTCTGATAGTATCACCATTTTTCAATACATTCTTAGTAAAATACCTAAGAAATCCTTCTAATTCTAATAAAGCATCTTCAGGATTTTCATATGTATTATAGCCTATAATGTTTTTAAATGGAGTATGAGTATCTATTACCCAATACCATCCAATACCATTATAGGTCATATGTAGTGTTACTATCTTATTTGCTTCTTCTAAACTCATTTTCGTGCAATGTTAAGGTCGTTAAGTATCTCATCAAATGAAGATTCAGGATTATTCTGATGTTCCTCACCAAATACTACAACGTTATCGTACGAAACTACACTCATAGAAGCACAGCAAAACTCTGCAGCGCCGTCTGCAGCTTCATCAGTATCAAAATACTTCATCAGCACAGTCTTAGCTACATTCTTATCAATACTCTTAAACACGCGCTTATAACGTATACGTGAGCATCGATCGTTCAAGTATGTATTGATCTCCTTCTCTTCATTTGCCGTACAGAGAATGAGTTTTTTACAGGTAGGCTTTACACCATCAAAGAATCCCAATAGAGCTGGTAAATACCAGTTCTTATCAAGTTCATCCATAATAATGCATACATCGTCACTGACCTGTGCGAAAAATGACTCTATATCAGCTGCATGCACAGAACCATTAACAACGATAATAGGTAGACCGGACTTCATAGCTGTTTTCTTTGCCATTAAAGTCTTACCACTACCTTTAAGACCGCTAAACAGCACACCTGTAGTTAATTTATCGGTCTTATTGTAAGTATTGACGATTTTATCCATAAACTTCTCGTCAGCTTCACTTAAGTAATAATCCTCAGGGAAGATGAAATCACTAACTTCTGACAGACACGGAGTATCCATCTGAGTATTATGAAGTTCATATACTTTTCCAGCAGTCAGTATATAGTTACTGCCAGAAGGTATTGGCATAATATTATCGCCGTTCTTTATAAAAGAATATTCGTTTTTCATTTCTTCTTAAGTTCTTCAATCATCTCGTTGACCTGCTTTTGGTTTCTAACCAAATATAGCTTAGTCTTAGCGTGATGTTTGTGTAAATAATACTTAAAGAGTTTCCAGCGTAAAGGGAACGAATCCCCCATAAGACCTTTGCATTCTACTATAAAACCTCGTCCAACGAAGTCTGGTAGATATGTGATAGGTCTTATTTTTTCGCCTAAAAATTCGAACTTTGGTAGAAGAGTAAAATGC